>Ga0335072_10003137_pt1 | contig 25021 bp, 25 predicted proteins | sample Lox_Sample_21_FD_206725 | JGI IMG/M metagenome (GOLD analysis project Ga0335072, IMG submission 206725) | Soil microbial communities from Loxahatchee National Wildlife Refuge, Florida, United States - Lox_Sample_2.1 | ecosystem: Environmental > Terrestrial > Soil > Wetlands | place: USA... | reverse complement strand
GACGTCGAGAAGTGGCACGCGTCGATCGCGCGGATACGCGCGTGGGAGCCGCGCCGGCTGGTCATGACCCACTTCGGGTCCAGCGACGACGTCGATGCGCAGCTGTCCGAGCTGTCCGAGCGTCTGGACGACTGGGCCGCGTATGCCCGCGAGCGCGACCAAGCGGCGTTCGTCGAGCACGTGCGATCCGAGGTCGCCCACCGCGTCGACGCGGACGCGGCCGCGGCGTATGAGCAGGCCGCGCCGCCCGACCAGCTGTACGCCGGGCTCGAGCGCTACTGGCACAAGCGCGCCGAGGCGGTCAGCTCGGATTGAGGCGCTCCGAGGAAGCTATCCTGGGCCCAGATGTCGCAGACGGTTGAGCTGCCGCGGCTGAGCGGGCCCGGAGGCGACGTGGGCGGGCTGTGGCGTGTAGTGGTGCTCAACGACGACCACAACACGTTCGACCACGTCGCCGAGACGCTCTCCCGCGTGATTCCGGGTGTGTCGCTGGCCGAGGGCTACCGGTTCGCGGATCGCATCCACAAGAGCGGCTGCGCGATCGTCTGGAGCGGGCCGCGCGACGAGGCTGAGCAGTACTGGGAGCAGCTCAACGGGGCCGGGCTGACGATGGCCCCGCTCGAGTCGGCCTAGCCGGCTAGCGCGCGGTCGACGGGTCGGCGCCGGCAGGTGAGACGGTGCGCGCGTGGGGAAGCGCCTTGGCGGCCTGTCGCTCGGGGCTGACGCGGACGACGTTCCAGACGACGCCGAGCTTCTCCAGCACCGAGATGAGTAGGCCGGTCGGGTCGGCCACCCGCTCCCACGCGCTCAGGCCGTGGAATGCCGAGGTCGGGAACGCGTGGTGGTTGTGATGCCATGCCTCACCCATCGACAGCGGCGCCAGCCAGAAGACGTTGCGCGACTCGTCTTCGATGTCGAACCGCTTGCGGCCGAAGAAGTGGCACACGGAGTTGATGGACCAGGTCACGTGGTGGAGCAGAAAGACCCGGACGAAGCCTCCCCACAGCAGGGCGGTGAGCGCCGCCCCGAGGCCGCCGCCGACGATCCAGCCGAGTGCAAACGGGATCGCGAGGCCAACCGCGACCCATACGAAAAACAGCTTGTCGATCACGCGGATCACGCCATCCTTGAGGAGATCGGCCGCGAACCGCTGACGGTCGGCCGTCCCGACCGATTCGAACAGCCAGCCCACGTGGGCGTGCCACAGACCCTTGACCCCACCCCAGAACCCGGGTCCGGCCAGGTGAGGTGAGTGCGGGTCGCCCTCCTGATCGGTGAAGGCGTGATGCTTGCGGTGGTCGGCGACCCACGTGATCACCGATCCCTGCATCGCCATCGAACCGAGGATCGCGATGAGCGCCCGGAAGGACCGGCTCGACTCGAATGCCCGGTGGGTGAACATGCGGTGGTAGCCGAGCGTCACACCCAGCGCGGTGGCCAGATAGAGGCCGACCAGAAGCCCGAGCTCGAGTGGTCCGATCGCCCGGTTCCAGAGCAGAACGATCGCGGCGAGGACGCCGACGAGCGGCAGCGGCACGCCGATCAGGTTCACGATCTTGTGCGTGCGTGTCACGGCAGCGTAAGGATAGGACCTCGCGAGCCGGTTGTCGCGGCCCACGTCCTCAGGCTCTGGCGGGGCCCGCGGGTTCCGGCTCCGGCTCTCGCTCCGGCTCGGTTCCCACGGCTGGACCCATGGCGCCGGCGACCAGCTCGTCGTGCCAGACGTAACTGATCGGGATCTGGTAGTGGCCGGAGTTGCGACGGCGGAAGGCGATCATCTCGGGGCCCTCCCAGTACTGGTACCAGTCCGCCTTTGAGTCGAACCAGGCCATCTGCGTGATCTTGTAATGGTCGTCGCGCGAGCGATGGACCGAGTACTGCGTCGCGCCATACCGCAGCGCCAACGGGGCGACAGAGCTGACGTCGGCAGCGAACGCGTCCTGGCGCAGGACCGTCGCGTACCACTCAACATGCATGACGCCGGCCATCAGGCTCCCACCTCCGCGCGGATCGCACCCGGCCCCTTGGCCTTTGCTCCCTGGCCTTCCTCGGTGGCACCGACCAGGATCGCGATCTTGCCCAGGTGGCGGTTGTCACGCAGGAGCTGATGGGCCTCGGCCACCTTCTCGAAGCCCATCGTCTGCCAGAGGACGGGTCGGATCTTCGATTCCTCGATCAGCTGGTTGGCCTTGGTCGCTTCCCAAGCGTTGGCGAAGTGCGAACCGAGGATCTCCTTCTGACGCATCCACAGGTAGCGTACGTCGAAGTCAAGCTGGTAGCCCGACGTCGCACCGCAGATGACCACCTTGCCGAACGGCCTGACCGCCAGCACCGAGGTCGGGAAGGTGGCTTTTCCGACGTGTTCGAAAACGACGTCGGGCGGCTCACCGAGGATCGCCTCGACCGCCTTGCAGAACCGCCGGGACTCCTTGAACCGAGCCAGCTCCTCTTCCTTGGTCTCGTCGCCCTGGCGCATCATGCCCGCGAACTCGGTGCGGTTGATGTAGCCGACCGCGCCGAGCTGCTCGATCAGACGACCTTTCTCCTCGCTCGAGACGACGCCGACGGCGTCCGCGCCGGTCAACGCGCAGAGCTGGGTCGCGAACACGCCCAGCCCGCCGGCGGCGCCCCAGATCAGCACGCGGTGACCGGCCTGGAGCTGGCAGCGGTCGATCAGCATCCGGTAGGCGGTGAAGTACGTGAGTCCGTAAGCGGCGGCCTCCTCCCACGCGAGGTGGGAGGGCTTGGGCAGGAGCTGCTGGGCCTGCACCTTGCAGAACTGGGCGAACGACCCCCACGTCGTCTCGTAGCCCCAGATCTGCTGGCTCGGGGCGGCGAGCGGGTCAAGCCCGTGCACCTCGGGATCCTCGTAGGAGGCCTGGTTGCAGTGGATGACCACCTCGTCACCGGGCTTCCAGCGCGTCACGCCGGGGCCGACCTTCCAGACGACCCCTGACGCATCGGACCCACCGATGTGATGGCCCCAGCGCGGGTGATCGCCGTAGCGCCACACCCCGACCGGCTCGCCGAGCGCCGCCCAGACGTTGTTGAAGTTCACCCCGGCCGCCATCACCCGGACGATCACCTCGAACGCCTCCGGTTCGGGCACCTCGATCTCTTCGATCTGAAATGCATCCGTCGGCTCGCCCTGGCGCTCCTCGCGAATGACCCAGGCGGCCATCGTACGGGGAAGCTCTCCCGGCTCGGTTTCGACGCTTGCGACTTGGCTCAGGTCAACGGCCACGGCGCCGGATCCTACTGACGTGTAGCTCCAGAAGACGCACCAGCCGCCGGGTGTGCGCATGCGCACACGAGCGGTCCGCGTCTAGACGAGGCTGATCTCGGCGCGTGTCTCCTCGGCGGCGCCAGACTGCTCGACCTGGGGCGCCGGCTGCTTGATCCGCGGGGAGATCAGAAGCCACGCGGCGACCGCCCCGCATAGGGTGACGACGGCTGACACCGTCAGGCCAGTTGAGAGGGCCGACACGAACGCATCACGTGCCACGGAGACGATCTGCACCGGCACGTGCGGGCCGCTGACGGTGCCGCCGCTTCCGAGCGCGTTGACGATCGCGGTCTTGGTCGATGCAGCGATATGGGGGAGCCCGGAGTTGACTTTCGACCGCCCGATCGTTGCGACCAGCGCGCCCATCACGGCCACGCCGAAGGTGCTGCCGACCATGCGGGTCATCGACAGGACTCCGGACGCTGCGCCGGCCTTGGTGCGGTCGACGGCGTTCATCGCGGCCGTGCTCATCGGCGACATGACCAGTCCCATGCCGATTCCCATCAGGATGAAGCCAGGGAGCAGGAGACCGTAGCCGCTGTGCACGGTCAGGCGCGACTGGATCAGCAGCGCCGCGGCGACGAGCAGGAGGCCCGCTGTCATCAACGGCCGCGAGCCCACCCGGTCGGTCAGGCGCCCGGCCACCGGCGCGACCAAGATGATCAAGACCGTCGAGGGCAGGAAGCGCACGCCGGTCTCGAGCGGTGAGTAGTTCAGGACGTTCTGGAGGTACAGCGTCAGGAAGAAGAACTGCGCGAACATCGCGAACGAGATCAGGAAGGCGACGACGTTCGCCCCGACGTAGGTGCGCGTGCGGAAGAAGGTGAAGTCGACCATCGGCGCGGGGACGCGGCGCTCGATCATCACGAACGCCGGCAGGGAGATCGCTGCGACGACGAGCAGCGAGATCACGCCAGCCGAGCCCCAGCCCCACGTGTTGCCCTCGACGAGCGCGAGCACGAGCGCGGTCAGCCCGACCGTGATCGTCCCGATGCCCGCGAAGTCGATCGTCCGGCCCACCGTCTCGTCTCGCGACTCGCGCGTCGCGAACAGGGTCATGGCGACCGCGACGACGGCAATGGGGGGGTTGATGAAGAAGATGGCTCGCCAGCTCACGTCCTCGGTCAGGAAGCCGCCGACGACCGGGCCGATCGCGAGCGCGAGCGCGCTGACCCCCGCCCAGGTGCCGATCGCGGTGCCTCGCTGCTCGGGCGGGAAGGCCTGGGTGATGATCGAGAGCGTCGCCGGCATCATGAAGGCGGCGCCGATGCCCTGGACCGCGCGGCCCGCGACCAGCACGGTGTCGTCTGGCGAGAAGCCGACGGCGAGGCTGGAGAGGCCGAACACGACCACGCCGAACAGGAACATCCGCCGGCGACCGAAGATGTCGCCCAGGCGGCCCCCGGTCACGAGCATCACGGCCAGCGTGAGCGTGTAGGCGTTGACGGTCCACTCGAGCGAGGCCAGCGAGGCGTGCAGGTCGCGCTGGATCGAGGGCAGCGCGACGTTCACGACCGTGTTGTCGAGCATCAGCATGAACAGCGCGAAGCACATCGCGGCCAGCGTCCACCAGCGGCTGTTCTCCTCGGTGATGAGGCTGTGGCGGCGGGCGAGGATGCGTTCGGTCATGAGATGGACGACTCCGGTCGACATGCGGCGACGTCGTCGCGCTCGAGCAGCTTCGAGAGGGCTGAGGCGAGCGAGCGTCGCTCGGTGCTGGTCAAAGATTCGGTGAACTGCTCCAGGCCGCTGAGGCGGGCGGCGTTCAACCGGCGGATCACGGTGCGACCGCCGTCGGTCAAGCAGACGCGCTTCATGCGGCGGTCTTCGTCATCCTCGCGGCGCTGGGCGAACCCGCGCCGGACGAGGTCGTCGACCATCCGGCTCGCGGCGGGCAGGGAGACCCGCACAGTCTCGGCGGCCTCTTTGAGCGTGAGCTCTCGCGGTTGATCCTCGAGATGGTGCAGAAGCTTGACCTGAGTCAGCGAGAGATCGAGGGCGCCGAGGGCCTCGAACAGATCCGCGTTGCAGTTCTTGTGCAGAAACACGACGAGCGCGTACAGCTCGCCGGCCAGGCCGACGTCGGTCGCGCTCTCCAGCGTATGGGTTTCAGTTGCTTGCACGCATGCAAGTATTGCACAAAAGCAATTCCCGGCGGGGCATCGCGACGTCGGCGATGGCGGCGAGATCCGGACCTACGGCTGAAGCACCTGACCGTCGCTGCTCGCGCGGGGCGGCCCGACGTGGATCGATGCCGCCTTGATCGACGAGCCGCCGCCGGCGTCGCCGCCGGTCGACAGCGAGTAGTTGCCCTGCGATGAGAAGTTGACCGTGACCTGCGCCGTCGCCTGCGGGTTGATCGGGCCCGTGTTGGCTAGCGCCTGACCGCCCGCCGGCAGGACGGATAGCGACTGCGCCTGGCTGGCCTGGTTGGTGATGATGAACGTGACCGGCCCGGAGCCGACTGAGCTCGGCGAGACCGACACGGAGCTGTTGTCGATGTAGACCGTGAGATTGACCGGCGCTGGCGGTCGGGGCGTCGTGGCGCCGCTGGAAGTGGAGCCGCAGCCGGCGAGGGCGAGGGCGCTGACCGCCATCAAGCCGATCGTCCTGGAGCGCATCCTGGCCAGCACCTCCTCGCAACATCGCCTGGGAGACCGGGGAGTGGCCTCGAGTCCCGGTCCCGGCGCGAACCTAGCGAGCGTAATACCCAAACGGCGAAACGCAACACCATTTGATGTCAGGTTCGCCCATCTCGCCGCCCCGCGCGCGAACCTGCGGTCGGAGCGGGCGGACCGGTTTCGGCGCCGGCGGCTCAGGTGGAGTTCTGAGTCAGCGAGGCTCGCCGGCGCTCGAGGCGCCGCAGCTCGCGTTGAAGCTCGGTCCACGAATCGCCCTCGACTCGCTCGTACTCCTCGCCCTCGAGATCGCGCAGTCGGTCGGTATAGGTCATCCAGGCGCGGCGCGTCGAATCCTCAAGCTCCCGGAGCTTCTCGAGATCAGGTGCGGTGGTGCTCACTTCACCTCCTTTCCGAGCATTGTCGGCCGATCCTACCCTGCCGACAGGTCGTCCAGACAAATACGTCCAAAGGGCGTGCAATCCTGCTTGCCTGCCGTCCGACGCGGGGCGTATCACGCGTTCGGTGAGAATGAAAGGGTCGGCGGCGCCTGACGGCGGCGCCTCAGTCGAACGGTCGGCGGCGCCTGACGGCGGCGCCTCAGTACTCGCACAGGCGGTCGCCACCGCCGAGTTCCTCGTCGTCGATACCGAGACCAACGGTCTGGGCGGCGATGCGTGCGAGCTGACCGAGGTCGGCGCTGTGCTGGTCGGGGGCGGTGAGCTGCACGACCGGTTCTCCTCGCTCGTCCGTTGCAACCGGCCGCTCGGACGCGGCATCCAGCGCTTCACCGGAATCACCCAGGAGATGCTGGCCGGCGCACCCGGGCTGGAGGAAGTGCTGCCCGCAATCGCCGAGCGGCTGGAAGGGCGCGTGCTCGTCGCTCACAACGCGCCCTTCGACCGACGCGTCCTGCGCCGGGCGTTCGAGCTGATCGGGCTCGAGTGGCCGAGTCCGCCCGTCCTGTGCACGGCGGCGCTGGCCCGCAAGCTCCTGCCGCTGCAAAACAAGCGCGGCCTCGGCGTGCTCGCTGGCGCGCTCGGGATCGAGGTCGAGACCGCGCACCGGGCGCTGGCCGACGCCGAGACGTGCGCCCGCGTGCTGTGCGCCCTGTTCCCCCGGTTGTGCGCCAACGCGATGACGGTCGCCGATGCGGTGGCGCTGACCAGGAGCCGGCGCCGCCAGACCGTGGGACGCAAGCGCAAGGTGCCGGCGACGAGCCTGCCGCCGCAGCTCGACTTCGCCGACCTGCCGCGCGACCCCGGTGTGTACCTGTTCCGCGACGGCGCCGGGCGGGTGCTCTACGTCGGCAAGTCGATCTCGATCCGCAGCCGGGCCCGCGCGCACTTCGCTCCCTCGAGCCTGCCGGCCGCGTGGACGACCCAGGCGACGGTCGTCGACTACCAGAGCACGAACTCCGAGCTCGGCGCGCTCGTGCTCGAGAACCGCCTGATCAAGCGCCACAAACCACCCGGGAACATCCGACTGACCCGGCGCGACGAGCGGCTCTGCTACATCCGCTGCCGCCTCGACATCGCGTTCCCGATCCTCGAGGTGTCCTCCGAGCCGGCCGCCGGGCACGCCGTCACGATCGGGCCCCTGCGCGGGCGGCGGCTGGCCCAGGAGCTCGTTGAGCAGCTCGACTCGCTGTTCGGGCTGCGCCACTGCGGCCGGCGGCTGAAACTGCGCGAGCACCCCTCGGCCTACGGGCAGATGGGTCGCTGCCTGTCCCCGTGTCTGGGCGATCTGGACCCGAACCTGTACCGGCGCCGCCTGGATGAGGCGCTGCGACTGTTCGTGACCGCGGGTGGGGATGGGGGCGAGCGGCTGCTGGCCCATGTACGGCGCCAGATGCGGGCGGCCGCCGACCAGCAGCTCTACGAGCGCGCGGCGTGGCTGCGGCGCCGGACGCGCCGGTTGGCGGTGATCCTCGAGCGCCTCGGTGGCGCGCTCGAGGCCACGCACGCCCGGGCCAGGTTGCTCCTGGCCGCGCACCCGGTCGACCAGACGCGGCACGATGCGTTCTGGCTGGTCGGCGGTCGTGTGGTCGACTGGGGCCCGGCTCCCGAGGACACGGACACGTTCGAGGAGCGGACGCACCTCGCACTGAGGCGGGGCGGGCGGGCCGGCGAGCTGGGCGCTCACGTGCCACCGGACGAGATCGACGAGCTGCGCATCGTCGCGACGTACCTGGACTCGCACCCGGAGCTGGCGCAGGTGATGCTCGCGCAGCCCGAGCTCAGCGAAAAGGCAGCTCTACGACCTGCCCGGTGAGACCGTCCCCGGCCGAGACGGCGGTGCCCGGCGGAGCCTCCCGCCGGATGAGCGCGAGCGCGATCGGGCCGAAGCGCGGCGAGGAGGCGACGCTCGTGACGCGCCCCACCGGCCGGCCCTCGAACATAACCTCGTCACCGGGCTCGGCCGGGGCCGACAGCGCCAGCCCGCGCAGCTGACGGTTGGGCTTGCCGCGATAGAACAGCCGCGCCACCGTCTCCTGCCCCACGTAACAGCCCTTGGTGAAGGAGACGGCGCGCTCGTTCAGCCCCGCCTCCTGCGGGATCACCGAGTCGTCGAGGTCGATCCCGTAGCGGGGCCGCCCCTGCTCGACTCGCAGGCACTCCGCCGCGGCCTCGCCGATCGCGACCGCGCCCGCGTCATCGAGCGCGGCGCGCAACGCTTCCGTGTCCGTCGCGTCGCACAGCAGATCGATGCCGACGTCGGTGCGGATCGCGCGCGCCTGGACGGCGCCGATCGACACGAGGAGGTGCGCGTTCTCGCTGGCCGGCAGGCCACCGGCGCCGGCGACCATCGCCGCCTCCGGCCCGATCAGCGACAGCAGCCCGCACTCGAGCGTGCGCTTGTGCAGCTGCACCTGGTAGCCGATGCTGAAGCGCCGGATCATGTTGAAGAGTCCCTGGAGCGCGACGCGCTCGGTGTCGAGCAGCAGCTCCTCGCCGGCGTTCAGGATCCGGACGTCGCCGAGCATCTTGCCCTTCGGGGTCAGGAACGCCGCGTAGCAGCCCGACCCGGGAGCCAGGCCTTCGACGTCGTTGCTCACCTGTCCCTGGAGGAAGCCGGCGGCCTCGGCGCCTGAGAGTGCGAGCTTGCCGCGCTCGGAGCGGTCGAGCAGCCCGCAGGCTTCAGTAAGCACGCGGTAGTCGGTGCCGATTACATCGATCGAGGCCACCCCAAAGAGGATAGATAGGTGGGTCGGCGGCGCCTTAGGAAGCGTCGATGAATTAGGTCGAGGAATCGGGCTGGTTATGTAGAACTGTGGTGTGTGATCGACGAGGCGGCGATTGGGGAACGTTTTCGGGCGTTGGCTGGCGAGTTGAATGAGCGTCAGCGTCGGTTGTGGGCGGCGGCGGAGGCGCGGTCGTGTGGGCGGGGTGGGATCGAGGCGACGGCGCGGGCGACGGGGATTCATCAGGACACGATTCGGAAGGGGATCCGTGAGCTTGAGTCGGGTGAGCGGTTGCCGGCGGGTCGGGTTCGTCGGGCGGGTGCTGGTCGCAAGGCGCTGACCGAGCGCGATCCGACGCTGCTGCCGGATTTGCAGGCGTTGGTGGAAGCGGATACGCGTGGGGATCCGGAGTTGCCGTTGTTGTGGACGGCCAAGGGTGTGCGTCAGCTCGCGGCCGCGTTGCGTGAGCGGGGGCACAAGGTGCATTTCGCGACGGTCGCGAAGCTGTTGCACGGCTTGGGGTACAGCCTGCAGTCGAACCGCAAGACCAAGGAGGGTTCCTCGCACCCGGATCGCGACGCGCAGTTCGGGCAGATCAACGAGACGGTCAGGGCGGCGCTCGACGCCGGCGAGCCGGCGATCAGTGTCGACACGAAGAAGAAGGAGCTGGTCGGGGATTTCAAGAACGGCGGGCGCGAATGGCGGCCGAAGGGATCACCGGAACCGGTTCGCGTGCACGACTTCAAGGACAAGCAGCTCGGCAAGGCGATCCCCTACGGGATCTACGACCTCGCCAACGACGAGGGGTGGGTCAACGTCGGGATCGATCACGACACCGCTCAGTTCGCGGTCGCGTCGATCCAAGGGTGGTGGGAGCACCTCGGAAAGCAGCGCTTCCCCGCCGCCGAGGTGCTGACGATCACCGCCGACTGTGGTGGGTCCAACGGCAACCGCACCAAGCTGTGGAAGACCGAGCTGCAGAGACTCGCCGACCACACCGGCCTCCAGATCCAGGTGTGCCACTTCCCGCCCGGCACCAGCAAGTGGAACAAAATCGAGCACCGCCTGTTCAGCTTCATCAGCCGCAACTGGCGAGCCAGACCGCTGATCTCGCTCGAAGTGATCGTCAACCTGATCGGCGCGACCACCAGTGCCACCGGCCTCGAGGTCTACGCCCAGCTCGACCAGCGCGACTACCCCGACAAGCTCCAAGTCTCAGCCGACGAACTGGCCGCCGTCAACCTCCACCCCGCCGCGTTCCACCCCGAGTGGAACTACACGATCAAACCCAGAACCTAAACATCGACGCTTCCTAATCGTCGCGGCGGCAATCGTCGCGGCGGCGTCAGCTAAGCGGTCGCGGCCACGCGCCGGATCGCTAGCAGCGCGACCGTGTCCTCTCCGGCGGCGCCACTTCCTCCGCCCCGCGAGGCGAGCTCGAGCTCGGCGAGCTCCTCGATCGTGCGTTGCAGGTCCTCGGGTCCGATGCGGCGGGCATCGGCGATCAGCCGGTCGGCGGCCTTTGACGGCATCCGCAGCGTCCGCTTGATCTGGGCCGGAGGCTCGCCGGCCTCGAGCGCGCACGCCACCTCGTGCGCGGTCCGGACACGCTGGCTGATCCAGTAGAGGAGGCTCGGCAACCGTTCCCCCTGACTTCGCAACGTCAGGTAAAGGGCGACAGCGGCCGACGCGTCTCCTGCCAGGATCGTGTCGGCGAGCGACCACGCCTTGTGCTCGGCCGAGGGCGCGGTCAGCTCATCCACCATGGGGCCGTCGACGCGTGCGCCCTTGCCGGCGTACAGGGCGAGCTTCTCGAGCTCGCGCAGCAGCCGCTGCTGGCGGTCGCCTACGTGTGCGACGATCGCGCGGGCTGTGTCCGGCTCGAGCTGCAGGCCGAGCTCGCGCGCTCGCGCGATGACCCACTTGGGAAGTTCCCACGGCTTGACGTTCTCCTCCGCCGCGATGTCTCCGCCCGCCTTCTTAACCGTGTCGTGCAGGGCCTTGGGAGCCTTTGTCCGGCCGTCCTCACGCGCGAAGAACGCGACCGTCGTGTCGGGCGGGATGTCGCTCAGCGCCGCGGCGAGCGGCTCGAACTGCTTATCGGTCCAGCGCTCGACGCCGTCGACGATGATGAACCGGCGGCCGATGGCGAACGTCAGGGCGTTCAGGCCGGCGGCGACCGCGTCAGGGGTAGCCGCCTCCCCCTCGAACACCTCGACCCCCTGGGTGCCGCTTTCGGTCTCGGCCAGGGCGCGGAGCCGGCGCCGGCGCTCGGCGATCCGGCCGTGGTCGTCACCGTGGATCAGGTAGGCAGGCTTGAACGCGGGCACGGGGGTGAGTCTATGAACCGGCTCGGGCGGTGGCCCGCGCCACCGCGTCCTCGGGCGAGTCGACGCGCTCGATCCCGTCTATGTCCCAGCTCTCGAGGCCGATTACCGGCACGCCGGTCTTGAGCGCGAGCGCGACCTCGGACAGGGTCCCGTAGGCGCCGCCGACCGCGATGACGACGTCCGCAGCCCGGATGACAAGACCGTTTCTCAGCTCCCCCAAGCCAGTTGGGATCGCGATCGTCAGCCATTCGTTGCCGGCGGCACGATCGTTACCTGGCAGGATGCCGACGGCGGTACCACCCGCTTTGGACGCTCCTCGCGCTGCTGCCTCCATCACACCGCCGAGTCCCCCGCACACGAGCACGTGACCGCGCTCGGCGATTGCGCGCCCGACCAGCTCGGCGGATTCGATCTCCGTCGGCGAGGCGTCCCCCGGACCGACGACCGCGACGTAGGCCACTAGCGGACGACGACGTTGACCAGCTTGTCCGGCACGACGATCACCTTGGCGACCTGCTGGCCGTTCAGGTGAGACTGCACCCCGCGGGACTCCAGGCAGAGTTTTTCCAGCTGCTCGCGGGGTGCGCCGGTGGGAGCGGTAACCCGGTCGCGGACCTTGCCATTGACCTGACAGACGAGCTGAAAGGTGTCGGTCTGAAGCAGGTCCGGGTCGGCGTCCGGCCACGGCTCCTCCCACACGCGCCGTCCAGTCAGCATCTCGTACGCCTCGGAACCCAGATGGGGGGCGAACGGGAACACCAGCGATGCCGCAGTCGCGGCGGCGAACCTGCGCGCCTGCATGTCCGCCTCGGGGAAGCGGTAGATCTCGTTGATCAGCTCGATGATCGCCGAGATCGCCGTGTTGAAGGCAAACCTGCCGGTCATGTCGCGCGTGACCTTGTCGATCGCCCAGTGAGCCTTGCGCACGATTGTCAGCGCGTCACCCGTCGAATCGATGGGCTGGTCGGCGGGCGTGCCGGCGCGCTCGTCGGCGCCGGCCTCCGGATCGGTCGCGAGCTCGTCGGCCAGTCGCCACAGACGCCCCAGCAAGCGCCGGTGAACGCCCTCGATGCCGGTGGACGCCCACGCGGCGTCCTGGTCGGGCGGCCCGATCACCAGCACGTAGCAACGCGCGGCGTCGGCGCCGAATTGGTCGACGATCGGCTGCGGGCTGATCACGTTCCCGAACGACTTCGACATCTTGTTGCCGTCCGGACCCAGGATCATCCCCTGGGTGAACAGCGCCTGGAAGGGCTCCTGCACGTCGAGCAGCTGCATGTCCGCGAGCGCCTTGACGAAGAAGCGCGAGTACAGCAGGTGCAGAATCGCGTGCTCGACGCCGCCGATGTACTGATCGACGGGCATCCAGTGTTGCAGCACCCGGCGATCCCACGCCGCGTCGTCGTTCCGGGCGTCGCAGTAGCGCAGGTAGTACCAGCTCGAGTCGACGAACGTGTCCATCGTGTCTGTCTCGCGCCGGGCGTGGCCGCCGCACTCGGGACAGCGCGTATTCACCCAATCCTCGGCCGCGGCCAGAGGCGAGCGGCCCTTGGGCTGGTAGTCCTCGACGTCGGGCAGCAGTACCGGCAGGTCGTCCTCGCGCACCGGGACCATCCCACACGTGTCGCAGTAAAGGATCGGGATCGGGCAGCCCCAGTAACGCTGTCGCGAGACGAGCCAATCGCGGAGCTTGTAGCTGACCGAGAAGTGACCCTTACCCTCGCGATCGAGCCAGTCGACGATCACCCGCTGCCCCTCGACGGCGTTCAGACCGGAGAACTGGCCCGAGTTGATCAGGACCTCGTTCTCCGTGTGCGAGACGAATGCCTGGTCGGTGTCGGTCGGGTCGTCGTCCTCGTGCGCAGGCGCGACGACCTGTCGGATCGGCAGGTCGAACGCCTTGGCGAAGTCGTAGTCGCGCTGGTCGTGCGCGGGCACGGCCATCACCGCGCCTGTGCCGTACTCCATCAGCACGTAGTCAGCGACGAACATCGGGATCTGCTCGCCCGTCATCGGGTTGGTGACGGTTCGGCCGAGCGGTACGCCGGTCTTCGGCTTCTCGGCAGCTCCCCGCACCTCGGGTGATTCGCCTGCCACGCGGTTCACGTACTCGTGGACCTGCTGCTCGTACTCGGTGCCCTGGGCGAGCCTGAACACGTCCGGGTGCTCCGGGGCCATAACGAAGAACGTCGCCCCGAACAACGTGTCCGGTCGCGTCGTGAAGACCGAATAGTCGATCGCGAGCTCGTCGCATCTGAAGACGACCTCGGCGCCCTCGCTGCGCCCGATCCAGTTGCGCTGCATCGCCTTGACGTGCTCGGGCCAATCGATCGTCTCGAGGTCGTCGAGCAGCCGGTCGGCGTAGTCGGTGATCCGGAAGAACCACTGCTCGAGCTGGCGCACCTCGACCAGCGCGCCGCACCTCTCGCAGCGGCCGTCGATCACCTGCTCGTTGGCCAGCACCGTCTGGTCGTTCGGGCACCACTTGACCGCCGCGGTCTTCCGGTACGCCAGGTCGCGCTTGAACAGCTGCAGGAAGATCCACTGCGTCCAGCGGTAGTACGACGGCTCGTGCGTGGCCAGCTCCCGGCTCCAGTCGATCGAGATGCCCCAACGGTGAAACGCCTCCCGGAACGTGGCGATCGACTGGTTCGTCGCGTCGCGAGGGTGGACGCCGGTCTTGATCGCGTTGTTCTCCGCCGGCAGCCCGAACGCGTCGTAGCCCATCGGGTGCAGCACGCGCTGACCGATGCGCCGGTGAAAGTGGGCGATCGCGTCGCCGAGCGAATAGTTCTTCAGGTGCCCGATGTGCGGCTCACCGCTCGGGTACGGGAGCATTTCGAGCACGTAGGACGTCTCCCGTCCCTCGTGCTCGTCGGGGTCGTTGGAGACCTCCCAGGTGCGCTCGCGCGCCCAGATCTCCTGCCACTTCGGCTCTATCTGCTTGGGGTCGTAACGTCGCTCAGCCACTCCGACAGGAGGTTACTTCGAGCGGGCCCGGCCGCGGTCCCTGCGGACGTCGCCTGCCGGGTCCCCGGGGCGGCCCCTCTACCATCCGCGCGTGGCCGAGAACGCCGGGCCCGGACCGAGCGATCCTGAGGCGCCGCCGTCAGGCGCGGCCGAGCGTCCTGCGGCGCCGCGGTCAGGCGCCACCGGAGGTCGTCCTGAGACGCCGCGGTCAGGGGCGCGCCGCCCGAGCGCGGCCGTCGCCGCCGAGCGCGTCGCGGCGATCGTGGCGGCGGCCGAGGATGCAGCCGAGAAGCTCCGGCTCGACGCCGAGCAGCGCTCCCGTGACCGGATCGCCGAAGCGCAGCGCGCCGCCGACAACCGCGTCACCGCGGCCGAGGACGAGGCAGCCGAGATCCTGACGATGGCCCAGGCCGAAGCCACCCGCCTGCGCGAGTCCGGCCAGGCCGACGCCGAGGCGGCGAAGTCGGCCGCCACCAACGAGGCGCTCGGGATCGTGGCCCGGGCGGAGGAGAGCGCCGGCGAGATCGTCGGCGAGGCGCGGCAGGCGGCCGATCAGACCCGCGCCGAGTCCGAGCAGCGAGCCCGTTCGCTGCTGGACGACGCGCGCGCCACCGCCGACGGCGTCCGCTCGGAGGGCTTGGAGCTCGTCTCGAACCTGCGTGAGATGAGCAACTCGCTGCGCTCGAATGCAGAGCGCCTGTTGGGCGATGTCCAGCGGGTGCACTCGCGACTGGTGGCGCAAATCGAGCGGGTGGAGCGGGCGACGGGCAGTGCCTCCGGGGCCCGAGCCGCCAGTGGCGGATCGCGGAGTGCCGGCGCCGATAGCGGATCGCGGAGTGCCGGCGTCGGCGGTCGCCGAGCCGCGGCCCGTGACGCGTCGGCGGGCGACGGCGAGCAGCCGCCCTCGTCGCTCGACGACGGGCTCGACGTCCCGGAGTTCATCCCGCCCGGTTAGCCGCCAGGCGGAGCCGTTTGACCTGCATTCCCTGGTCTTTCCGTCCGATGCTCATGCGAACATACGTTCGTTATGAACTCGAACGACAAAGGCGCCATCGCCGAGCAAGCGATCGTGCTTGCAGCGACGAAGCTGGGCATACCGGTTCTGCGGCCTGTCGCAGAACATGGCCGGACCGATCTCGCGCTCGAGATCGGCAGGGATCTCTGGCGGGTCCAGGTGAAGTGGGGTCGCCTAAGTCCCACGCGAGACGTCGTAATCGTCTCGGTCTGTACGTCGCGTTGCACTCCGCACGGACACATTCGCACCACGTACAGCGAACACGAAGTTGACCTGTTTGCGGTCTACTGCGGCGAGCTTGATCGCTGTTTTCTGCTGCCCGCGCAGCTGTTGGCGAACAAAACGTGCATCTACCTTCGCCTGACGGCCCCGCGCAACGGTCAGCAGTCATGCATTAACCTTGCGGACAGGTTCATATTCGATGGGGCTGTAGCTCAGTTGGCTAGAGCGACGCGCTGGCAGCGCGTAGGTCAGGGGTTCGAGTCCCCTCAGCTCCACTTTGCGCAAGCCGACAGCCCGCCTCAGTCAGGGTCGCACAACGCGCCGGTAAAGATCAACGCAGACGCGTTCCGCAACCGCCTTGGCTACTGGATCGATCGTGTGGTCACCGGCGACTCGTTGCTGGTGAGCAGAAGGGGAAAGCTGGTCATGCGTGTCGAGCCGCCGGTCAGCTGACGGACGCCGGCTTCGGCTTGCTGACCGCCCCGGCGCCACCGGCGGCTTGGTCGTTGCGGGCGGTGTCCCTGCGGACGGTGTCCCCGCGGGCAGTCTCCTCGCGGGCGGTGTCGCGGCGGACCGCCTTCCCTCGAGCCCTCCCCCGCGGGAGCGCGAGCGCGCACGCGAGCCCGGGGATTGGCAGCGCCGCGATCACCAGCATCACGGTGGTCAGGCCCGCGGCATCGGCGAGCAACCCGAGAAGCGCGGAGGTGACGCCACCCACGCCGATCGCGGCACCCAGCGTGACGCCGGCAGCGATCCCGATGCGGTTGGGCAGGAACTCCTGGCCGAGCACCACGGTGATCGAGAAGTTGCCGATGATGAAGAAGCCGACCAGCGCCAGCAGCACGAACCCGAAGACCTGGCCGCTGACGAGCACGAGCAGGATCAATGGCGGGAGCACGGCCATGCATCCCACGAGGATCGGCCGGCGCCCGATGCGATCGGCCAGCCGCCCTCCCACCAGCGTCCCCACTGCACCCGAGACGAGCAGCACGGTCAGAGCAGCGTTGGCTTGGCCGGTACTGGCGCCGAAGTGGGAGATGAAGTAGGACGGGATGAACGCCTGCAGCCCGAAGTAGGCGCCGGACCGAAACGCGGCGACGCCGGCGACCAGCGAGAACGGTCGCCACCGATCCGGTCGCGGCGACGCCGGACTGGGCGATGAGCGATTTGCCCGCGCGCCCGGAGCGTCCGGCCGGAACGACAGCAGGTGCGGCAAGCTCGCCGTAATCGACGCGGCGACCACCAGGTAGGGAACGATCAGCCACGGCGTGGCGTGCAACCCGAGCAGGAGCACCACTGGCGTGACGAGCACCGGCCCGAGCGCGAAGCCGACGTTGCCTCCCACCGAAAACAGGCTCATCCCGCTGGCGCGGCGATGACCCGATACATAGTTGGCGTAGCGCGCGGCCTCAGGGTGATAGGCGCCGACGCCCACGCCGGCCAGCGCGACGGCCGCGAACGTGAGCGGGTAGGACGGCATCAGCCCGGACAGCCCGATCCCGATGCCCGCGATCAGCACGCCGCCGGGCAGCAGCCACGGCAAAGAACGGCGATCGGCGTAGTGGCCGAACACGGGCTGGATCAGCGACGAGGTGATCGTCATCGCCAGCAAGAGCGCCGCGGCCGCCGCGTAGCTGTAGTGGCGGTGGTGGATCAGGAACGGGATCAGCGCCGGCACCGCTCCCTGCGCCATGTCCACGCACGCGTGGCCGCAGGCCAGGATTCCGATCCCGCGCCGGTCCACCCGGTCCGGGCGCGCTGGAAGCGTGACCGGACGGACACTCACGCCGCCACACCGTCGAGCAGGAGCGACACCAGCTGGTCGCGGACCTGGTCGGGCGCCCACCGGTGGCCGGTTCGCATGTGGCGGTACGTCCAGCCCGTTGCGTTGAACAGGAGCGTGGCCATCTCGGTCGGGTCATCCGCGCGCAGCGTGCCGTCGGCGATCCCGTCCTCGAGGATGCGTCGAAGCGCGTCCGTGAACGTCACTCGCGTGAGCACCGGACCCTCCCCCTCCTCGTGGAAGACGAACGCGCTCGCCCGCCCCAGCGCCTCGAGCAGCCCCAGGTAGCGTTCGTTGACCCCGCACAACGCGCTCAGAGCTGCCCGCAGGCGCTCCCGCGGTGGCGCCGAGGACACGAGCGCCGGCAGGATCGCCTCGCGGTACTCGTCCTCCAGCACACCGGCGAGCTGCGCGAGCAGGACGTCCTTGCTGATCCCGCGCCGGTGAAGCGTCATCCGCGACATGCCCAGCGCGTCGGCCAGATCCTCGACGGTGACGTCCCGCCAGTCACGATCACGCAGGCGCTCGCGGACCCGGTCCAGGCGCGCCGGGTCAAGGGATACCTGCGTCTCAGTCACGTTACATGACTGTATCAGAACTGCTATGCCACCCGGCTACCCTCTAGCCGCGATCCTGCTTAGCCGCCTCGAGCGCCGCCGGCGGATCCATCGCCCCGCCCTGCCGGAGCAACTCGAGCGCGCGGTCGGCGAGCTCGGCTGCCTCCGCTCCACCCAGCGACTCGTCCCGCAGCGCCAGCGCGACCAGCACCTGCCGCAGCTGCTCGGGGCTCTCGAGGTCGGGCGGAGGACCCGCGGGCGGCAGATCGCGCACGCTCGCCAGCAGCCGGGACGGCCCCCCGCCACCCCCGAACAACCGCCCGGGGGCCTTGTCGGGGATCGTCGCGACGATCGCACCCGTCGCCGGGTTGATCAGCGCCACCTTGCTGCGCAACCCGGCGCGCTCGAGCGCCAGCCGATAGCCGGACAGCCGCAGGTACCCGAGCTGAGCCGCGAGCTGCACGAAGGCAGACGCCTCGGCCTGATCCTTCAGCCGCGACTGGTGAAGCGAGATCTGGGTGCCGGCGTCGGGCAGCGACGGGTCGGGCTCGGGCGCGACGAGCAGGAACGCGTGGGCGCCAAGCCGCCCGGCCCCAACGCCACCCACGTCGACCAAGAGCTGATAGCCACCCAGCCCGAGCGCGCCGACGATCCCAGGCGGAAGCGGGTGTGCGGTGAGATGTCCCGGCGCGAAGCTCACGGAGTCGGCCGCGTCAGTTGTCGAGCAGGCCGCCGACGATATTGCCGAGCAGCCCGCCACCGCCCTGCTGACGCTGGGCGTTCCCGCCGGCGCCCTCCTCCACCGGCGGATGCAGGTACGCGCTCTGCAGGCCGACCCGGCCCGGTCCGGTGAAGCGGTTGAAGACCAGGTTGCCGGCGCCGCTCATGAAGCCCGTTTTGAATCCGTAGACCTCCTGGGACATTTGCACCGAGTGGTCCCGGAACAGCCAGCCGCCGGGCTCGATGTCGATCGACTCCCCCGGGTCGAGGTTCTTCTCGAACACGTTGCCGTAGCCGTGAACCCAGACCACTCCCTCTTGGTCGCCGGCGAGGAACTGGTCGACCCAGAAGCCGCCGCCGTAGAACATGTTCGCGAAGCCCTGCTGGCGGGAGTAGTCGTATTGCACGCCACCGGTCGCGGCCAGGAACTGGTGCTCGCGCACGACGATTCCCTGGCCGGGCTGCAGGTGAAGCGCGACCACGTGACCGGGGGCGTCGCGGCTAAAGGCGATCTCCCCGGCTGATTGGACCTCGAGCAGCAGCAGCGGCATCCCGCCGAGCACACGCCGCTTGAGCCCCTTGCCGAGCGGGTGCAGGCCGATCTGGAGCTGCGGATACTTCCACAGCAGCACGTGGTGCTCGAAGTACACGGGCACCTGCCCGTCGAGGGCCATGTGCAGCACGGGCACGAGCTCGCCCTCGAGCCGGTATCTGACTCCGGGCGCGGTCCCCTCCGGGATCGACGTCGGAAGAATCTGTGGGGCGGTCGGCATCGTGTCTCTCTCCGTTTCCGTGACGTAGGCGAGCAGCCGGTACAACTGCCCGGGCCAGCTGAGGCGCTACCGGCGCACGGACGCTATCGCGCGACCGGTGCCAGCGTGGATAATCGCACCCGCATGGCGACCATCTACGTCACCGGCCACCGCAATCCCGACGCTGACTCGATCGCGGCGGCGATCGGCTACGCCGAACTCAAGGGGCGGCTGGATTCGCGCAACGAGTACGTCCCGGTGCGCCTCGGCGAGGTCAACGCGCAGACCCGGTGGTTGATCGAGCGCAGCGGCGCCCCGGCCCCGCAGTTCATCCCCCACGTGATGGTCCGTGCCTGCGACGTGATGCAGTCGAGCTTCCCGCTGGTGAACGTCCAGGCGCCGATCCGGCACGCCGGCCTCGAGATGGCGCGCGCCGGGCTCGAGATCGTGCCCGTCGTCGACGACGACGGCGCTCTCGTCGGCGTGATGACCGAGCGCGCGCTCGCCCGCCGCTTCATCCGCGAGACGCGCGAGGCGTCGACGCTGCGCGACGCCCCGACCAAGGTCTCGGCCATCGTCGACGTGCTCGGAGCCAGGCTGCTGGCCGGCGAGGACAAGCCGCTCTCGGGCCGCGTGTGGGTCCATTCGATGGATGCAACCCGCAGCGGCGCCTCCCCCGGCGACGTCGTGGTCGTGGGCAACCGGTCAGACGCGCAGCGTCTGGCCATCGAGCGCGGGGCACAGCTGCTCGTGCTCTCCAACGACTCGGAGCCGAGCGACGAGATCCTCGCGCTGGCCCGCGAGCACGGCGTCGCGGTGATCGTCTCCCCGCTCGACAGCTACGTGTCGGGCCGGATGATCACCCTCGCTGCGCCGTGCGGCGCGCTGATGGAGCGCGACCCGCTCACCGCGACGAGCGAGTTCCTGGTCGATGAGATCTCCGAGCAGATCAAGGAGAGCTACTACGGCGCGGCGGTGGTGGTCGACCCCCAGCGGCATCCGATCGGGGTGGTCACGCGCTCGGACCTGGTGGCGCCGCCGCGCCGGCGCGTGCTGCTCGTCGACCACGCCGAGCAGGCGCAGAGCGTGTCCGGGGTGGACAAGGCCGAGATCGTCGAGATCCTCGACCATCACCACATCGGCTCGATCGAGACGCGGATCCCGGTCACCGCCACGTTCGACCCGGTCGGCTCGACCGCCACGCTGGTCGTCGAGCGCTTCCGCCAGAGCGGCATGGAGCCGACCCCCTCGACCGCGATGATGCTGCTCGGCGCGGTCATGTCAGACACGATCATCCTCAACTCGGCCACCACCACCGAGCGAGATCGCCGCGTCGTCGAGTATCTCCAGCGCGTGCTCGCGCTCGACGCCGGCGAGTACGGCCGCGAGATGTTCGAGGCCACCTCCGACGTGTCGGAGGTGAGCGCCGAGGAGATCATCTCGCGCGACGCCAAGCAGTACCACGCCTCGAGCGGCCAGCAGATCTGCATCGCCCAGATCGAGGTCGTCGGCAAGGCACTCATGGACCGCAAGGATGAGCTGCTCGCGGCGATGCGCAAGGCGCGCGAGAGCCGCGAGCTCGAGCTGTACGCGTTGATGGTCACCGACGTGCTGACGAAGGGAACGGACCTGCTAGTCGCCGGCGACGTTACCGGGGTGGCGCGGACGTTCGGAACCCAGGCGCACGACAGCCAGATCGAGCTGCCCGGGGTGATGAGCCGGAAAAAAGAGGTGGCTCCGAAGCTGCTTGCCGCGCTCTAGCGAAGCCCGCCGCGGACGAGAATTCGGGTCGGCCCACACGCCTCTCACAGCACGACGCTGAGCACCAGGCGCACTCCCAGCGCCAGCAGCCCGACCGCGAGCAGGCGCTGGATCACGGTGCCGCTCAGGCGCTGGGACAGGACGGCGCCGAGCTGCGCGCCGAACACCACCCCGACCGACAGCGCCGCCGCCCGCCGCAACCCGAGGCCGCCGTGGAACGTCCCGGTAACGACGTGGGTGAGCGTCGCCACCAACGCCATCCACGCGAGCACGAAGTGCGAGGTGGCGGTGGCCACATGAGTCGGGAAGCCGAGCACGGTCACGAGCAGCGGCACGTGGACGACGCCGCCGCCGATCCCCAGGAAACTCGAGACGAATCCGACACCGATGCTGCAAAGCGCGCCGAGCCGCACGTTGGCGTAGTACTGGTATTCCTTGCCGTCGCGGTCGACGATCGTGCGCAGCACGCCGCGACCGGGGTGCCCACCCGGCGGCTGCTTGCGCCCTCGCACCAGCCACCACGCGAGCGCGGTCAGCGCGACACCCATGATCACGTCGAACGCCGGGCGTTTGACCGAATTCGCGAGCAACACCCCCACCACCGCCCCCGGCAGCGTGCACAGCGCAAACACGATCCCCGACCGGTAGTCGATTCGTTTCTGGCGCGCGTAGGCGATCGAGCCCGAGCCGGCGTTGAAGAACACCACGATCAGGCTGATCGCCGTGATCAGAGACGGGCTCGATTTCGGGTACACGAGCAGGAGCACCGGCGTGAGGATGAAGCCGCCGCCCGCGCCAACGAGGGTGCCGAACACACCGACTCCGAAGCCGAGCAGGCCGAGGAGCACGGCGATCAGCGCCGTGAAGTGGGGCCTCACGACGACGGCGATCAGCGCCGTGAAGTGCGGGCTCCCTACCGCCTCCAGGCCCACCGCCATCCGCCTCCAGATAACTGCCGTTCACCGCGAGCACCGTCGGTCGGGGCGGCGGCGCGCGGCACGGGACTACGGCGACCCGGCTCCGACCGCTTGTGCGGGCGCCTCCCCCCACAGCTGCTCGAGCCGGTAGTACTCGCGCGCCTCCGGCACGAACACGTGCACGACGACGTCGAGGTAGTCCATCAGGATCCAGCGTGCCCCCGGGAGGCCCTCGACGCGCTCGGGCAACCGGCCGTGGGCGGACTTCATGCCCTCATGGATCGCGTCGTGGATCGCCTTCGTCTGCCGCTCGGTCCGGCCGGTGCAGATCACGAAGAAGTCGGTGTAGCCGATGATCGCGCGCAGGTCGAGCTGGACGATGTCGATCGCCTTGCGGTCGGCGGCGTAGTCGGCGATCGTGCCGGCCAGCGCCTCCGGGTCGAGCGTTTTGATTGCCAGATTCTGTGGACTCATTGGGATGCGCACCCAGCTTGTTTCATGTCAGTGAGCCTACCCCCGCGTAGAGATGGTGCCGATCGATGTAGCTGACGACCGGATCGGGGACGTAGTACCGGATCGATTCTCCAGCCCGTACCCGGTCGCGCAGCATGGTTGAGGAAATTGCGATCCGCGGCATGCGGAAGAACTGCGCCCGCTCACCACCACGGAGGACGCGCAACGCGTCCGCCACGGCGGCGCGTGATGTACCACGCCGCCTGGCTATCGCCAGCGTCGCCCGCGACAGCACCCGCTCGGGCTCTCGCCAATTCGGCAGCCCCGCGGCGATGTCGCCCCCGACGATCAGGAACAGCTCGTGGTCTGGCGCAGAACGGTGCAGTTCTTCAAGGGTATCGACCGTGTAGGACGGCCCCTCCCGATTGATCTCCAGGTCCGACACGTCGAACCGATCGTCGCCCTCGACGGCCAGGCGGCACAGCTCGAGCCGGTGCTCGGGCCCGGGCTCGTCCTCGACGGGCTTGTGCGGCGGTATCCGCGCAGGGATCAGCGTCAGTCGGTCCAGTCCGAGCTGAAGGTACGCCTCCTGGGCGCAGATCAGGTGACCGAGATGTGGCGGGTTGAACGTCCCGCCCAAGATGCCGATCCGCACAGGCTCCTAGATGCCCGGCCGGTTCAGCCGCGAACCTGGCCGGCGCCGTCGATCAGGTACTTGAACGTGCACAGCTCGCGCAGCCCGATCGGGCCGCGCGCGTGCAGCTTCTGCGTGGAGTTGCCGATCTCCGCGCCCATCCCGAACTCGCCGCCATCGGTAAAGCGTGTGGACGCGTTGACGTACACGCAGGCGGCGTCCACGCCCAGCTGGAAGGCGCGCGCGGATTCCGTGTCGCGCGTGACGATGGCCTCGGAGTGGCCCGAGCCGAAGCGGTTGACGTGCTCGATCGCGTCCTGGACCGAGTCAACCACCCCCACGGCCAGAGTCAGGGCGTGGTACTCGGTCGCCCAGTCTTCCTCGGTGGCGTCCGATAGCTCTAGCGACGCCGGCGCGAGCGCCCGCGCACGCGAGTCGGCCCGCAGCTCGACCCCCGCGTCGGCCAGCGCCTCGAGCGCCGCCGGGAGGAACTGATCCGCCACCGATGCGTGCACGAGCAGCGTCTCGGCCGCGTTGCACACGCTGGGGCGCTGGATCTTGGCGTTGAGCGTGATCGCCAGCGCGTCGTCCAATGAAGCCGACGCATCGACGTAAACGTGGCAGTTGCCCGACGCCGCATACATGACCGGCACGGTAGCCACGCCCTTCAACGCGGCCTTCAGGCCCTCGCCGCCGCGCGGGATGATCAGGTCGACCACACCTGTTTGAGTGGCCAACTCGGCGAGCTCCTCATGCCCGCCACCGGCGACCAACGCCATGAACCCCTCGGGCAGATCCGCCGCGAGTCCAGCCTCGATGGCCACGCCGGCCAGCACCGCGTTTGACGCCGCAGCCATCGACGAGCCGCGCAGCACGATCGCGTTGCCCGACTTCAGGCACAGGGCCGCCGCGTCGATCGTCACGTTCGGGCGCGCCTCGTACACGACCGCGATCACGCCGAGCGGCACGCGGACCTTGCGTACGTCGAGCCCGTTGTACAGCCGGCGTCCCTCGATCACCTCGCCGACCGGATCGGGCAGCGCGGCGATGTCCCGGACCTGGCGGGCGATCGTGGCAACCCGGCCCGGATCGAGCGCCAGACGGTCCATCAACGATGCGCCGACGCCGTTTTCCCGTCCCGCCTCCAGATCGCGGGCATTGGCCTCGAGGATCTCCGGCGTGCGCTCGATCAGAGCCGCCGCGATCGCCTCGAGCGCCCCGTTCTTGACGCCTGACGGCAGGGCGGCGAGCCGCGTCGACGCGCGCTTGGCGGCGGCGCAGATGTCGGCGACGGATGTCGTGGTGACGGCAGCCATGCTCGGTGCTCCCGACAAAGGTTACGCGAGCACGAAGTAGTCCCGGTGGACCGCCTCCTCGGTCGCGCGGGGCAGCCGCTCACGCACGTCGCGCGACTTCAGGCCCCGCACGCGCCGCAGCTCGCCGGAGGAGTAGTTGCAGATTCCCTTGCCGACGAGCTCTCCGTCGTGGGCGATCTCGACCGCGTCGCCGGCGTTGAACTCGCCGGTCACCTCGATGATTCCGACCGGCAGCAGGCTGGTCCCGCCCTCGCGCAGGGCGCGCGCCGCGCCGGCGTCCACCAGCACCTGACCGCGCGTGGGCTTGGCGTAGCGCAGCCACAGCTTGAAGCTCGAGTACCGCCCGGTCCGCGCGGTGAACCGGGTGCCCACCGCCTCACCCGCGGCGGCGGACAGCAACGCGCCGGGGATCAATCCGCTCGCGATCACGGTCGTGATTCCCGCCGCGGTGGCCATCTCCGCCGCCACCACCTTGGAGCGCATCCCGCCGGACCCGAGCGGCG
>Ga0335072_10003136_pt1 | contig 25023 bp, 20 predicted proteins | sample Lox_Sample_21_FD_206725 | JGI IMG/M metagenome (GOLD analysis project Ga0335072, IMG submission 206725) | Soil microbial communities from Loxahatchee National Wildlife Refuge, Florida, United States - Lox_Sample_2.1 | ecosystem: Environmental > Terrestrial > Soil > Wetlands | place: USA... | reverse complement strand
CGTTCGCTCGGAAGCCGGCTTTGCCGACTTGGTTCATTTCATCCTCGGGGATACGGGCGTGCCCTATGACTGGGAGTATGGAGACTACGCAGGAAAATCGTAAGTAAACCTCGCCTGACGATAACAGGCAGTATGGAGTGACCGGCGCCGATGCGCTGACCCGCGTGAACACTCGACTCCTCGCCTTGTTCCGCGCGGGACTTCTGCGGCGCTTCTTCATCGGCTCAGGCGGGGGGCGCAGGGCCTTGTATGCGATATCGCTAAAAGGCGCGCAGTTGATCCACTCGCCGAACCGAGGCCCTCGCAGGCGGAGCGACGAGATGCTCGTCGCCGACTTCTTCGTCCTGTACCAACTTGCGTTGAACGCACTGTATTGCGCCGTGAAATTCGGCAGAACTCCCATCCCGCATGTGCAGTCCGTGCAGTGGCTCTCGTTCTACGCGCCGGTCGGGCAAGGATTGCAGCTCATCCCCGACGGATACGCCGAGTGGAAGACGCCCTCCGGGATCGACGCCTCGTTCATTGAGGTGGATCACGCCGCGTGCCGAGCACGAAGCAGAAACTGCCATCCTCGACCAGATTTCTCGACTGGGGCGCGGCGACCGGCTGATCCTCATTCCGATCACCGGGGACGCGCAAAACGATGCTGGGGGCAGAATTCTTCGCCTGGTTGCTCCGACCGAGCGCCAGGCCTACGACAACGACCTGAGGCGGTTCCAGGCGGACGCGAAGAAGCAATATGGCGCCTGGATTGCCTCCCTCGATCCGCACCAAACACGGACCGACATTCTGGGTACCTTGGATGTCGCCCGTCAGGAATTCGCAACGGTCCCCGGGAATGCCGATCGCCGCCTCATCATCCTGAGCGATTTTCTCGAGGACGATCCCTCATACCGCTTTGTCTCGTTGCCGCAGCTCGCGAACGCCGGGCGCGCCAGAGCGCTAGTCACAGCTTTTCAATGCCGAAGAAGCGAAGTCTTCTGCAACTAGAAGAATTGTTTGAGCGCCGTTGACGGGAATCGGCTCGTCGCCTTGATCTCCGATCAAGGCGCTGATTTTCGAACGCGCCTCCTCTAGCGAAACAACAGTTCCAACCAGTGATCTGTTTTCGCTGACCTTTGAACTATGCGCCAGAAATATCGACGCAAGATCATCTGGCGTTTTGGAACTATATACGGCTGCGTGAGAAAGAGCTTGCATAATCGCAATATCGGTAAGCTGTCCTCGTTTCAACTCCGCTAACACTAAATCGCCATCGTCAGCGATCCCGATCAGGTCTGATCGCTGATCGTCCGTGGTACGATCCTGCCGACTGATCCAAAGAACCTTGCGCCCAAAGGTTTTCGTGTCCGGTCCAAGACTTGAAAGCCAAGTCTCCAAATCCTTTGGTTCTTGGAACCCCTCAGATGTCATCGAAGCTTGGTTGAGTAAAGCGAGGCTCTTTTTCTGAGGGTCAAGTATGAACAAGGTATTTTGCATGGATGTTATTGTGCTCTAAAATCAATCACTAGAGACAAAATTCCACGGAGCGAAGCGCGAGCAGATGGACTTGAGAATCCGGCCGTCGCCTCACTCCCGAAAACGCCCCGCGCGCGAATCGTTGGAGACTCGCAGTCAGAATAGTTTGGGATTCTCTTCGCTCTCAATGAAGCGGAACGTCCCGGCTTTGAGATACTCCTCAACAGCCTCTCCCACAATCCACCGACGTTCGAGTTTCTCCGCCACTGCGCCCGCAGTGAGCGAGCCTCCGAACGGATCGACAACGAGATCGTTCGGCTCCGTGAGCATCTTGATGAAGAACTTTGGGAGGAGCGCGGGAAAGCGCGCCGGATGAATCTTGATCCCTTGTTCTTTGCACTTCATCGTATAGGGATCGTTGGCCGCATTGTTCCCCATTTTCATCATGGTTTCGGGAATCTCGTCCCAGTCATCCTCGATAACGTTTGAGGGGATTGCGCCGCCGTGGTGGATCTTCCCGAAGGACTCCCGAATAACGTGACCGGATGGCCGAACGGTCGAGCGCAGCGTCCGTCGGTTCAGCCGGATCATATCTTCGCTGTATTCGCGAAGCACCTTCAGATTGGAGGCCTTGGGATGGGGCGTTTTGGAAAGCCACCAAACGTATTCAACGGAATCGCGCACGCGAATTCTGCGTACCGTCACCCACTCCGCCGGGACCGGCATTTTGGCGGGGTTGTGCCAGAAGCATTCCTGAGCAAGATGGAACCCGATCTCATCGACAAGAGCGATGAGGAGCTTGAAATGGTACAGCGACCGCGTGGGAGTGCCCTTGTTGTAGCTGCCGCCGATGTTTAGGACGAAACTGCCATCATCGGCAAGCGTTCGGTGGATTTCGCGCGCGAATGGAAGAAACCACTCGACATAGCGGTCCTTGCTCTCGTTCCCGTATTCCTTTTTAAAATGCAGCGCGTAGGGTGGCGAGGTGACGACCAGATTTACGCTTCCGGTTGGCAGTGCGCGGAGGAGTTCCAAGGAATCGCCTAGGTACGCCGCGCCATAGCGGGAAGTAAAATAAGGAGATTGGCCAACGAGACGGGAAGGATGTTCGTCGCGGACGCTTCCTCCCGACTCTTTGTCGAGGCACACATCTTTGATTTGCGCGGTTTGGAATTTTTGAGACACTGCTAGTGCCATATTACCCTCTCGTTACCGGAGACGATATCGAAATAGGTTCACAGTGTCAACTCATTTTTTGAATCCGGACGATTGGATTTCACAGGCCGAAGCAGCACGCCTGCGGGGGGTAACCCGGCAGGCGATTGCACGCCTGATTAAGAGAGGAAGACTCCAGGTTTGGTCCGTGGGAGGTCGAGCGCTCGTCCGCCGCGCCGAGATCGAGACCTTCAAACCGGAACCAGCTGGACGGCCCCCCAATGAGCGAGTCACTGGGCACGATCAAAAAGCTCGTCGCTGAATGTGCCATAGAAGAACAGCGGGCACTCAAACACTATCTCAGCGAACTCGTCCCCCATCCCCTCGAGCGCGAATGGGGGATCGACGCCGAAACCATCCTGAGCGCGATTCGGCGCTCCTCTGATCTCACCAAGCGCGGGATGCGCGGCATCATTGCCGAAGCGGTCTTCGAGACCGACGTTATTCCGTCAATCTCCTCTTCAGGATGGAAGCTAGCGATGCTCAGCGGCGATCTCGCCTATGACGTGCGTCTCGAAAATGGAACACACTTCGCCCGTATCCAGATCAAACTTCAACGGCGGGAGAAGGCAGTTCCCAAGCTCTTCTACCCCGAGCATTACGAGGAACGCTCACTGTACGTAGTCGAAGTTCAGAAAACGCGTAGCGGGAAGAAGAAGACCAAAAAGAAGTTGCCTGGAACAGACACCGTATTGGAAACGGTCGATGAGGTCGAGGAAACACGGCCCTATCGATTCGAAGAATTCGACATTCTGGCCGTTAACATGCATCCATCCTCCGGAGACTGGAGGAACTTCAGGTATACCGTTGCATCATGGTTGCTGCCCCGCCCTGAAGATCCCGCACTCATCGAAATTTTCCAGCCCGTGGCTGCCATCCCCAACGACGTTTGGACCGACGATCTTTCAGTCTGCCTCGACTGGTATCTGTCTGGAGAAAAGCGCTCCGTCCTCACCGAAATCCTTCATCATCCCAGACTGAGAAGGCGGCGAGCCAGCATGGGCAACGAAAAATCTGGCGCGCAATCCGAGTGATCCCAGACATCATCCCCATCATCCCTTGGGGCTTCGATATTGTTCGTCCGTCGCCCTATGCTTGAGGTTTGAATGTCTCTAGCACGTCAGCTATACGGCCGATTTGCTCCGGCACTTGCTGTAATTCGTAAAGTGTCTTGGGTATTTCATCGTTGTGAACAAGCTGCTTTTGATTCGCATCGACGCTGCAAACGAACTTCTGGCGGATTTTCTTCCCTGTACAGTCCTTGTACGAGCACTCTCCTTCAAATCGCGTGTCGCCGATTGTCTTCACCATTGAATGTGCAGTGCCTACCAAAGTCGAGGCGCTTTCCTGCGGTAGGAGTACAGATACATAATCCAGGCTCGTTATTTTCTCGCCCTTGTGATCGACTGGCTGATTCTTCCACTTGAGATGAATGTCGTAGGCGACGCCCGCGCCGAGATTCTTAATTCGAAGCTGGAGGAGATCGTAGCGGCTCGTGAGATCGAAATACGGGGTGGGACGAGGTCGCAGTGCATCCTCTTGAATCTCCAGAAGGCGAATTGCCGGAAGCGCTCCAATAGCGGCGGCAATGACAGCAAGAAGGCCAGTCAACGTGGCCCACGTTTCCTTCTCTTTTAGTCCGTGCAGAAGGAATGCCGCTAATGCGATAGAGGCGAGGATGACTACGCCGAGCAAAATGCGAGATAGTATTTTCACACTTCTATTCTCCGCCATGCCATCCAGGCGCACAGTGATGAGGAGACGGGGAGGTAATTCAAGCGCAAAATACGCGTGTCTGATTACATTTGTTGCAGTTATCCCCACCGACGAACTTTTTCGATTGTTTTGACCCCGGAGTGCTGATACATTCATTGGCATCAAGGAGGGCATCGTGGAGACTCTCAATCCCGGCGAATCCGCTCCTGATTCTGGCGAATTGATTGAAATCGGTCCACGTGGCTGCAAAGTTGAAGATGGCCGTCGAGTAGTGATTGAGCGAGGCGAGACCGTCCCGCCCACGTCTGAAGCAGGCAATCAGTTTCGTTATAAGAAGGGGTCCAAAACCACGCATTGAAACTACCCCAGACGCTTTTGAAGTCATTCACGGCGTCGAGCGTGAAGCGTCTTGGGCTTCGTCTACCTTATCTCCCAATAGCGATGCTAAAAGCAAAAAATGAATGGCGCGTCGCCGATCCAGCTTCACGATCCCGTGTGCTTTGGGGTTTCGGATTCCTGTCATCGCTCCTGCGAACAGTTCCATATAGCCCTGTTGCATTGCTAGCTGTGTAGCCGGGATTGAGTCTGTAAAAACTAGATACGGGTTTCTGGGAGAGAATGCAGTGTGCATTAAGTCGGCCCCATCAGTCGTAAGCCCGGTCCGGTCACGGACCTTTTGAGCAACCACCTTGAGCGCTGCTTCCACGGCGTCCGCGAAATGCGATCCTTCAAAACGGGAACGTGCTTCGAACTCTATCTGCGGATGGATCAGAGACCAGAATCCCTGCCCATCAAAGTCCTCCGTCGTTGGCCCTCCCCCCAACGACTCCTGCGCTACCGCCAAAAGCTGATCGATGGGAACCGATAGCGGCCGCGATTGTTCGCGGTATATCTTGACCCGTTCATTCCATCCGCGGGCGGGATCGCGCATCTTTACAGCTAGCTCTGCAATGCTGAAATCTTCGACTCGCAAACTGTCTTCTGAGAATCTCATGGCCTGTAGGATTCCGAATTCGCGCGCTAAAAAAAGACCCAGTGAAATCTGCCCGGGCGCAGATGGCTCGGGAAAAAATTGGCTCACATAGATTTCAAAGCTGGAGGACTCATGCCCGACTCCTGGGCCTTCACATCGATACGCATTCCAGAGAGCGTAGGCTGTTCGTTCGAAGGCCGTTCGAGCGAACTGATAAGACTCGTTCTCGTCACCGAGGAGCGCGAATGAGCCGACGGTCGGCACATAGTCATCTCGCTGCTTCGTAGCGTGTAAAAGATTCCGCGTTTCCATCTCGTCCAGAAGCTCAGGGCACTCGAAGCCGCTCACGATCATGTGGCGCGGAGTGCTTTCATGCATATTCATAAACCGCGCACAAACCAGCCTTGCGATCTCAGATCTTACCTGCTCGTCATTCATGGGTTGATCCATTGTAGAGCCGATGAATATATCAAATAGCTGCAGCTCGACTGTAGTTGATTTTGAGTCGGTCAAGGCATAAACGATCCACAAAGAATCAACAGGGCGGGATTAGCAGTGCCAAAAAACACTCATACCAAAGCACGGATGATAAGCTGTAGTCGATTTTGTAGCGGTCAAGGCACAAGCGATCCACAAGGATCAACAAATCGCAGATCGCAATCGCGGCTCCCCACATTCCAAAGCACTTGGAAGCCACAAGTTTCAATAAGCTTCACTAATCGTTTGACCTGCTTTGGGAGCAGAGGGTCGGGGATTCGAATCCCTCCGCCCCGTAAACCTCATATATTTAGATAGTTATCGACCGATTCGGACACGCATCTGCTTTTTCCCGCTACAGCGTTGTAGTCGATTTTGTCGCCAAGCACTCCTCCCCGTTCTTCCCTTGGAATGTTGTATGAGTGATGTCCCTCACCTTGCGGTTTATCTCCTCGGGGGTATGCTTTAGGGACATCCAGAAGCCATAGCCCGAGCAGCCCCGCGCTGCACCTGCAACGGCAGGACTTATATATGAATGATCCTCGCGGCTCCTTGTGGCGCAAGTGGGACCTGCATGTCCATGCGCCCGGCACAAAGAAAAACGATCAGTATTCGGCCCAGAAGTCCCTCGATGAGGCGCTAGACCTGTATTGCGACAAAATCGAGCAGTCGGACGTGTCGGTATTCGGAGTTACGGATTACTTCTCAGCAGACTCCTATTTCGCTTTCCTCAAGCGGTTCAGAGAGAAATATCCCGAATCCACAAAGATCTTCTTTCCGAATGTGGAGCTGTGCACGAGCGACGTGGTGAACGCCGCAAGCGAAGAGGTCAATCTCCATATCGTCTTCAACCCGTTTGTTCCAAACTACGAGACGCACATCAAGAGCTTCCTCCAGCACCTCGACACGAACAAGACCGCCGCCGGTAACAAGAGGGTAAAGGCGTGTGAACTGAGCACGCTCAAAGACTTCGAGGAGGCGACCACGAGTCGTCAATTCATCGAGGAGGCGTTCAAGGAGGTATTCGGTTCTGCAGCCGAGCTTATCGACCACCTGCTCGTTATCACTGCCGCGAACAACGACGGCATCCGTGCACCGCGGGGGCGGAAGAGAAAAGCGCTCATCAACGACGAGTTGGACAAGTTCAGCCACGCGTTTTTCGGCAACGCAGCAAACACCGCCTATTTCTTGAGGACTGACCGCCTGGAAGATCAGACCCCGATAGAACCAAAGCCGGTGATCTCCGGGTCCGATGCGCATTCGTTTGATGATCTCGATAATCTTCTCGGGAAAGTCGTTATCAAGGACGGGAATGTCATAAAGGAACCCACCTGGATCAAGGCAGACCCCACCTTCGAAGGTCTGAAACAGATCATTTTTGAACCGGCTGGTCGCGTCTTTATCGGAGAGGAGCCGCCCGTAGAGGCTCGGGTGCGTGACAACAAACGGCGCTACATCGAATCCATTCGGATCGGCCATGTCGGTGGGTACGACGGTCGCCATGGCACGTGGTTTGAAAAGGAGCGCATCGACCTGGGGAAAGAGCTTGTCGCGATCATCGGGAACAAAGGGAACGGCAAGAGCGCACTCACCGACATCATCGGACTCTTGGGGAACAGCCACAATCAGACCTTTGAGATCGATGCAAAGAAAGAGGAAGAGCTCTTTTCATTTCTGAACCGGGACAAATTCCTGAAGGCAAACTGCGCGTCCTGCTTCAACGGCGAGCTGCATTGGTACGCCGGGCCGCCGGACAAACGGCAGCTGGATGCAAGGGTTGATCGCAACACTCCGGAACGTGTCGAGTATCTCCCGCAGAAGTATCTCGAAAAGATTTGCGCGAATGTAGAGGATGACGAGTTCCGGCACAAGCTGAATGAGGTCATCTTTGAATATGTCAAAGAATCCGACCGTTACGGGCGGGGTTCTCTTGATGATCTGATTGCGTATCTCACCGCTCAGGCCGAGGCCGACATATCAATCGCCAAGGAAGACCTGCACGGCGCGAACACGCGGGTTCTCGCAGTCGAGAAGCGTCTGATTCCTGATTACAAGAAAGATATAGAGGACAAGCTTCGCAGCAAGAAAGCGGACCTCAGTGCGCAAGACGAGGCGGTGCCCGTAGCCGTCCAGCCTCCCCAGGAAGGGGGAGAAGAGGCAGCCAAAATCGCTAGGGATATTGCTACTATCGACGGCAAGATAGCTGCGGTGCAGCAGAAAACAAAAGAGGCACGGACCGAACAGACGGGTCTATCGCGAACCACAGAAGACCTGCGCCAAGCCCGGCAAACGATCGAACGTCAGGTCAATGCGGTTATCGCCCTCAGAGCGAAGTACGATCCGCTGCTTGCCAATGAGGGGCTCACGTTCGACGAGATCGTGTCGGTTACGCCGTCATACGGGAAGTTGGATGCGGTCATCGCACGGAAGCAAGCCCGTCTGCAAGAACTCACGGAGAGCCTCAGAGCCGAGACCGAGATCGAATTTCTCGGACTTCCGGAAAAGCAGATGAATGAGGCCCGGGAGAGAAGTCTTCTCTGTCAGGAAGCGGCCCTCTCTCGCAAGCGGAAGGAACTGACTGCCAACCTCGACAAACCCAATCGCGACTATCAAGTCTATCTTGCCGCGCTCGCACAGTGGCAAGCTCGAAAATCGGCGCTGGAAGGCGATCCGCAAAAGCCCGCCGTGGACACGTTGCACTGGCTTGAACAGGAACTCGGCGCTATCGAGAAATCTCTGCCCAAGGAATTGGAGACGGCGAAGGACGAACGCCTGAAGGCTAGTAAGGCCGTCTTTGCGCAGAAAAAGAGTCTGGTGAGGTTCTATGAGAAGGTCAAGGAATCCATCGATCAAGAAATCGGCAAGTATGGAACTGATCTTCGCACGTACAATATCTCGATAGAGGCGCACCTCCGCTTCAGCCAGCAATTCCACGAGGAATTCTTCCGATTCGTCGGGCAATCGGTGAAGGGGAGCTTCTACGGTTCAGATGACGGCAAGACCGTCTTGAAAGACCTCGTTCGTTCCGTCACTGACTGGGAGGACGAGGGAACAGTTTTCGCCATGCTGGAAACTATCGATCAATACCTGCACGCCGACCAGCGCGCAGGACAGGGCGAAGACACCGAACGTGACATTTTTAAGCAGATGCGATTGAAGAAGGAGCCCATTGATTTCTATGACTACCTCTTCGGCTTCGATTATCTGGAAACAAAGTATGACCTCAAAATCGATGGAAAAGATTTGAAGGAGTTGTCCTCGGGTGAACGTGGAGGTCTCCTCCTGATTTTCTATCTGATGCTCGACCGTCGCGACATACCGCTCGTGATTGATCAGCCGGAGGATAACCTGGATAACAAAAGTGTCTACGAGATTCTCGTTAAGTTTCTTAAAGACGCCAAACAGCGCCGTCAGATCATCATTGTCACGCACAATCCGAATCTGGCAGTGGTCGCGGACGCTGAGCAGATCATCCATGTCTCCATCGACAAAAAGAACAACAAGAATGACTTCAGCTTCCGGTCGGGCGCGATTGAGAATCCCGAGATTAATAGGGCGGTGATCGATATCCTTGAGGGCACGCTCCCGGCGTTTGACAATCGCAGGCTCAAGTACCGCAAACAGCGACCCGCTTGACGGGTCTATCGACGGTACGGGAAAGTGACTGAACAGGCATTCAACTCAGCAGAGCCGCCTTGACCCGATGGGGTAGTTCGCTGCGATGAACTGCCTCTTCGTCCGCCTGGGTCCAACTCTCCATTGCCTTCGCAGCGCGGACGAGCTGCTCCTGCGACTTCTCCGGCCACTTTGAGGAAGTCAATATCGTCTTCAATACGGCATCGGCGACTTCTCGATGGGGCAGAATCCGATCAAGACGCGGCAATGCCTTACGAAGACTGTTGCCCACACGGAAGGAAGGATTGGAGCCCAGTTCTAGTAGACGTGCGAGTATGCTTCTCGCCACCTGTTGATTTGTCGTTTTGGTGCGATGCGTTTTCCAGGACCGCCGAAAGGGACGCGAGGTTCCCGTCATCGATGAGCGGGCACAAAGCCGCAAGATCAAGCGTGAGCGCGACATTGGCTTTGACGGTGCTCTTGAGCAGCGCGAGTAATCGTGGTTCTTCTTCAAGCCGCGGAAGCGCACCTTCACAAATCCGAAGACGCGCTTCAAAATGCGGAAAGGATGTTCCACCTTGGCTCGCACCCTGGCCTTGGTCCGGTTCTTTCGTCGTTGCAACTCGTCGACCATCTGCTTATATCTGGTTCGCCGCGAGGTCATGTCCTGAGCATGCGGTGCGGCGGCGCGAATCGCCTCGCCCTGCCCCTGATGGGAGCCTGCCGGGCCGGGGTTGATCGAGGATTTATCAAATATGAAGTACTAACGCAGCAGATTGAAGGTTCGGCAATTGGGGTGCGTTTCCCTGCGGCTGGACGGCATGCGGCGCCAATCAAGTGAACTTTTCGTAATCGGATCATCTTAATTGTTGCGACAGGCGAACGCACGTTTGCAGAACTCACGTGGCGTCGAAACGCGAGTTGGCGATAACGCACCCATTGAGGAAAGCCAAGCGGAATCGCAGGTTCGGCCAGCTAAGCCGCGATGTGGCAGATCTGAGCTGATACCAGTGGTGTGTCAGCGGGTTTCACAGGAGAAACTGATACAAGCCTCCTAAACCCTTATTAGCATCGTCTATAGGATCCATTTCATATTGCTTAACGACCCGTAGTCCATCAGACGTCACAGGGTGCGTTATCACCGCGATCTTCCGCCCTTTCTTTTCTAACGAATAGAGGCGCGTAGTCAGCGCCAGCATGACCTCCGCCTTGGCTCGAAAATCAAGGCCGGCTATCGCTCCAACGTACAATGCTTCGGCGGTATCGAAGGATTTGAGCAGGAACTCTGGCGAGAGTTCAGACGCTTTTACGTTACCTCTTCGGAGTTGTTGAGCGGTTTCGGCCGAAATCGGCATCAAGCAAAAGTAGCCGACGGCTTCCTCTACACGGCGTCCAGGAGCGCGTGTAACCCTGCGCAGCAACCAAAACACAAATGGATTTTGCTCCCACCAATTCCTCATCAATTCGAGCGGGGATACATCAGATCCAAAAAGAGAAATAGCCAGCTCGTGTATCAACACGAGGTCTTCTTCAGTAGCTGGCCTGCATTGCGAATTCCTATGGCCTTTGTTGTGTTCGAATGTCTTGCGCATAAAGGCACTCAGGTGACGATAGGAGTCGTCATCTCGCGATTTGGGCTTAACCACCGAAGTATGGCTCCCACGGACCGTGCGAAACTGGGAGGCATCCAGAGAAATCCCGGCACTGAGACCATCGACCCAAAAATCGTGACTTGCTATTAATGCCCAGCAAGGAATGTGGATCTTGTCATTTAGTGGGTAAGCTTCAGCGCAGTGAAAATTATCCTGAAAAATTCGCGCTAAGTCTGTTAGGTATTCGCCGTTCTGGCGCAAAGCTTGGAAGTCGTACGAAAGGTGTGAAACAAAACCGGGTACGAGGTGCGATCCGAGTTGTGGGGTCGCCAGCAGGAACAAACTCTTAAGCTTCTCCAAGGTTGGACGATTGCCCGTGCGCCATAGGTGAACGAGAGTGGCTTTGCATAAAACTCCGCCCAAACTATGTCCAAAGAAGATAAGGTGTTCATAACCCTCTAGAGTGAGCAAGAGATCGCCGAGGACTTGGGCCTCCTGTGGAATGCTGACAGACTTCCAGAACTTCAAACGCCGAAAAAGCGTCCTATATGAATACATTCCGATGTCTAGGTTCGGAAAATCTTCAAAAAGAAGTTTTGGGAGTTCCCCCCAAGTCGCCTTCTCTCCATACCTCGAGCCGCCTAGGCCGTGCACGAATATCCCTAGGTGGGTCCCGTGTGCTGGATCAGTCCTCTTGTGAATCACTAGAGCCTCGTCTTCAAGCTTTAGGTTTGAAGATGGCTCCGCAAATACTGCCCCCGATATTTGAAGCACGGATGCCCCCATCATTGGTTCTCCCCTCGGTAGAAGGCAGATCTAATCGCAAATTCACCTTTCCTGCCGGGAATGGAGACAGACTCGGATTTCTATCAGGCAAAAGAGTATACCGCATTCTCAACACTGATCCGTCGATGCTTTATGAAACGAAGCGACTCAATCGCACCGAGATTTGGTAGGATTTGAAAACGTGCCTCGTGGGAGTGAATACGAAAATCGTACTCGCTTGTGTGCGGAAAAATGGGCTCAGGCCATGCGGAGGCTGCAACGCCGGATGTTGCAGCACAAGTAATAGTGGAGGGAATGGACAGGGGTTCGTTCCGATCTGGGAATTCAATTCAAGATTGTGTAAACTCTGCCGGAACCGATTTCATCGGACGTGCGGTCATTAATGGAAACGGAGATCGAGCTCAGGATATTGCGAATGCTGCGGCGGGCCATGCGTCTGCTATGAGCGGGTGCCGTTGATTCGGAGGTGAGCAAAGTGTTGAGGATTCCTGGCACAACACCTCTTCTGATTTCTTGCTACCGTCGAGGCTGATAAGCTGCCTACGCCGTCGAAGCGCAACGTGGGCGCTTGGCCCCGGTCCTTCAGGTACTCGGCCCAGAAAGCCTGCACCGCCTCTTTGCGCTGCGGCGAGAGCGGCGCGAAATCGCCCGACTCCAAACGTCCTAAGCAGACTGTGACTCCCTGGAGCGCGAATCCCCGACTCATGCGTATTTCGCTTGCGAGGGCGCGAGCGCGGCGGGCGGTCGCGATCCACATGCGAGAAGATGGAAGATGCCACCGACGCGCGAACGTAAACCATGGGTCAGCGAAGGATGGAATATGGCGATCTTCGATGCAGTTGCAATTGGCCTCGCGTACCTTGAGAAATCGCAGATGGACGTGCCTTCGTTCTGAACCGTAGAAGACTCTGTCTCGAACCTTTTCGCCGGCCCCTCCCTCGTTGGCTTAGGACCGATTGGTCCGCCAAACTAAACAAATACGAGGGGCCGACGAAAGGGCTCAGATTGAGAAACCACGGGTGAGCCTTCTTGTCTGTGCGATGAGCCATAGCTACCCGAAGGAGCGAACATATTTAGGGCGATCATGCTGTGCACGGCCTCGTGGCTGCGGAACTGAGCGAGGTACGCAAAGAAGTTTCCGCTTCCATCCGCCACCATGAAGAGCCTCGATGCACAAACTGTCTTTTTGTTTATCTCGCAATGTCCGCAGGTCGGGCCCAAGGGAGATGTTCGGCGTGGTTATCCACAAGATGCAAGATGCGAAATGTTCCCCGCGATAAACGCTTCTCGAGATAGTCGTAGATAGCACATTTAAAGGCAGTTCTTTAAATTTCGGGCTTCGCTCTTACTGCGTTGAGGAGGGCCGCGTCTCAGAAATTATGCTCAGGTACCAATCGTGCCGCGCGATGATCTGACCCCATCGTCCAAACGACCTTTAAGTCTGGCGCGGACACACGGATGGCGGATCGGTCCGCCCGTTGAAGTTATTGCCTAGGAGCAGGCCGTCTGTGCGAAACCCAAGACCACGGTACTGAAATAACCTCCAGTTACTGTAATGGTAACCATAATCCTTGCTCGCCACGTCTATCTGAGGTAGAATGTATGCAGTAAGTTGTTAATTTAAAACCACTTAATGAAAGGAGCAGGCGCTTGACTGGGTGATGATCGAATTTAGATTTCCACATTTTCCACAGGCATGTCCTTCGCGAGGGTGCATCCTGAAGTAGAAACGAGTGGAGACGGGCTGCCGCAGCTAAGGTGGTCGCGGTCTTCCTTTGCGAGGAGGAGTAGATGCCAGTTGGGTCATCCAGCATGGAGCCGATTCAGCACATGAGGGCAAAACGCGCAATCCCTGCACCCCGGTCGATTCGCAAACGAGCAAAAGATCAAACATTTGCCAAGGCGATCATTCTCGATGGAGATGCGGCTGCGAGAATCGCAGATGCGGGGTATGACAAAATACTTGCACAAACTGGATCCAAGGAACTCGCAGAGGAGTTCCGCACGACTACTCGAGTCGACTTAACGGTCGGCGTATCCTGGTGAACGTCGCTCTGTTCATCTAAGAAGCCCAAAACAAGAAAGCGGGCTTCTTTTTTTTGAGGCGATAAATGCCTACAGCACGCGGACCAAGAATCCATCAAACATATCCTCCAGATCGCGTTCTCCAGTGCGGGTTCCTTGCCATTGAGCAAGCGCTGGATTCGATATTCAAAGCACTCGCTAATTCTGACTCGCGGGCGCTCGTTCAGCACTGGAATGAAAACCTTAAAAAGCACGCCCTCGAAATTGATATTATCGTTCAAACGCGTGCCGAGGCTACGATTTCAGACCAACTCGACGGCCACATTGAATTTCGAGGGGAAGAGAGTTCACTTCGAGAGTTGCCTCGAGGTGCCGAGCTTGCAGTGTTACTTGACATGGTTGATGGCACTGATCTCCTTGAACGCAATTTTGGCAATTGGTGTTCGGCCATGGTTTTTTTCGATGTGAAGCACGCAAGGGTTCTCGAAGCTCTGATCGGCACGCCAAACAGAGAGATATATCACACCAGAAGAAACAGCAAGAAAGCGTTTGTGAGAGAGCCGAGTTCAAATGGTCGCGAGTCAACTATTCGAGAAATAAGGTTGCAACCGAAGCGAATCAAATTGCGCGATGCTAGCCTTTGCTTCTATGGCCAGAAAGCCGGCAGTCTCTTCAGGCTGATAACAAATGAGAAGTTCACACAACGTTTGAAGGAGATTTCTGAAGAATCTGATCGACTAAAAAGGAGTCGTCGGAAGCCTAAACTCCGAATCTACAATCTTGCGGGAAACCCGATGATGATGTCTTTAATTGAGGGCAAGGTCGATGCAATCGTTGAAATATCCGGACAGTATTGCCACGATGTTGTTCCCGGCTTCGTCATTGCGCTCAAAGCCGGGGCATATCTGATCAATTTGGATGATGGCAGCGAAATTGATCTTGATCTACTAGGGAATATGCTGGCTCAACCCAGCTTCAAATTTCGATACGTGTTGGCCTGCAATAGAAATCTTTGCAGAGAACTCGTTGACTTGCTTGCGCCACCTCAAATTTCAAAATCTCGGGTCAAGGACATATGATCAAATTCGTTTCGTCTTGATAGATTTGACGAGCGCCCGCACTTCCGGCCAAATCACGGGGAACTTGCGAGACATATACTCCTCTTTTTGCCGATAATCGAAGTTATGGATGTCTGAGAATACGACAATCGCATCGGCAAGCGTTTTTGCCGAATTCCTGGTGCCAGAATCCCCAGACCATCTTGATATCCCCAAGATTCACGCGATTGCCAGCTTCACAGGCAATCCGCTCAGCCCTCTGAAGAAACAATCGAGCACATAGTGGTCGCCCTTTTCCACGTTGATCTTCCCAAGAATCATTTCCCCGTGTGCGTCGTCTCTCCGATACGCATCCAGCGGGCAATCTGAATTCCAAGGAGCAGCCAGGAACGCGCTTCATCATAGGAATCCAATCCTAGCCGGTGAACAACACTGGATAACGTAGGCTATTTTTCGCACATTTGATTGAGGGGTGAGCGGGTTGGTACAAGCAAGAGGAGCGAGACCTCTGAGGCGCGGAAGATGGAGCCAGGCAAGGAAGCTGAAGCAGGTGGGGTCAACGTAAAGGCGGTTGTGGGGTCTGTGGTGCAGATCGATGAGGGGCGGATCCAGGCGCATCTGGACGAGGTGGTTCGGTCAACGGTGGAAGAGACACTGAACGCGCTGCTTGATGCCGAAGCGGACCGGCTGTGCGGAGCGCGGAGCTACGAACGGTGCGAGGGACGCAAGGACACGCGAGCGGGCAGCTATGACCGCCAGCTGCCCACGAAGGCCGGCGAAGTGACGTTGACGGTGCCGAAGCTTCGCAGCCTTCCATTCGAGACAGCGATTATTGAGCGCTATCGTCGGCGGGAGTCGTCGGTGGAGGAAGCGCTGATCGAGATGTACCTTGCGGGAGTGAGTGTGCGCAGGGTGGAAGACATCACCCAGGCTCTGTGGGGGACGAAGGTACCGGCAGCGCCGGATGTTATGACAATTCGAACGATTCCAGTACAACGTGGGACGGCTTCGTCGGATTGAGTGCGCTCATCGCGGTTGTCCCCCTGGGCCTCTGCGTCATGACGCGCGCCGTAACGCTGGAGGATGTTCCACGCCATCTTGGCGCTATTGTGCGCCTTACTATTCTCTTTATTATGCTGTCCGGGATCATCGCAAAGCTGTGGCTTACGATGACGCTTGGGCAGCATCTGGGCGTTCTAGCCCTTGCGATTGCCATTGCTTTTCTGCTTGGCACGTTCCGTCGTGCACCAAGGAGCGCTCGTCGTCGATGATGTGATCCCTCTGCGCCTGACATTTGTACCTAATCCGGGCTGACGCTTGGAACTTTACCTCTAGCGATAGACAATTTTCCGAACTCATCACAATCTGAGCCGAGTAGAGTTGCTTTGCCGACCGCGTCAGCCAATGCAGCGCCACGTCTTACTCTGTGAGGACATACCAGTTCTCAGTAACTCTGTCATCAGCGCTCTCTTCATATATATAAACTGATAACTATGGCGATGTTACCATCGTTACTATACGAGAATTCCCTTGCACTCTTCACAATTAATGCTACACTTCGCCGATCAAAGCTGCTCGCAGGCTTTCGGTAGCAATCAGTCCAGTTCACAGAAGGGCACGCGTCGGCCGTTCAGAGAGACCTTGTCTTTCGATGCGATCTCAACAGTGAGGCTACAGCAGACGAACTGATAACAGCAGCAACCGGTCGGACAAGCCTGAGGTACCTAGCGATTGCGCGGGGCCACTGAAGACGGGCACAGACAGGGAAGTAGAGGAGGGACAGTGAAAATGAAATCCAAGGTAGCGCTGGCTTCGGTCTTATCTATCGCGCTGGCGACGATGGCATTCGCTCAGCAAAACACCTTTCCTTCAAGTGGCAACGTCGGCATCGGGACGACGAGCCCTACCGCAGCCCTGCAAATCGATGGCGTTTATCCACATGCCGGTCTAATGGTCTCAGCTTCCGCAGTCACCACTCAGCCCGGCATCGTTGTCGTGGAAGATAGCACCGGTGATTGGCTCAATCAGGATAATGTCGGAGATTTCGATATTTTATCCAACCAGCAAATCAACCTCAGTGCAAACGCCAATGGTAATGCAACACCGCAGATGTCGATCACCAATTCCGGTAACGTTGGGATCGGGACTACTACTCCAGCGTATCCCCTCGATGTTGTCGGTATCGCTCGAGCCCAAGCTGGAGTCATCTATCCAGATGGCAACAAGCAGACAACAGCTTGGACCGGCGTCCTCTGCGGTGGCGATTACGCCGAATCAGTCGATGTGCGGGGAACTAAGTCCCGCTATGAGCCGGGCGATGTAATCGTTGTGGATCCTGGCGCACCAGGCAAGTTTCTAAAATCTAGTGATCCCTATTCGACGCTCGTTGCCGGAATCTACTCCACAAAGCCGGGCGTTGTCGGCAAGCGCACACCCGATCCAGAGAAGTCGAAACAGGAAATTCCAATGGCAATGGTCGGGATCGTTCCGACCAAGGTCAGCGCCGAGAACGGCGCGATTAAGCCTGGCGATCTTCTCGTTACTTCCTCGAGACCGGGATACGCGATGAAGGGCACGGATCGCGAACGCATCGCCGGTGCAATTCTCGGAAAGGCCCTTGGATCCTTGAAGTCTGGCACCGGCACGATTGAAGTCTTGGTAACCCTGCAGTAGATCGAAATCGTCGATTGTTACAGAGTGGATTCAGCGGAACGGAAGCCGATCTGTGGCGAGACTCGAACAGCAATACAAACTGCTCAGGAGGGAAGGATAGAACAATGAAAACCCGCGCGAGTCTAGTATCACTGGCCATAGTCTTGCTGGCGATGAGTGCCGTTGCACAAACCAACGTGACGAACAGCAACAACGGCACAGCAAATGCCGTTCCGGTCTATACAGGAACTTCGGCACTCAGCGGAAATTCGCCGATTGCCATTAACGGTAGTAACGTCGGGATCGGAACAACAGCACCGGAGAACCTACTTGACCTAGGAGGAGGCGGAATTGGCGCAGGTCTGCATCTCGGATATTGGGAATTCGCGCAGACGAGCTATATGGCTGATGCCTATCTAAGCGTGAACGCGAAACTAACTACGTCAAGCATCCCCAATTCGACGAACTACTTTTCTCCGCGCTGGTCACCGGGCCAAGGAATGGTATTAGCCCAAATGGGAGGAGGAAGCGGAAGTATCACATTTTACGGAATCAACTGGAATGGCAGTTCAACTCCGCAACTGTTTCCAAACGCATTTACTCCCGTGCTCGCCTTGCAGTACTCCGGCAACGTCGGCATCGGAACGACGTCCCCAGCGTATAACCTTGACATCGCCGGTGTAGCTCGTGCCCAGTCAGGAATTGTCTTCCCCGACGGCAACAAGCAGACGACTGCGTGGACCGGAGTGTTATGCGGAGGAGATTATGCCGAGGCGGTCGAGCTGGCCGGAAGCAAAAAGCAGTATGAGCCAGGCGATGTACTTGTGCTCTCCTCGGAAAATGAGAACGATGTCCAAAAATCGTCCGAGCCTTACTCGACGATGGTAGCAGGCATCTTTGCCACTAGACCGGGCGTAATCGGCCGGCGCGAATCTCTCTCGAAAGGTGCGGATGAACTGCCGATGGCGATGGTCGGCATCGTACCCACGAAAGTGACAACTCAAAACGGCCCGATTCGCAAGGGCGATCTGCTCGTGACCTCTTCAAGGTCCGGTTACGCAATGAGGGGTACTCACCATGCCCGGATGTTGGGCGCGGTGATCGGCAAGGCGATGGGCAACCTCGACTCCGGATCGGGAGTGATCGAGGTGCTCGTCACTCTGCAATAGAGAAGGATCGTCGTTGCTCGGTGCGACTGAGAGCGGGAGGAACGCATGAAGGCTTTTCGACTTAAGCTTGGTATTTGCGCAGGACTCTTGATTGGCCTGACGCAACTTTACAGCCAGTCACCTCCAGGCGTATTTGCAGACTCAAATCACCCCGCGGGCCCTCCCGATCCGCAAAGCCTTGACGCGATCTGGCAGGTCGATCCGATCACTGATCAGGTAAGCATCAAGATTCCATTTACCACAACTCCGCAAGGTGGGCGAGGTCCCAAACTTCCTTTTGCTCTTCTTTATAATTCGGCATCCACCGTCACACTGCAAGCTGCCGGCTCATACCCTATACTCGGTAGTTTTCCAGCAAGCAACTTTGACTGGCTCGCCCATCCCTACTCCACTTCAGTTTCACCGAACGGTCCTTGGACCACAACCGGGCCCTACATCTACTACTCCATTTCGAACGAACCCAGCCAATCCAACCCCACATTCTCTGGATGTACGTTAGATGGCCCGTTTGTCTATGTCGATCAGAATGGCTCGGCACACGACATGAACTTGCTTTTCGAGCCAGGAGCGAGCGGCCCCCCAAATCCACAGACCATGGAACCGGTATGCTACGCAGCACAGGAACAGATATATTACCAGCCGCTCGGAACCACGTCGGCGACAACCGATGGATCCTCGATCGAGACCTCCTCCGGGCAAGCGATAAGCCCGGATGGGACCAGGGCCACAGGAAGTTTTGAGTCCGGTTCTGGCCCTATAACGCCGGCGACTGCCACATTGACCGATCCAAATGGAAATAGTGCGAAACTGGCACTGAGCGGCGGAGTATACACCGCGACAGACGCCCTCGGGCGAACCGCTTACACCACAAACATCCCGATCGGAATAGCGGGCCAGATCCCGGCAGGAAGCTATTATGTAAAGACCTATGACGAATCGGGAAACCCGGAAACCTACACTATCGTCTTTTCTAAGGTTGCCATCGGCACGTTCACGATGCCGCACCCGACAGCATCCGAAATCAGTTCTCCTCCTTTTTGCTCCGGTTCTGGATGTAACTTTAATGCTTCAGTCAATCCTCCAGCTGCTGGCGATTCACTTACAGCCGTAACCGAGGTTGAACGCCCCGACTCAACTGCGTACACCTTCGCATATGATGCGACCTACGGGACGATTTCAAGGATTACCTTCCCCACGGGAGGCTATGTACGCTTCTGCTGGAATATCCGCGACAAAGACTGGAGCCCCTACGGGCAGGCCTCCGTGGTTTCTTCGGTTGTCGTAGTCGATGCGTTCATCTCACCTGGGACGGGAAGCTCTGGCGGTTGCGATCCGCCCGCTGCCGGCTCAGGCGAAGACCAATGGACCTATGCGATGGAGTCACTTGACAACTCTTCCACACCCATCGGGCAAGTAACTGCTCCAGATGGGAGTTATACGAAGTATGGGGGGACGTGCTTCGACTTTGCGGACCTTGTCATATACGAACAGGGACAGAAGGCCACCTGCAAAGAGTCCTCCCGATCAATGTACAGCAGTTCCGGCACCCTCTTGCGATCGATTATCCAAAGCTTCAATGGGCAAGCTCTTCCAACGATCGTCGCCACAAACCTTTTCGATGGTCCGAGCCCGATGCAGCAAATTGTTCGGTACACCTACGACGCGTATAACAACGTCACGGAGAAGGACGAGTCGGATTATAACTCTTGTTCTGGATCTTGCCTGATTCCATCGACGATGCCTAGCTGGCTGCGCTCGACTTATACCCAGTACTCATCAGCCATGCTCTCATCTTACATAGTGGATAAGCCGGCACAAATCGTGGTCACGAATGGTACAGGCACTCCCTATTCGCTGGCCAACTATGGCTATAATAGCTATGGAAACCTCACGAATGAGTCGAAGTGTATCTCTATATCTGGAACTTACCCTAATGAAAGCTGCTCGGCATTTTGGCAAACTCAATATACGCCTGATGCCCACGGCCAGGTGACGCAGAAAGTTGATGGCGATGGCACGAGCGACGCGGCTACCACCAACTACACCTGGACGGGGCCGAGCGGAACCAGCGACAGCTACAACGGCTACCTAACCACGATCGCATATCCAAATGGCTCGACAGATGGGTACACATATTTCGCTGACACAGGTCAGACAAAGTCGCACGTCGATTGGAATAAAAACACGACCTCTTACGACTATTCGGATCCATCTGGACACTTGAATCGCATCACGTCGATCACGTTGCCGATCACGACGGATGGGACAACCAATAGCATTGGGAGCGGAGATACGATTTACAACTATGAGGATTCACCCCCGAACTTTTCCGTCGAAGAACAGACCGCTATCAATTCCCTAGACGTCTCCACGACGACCACCTCGTACTTCGATGGTCTGGGCCGCAAGACTACCACCAAGACCGTTAGCCCTAGCTGTTCCAGCCCTATCGAAGTTGACACGGTCTACGACTCGATGAGCCGTGTATCCACCGTTAGCAATCCTTACTGCACGACGAGCGATCCCACCTACGGGCTGACCACGTTTGTTTACGATGGCCTCGGACGCAAGAAGCAGACGACCACGCCCGATGGTGCCGTTTCCACGATCACATACGGCGGTAATGCTACCGAGTTCACCGAGCCATCAAACGGCACGGCGAGTCCGCAGCATATTCAACAAGTGAACGGCATTGGCCAGCTTTTGAATTTGTGCGAAATATCCGCCACGGCGTTTGGCGGCACAAGCCCCTCCAACTGCGGATTGAACATCAGCGGCAGCGGTTTTCTGACCAGCTACACATTCGATCCCTTAGATCGCTTGGCCACCGTGAGCCAGCACGGCATTGGGCGTTCGTTCGGATACGACTCGCTTGGGCGGCTCACTACCGCGATGAACCCGGAAGCTGGAACGACCACCTACGTCTATTCGACGCCGAGCGCGCCCTGTTCGCCCGATCCCGACTCCCCTTGTAGTAAGACCGATGCACGCGGTGCGGTCACCAACTACGGCTATGACAACATGAGCCGGCTCATTTCGAAGAAGTACACGGGCAATAGCGGATCGACGTCTCTCTCCTGCTACCAATACGACACATCATCCATTTCCGGCGCGGGTGGGAATCTTCTCGGCCACCTCACCAACGCCTGGACTCTGCCAGCGTCCTCATCAGGGTGTACCACCTCGCCTGGCTCGCCGGGGTCGTTCCTGACGCTCAAGTCTTATCTTTCATACGATGCGCTAGGCCGCCCACTCAGTGTCCAAGAGCAGGCTTGCGTAAACGGCATTTGTTCTGGACCCTCGCCATACCAGGTCGGCATGTCCTATGACTTTGTAGGCGATCTGACCACTCTTACCAACCCAGTGGGTGCCAACGGCCAGTCGCTCACCTTGAGGAATTACTTTGACGCTCTCGCCCGACCCTGTGCTACCACAAGCAGCTGGACGGCCGAGGCTTCGCCTAATCTCTTCGTTGTCAACCCGAGTTCCGGGAGTCCAGGGTACTCGCCTGGGGGTGGCCTGCAGAACTTCTATCTCGGGTCAACATCCTCCACCGCGTACACCAGTTGCACTCCCACGCCCGCGTCGCCCATCAATGAGGTTCACACCTATAGCAAGCGTTTCTGGATGACCGGCATTACTGCCGGCGGGCAGATTCCATAGGAGGCCGCATATGAACATTTCTGCTTTCGCGGCTCATCAAATTCAAAGGACTCGGCACGCACTCCTGAAAGGACGCGGCTCGATGCGGATTTGGCAAATCGGAATCGGGACAGCAGTTCTCGTTCTCGGTGCCTTCGCAGCGGCTGCTCAAACGCCGGTGCTTGGCAGCGTGGAGGCGCCGTACGCAAATCTGCAGGGATCGGCTCACCTGGCGGGCCACACCTACGGAGCAGGCGCGGTAGCATATGGGCCAACGGGTACGCCTTTGGTCCTAACCGGAACCAGCCTTGGCGCAACTGGGACGGTAGCGTTCATCGCCTACAAAAATGGAGTGGTGGACACCAACGTGCCGCCGATTATTGCGACGCCCACCCTGTGGACCTCGACCATGATCTTCGTTCCGGTGCCGTCCGGCGCCATGACCGGCCTGGTACAAGTCACAGTAGAGAACAAGACGAGCAATGGCCTACCTTTCATCGTGACGCCAGGGTCTTATTCTGGTTCCTGTCCGGCAGGACCGACCAATTCGCAGTTGCAGATCATCACCGCATCACTGCACGACGGCTCAGTGGGGCAAAGCTACAGCGCCACGTTGAGTGCGAGCGGTGGCACGCAGCCCTACAGTTGGTCAGTGTCGAGCGGCACCCTGCCAAGCGGCCTTTCTCTCAATGCATCGACGGGAACGGTCTCGGGCACGCCCACTGTGGCAGTGTCCCCCGACAGCGTCACGTTCGATGTGGCTGACAGCAGCTCGCCACATGAGTCAGACCAGGCCGTGCTCGATCTGACCATCCAGCCGCAACAGCTGAACCCAACCACCGTGTACACTTATGCGGCCACTTACGACGGTGATGGCAACGTGCAGCAGTACCAGGACACGGTGATGGGCAACTGGAGCTTCACTTACGATGCCTTCAACCGCATCGAGTCAGCTACCGCCTCTTCCTCGGGAACCGGATCGAACGACTTCACCGGTCAAAGCCTGTGTTGGGCCTACGATTCCTATGGCAACCGGACCGCGCAAGAGATGCAGTCATCGGCCTGCCCCTCACAGGAATCGGGTGTCACGCTCACGCAGACCTACAATGGCAACAACCAGCTATCGAGCGGACTTTACGGATACGACGCGTCTGGAGACGTAACGACGGATGCCACCACTGGCAACACCTATCTCTACGACGCCGAGGGACGCGTTTGCGCGGTCAAGCGAGAACCAGTGCAGGGTACATGGACGATGACCGGCTACCTTTATGACGCGAACGGCGCTCGCATCGCCAAGGGGACCATCACAACGATGAGCTGCGACCCCACGGCCAACGGCTTCCAGATCACCGAGAACTACGTGCTGGGCCCCTCGGGCGAAGAACTGAGCATGCTCGACGGCAACAACAACTGGCAGCGGACGAATGTGTACGCGGGAGGCAAGCTGATAGGCACCTACGACACGAGCGGGCTCCATTTCCAGATTGAGGACCCGCTGGGTACGCGCCGCATGCAGGTGAGCGGCAATCCGAATTACGTCGGGCAATCCGAAACCGACATCCAGTCGTTCCCCTTTGGCGACGAGCTGTTTTCTTTTCCCGACGCCAATGCGCCCCCCACCGCCGACGATGCGACGCCTCTTTACTTCACCGGCAAAGAGCGAGACCCGGAAACGGGCCAGACCAACGGCAACGACTACTTCGGGGCCAGGTACTACGCATCCGGCATGGGACGGTTCCTGTCGCCCGACTGGTCGGCCAAAGTTGAACCGGTGCCCTATGCAAAGCTCGATGATCCTCAGAGTCTGAACCTCTATGCGTTTGTCGGCAACAATCCCCTGGCCCACGTGGACGCCGACGGGCACGTCTTTCCATGCACCGGCACGGAGAGCCAGTGCGCCGGAGCAGCCAGCAAAATTGATAATGGAGGTGCTTCTGGTGGATTACCGGGGGCCCAACAGCAGAGTGGAGACCCCACACTTCCAACCGAAGTCCAGGAACCGATTAGCCCGTTGGACAACGCACTCGGGCCAACACCGCAAAACACGCTTATGGTCGTCACAGGCGACCTAGGGGAGCTAGCCGAAGCAGGGACCGGATTATTACGCGCGGCTGGGCTTCTCGGAAAGGCAGGCAGTTATGCGGACCTGAGCGAGCTCGCTGTGAAAGGGGACGAAATCGTTGCGCACCACATGCCACAGGCAGCGCTAAAGTTTACCTCTAAAGCGGAAGGCGGATCTCTCGCAATCACCACAGGAGAGCACGTGGCTACTAGGACATATGGGATCAAAGGTGCGATGACCGCCGCCGCCGATGCAGGGAAGTCTTTTCGGCAGGTTCTTGCCCAGGATATCGTCGATATCAGAAGGATCGTTGGCACCAAATACAACGAGGGCCTGCAGGACTTGATTCAATACTACAAAACCAATTTTCCGAATCTCATGTCAAAGTAGAATGGGGGCAGCATGGCGGTACGAAAAGAGGTCGAGGAACTGGGCAGGATGGGGCCGCTTCCATCCGAAGAGGAATCGATTCAGACCAGATCTCTTCATCTCGAGAGATACCAGCAGTTGCTTTCGTCGATCGAGAAGCCGGTAAGCAATGAGGAGGCGACCATACTCGCAGGCGTTTTCGGTGTCGACG
>Ga0335072_10003135_pt1 | contig 25032 bp, 25 predicted proteins | sample Lox_Sample_21_FD_206725 | JGI IMG/M metagenome (GOLD analysis project Ga0335072, IMG submission 206725) | Soil microbial communities from Loxahatchee National Wildlife Refuge, Florida, United States - Lox_Sample_2.1 | ecosystem: Environmental > Terrestrial > Soil > Wetlands | place: USA... | reverse complement strand
TCGTGCGACTTCGAAGGCCAGAAGCCCATAGAGTCCGACGCCGGTCAAGGTCAAAGCCAGGACACCAAAGATGGTAGTGAGCGCGGCAATGAGGCGATCGGGGTGGAGGGATTCGTCGAGGCTGGCGTTTCCTAGAAATCATCGGCATTGTCGCCGATTCCAAGTACAACGATTTGCGCGAAAGTCCACTGGAGTTCTTCTACATTCCCGGCACGCACGGCGACCTCGAAATTCGTGCGAATGTGCCCGTCGACGCATTAAGCAGCTCCATCCGCGACGTCATCTGCTTACTCGATCCTTCCGTCACGGTCACCAGCGTGAAAACTCTTCGCGATTATTGCTGCCTTCGACGAAGCGAAGATGCTTACCGATGGGATTCCTGTCTCCGAAAAAACGGCGAGCCATGGTGCGGTTGACGATGGCCACGTTGGTAGCTTGATAGGACGATGAATCGAGGTGGATATCATGTTCGGTGAACTCGCGGCCAGCGAGCAGAGGGATGCCCATAGTGGCGAAGTAGTCTGGAGAAACGCCGACAAAGCGCTCATTGGCAGATTCACCAGGCTTGAGAGTATAGCCCTCGACGATGACGTTGACGCCGACTTCCTTGCCGCTGATAGGAGTAAAGCTGGAGTAAGAAGCCGAGCGAACGCCTGGGAGTTGGCGGACGCGCGCAAGGAGCTGGCTGTAAAACGTGGCAACCTGCTGACGATTGCGCGAGGCGGAGTAACCGTCAAGAGAAACGAGGAGAACATGGTCACGAGCGAAACCGGGATCGAAGGTTTCGAGATTGACGAGGCTGCGCAGGAGCAGCCCGGCGCTGGCCACCAGCACCATGGAAAGCGCGACCTGGGCCACGACCAGCGCATTGCTAAGTCGGGAACGCCGTGACGAATGGCTCGACCCGCTTCCTTTAGCCTTGAGGTCGTCGGCAAGTTCGCGCCGTGTGACCGAGAGTGCGGGAACGAGTCCGCAAATGAGAATGGTGAGCGCCATCAGCAGGGCAGTGAAAAGGAGCAGTCGCCAGTTCAAGCCAGTGGACAGAACGACAGGAAGTTGCGCCGTGGAAAGCGAAGCAAGCAAGAGCGGACTGAGCCAGAAACTGGCAGCAAGGCCAGCCAGCGTTCCGGCCGCGCTTAGGAGAACGCTTTCAGTGAGGAGTTGACGAACCACGCGCGTGCGGCTGGCGCCGAGGGCAAGACGGACCACGATTTCACGCCTACGGGACATGCCGCGAGCCAAGAGCAAGTTGGCGAGATTGCCGCACGCGATTAGGAGGAGGAGCCCGACCACCGCTTGGAGAATGCGAGCGGGCAGTGAATATTTGTCACGAATGGAAGACAGCCCGCGGGCGGCGGGGGTGAGCAAGGTGCGGGAGAAACTTTCTTTCAGTTCGACTGCAGGTATCGCCGAAGACTTCACCGCTTCTTGCAGTAGAGGATCGAGGTTGATTTGGGTTTGAGCTAACGAAATGCCAGGCTTCAGACGGCCCAAAATCGAAACACCTTGGGTCTGCCAGTAGTCTTGCGTGGGCAGGTCGGTGGCGCCCAGAGGCATGTAGAAGTCGGGTGACTCGCCGACTTGCGTGCCAAAAAATCCATTAGGCGCGATTCCAACGATGGTATAGGACCGCTGCGGCACCGAGCCGGTGCGGGAAGCATCGGCCTGATCGCCGAATTGAATGACTTCTCCGATCGCGCGAGGATCGGAGTGAAATTCGCGCTTCCAGAAATTGAAGCTCAGGACGATAGTGGCATGGGCTCGCTCGTCGGCCTCCGTGAATAAGCGCCCGGAGAACGGACCAAGACCGAGTGCATCGAAATAATTTCCGGAGACGAGCAAGCCCTCGGCCACTGTGGTTCTGCCATTCATCGTGATGCCATAGGGTGCGACGCGAGAGAACGCCAGGATGTTGCTGAAGACGGCGGCTTTGTCGCGATAGAGGTAGAAGGTTTGTAATTCGGAGAGCTCGGCGGGGCCCATGGTGCCGGCGGAGTTGACCCAAACCAATTCGTCAGGATTTCGTACAGGAAGCTTGCGAAGGAGCAGCGGATCGAGGAGTGAAAAGATAGTGGCGTTGACGCCAATGCCGAGGGCGAGCGTGAGGATTGCGACGGCGGTGAAACCGGGGGATTTGCGAATTTGCCGCAGGGCGAAGCGGCAATCGGCGAGGATGGAGGAAAGCCAGCAGCCGAGGCGCTGTTCGCGGACTTGCTCTTTCACCTGCTCGATGCCGCCGAGTTCCATACGCGCGGCACGTTGCGCTTCGGCGGCGCTCATGCCAGCGCGAAGATTTTCGTCGGTAAGCATATCGAGATGCGCATGAACTTCCTGGTCCAGGTCGGCGTCCACACTCCGCGAGGAGAATAAATTCCGCAGGAAGCTTTGGAACTCAACGAAGAGTCGCGTGTGAACCTCCTTCACTGTGAGTGCAGACAGGATCGGGCTGACCAGTCTAACGACTGGCCGCTACACAAACTCTCATCGAGGCGAGCACGTCAATCCTCGCGTAACGCTTGCATCGGCTCGATCGACGCGGCTCTATGCGCGGGCAGCAGGGAAGCGAGCGAGCCAATCACTAACAATCCAATCGCCACTGCTGCGTAGGTAAGCAAATCGGTCGGCCGCACATCATACAGAAACTTGCTGAGCACTCGGCCCACGGCCAGAGCCAGCACGATTCCCGACGCGAGCCCAACCCCGATCAACATTGCGCCCTGGCGCAAAACCATTCCCGCCACGTTCTGACGCGTCGCTCCCAGCGCCATGCGTATCCCTATTTCATGCCGGCGATAACTCACCAGTTGCGCCAGCACCCCGTACAGTCCCGCCATCACCATCACGATCGCGAGCCCAGCGAATGCGCTCGTCAGATACAAACCCAGCCGCTGATTGAAAATGTTGTCGTCCACCACTTCCTGCATGGCTCTGAAACTGTCGAGTGCCAGATTGGGCGCCGCTTCGTGAAATACCGAACGCATCGTCGATGCCACCGGTAAATCGGCCCGCGTTCTCACCACGAAGTTGACCATGGTGCTCACCAGCGCTTGATAGAACAGCGAACTGGTCGGCACTTGCTGGTACGGAAGGTAGATCATCGGATCTGGCGTTCCGCCAACGGCGGAATCGACTTGATTGGCCAGCACGCCCACGATGGTGAACGGTCTTATCATTCCTGTGTCTTTCCCACCCAGATCGAGCTGTTGTTGCAGCGGATTTTCGTTCGGAAAGTATTTCTTGGCCAGCACCTCATTGATCACCGCGACTGCCGGTGCATCCGCCGAATCGTCCGCGTCGATCATGCGTCCTCGCAAGACGGGAGTGCGCATGGTCCGCGCATATTCGTCGCTCACCGCGGTAACTCTTGAGCTTGCTGTGTTCGCCGGATCCTTTGCGCGGCCCACAATTTCGAAGCTGGAGTGCAAATCGTCGTTCGACAGCGGCGGTGCACTGCTCAACGCCGCGCTCTCTATTCCCGGTGTGTGCCGAACGCGCTCTAGAACCGGAGCATAGATCAGCGTTGCCATCGACGCGGGCGCGTTCGTGGCGTTCTCCGACACAGCCATGGTCGCGAATCCCCCCGAATCCGCGGACACGGCGCTAAAGGTGGTTACCTGCGCTACTCCGAACCCCAACTGCGAGCGCTCCAGATTCCACAGCGTGCGGAACAGCAATCCCGCTCCGATCAGTAGCACTGTGGAAAGCGCCACTTCCCCCGCTACTAACCATCCACTCATGTGCCCGCGCACCGAATGTGCCCCAACGCTACGCGTACCCGCTTGCAATCCTGCTTGCGGGTCAGAGCGCGCCACCAACAACGCGGGCAGCAGCGATGACAGCAGCGTTGTTATTGCGGCGATCGCACCCAACGCCAACAAGAGAGGCCAATGGATGGCGATCGAATTACCTCTAGGAATTGTTCCCTCCGGCAGTTTGCGTATTCCCATCAGCGCAAATTCCGCCAGCAGGAACCCCACACCGCAACCCAACACGCTCAGCACCGCGCCTTCACCGAGCAGTTGCCGGATCAGCCGCAAACGGCTGGCGCCCAGCGCCGCACGCACCGCAAACTCCTGTTGCCGGCCCAGACAGCGTGCAATCAGCAGATTCGCCACGTTCGCGCAGGCAATCAGCAGCACCAGTGCGAGCGCTCCCAGCAGCGCCAGCAAAACTGGGCGCGCTTGCACCGTCAACAATTTCAGGTATGGACTCGCGCGCAAACCAAAGTTAGAAGAAGTGTTGTTCGGATTATCGTGGATGATGCGTTGCGCAACAATGTCCAGCTCCGCCTGAGCCTGCTCGACGGTAGCGTCTGGTCGCAGCTGGCCAATGATGGCGATGAAGTTGTAACCGCGGTCTTTGAGCATCTCCGGTGTCGGTTGTAGCGGAAACCACACGCCGCCCTTGGTCAGGTCCGGACCAGCTTCCTCCGGGAAACTCATCCTGTAGGGCATCACGCCGACAACGCTGTGCGCAACGCCGCCAATTCGCACCGATCGCCCGACAATATCCGGAGCCGCTTTGAACACATCCCGCCACACACCCTCCGACAGCATCACCACCTGAGGTCCGCCCGGTTCTCCTTCGGCCTCAGTGAACGTGCGACCCAACAACGGTTGTATCCCAAGCATGGGGAAAACATTGGGAGTAACACGAATGACACCGACGCTGTTCGTTACATCTTTGGTTTGCAGCACCGCGACGTCTTCCGCATAGGCACCGATGGCCTGGAAAGAGTGAGACTGCTCGCGAACGTCCCGATAATTCACCCAAGAGGTGTTGGAAAATTGCGGCTTGTCGGTCTTCAGACCCACATAGACCAGCCGCTCGGAATGTGCGTAAGGCAGGGGTCGCAGCAGTACGCTTTCCACCACTGTAAACAACGCTGCATTGGCGCCAATGCCCAGCGCCAAGGTAAGAATCGCGACGCAGGTGAATCCCGGGCTCTTTCGCAACTGGCGCAGAGCGAAGCGAGCATCCGAGTAAATGGAATGAAGCCATTGGCCGAGCCGTTGTTCGCGCACCTGCTCTTTGACTTGCTCGATTCCACCTAATTCGATATAGGCCGCGCGTTGCGCTTGTTCAGCGCTCATGCCGGCGCGAAGATTTTCGTCGGTAAGCATGTCGAGATGCGCATGAGCTTCCTGGTCCAGGTCGGCGTCCACATGGCCAGAGGCGACCAGGTTCCGGAAGAAGCTACGGATTGGTGCGAGCATGGGCATGCGAGCCTCCTTTACTTAGCTACCGAAGCCATCGGGCTGACCAGTCTGACGACTGGCACTACACCGCCTCAAGTCGTCCTACGACGCTTCCAAGGCCTGAGCAATGGCCCAGGATATGCGACTCCAGCGCTCGGTTTCGACCTCGAGTTGCTTGCGGCCGGTTTTGGTCAGGCGGTAATACTTCGCGCGGCGATTGTTTTCAGAGTCGCCCCAAAAAGAGGAAATCCAGCCTTCGTCCTCCATGCGGTGAAGGGCAGGGAACAGCGAGCCAGGTTTGACGAGGAAGGTGCCGGACGTGATTTGCTGCACTCTGCGAGAGATGCCCAGCCCATGAAGCTGGCCGGCAACGAGGGATTTCAGGATCAAGAGATCGAGAGTGCCTTGCAAAAGGGTAGTAGGTTCGGGGCTCAAGGCTGGCTCCTATCGAAAGCCTGTAGGAATGATACGAGGCCGACGTATAGAGAGTCAATAGGAAGGTGACGAATAACCCTCTATTGCAGTGGGACAACGGCGGAATGGCCCAGGGGGCTGTTGCTCTGTGGGCTAGTAAGAGTATGATTCCGTGCAAACCGGAGGTCCCGGGGCGGGACCGAGGAGGCGCTCATGACTTCTGCTGCTCCCAGCAAGGAAGCCGCGCGAGTGGCCGCGTTGAATCGGTACGCGATTTTAGACAGCGAACCCGAACAATCTTTTGATGACCTGGTGAGCCTGGCGGCCCACATTTGCCAGACACCCATAGCGATGCTATCTCTGGTGGATGATCACCGGCAATGGTTCAAGTCGAAGTACGGCGTGGAAATAAAGGAAACGCCGAAGGAAATATCTGTTTGCGCGCACGCCATCCAGCAGCGCGACTTGTTTATCGTGCCGGATCTGACCAAAGATGAACGATTCCGCGACAATCCTTTGGTGACTGGAGAATCGCACCTTCGCTTCTATGCCGGAGCGCCTTTGGTGAATGAAGATGGGTTTGCGTTGGGTACGCTTTGTGTGGTGGATAAGGAACCACGCGAACTGGATTCCGAGCAGAAAGAGGCCATCAGCGCGCTCGGTCGGTTGGCGCTGCGGCAGATGGAATTGCGCATGAATCTGCAATTGCTGAAGGATGCGTTGAACGATCGGACCCGGGAGGAACACGCGCGGGAGCTGGAATTGAAGAGGTTGGAAGAGAAGTTGGTGCGGGTGTTGGGGCTGAAGATTTAATCGCCAAAGAGAATGAGGCAAACCGGGCTCCGGCGACAGTGCTGAAGCCCGGTTCGTGTTTAGGGTCGATTAACTTTGAGTGCTGTGGCAGCAGGTGGAATTGCTTCCACAGCAGTTCCTGCCGTCCTTGGAGTTGCAGGCCATAGCGTCTTTGCCGCAGCAGGATTTCTCGCCCTTGCCACAGCAACCCTTGCCGTTTTTCGCGGCGCATTGCTTGGCATCCTTCCCGGAGCAACAGTTCATGGCGGACTTATTGTCTTTCTGGTTGTTGCAGCAAGTCATGTCTTTGCCTTGACAACAAGACATGGCCTTGCCGGAGTCGGCCTGATCACCCTGGTTTTTCTGATGATCGCAGCAGGCGCAAGCGGCTTTAGCCGCAGGAGCGGTGGGCTGCGGCGCGGAAGTCTGTTGCGACATTGCCGGGAGCCAAGGAGCCAGCGAGAGAATTGCGAGAATTGCAGTCATTCGAAGTTTCATTTCATCACCTTTAAGAGTTTTTGTTTGGTTAGAGAAGTGGGAAACGCGTCCCACGCGGGCGCAGGTCAAGGTTGAACTAAGGGAGGAAGGAGGCAAACTCAGAGGCGCAGAACCGTAAAGGAGGAGCCCGGCATGCCTGGAGAATCGGTGCTTAGCTGCCCTGCTACATACTCACTTTCGGAAAGCAACGGCTGCGAGTTAGGGAGAAACGCGAATCCGCCGTCACCGTGAGAGAAGTCGTTGAGGAGGGGAGGGAGTCCCGCAGGCGTGTGGTGGGAAATGGAGCAGCAATTGGGAAAGGGCAAGGAATGATGAGAGCAGGGAGAAGGACTCGAAGCAGGAACCGTGGCTGGATGGCTCTCGCGTGGGCAGCAGTTGTGGCGCGTAGGGGAAGGTTCAGGTTGGTAGGCAGGTGAAGCTCCTGCCAGCACCACAACTGCCGCCCGAGAGTGTTGGCTTTGACACTCCAAATTGAGCTGGTTGACGGTCCAGCTCAGGAGCGCGACGATCAAGACCACCCCAAAAGACCGTCTAGCCATTACGGGATCAGTGTGCATCCGGGGGGACAAGGTGCGCTGTGACAGGGGTCACGCTCGGATGTTTGAATAAGGAATTTTTCAACCGGCTGCGAAGTGGGTATGCTAGCTCGCTATGGCCCCTAACCATCTAGTGACGAAGTTGCTGATTTTTCTGACGCTTGGACTGATTCTGATGGGTGCTCCGCGAAGAACCGTGGCGCAGGTGCACAAGAGTTGTCCCGAAGGCGTTACTTTGAAAGCGAGCGCGGGGATGGCCGCGCAAGGATCGCTGATTTTGACCGAGGTTTTGCTACCCAAGGCAGCAACATCGAAATTCAGCAGCCAATGGGATGGCCACGACGTGCCGTTGTGGCGGGAAGGTCCCACGTCAGGCGCGCTGCACGGATTGTTGGGTATCGATCTGGAGAAAGCGCCAGGAACGTACGAGTGGACCGTCTCCTGGCTGGGAGCGAGCGGCGAGGCCGAGTCGTGTGCTGTGACCATTATCGTGCGCGCAGGAAAATTCCCGACCGAGCGGCTGAAGGTGGATCCGCAATTTGTGCAGCCGAATCCAGAGCAGGAAAAGCAGGCCGAAGAAGATTCGAAGAAAATCCACGCGATCTACGACACGGTGACGCCGGAACGTTTGTGGCAAGGGAAGTTTCGGTTGCCGCTGAAAAACGTGACTACCGGGGGAAATTTCGGGAGGCGCCGAGTTTTGAATGGAGAGGCACGATCGCCGCACTCTGGGGTGGACTTCCCGGCGGCAGCGGGCACGGCGGTTTTCGCGTCGCAGTCCGGGAAGGTGGTTTTGGCAGAAGGGCTGTACTACTCGGGGAACACCGTGGTGATTGACCACGGCTACGGGATTTACACCATGTATGCGCACCTCTCGAAGATCGGCGTGCAAGCCGGACAGATGGTGAAGGCCGGCGAGGAACTTGGGAAAGTGGGAGCGACCGGACGGGTAACCGGCCCGCACTTGCATTGGGGCTTAACCATCAACCACGCGCGCGTGAACGCCATGCAGATCGCGCAGCGGCAGCCCTGACAGTGTGCGGAAAAGTCGCACGAGTCTTCAGCGTGGGGGTTGAAGCTCTCGTCTTCTACAGCCGCCCCGGTTACTTCAAATAAGTACGCACAATTTCGATGAGATCTTCGGCCGCTTCCGCCGAGGATTTTGTTTTTCGGGGCATGTGATTCAGGATGTGATCCTCCATCAACTCGCCCATGAGGCCGTTGATCGCGCCGCGCGCGGCGGCCAGGCGTTGGAGCACCTCCGCGCAATGGGCATCCTCTTCGAGCGCACGCAGCGCCGATTCCAGCTGGCCGATGACCTTTTTGGTGCGGGAAATAAGCTCGAGTTTTTCGCGTGATATGTGTGACATTTTATTGACTACCCTAGGGGGGTATGGTATCAAGAGAACAGATTCGCGGCAAGCTCCGAAGCCGACCGCCGTATGCTATGGCAAAAAGCGGCAGCGCGCCAAGGAAAAGCCCGAAAAACCAGCAAGAGAAAGGAGGGGCGATGTTACAGGTTATTCATCAAAAAGGAGGAGCCCCTCGGGCATCCTCGATTTACTGCCGCTGGATCCGTGAGACACGGAAGGATGGCGAGCATCTGGTGGCCGTGTGGATGGACAGTGAGATGCGCTGTTTCGAGCGGGAATTTACGCCGGATGCGGTGGAGCAACTGCTGCAGGAAGATGCGCTGGAAGAGCCTGGTGGCTGGATCTTGGCGCGGTCCTCGAGAAAAGCGGGAAGCTGAGTCAATCCATCGAGCGGAGATAAAACGCAAGTGGCGAGGGCAGGGGCTTACAGCATTTGTGCGTCGATAGCCTTATGGCTGTGCGCTTGGACCTGTCTCGGCTTGATGGGTACCCCGCTGCTGCACGCGCAGGATAATCCGACCGCCCCTACCACCACAGGACAACCCGACGTTCCGCCCCAGGAGGCCCCGGCAGACACCGGGGATGCCGGCAGCCAGGAATTGTTGACGATGTTCCCGCACACGGAATGGGACCGCATCTGGCTTTCTGGCCAAGCCAACTGGATTTCGCAATATCATCCGAGCTTCCCCTCGCCTTATCAGGGAGCGCATAGTCTTTCACCGGAAGCGCAGGATGCCACGTCGCGCGTCTTGACGCTTTTTACGGGATTGCGCTTGACGGACACAACCGAGTTTTTGTGCGATGTGCAGGAAACCGGCGGCAATGGACTGGGCCAAGCTCTGGGAGTGGCTGGTTTCTTCAACCTCGACGTGGTGCGCAACCCCAGCCTGAGCAAGGCGCCGTATATCGCGCGGTTGATGTGGCACCAGATTATTCCGTTGAGCAGAACGAGGATTGTGGCGGTGCGCAACCCGTTTTCCTTGTTTCCGGAGCTGCCGGAACGGCGGTTGGAATTGCGGTTCGGGAAAATGAGTATGGCGGATTTCTTCGACGTGAACTCCTACGGGAGCGACAGCAATTTCCAGTTCATGAACTGGACCGTGGACAACAATGGGGCGTACGATTACGCCGCGGATACCCGCGGCTTCACCTACGCGGCCATGCTGGAGTATCACGATCACAACTATATAGTGCGATTCGCAGAAGCGTTGATGCCCAAGATCGCGAACGGCATCGATCTGGAAGGCAACCTGTCCCTGGCACGCTCGGAAAACCTGGAGTTCGAGCTGCACGGACAGGTGCTTAAAAGGGTGTTGAAGAATCAGGAAGGGGTCATTCGCATCCTGAACTACGTGAACCATGCGAACATGGGCGATTACAGGCAGCAGATTAATGAATGGCTGCAGAATCACAACACCCCAGTTCCGGAAATCGCGGACCATCCGCTACAAACCACGGTGAAATACGGTTTCGGTGTCAACTTCGAGCAGCCTCTGACGAACTGGATCGGCGTGTTTGGGCGCTGGGGCTGGAACGAAGGACAGCACGAGTCGTATGCGTATACCGAAGTGGATCAGACGTGGGAGGTTGGCGTCGGCGGAAATGGGGGGCGTTGGGGGCGCCCTGCGGACCACATGGGGTTCGCATTTGTCAGCAACGGGATTAGCCACGACCACGCTCTCTATCTCGGATATGGCGGATTGGGTTTTCTATTGGGCGATGGAAAGCTCAATTATGGGCGCGAAAACATTCTGGAAACCTACTACACATTGCATGTGTGGCGGGGGATCTACCCTGCCTTTGACCTGCAATACCTGACCGATCCGGGCTATAACCGCGACCGCGGTCCCGTGATCGTGCCCAGCCTGCGGCTACATTTGGAGTTCTAGGGCCCGCTGTTGAAGCGGCAGCTAACTAATGAGTGGTTGCGGCCTGCTCGTGGTGAGCCTCGGCGATACGCGCGCGCGTCGTTTTCACAATGCTAGCAAAGCGCCGAGTGAGCTCGCGGATGCGGTCGGGCTTGTGCAGCAGCATGGATTCGTTGGGGATGAGTTCCTTGCCCACGCTTAGGCCGGAAGCGCCGGCCAAGAGATAGTGGGCAGCGTTTTGCTGGGTGACGCCGCCGCCGGGAATCAGCCGGATTTGCGGGAACGGACGGAGGAGTGAGCGGATATACGCTTCTCCACCGAGCAGTGAGCACGGATAGACCTTCACAAAATCGGAGCCATGCCTCCAGGCGGTGTAAATCTCGGTGGGCGTGAGCGCGCCGCTCATCATGATCACGTTAGGAGTTTCCGCCACCAATTGGACCGTGGGCACGTCAAGCGCGGGGTTGGTGATGAACTTTGCGCCCGCTTTGATACATTCGCGCGCGGTGATGGCATCCATAACCGTGCCGGCGCCGATAATCTCGTTGGGCAGGGTTTTGCAGATTTCCCGGATCACCTCGAGAGCTCCCGGGACGGTCATAGTGACTTCGATGATGGGAATGCCGCCACGCGCCACTTCCTGAACGGCAAAAAGGGCATCTTCCGCCGAAGAGGTGCGAATGACCGGGACAATGGCGACTTCTTCGACACGGGTCCGTAATTGTTCTTTGTTCATGACCGGAGGACTCCCTGGGGATCCACTTGAACCATCGAGGTGGTGGCCAAGATTTGCTTCTGTCAGCATTATAGTGATTGCGGCAAGAATTTCCAGATGGGGTCAAAGTGAAGCGCGTAGTGCTAGACTTGGCGAAGAAAGGCGACTCTTATGGCGAACAAGAAGAAACCAAGCAAACGAAGCGTGCGCAAAAGCAGCATATACAAAGTGAAAAGCAAAGCCGCGAACAAAAATAAAGCCGCAAAGAAAAAGAAAGTTGTGGCTAAGGCTAAAACCAAAGCTCCGAAGCGCAGGGTACGTGGTCAGGCGAATGCTGGGGAACTGGTGTCGTACGAATCGCGCGGGCTAGGGGCTCGTACGGGGGGCCAAGCGGGCGACACGCAAGGGCTGGCGGCCAGACCGGACGTGGACTCGGAGAGCGTAGAAGAACTCCTGGAGGAAGGGCAGTCATTCGAAGCGGAAGTGGTTAGCGGGGTGGAGAGCGCGCCGGATCCCGACCAGGGTGAAGTGCGGACCCGGCAAGTGCCCGAGAACGATGTGCCGGAGGAGTATCAGGAGGAAGACTGAGTGGCCGGGTGCAGTAGCCGTAAGGCGCGGTGAAGGAGCGTATGCATATCGGGATCATCTCAGACACGCATGGTCTGTTACGGCCCGAAGCCGAGCATGCGCTGGCTGGGGTAGACCTGATCGTCCACGCTGGTGACGTGGGGAGTCCCGAAGTTTTGAGCCGACTGAAGCAGATTGCGCCAGTGTTTGCGGTCCGGGGCAACGTGGATACGGAGGCGTGGGCCCAGCAATTGCCCGAAACCACCACAGTGACGGCCAACGGCGCGAGTTTCTACGTGTTGCACAATCTGCAGGAATTGGACCTGCGGCCGGACGCTGCAGGATTCGATTTTGTCATCAGCGGACATACGCACCAAGCGGAACAACTGGAGAAAAACGGGGTCCTGTTCATCAATCCGGGGAGCGCAGGGCCACGGCGGTTTCATCTGCCCGTAACACTGGCGCGGCTTGATTTGGGGACACGCCCGTGGAAAGCGCAACTTGTTGAACTTCTTCGCTGAGTGGAAACACGCGACCAGATAGATGTGGAGCAGTTGCGGGGTTAGGCGCAATCTCTGGCGCAATTTGACGCGCAGGGTGTATCTGCCTCGAAACGCCAAAGAGGAACAACCCTATTTGCAATTGATTACGGAGGACGTGCGCATGGCGTATCGCGTGCTGTCGTGTACTTTGGGTGTGCGCCCACCCCCATCGAATCGAAAGCGGCCCGCCTCCTATCCCTTGGAGTTCGCGCCACCCAGTTTGGGGGGTAAGATGAAGCCCTATCGGGAAATTGCGGCGCTGTCTGTTCTGCAAGTTCTGTGTTTTCTGCTTCTTACTCACTTGGAGCCAGACTTCTTTCTGCTCCATTTCTATCAAACCATTGTTTACCTGGCGATTCTGATCATGCTGTTCTACATGGAAGACCGTTGGGCCTATATGATTGGCATGGTGGCTCCGGCCATGTGGCTGCTGATGATCTTTGCTAGTGGGCTCCTGGGGGGTGCGGCGCGGCAAGTGCTGCAAGTCACCCTGGGGCATGGCCCGACCAATGCGGTCAGCTTCCTGGCCGCGATTTCTGCAGTGCTCAGCGTGCTGATGATTGCCGCTTGTGGTCGGCGCTGGGTGAAAGAGTACGCCGGACTTGGGAAGTCAGTCAGCACGTTCGCGGTGACCCTCGGAATCGTAGCGGTGTATTATGGGATTCTGGTGGTGTGGTTCTGGCACATGATTCCGCTTTCGGCGGCGCAAAACTGAGCGCTGGTGGGCTTTACGGTGTAACTGACCATTAACACTTCACTACGCCGAAACGCATTTTTTCGCGTGAGGTACTAGCGTACCGTATCGGAAGGCTGTAGATTAGTACGGCTCAGCTATTGTCGGGAGCAAGGCTTCCGAACAGAATGGTTCGTCACGCTGGTGGCATGAGTCCCCTAAGAACTCAGGCACTTGCCCCGTGCCTGACATGCGCAGCGGTGAGTAGGCCGGCAAGCGAAGGCGGACCCGGTAGAGCTGAGGAGAAGGTCCCCATGGGCGTTTTACATTTTCGATATAGGGAGCGCCGCCGGACGGTACGGGTACCCTTGGCATTGCCGATTATCGTGCATGGCCAAAACGATATAGGCGAGAAATTTTGCGTGCGGGCGACGACACGCTCCATCAATAAGCAGGGCGCGCTGCTGGCGATGGACGAAATGGTCGTTCCGGGGCAACCCCTGCTGATTGTGAACGAAAATACCAGCCGATCCGCAGAAGTGCGTGTGGCCCATGTACGCCGGGAGCGCGACGGCAAGCTGCATGTAGGGCTGGAATTTGTGAACCCCGATTTGAATTTCTGGATGATGACCTTCCCGCTACCGGGGGCACGGCCGTTGCGTCGCGCCAACGGCACGACCGGGGGCAAGGGCTAGTACACTTCGGCCGAAGCCAACGTTGTATTCCCGTTCTTGGTTGATTCTTTCAAAACGAAGGAAGCTCCGTTTCCTCTGAGGGCCTCAGCGGTGAGGTCTTAACGATCAACCCCTTTTACTGCGAACTTCGCCCTCGTTTCTTGCGTTTCCGTGGTTTCCTTTGGATCGAGATCCGCTTCTTGGCATGCGGACTTAGAGATTGGCGCTTGGCTGTCGGTAGCTTCGCGGAGATCAGTTCATAAGATTTGCGGAGCAGAGCAGTTACCTCTGTCTGTGATAGTGCTTCCGGAGATTCGATGGAAATCCATTTCGCTCGCGCCAAATAGGGCGCTGGAATGATTCCGGGACGCTCGGTGAGTTCGACAAAGGCTTCCGGATCCGCTTTGATGGTGAGCCAGACGCGCGCGGGCTCCAAAGGCGCTACGGCGAACATTTTGCCGCCTACCTTGAAGACCAAGTCGTCTTCCCATTGAATTTGCTCGGTGGCCCCGGGAAACGCGATGCAAATCTTGCGAAGCTGTTCGATATTCATGGTGCGATTCCGTCGTAAGGCGAGAGGACGTAAGTTTAACGCGGACTTTTACGGCGCGGAAGAAAAATGCGATTAGGATAAGGGGTTGTCACAGGAGAGGACATGAACAGGAATGTGCCGGTGTGGGGCGTCGCAGTGTTGCTAGCGGGAGCGGCCTTGCTGGCGCAGGAGCATGCGGCAAAGCGCGAGCCGCTGACCTTCCCGATCGATTGCTCGGGAGGGGACTGCCCGCTGCTTAAAGGCGCCCCCCAGACCAGCGGGATGCGCGGAGGTTCGGCGCGGCTGAAACCGGGCGAGAGTGTGGGCTGGCACTCCACGGGACAGAACGAAGAGGCACTGACCATCCTGCGGGGCAGCGGGGTCGCGAATATCGAGGGACATGCGGATGTACCGCTGCACGCCAATATGGTTGCTTATATTCCCCCGGCAACACGGCACAATGTCACGAACACAGGAAACGAAGTGCTGGAGTATGTGTGGATCGTGGCCCCGGTGGCAGCGAAATAACAAACAGCGCGGAAACCGTGCCGCGCGATGCGAAAGAGGTTCGGCAATGAGCGACTCACCATCCTTTCCCTACCAGACTCGGTTGAACATTTTCTACCAGCCGCTGGAAATCGTCGACGAGAAGAAGCTGGCGGAGGAGTGCCAGTTTCGCTGGTACAACCAGACGCTCTGCCAAGTGAATGGATCAGTGGTGCGGTTGGGTGTGTTCCAGGGGGAATACCACTGGCACAAACATGACGAGGACGATGAGTTTTTCTATGTGGTCGAGGGGGAGTTGCTTATCGACCTGGAAGGGCGCACGGTAAGCCTGGAGCCCCGGCAAGGTTTCGTAGTGCCCAAGGGCGTGCTACACCGCACACGAGCGCCGCAACGCACGGTGGTGTTAATGGTGGAAAACATGGGGATCATTCCGACGGGCAACTAGAGCGTGCCGCTACTCACCTTTTTCGTAGGGTAGGCCTTTGTCGGCCCAATCGACGGCGAAGCTGGTGGGAAGGATCAACACACGCAGCTTGCTAAAGCCCATGTCGTGAAGCGTGGTGAAAGCGGGGCGCAAATTCGGGCAGTGATCCAGCGGACAGCAGCCACAGTAGATCACCAGATTGGTAGAACGCGGCAGGGGCTCGGCCCACTTTTTGATTTCCGCCAAGCCTTCCGGACGTCCGCCGGACCCGTGATATTGCGCGCCCTTGATGTGCCCCGCGCTGTAAAGCCGCTGGAAACCTACGAACAATATGGTGAGCTTCGATTTTCCGCCCGCCAGTTCCTTGGCAAAATCCGCGGATTGCACGGTTTGTCCAGCAGTCCAGGGATCGCCCGAATTCTGCGCATTCGTGGCCGGCAGGGTCAGCAGAGCTAGAGACAAGCACAACAGGAGAAACGAAAAAAGTAGACGGCGTGAAGGCATGGGAACGCTCCCGTGAATCAGGTTAAAACCATTCTAGCGCGAAGCAGGGCTTACTCCGGGTGTTTTGCCTCGACACGAACAAAGCGCAGTGGCTGCTCGAAGCCTTCCGCGTAAATCGACAGGTACGGATATTGATACGAGAAGTGCGTAGCGGCTTGTAATGCTTTCAGGTACGTGTCTTCCTGCTTGCTGATGTTGTTATCCATGCAAGCCATGCGCGTGGAAGCCAGTGCGCCCATTTTTAGGATGTCTCCAGCGACCGTGACAGAGCCGGTGAAGCGGTTACAGGACCCATCTCCGGCCACACGGCCCACGTCGGGAAAGGCGAGCGTGGGTTTGGAACCACGCACGACGGGAGTACCCGCCAGGTCCACGAGCTGCCACTCCGAGCCGGGAAGAGAAAGCGGCTTGGTGGCGTCTTTGGGCAGTTTCGTGTCCGATTTATGGGCAGCACAGGAAGCGACCAGGAACAAGCTAAGACTGAGCAACAAAACAGAAAACCATTTCAATGGACTTTCTCCCCAGCCGGCCGTTTCAAGCGGTCTTTTTGCCGACAATCAAGCGGTACACGAAGAGGATCAAAACGGCGCCGAGGATGGACATGATGAAGCCGGCGGATTGCCCTTCGCGATACCAGCCTACCAAACGTCCCAGATAGCTGGCGACGAAAGAGCCAGCCACACCCAGGACCATAGTGATGATCCACCCGCCGGGATCTTTGCCGGGCATCAACAGCTTGGCGATGGCGCCGACGATCAAGCCGATGAATAAGGTCCACAAAAGGCTGAACATGGAAAGAACTCCTTTCTTAACGCTGATCGCGGAGCGGTGAATTGGCCAAGCCTACGCGGCAGCATGCCGAACGAGCTGCAGAAACACGCGGACGGAGAAACGGTTCCAGACCAAGCTAGGGCGGAAGATTGTGCGCGGCAGGAATATAAGCCAGAGCGAGCGCGAAGCGCAAGGGGTGGATCGCCGTGCTGGGAAGTCCAACTAGTTCGATTCCGCCGGACGATTATCAAAAACTTGGTAGGTTGTCGGGATTCCAAAGTCGTTGGCATCGGGCTCTTCTCGCACAATGTCTTGAAGTTCACGAGCCCACATGCCCAGGCGCGGGTCGGCCCCTTTTACGGCAATATCCAGTCCCAGCTCTGGAGAGTGCAGCACTTCTTTCCCGGTAACCAGCGGTTCGTGTTTGTGAGCGGCGCCTCTCACAAACGTGGTGGTTTCACGAGTAGCGAGCACTTGGAGACCGTATTTAGTGCTCTCACCCAATGGCGTGGTCTTGATGGTGAAACTCGGCGGATAGGTTCCGTCACCCGGAGGGTCCTCATAGCTCACTACGCTTAGCTCATCAATGCGGCAACTTTTTGTTTGCGGGTAACAAGTGGTGCGCGTTCCCGCTTTTCGATCGACAACGAAGAATTGGCCGCGTGGCTCAAAGTTCGCTGGTCCGTAAATCATACGACGCGACTCATAATACACACGCCCCAAGGAATCCCGCGCGACCATCCGCACCTGCGTGAACTGGACCTTCGTGTGCGCGTTGCCTTCAGGGACATGTGCTTCGAGCATTTTCGCGGAAAATGGCTGCCTGGGTTTTGGAGAGACGTGCATATCATCAATCACGACATTGGGACCCAGTATTTGCAGGGGCTCAGGAGGTTCGCCAGGGAAACGTTCCTGCGCTCGCACTTCATTGACAACTGTGAAGTCCGCTGGGATTTCAAAATATTGGGGGTCCGGTTGCTTTTGTGCGATTTCTTTGATTTCCGCTGTCGTGACAGTTTCTTTCTGGGAATCTTTGCGCTTACAAAAAACGTCCAAACCCATTTCGTTGGAGTGCCACAATTCCTTTTCATCCACCAGCCGGTTCGGATTGCCGAAGGCGTGGGCCACCAAAGTAGTAGTTTCGAGCGTGCCTTGAACCTCTAGGCCAGCTTGAGTTTTGATTCCCAGGTTTGTGACTTTTATCTCGGTGGCGCGAGGAAATTTGGCATCGCCCGGTGGTCCGGCGGGAGCATATGTCGGCAGTGCTTCGATCTTGCAAAGTTTTGACCGCGTCATACACACAGTTCGAGTGTGCTTCTGCGGATCGATGATGTAGAAGACGGAAGGCCGCTCTTCAGCTGCAGGGGAAATCCAGCCGTTTGGGTTTCGGAGGCCCGTCGCCCTGCGCGATTCATAATAGATTTTGCCGGCCGCGTTTCGCGCCAGCATCTCGAAAAATTGTACGCCCGCCCACGACCAGCTGTAATCGATTGAGCCCGTCAGCGGTGGTATCCAGCCAGACTGGTCCACACCCAAATATGGTGGTTTCAGCAATTCTGCTTCATACACCACGCTCCCTTCAATTCTGGCTGTGAATGGTTCATCCCCGATGGGCAAGATGTTCAGACCATCAATCTCGGCTTCCGGCGTTTCCACGCTAATGATGTGATTGGACTTGAAGGGTGGCTGTTCTTGCGCGAGAAGCGCAACGCTACAGGCCGCACTGCATGCCATTAGCGAGATTGCAGGGAGCGATAGGTATGCGTTCCTCACGGATACCCTCCGCATGCTCCGGAACACACTAGGGCGGACGCCGATTTTCGTCAAGACTGTGTGCTGATCGCTGGCGGGACTACTTCTTATCGGCGCGGGTGCGGATTAGCTTGGCGGAGGAAGTGCGCAGAGTCTCGGGAACGTTTTTGTTCATGGAGAGTTTTTTGAGGTCGGCGGCATTGAGCATCGGCAACATGTGCAGGGTTACATCCAGAGGACATTTGGCATTATTCATGAGGTTGCGCACAACGACATAGTTTTTGCGGAAGACGCGGTTGCCGGCGATCAGACGAAGGATTTCGTCGGTGAGACTGGCCATGGCCGCGAAAGCTTCCACTTCCTGGTCGGTGAGTCGCGGAGACTGCAACACCGCACGCTGCACAACTTTATTGGCGTCACGAATGAGTGTGCGCCGCGCGTCGGAGCCGCCTTTCATGGCGAACTGCACGCGCTGGGCCACGGTCATCTTCGCGATTTGCTGAAGCAAGGTTTGCCGGCGTTGTGGATCGGGTTCCGCTTCCGCGGCGGCGTCGGCCAGGTGCTTCAGGTCGTCGGAAACTTCGGTACTAGCCAATTCTTTCAAAGTGTTTTTTTGATCGGCGGTAAGGTGGGGTGAGCGCTCGAGTGCCGTCGCCAACGCGTGGGAAGCGGAGACACGGTCCAGTTCGTCCATCAAGTCTTGCACCTGCGAAGACGTGAGCACCGGAACCAACGGTACCAAATGTTCTCCGGGGCAGTTGCGATTCGCCAGCATGGCCTGAACGACTGTGGCATCCTTGCCTAGGTTTTTGCCAGCGTAAGAAAACAGTACAGGGAGCGCATTCTCGCGCTTCATGGCTTCGATGAAATATTCGGATGGCAAAGAAAGCAGAGCCTCGCCGGCGTGTTCGGCGACCATTTCGTCCGGATCGTGGCTCAAGACCGCGAGAATTTCGGCGCGTTCGGACGGAGGGATATGCGCGACGCCGGCTCCGCAAACGGCGAGCTTGCGTTCACGCGGCACGCGGCCATGCCGCAAATCTTCCAATACTTCAGGGCTTAGCGTCTCCACCGGATGCCTGCCTCAAATCGTCATGACTTAGCTTTATTGTACCGGACGAACCAGGTACTCCAAGGGGAGGCATAGTCTGTCCGTTCAATTCCAGCAACACCGCCCCGGAGTCGGCGGCGGTGACTTCAAAGCCCTGCTCGGCAGAGAAATGACGATTTTCTCCCGGATGCACCTCGTCGTAAAAAGCGACCCGGCCGTCCGCGAGAACCAGCAGGTGGGTAGCGGCACTGGCGGAAACGAAGAGATCGAGAGGGCCGGATGCGGACGGAGGTGGCTGATTTTTTTGCGGGGAGGGCACAGCGGTGGAGGTGAGCGCGACCGATGAGGCAGGCTGTAAGGAGGTGGGCGGCGGCGCGGAGGACTCAGGCAAGGCAGGCAAGGGCGGAGCGGGCGCACTGGCTGCAGGCGAGGGTTTGGTTCCACGGTGAACGGCGAAGTGTTTCCAGACGAAAATAGCGCCAACGACAATAGCGGCCAATACCAGGAGCGTGACCAGGATGGCCGCGACGGGCTTCCAGCGCGCGGGCGACTCGACTTTTTGTTTTTGTTCGGGTTGCTCGTTGGCGGCGACTTGCGCGCCGTGCGCCAGGTCATATTCGCCCAGCAGTACTTCCTCGTCTAAGCCGAGATAGCGGGCAATGGAACGGACAAAACCGCGATTGAAAACTCCGCCGGGAAGCTTTTCCCAGTCTTCATTTTCCAGCGCTTCCAAAAAGCGAGGACCAATGCGAGTGGCCGAGGTGATTTCTTGCAAAGTCACCTCGCGCAGTTCCCGTTCGCGTTTCAGCCGTTCTCCGAAAGTACCCCTGGCCATGCCCTCTGCTCGTAGTGAACCAGTGTAGCAGTAGTTGAGAGAATCGGATGTATTCGCCGCTACAGTTGAGGCTTATTTCGCCGCGTCATGCGCGGGATACATTCTCTGAAATTCGGGGTCGTCGTGCAGGATGGTCAGGTCGGGATCACGGCGGGCCCAAGTGGAATCTTTGAAGCCGGCTTCCCAGGCAGAACGCAGAGTATCGAGCGCTTCCTTCTTGCGGTTCAGCATGGCGTAGGTGCAAGCGGCATTGTAGAGAATGGACGCTTCGTTGGCACGCAAGGTCAACGCGAGTTGCAATTCTTTCAAAGAATCATCGACACGGCCGAGTTCGGCGTAATCCGTGGCCAACAGGATGCGGGCACGAGCATCTTCGGGCACTTGCTTCAGGTGATTCTCCAAGGCGGCCATACGGCGCATCAGTAAGTTGCGGTAGGCGTCCTTTTTCCCGAGAGCGCCGAGGGCATTGGCGATAGGAATATAGACGTTATAGTCTTCGCCACAGACTTCCAATGCGGTTTCCGTGGCGTCTTGTACTTCCTGATAGCGTCCGGCGGAGAACAGCGCGCGACAAAGCAGATAGTAAGCGCCTTCGCAATCGCGTTTGCGTTCTATGGCCTTTTGCACCATGCGCACGGCTTCATCGTGGAGATCGGTTGCGTACAAAACCCACGCTTGGCTGACTTGCACCTCGGGCAGATCCCAACGCAGCGCGACAGCCTTACCGGAAGCATTGCGCGCACGCTCGACCCAGATGGCATCGCGGCTGTAGTTGCAGTAAAACATCGCGCAAGCGTTGGCGCACGCGGCGTAGGCGAGAGCGAAGCTGGGATCCATGGCCACCGCGTTTTCGAACATTTGTAGCGCAAATTCCAAGTCCTGCCGCGTCTGACGGCGGGCATAGCGTTTTCCGCGCAGATACAAGTCGTAGGCCTGGAGGTTTTCGGTGGGTTTGACGGCGAGCGCTTCGAGTTCCTGCGGTGATAGCGTGACGCGTAAAGCTTCTGCGATTTTGCGCGCTATCTCGTCCTGAACTTCGAAGACGTCCTTCATCTCCCGGTCGTAACGCTCGCTCCACAGCGGAAAATCGGTGCCGGTATCGACCAGTTGCGTGGTGATGCGCAAACGATTGCCGGCGCGACGCAATGTGCCGGTCAAAACGTACGCCGCTTTCAGTTGCTGGCCGATCTGTCCCGGAGTGACCTGCTTATCGCGGAAAGTGAGGACCGTGGGGCGAGAAAACGTATTCAATCCGCGAATCTTGGAGAGTTCGGTAATGATGTCCTCGGTGATGCCGTCACGCAGATATTCGTCTTCGCGCACTCCGCTAAGATTTTCGAAGTACAGCACCGCGACCGACTTGGTGGCCGGTTTAGCGGGACCCGACCGGGTGTCGTGCAATTCCGCGGCGCGCTTGCTGCCGGATTCGAGGTCGCGCTTGAGTCGATTGAGATCGGTCTTCAGTTCGGTGGCGGATTGGCAACGCAGGCTGCGGTCTTTTTCGAGCAGCTTCGATAGGATGCGGCCAAATTCCGGCGGGAGCGAAGGATTGACTTCCAGGACCGGCTGAGGTTCGCGATTCAAGATAGCGTCAAAAACGATCGCGGAAGTGTCTCCGCGGAAGGGGAGCATGCCGGTGGCCATCTGGTAGAGTACGGTGCCGAGAGAAAATAAGTCGGTGCGAGCATCGACCAGCTGGCCGCGTGCCTGCTCGGGCGACATGTAAGAAACCGTGCCCACGGCCGCGCCCGGTGAAGTCAACTCGGCGCCGACCATCGTGTCCATACTAGAGGGGGTGGAACCGGGTTCGAGGATTTGCGAGTGATCGATTTTCGCCAGGCCGAAGTCCAGAATCTTGATTGGGCCACGATCGGTGAGAAACAGGTTGGCGGGTTTGATATCTCGATGAACGATGCCCTTGGCGTGCGCGGATTCAAGCGCGTCCGCGATCTGGATGGCGTAGGGCAGGAGCTTTTCCATGGGGAAGGGGTGACGGGTCATAACCTGGCTGAGCGTCTGCCCTTCCAGAAGTTCCATTACCAGGAAATTCTGCGAGCCCAATTGCTCAATCGCGTGGATGGTACAAATATTCGGATGGTTGAGGGCCGACGCGGCCCGCGCCTCACGCTGAAAACGTTCGATGAGTTGCGTATCCTGAGCCATGCCATCGGGAAGGAATTTCAGAGCAACACGGCGGCCCAGACGGGAATCTTCCGCTTCGTAGACCACACCCATGCCGCCACTGCCTAGCTTGCTTGTGATCTTGTACTGCGAAATAGTCTGACCAACCAGAGAGTCGGGCGAGGGCATAGGAGCTTCGATACTAGATGGGCCCCTTCCGACGGTCAAGCTGCGGACGCGAGTACGTGTTGATATGTCTACGTGGCGCCCTGTAACCTGCCTCTGCTGCATCTTTCAAAGGGAGGGCCAGGGATGGCGAGAAGGGTACGCCTGTACCACGTGGCGGTTGCGTGGGCTTTTGCGGGGCGCCTATACTGGCCGGGACTGGCAGGGGTAGGTGTGTACGCGCGAGTGGCTGAGGGTTCGTGAAGGTGGGAGTATTTCCAGCAAGCGGAGCAATGTGCTTTCGTGAGCCTTGACGAAATCAAGCAGTATCCAACCGTGGAACGCCGGCGCAATGCAGGCATGCCCGGGGAAAGACGGGAAGCGGGAGAAGTGGCGGTCTTCCAGGAGTTGGGGAAGGCGCTGACTTCGTCGTTGCAGCTCGACCAAGTGCTGCGAACGATCATGGAAAAGATCGACGAATTTCTGCGCCCGGACAACTGGTCACTGCTGTTGCTCGACGAGGCCAAGCAGGAACTGTATTTCGAATTGGCGGTGGGCAAAGCTTCGCAGGCGCTAAAAGATGTGCGCATCAAGCTGGGACAAGGTATCGCCGGGTGGGTGGCGCAACATGGCGAAGTGGTGATCGTCCCCGATACCACCAAGGACACCCGGTTCTTCGGCAAGGTTGACGAAAAAACCAAAATGGAGACGCGGTCGATTGTGGCCGTGCCGGTGAAGTTCCGCGACACCTGCCTGGGCGTCATCGAGTTGATTAATTGCGTAGGCGTCGACGGATTCGACCCGCGAGATTTGAAGCTGCTGGAAGCGCTGTCAGACTTTGCCGCGATTGCGCTGGAAAATGCGCGGCATGTGAAGCGCATCCACGAACTGACCATCAAGGACGATTGCACATCACTTTACAATGCGCGGCATATGGGCTTCATTTTAGATACGGAGATTTACCGTTCGCAGCGCTACAACTACGAATTTTCGATTGTGTTTATCGACCTGGACCATTTCAAGCAAGTGAACGATACCCACGGGCATTTGGTGGGTTCGCGGCTGCTGGCGGAAATGGGCGAGGCGCTCAAGACCAATTGCCGGTTAATTGATTTTGCGTTCCGCTACGGGGGCGACGAATTCGTCATTTTGCTGCCGCAAACCTCGAAAGAAAATGCCATCAATGTGGCCCGGCGTTTGCACAAATTGATTCGCGAATCGGTCTGGCTGAAGGAAGAAGGCCTGAATATTCAGATTACGCCGAGCGTGGGACTAGCCGCATACCCGGTGGATTCGAAAACGAAAGAGGGTTTGCTGCATTTGGCCGATGAAGCTATGTACCTGGTGAAAAACACCAATCGCGACAACGTGGCTGCGGCGAATTTGGGCATTTTGCCGGCACAGCCCGGCGCGGAAGCCGCTGGCGGGTAGGCGTACTCCCCGTTCTCGACCGAACCGACAAACCTCTTGAAGCTCCACAGCGAATGCCCTGCCCTGGTGTGCAGGCCTTGCCGATTGCGATTAAACTAGCGGTATGAAGCGAAGCGAAGCCGCCCGTTATGCGCGCTGGTCGGCGCTGACCGCGTTAGCGCTGGCAACGGTGACCGGCGGAATCTACCTGCAACGGCAATGGGTAGCGCACGTGGAGCGGGCCAAGGCGCCACCACCCCTGAAAGCTGACCAAGAACGCCAGTCCATCGGGCTGACGGTTTCAAAGAATGAAGGCGACCGCACCATCTTCACGGTGAAGGCGTCGAAATCGACGGACCTCCGAGGCCAAGACATCAGCCTGCTGGAAGACGTGAACGTGACGGTGTTTGGCAAACTGGGCGACCGCCACGACGTGATTCATACACACAGTTGCCGTTATGCGAAAGCCAGTGGGGGAATCGAATGCAGCGGCGACGTGGTGTTTGATCTGCAGAGCGCGGCGGACGCGGAGCGGGCCAAGAACGACAAAAACTTTAAGCCGAACTTAATCCATGTGGAGACTAACGGAGTAACCTTCAACGAAAAATCGGGACGCGCGGAGACCTCCCAGCGCGTGAAATTTACACTGCCGAATGGTTTTGGCGAAGGTATCGGCGGCACGTACCTGTCGGAAGACGGGCTGTTGCGGCTGGAAAAAGATGTGCGCGTGACGCTGCATCAGACGGGCGCACTGGCGGTGGGGAAGAAAGAGAACGCGCCTCCGTCGGACGTAGTGCTGCGTGGCAGCAGCATGGAGCTGGGGAAACAGTCGCGGAAAATCGTGCTGGCGGGGCCGGCCACCGCAACCACAGCGACACAGGAATTGAGCGCCGGACAAATGACCATGCTGCTGGATGCACAGAACCGCGCGCAGACGATGATTGCCGAACCGGGCGGTTTGAACCAGACGCCGCAAGTAGTCTCGCACGGGAAGCAAGGGCCCACTGGATCGGGCACGCTTTGGGCCGATCTGATCACCGCGCACTTGGCTCCCGAAGGGTGGGTGCGCACGATCGATGCACAGGGTAATGTGCGGGGCAAGTCGGACAC
>Ga0335072_10003134_pt1 | contig 25033 bp, 20 predicted proteins | sample Lox_Sample_21_FD_206725 | JGI IMG/M metagenome (GOLD analysis project Ga0335072, IMG submission 206725) | Soil microbial communities from Loxahatchee National Wildlife Refuge, Florida, United States - Lox_Sample_2.1 | ecosystem: Environmental > Terrestrial > Soil > Wetlands | place: USA... | reverse complement strand
CGGCGCTCGATGTCCGTGACCGACGAAACTGGGGGAGCAGGACGCCTCCGGGACCCTGTGCGCGTCGATCTCGGCTTCCTCGGCCAGCCGGGCGGCGACCAACTCGGCCGTTTCTGCACGGGACACATCTGTCCCGTCTCAGTTAGCTTGACGCACACGCGCATCTCTGATCTGCGGTGCGTCAAGTTAACTGAGACGCCCCAGGTCCCCTGCATTGGTCGAAGCCTCAGCAAACTTGACGCAAGTCGCCAAGTTGGCGGGCTTAGGGGTCAGGACTCATGTTGGGGGGGTCAGTAAGTGCTCCATTCGGCCGATAAAAGGATCCGGGAACCGGGTCTTGTGTCAAGTTAACTGAGACACCTCGCAGAAAAGCCAGACCGGGCTCTGCGCGTCGTTGGATGCTTCTACCGTCTTGACCCGGGTACTTGCAGACTGGGCTGCAACTGCGGCAGGGTCTTGTCTCATCTAACTTGACGCACCGCGTTGGATCGCGGGTGCGCCAGCCTGTTCAGAAGGCCCGGCCGACCATACTGTTGCGAGCCCATGTTCGGTTGCCGTTAGTCTCCCGCGTGGCCCGCGCAGGGTCCGTGCTACGACGCCTGAGGGTGGTAGAGATGGTGGATCCTTACCCTGGGTAAGTTGTAACGGTGCCGCCAGTCGACTTCGACCGCCTTTCCCGGTCCCCCGCTGATTACGAGGACATGGTGTCGGTGCTGTTGTCCCGGATCCGGCAGGCGCGCAGGCTGGACGGTAGCGGCGGTGACGGCGGGCGTGACTGTTACTTCACCGACGCGGACGGCACAGACGTATACGAGCTGAAGAGCTTTACTGGGCGCATGGGCCCGGTGCAGCGCCGCCAGGTTGAGAGGTCCCTCAGGCGTGCGATGAGCGACAGCCCGCGTTCCTGGACCTTGGTAGTTCCGATCGACCCGACCCCCGGCGAGGAACAGTGGTTCGCAGGCCTGAAGGCCATTCATAAGGGCATTCGGCTTGAGTGGCTTGGCAAGACCTGGCTGAGTGATCGCCTCGCCCAGTTCCCCGACATCCCCCGCTACTTCGCTGGCGCGGCCGAGGAGGTCGTTCAGATCTTGGCCGAGATCGGCCACGAGGACGCGATGCCTGATGACGCGGCCCGGCTCGCTATGAAGATCGCCGGCCAGGCCGCCCGGCTGAACGAGATCAACCCCTTCTATTCCTTCGGCTTCAGCGTGCTCGGCGACGTGTCCACGGTGACAGTCCAGCCTCGCTACCCGGATGCTTCCCGGGACAGTCCCATCACGATGACCGCGATCCTGCAGTTCGACGACTCGCCTGTCCAGCAGGAGGTCTCCGCCGCCCTCGCGGATTTCCTGAAGTACGGGACGGCGGTCACCATCCCGCCGGAGGCCATCACCAGCCTGACCGTGGACGCCCCGGCCGGCCTTGGGGGCGAGTTCCAGGGAGGGACGCTGATCCTTGATGGCACATTCCAGCCGGGGGTTGACGCCGCGGCGGCCGTCCTCCTCCGGGTCCCGGCGCACCCGCCCGTTCGCGGCATGCTCCAGATGGACGTCATCGAGCGCAGTTCGGGCGCCGGCGGGCTGCGCCTCCTCGCCCGCGACCAGTCGGGGTTCCTGGCGCTCGAGCTGCGCTTCGACTTTGTCCAGAAGGACTGCCACGCCACCCTGGCCTACCGGCACCGAGACGGAGTCCTGCCTAAAGATGCCTTGCCGGTCCTGCGATTCTCCGCGGAGATCGCCGCTGGTGAGGAGATGGCCGTGACCGACCCTGCCGGTAGCCTCATCGTGGCTGGCTCCGGCTTCTTCGGCACCGGGCAGTGGCCCGAGGCGTACATCCACTGCGCCGAGCTTATGGCCGAAGTCCAGGCGCTGTCTGGCACCGCCTTCCAGCTCCCGGCAGCGTTCAGCCCTCAAGACCAGGTCAACCTCGCCTACGCTCGCGCGATCCTGTGCGGCGAGATCGTTCACGGGGAATGGACGGATTTCACCGTGTACCTGTCGGCGGCAGCCGTGGATGAAATGCTCAATCTGGCCGGCTCGCACGGAGGCCAGTTCATGCTGGGTCTCGCCGCGCCGCAGACCATCATGGTCGCCGGCGGCCAAGTCCCGCTCGGCGGCGTGCTGCAGGTCGCGCCCGCCGTGCGCGTCATGAACCAGGACGAAGTCCGCGCTTGGCGCGAGGGAAGCGCCGAAGGCAGGACAGCCGTGCAGCTCGGGCCAGGCGATACGAGGGAACTGACGCTACGGACTGCTCCGCCTGCTGCCCTGAATCCCTTCACGGCCGTCCGGGACCTGCAATGACGGCGCGCGAAGGGTGCATCACCTCAAGGCGGGCCCGGCCGCGGAGACGGCTGGCGGGCTAACTGCCGCCCTGAGCTTCGCGGCCGGCGGCGACAAGCCGCTGCTCCACTGGGGTGTTCTGAATTTGGACCTTGACCGGCACAGACATCCGGCCGGTTGGTCCCAATTCCCTGTCGCAGCCGTGCCACCGGGCCAAGACCGTGACCGGGGCCGCACCAGCCCCCACGCCGGCCCTTCGCCAAGCAGCGAAAGCCGCCCCCGGGACCACGGCATGAGCCCGGCGCGGGTGGGGGCCGCGCGCGCCGCCCCCACCAAGAACAAGGACGAGGAACTCGGGCGGCTCCTGCTCGAGTCCGTTCTGGGGTGACTTTGCACTCTACTTGGCCCGTTCGCAGCGAATTTGGCCCAAGCGGGGCGCATCGGCGGGCCGCTAGTGCCTGCAGCCGCCGAGGGCGAACGCCACGTTGATGCGGCTTACGCCGACATTATGAACTCCCTGAATCCCGGCATCACGATGCTGATGATTCCAGTGCGCGGATCATCGTAGAGGAGCCCCCCATCGACAAGGCCGTAGATGGTTGCCGTCGGATCCGGCCCGCCGCCCTTTGCAGAGCCCGCCAGTTCGCGCTCTGCAGCGGAGCCGCCCATGTTCGCGAGCCTCTTGAGCAGCGAACGCTCTCGGTCTGAGCAGTTTCTCCAGGCGGGCCTGTGGTAGCGGATCCTGAGCTGCTCCGATACTTCCGCAATCGCCTCGTCCGCATGGGCTGCGCAGATGACGACCTTCCCGTCGCCGCAGGCGCCGATATCCCATGCGCTCTGTCCGAGCATCTGAAGCGTCATGGGATGCCCCAGAGCGAAGCGGGCGAGCGCCGACACTGCCGGCGGCTCGAATTCCCCTTCCTCCGGGTCAACCGGGGACAGGAGCACGGACTCGGAGTCGGCCGGGCTCAGTGCCCTGAGGTCCGAGACGCGCACGTACGGGGTCGAGAATGACCTCTTCCATGACGGGGCGGCAACCGACTGCGACATCGACGAGATGACGCCGGTCAGCCCGGGGAGCGCCGCCATGAAAAGCACGATGCGGCTCTGCTCGACCGCGCCCAGCGCCCTGAAGAGCTGGTTGAGATGGGCGTCGGGCAGGACCTGAGCCTCATCGAGGAGAAGGGCAGCCCCGGTGAAAGCCGATCCCGCCTTGCCATTGATCTCCCTGAAAAGCTGGACCAGCCGGCTGTAGGCGGACCCGTTGTCGACGCTCTGGAGATCGAGCCCTATCGAAACCGGCCCGGCTGTGGTGCTGACCCCCTTGACCCGGCCTAGTGTGCGACGGACGGCGCTCCGGCGTGGGGCCATGTGCTCGGCGTCGCCCAGGATGTCGTAGATCGCGGACCCGATATCCGAGCCCGCCTCCGTGTAGCCGCACAGCCAGCCGCGGGCTCGCAGCTCGTTGGCGATGTGCCTCAGCATGAACGTCTTCCCGAGCCCCTGCGGGCCGGTGAAGCACACTGGGGGGTGCGAGGAGCCGTCCTCGACCTGGGCGATTACACGGCCCACCACGCGCAACTGCTCATCGCGCCCGAAGATGACCTGCACGGGCGAGTACACGCCGGGGTTGAAAGGGTTGACAGGCACTGCCCCAGCCTAAGGCGCGGGCACGCGGCCGAGCCGCCGCCGCGCGGACGCCCGCAGGCGAGGACCCGTCGGGGCGGCACAGCGGACGGTGATCTGGCGGACAGGCAGGGTCCGCGGCTGCCAGATGGCGGATGTCGGTGCGCCGACGAGCGCCGCGGCTTACCGGCCGCCGCGAAGCGCCCCGGCTTCCCCTGACCCGGGGCGGAAGAGCGTGCTGTGTCTTGTCGCCGACGGCCGGGGCAGTCGTCGGGCAACCCCGGCGGCGGCCGTCCGCAGTGCCGGCGGCGCACGCTCCGAGTAGAGCGTTCCGTGCGAGGTCAAGCCGCGGCATCGGGCTCCGCACTGCAACGCCTCAACCTGTCCCTATGGATCGCGTCTGGACCCCGTCTGTGGATCGACGGGCGGGGCAAGAGCCCCGGGCCGCTCGCCCGGGCCGAGACCGCCGACGACATTCTCGAGCCGCTCGCCGCCTACCGCGTCCGAATTGCTGGCAGGCGACGCCGGGGCATTCGATTCGGCGCTAAAATATTCCATAAAATCAGAAAAACGCTGCATCCGATATCGACGAGCATGAAACACTGCGACGTGCTGGCCGGTCAGCTAAAAATTTCTCCAGGATGAGCGAGGGCCGCAGTGGGCGGAGGAGACCAGGAATCAGGTCGCGACTCTTTGCCGTCGGTGGCTGAGCCGCTAGGCCGAGTTGAGCGCGCGGCGGCCGTAACTATTGGGATAGCCGCTGCGGGTGCCGGCGGTTATGCTGTTTTCAGCAGCTCAAATCAGGCCGGGACTGCCATACTGCTGATACTGTCGGCTATTTTCCTGCTTATCGGGGTCCAAGGCACATCACTGATACGGTTCAGCACGGGCACTAGCACAGTCGAGCTCGAAAGGAGAAGGCGCGTCGAGCGTGCGCTGGAGAACGCCGTCCAAGAGCCGGACCTGGAAAGAGCAGAAGCTATAGTGGAGGGAATCGCCATCGGCGACCCGTCGCTGCCTAGCTTGCCCGAGGCCCAGGCTCGCCTTTACAAGCGGAAACTCGGTTTCACCATCGATCAAATGGGCTACAGAGTGACCGACACCAGTCTCCTCTCCGTGTTCGACTTCGCCGTCCACGGGCAGGGAGACTCGGCCATCGCGGTTGAGGTGAAGTACTCTCGCATTCAGCGCGATATATGGATTTTCAGGTCCGATTTGCAGTTCTCCAGCAACGTTGAGCGGCCCGTTCTCTTCGTGGCAAACAACCGTTTCGACTCGTCGGCCCATCGTTACGAGCTAGATGAGGGCAACGGCAAGATTAGGCTCGTGACGTGGCGGGACGAGGGTGACAACGACTACCTTCTCGCTGCCCTCCTGGACCTGCTGGGCACGGCGCCGGCCTGAAGCCGCCGAGCGCGGCCTGTGGCCGGACTGGCGTCGTGTCACGGCCCCGGCCAACTCGCCCGCCATCGGACCACGCTGCGGCCCGCGGGTCCGCGGCTCGCTGCGACGCCGTTGCCGTCGCCGCCATCCGAGCGGGCCAACCGGTGCGGCGCCGATGCCGGTCGAGCAGGCGGTGCGCAAGCTGGCCGAGCTGGTGTTGGTGCTCATCAATAAAGTCCCGGCCCAAAAAACAGGTTCGGGTCTCATGGCGGTACATGTAGGATAGATGTACCGCCTACTGATGGGAGTACTGGTGAAGACGTCGATTTACCTGCCTGATGAGATGGCCGAGCTTGTCCGCGAGCGCGGCATCTCGCTGTCGGAACTCACGCAGAATGCGATTCGCGGGCTGATGCCCGCCAGCGCCTTCTTCAGCGTCCCGGCAATCGGCGAGATCCGCGGGGTGCCCGGCGCCGAGCCCGCGCTCCAGGTCATCCTGCAGGCGGTGACCGGGGGCCTGCCTGACGGCGCGTCGGCGATGTTCCTCGTTCACGGCCAGTTGCAGGCCGACGGCGGCCGGACTGTTGACCTCGGCATGTCCGAACCGTTTTTCGAGCAGCTCAGCTACGGGCCGGCCGAGACCCGCAAGCTCCAGCTGCAACCGCGGTGGCGGGTCTCGGCGGCTGCGGTCGAGCGAATTGAGCAGGTGCGCGCCGGGGGAAACTTCACGCTCTACGTTGGAGTCCGCTACGGGCTGATGGGGGGCACCGCGTCGCCCGGTTGGGAGGAGCCGCACCGGCCGGTCCGCGTGCCGTTCCCCGCCCAGCCGACGCAGGTCATCATCAAGGCGCACGACTGGGTCCGCGACATCCTTGAGCCGTGGCAGCAGGCAGCCGCGGTCTCGCTGGTAATCCCGCTGCCGCAGGAGGGCGCCACTGATGACCACCGGGCGGTCATCGCGCGTCTCGCCGACGCCCGGCGCGAGCTGGACAGCGGGAACTGGAAGGCGAGCATCGCGGCCTCGCGCGAGGTGGCCGAGCTCCTCAGGCAGATGCGCCCGGCGCCGGTCAACCCGACGGCACAGCTCCGCGACCTGCACGAGCGCGAGGCCGTCATGCTCGACCGGCTCAGGGACCTGACGCAGGCCATGTTCGACTACGACTCAGCGGCAAGCCACGCCGACGCGCACCTGCGGCGCATCGCATGGAACAGGGAGAACGCCCTGCTAGCCCTGGGAACTGCCGCGAGCCTCGCCCAGGTGATCTTCGCCCACCCGTAGGAACCTGTTGGCCTCGTACTCGCGCAGCAGCGCCGCCAGCGTCTCCTTCCCGCCGGGCACCGCCGGGTAGATGACGTCCTCCATCCGCTCCCTGGGTGACCGCAGTGCGCCGCCTCGGTCATCTTGAACAGGATGTTCTCCTTGCCCGACACCCGCTTCAGCTCAGCCACGAACTCGCTGGTCACCTTGGGGGCGATGATCTCCGCTGTCGGCAGTACAGGTAGGCGGCAAGCAGCGTCACCATCACGTCGAGCGGGTGCGAGAGCAGGTGGCTGGGCGCCTCGGCCGCGGCCCGGCCCCGCCACCCCGCCAGGACCCGTCGGCCAAGGCGTGCTACTGGTCGCGGCGGACCGGCTCGGGCACCGCGCTAATCGCGCGCTGACTCAGCCGACGCCTATCGCAATCCGGACGAAGCCGCAGGGTCGGCTTCGTCCGGATTGCTTAGCCTCAGGCCCGGCCGCACCCGTCAGCCACCTCGTGCTTTCGCCTGGTGACGGCAAAGCCGCGGAAGCCGCTGTACGTCCAGCGGGCGCAGGACCCTGCCAACGCGTCCCTCGACCTTGCGAACGAGACCTGCTTCCGTATCTGGCCGCAGGGGGACGATCATGAGCCGGGTCCAGTGGTCGGCGCGGCCGTTGAGCACGTGCTCCTGGATTCGGTCAGCGACCGATCCGTTGCGGCGCGCGCTACCGACGTAGCGGACGACGTTGGCGCGGTCGGCCGCGATGTAGACGGCGGTCGGGAACGCCGACCAGAGCCCATCCGCGGTTACCTGCAAGATCGTCGCGCCTGCCGGAATGCGGCGAAGCAGCACGGATCCGGCGAGATCGCACGCGATCTCATAGGCGTCGGGGGTAAGCCGGCACGGGCGGCGGATCACCGGTCGGCCGCGGTTCCATCGAGGTCGGGCCGCATCCGAGTTGCGCGGCGCTTAGTGCTACGCCACTCCGAGACCAGTTCAACGACATCCTGCAGCGTCGTGTTCACCTCGGTCGCCTCGAACCCCATGTTGTCCACGAGCGCGATGCCGGTGTCGTCCGCCACGCCGGCGACGACCTTGGCCGCCTCGTGCAGCCCGTCCAACTTCTCCTCGAAGTTCGCGATCGCCGTCGCGAAGAGGTCCTCCGGGCTGTCGTGAGAGATGCCCTCCTCGGACATATCCGCCAGTTCCCGCAGCCGTTGGGGGGTCAGCACAGTGGCGTCGCGAAACATCCGGTCTTCCGGCTCGGCGTCATCGGGCAGTTCCTGCGGGTCGCGCCCGGCGCGGCCGTCCAGGATGATCTGGCACAGCTGCTTCAGCCCGGCGTCCGACTTGGCCAGGCGCCTTAGGATCTGCCCCGGCTCGGTATTGTCGCCGCCGCCGCCGTACTCGGAACGCGTCAGCAGCTGGGTGCGGCCGCTGACCAGGTGGTAGCTGGCCAGCGTGACAAGCTCGGGGATAGAGGCCCCGCCGCCGTCCCCAAGCTGGACCAGGTCCCGGATGGCCTCGCCCAGCAGCTCAAGCGGTCCCCGGCGCGTCAGCGCGACCCCGCGCAGAGGCGCCCACCGCCAGCTGCGCTCGAGCGCGGAGCGCAGCGCGGTGAGCCTCTTGTCGTTCGGGAGGGTCCGCAGGGCAACCTCGGCGGCGAGCTGGGTGCGTTCCTCGAGCTTCGGCTTCGCGCCGGTCAGGTCGGCGATGGCCTCGTTGACGGCGCGCGCCTCGCGCTTGTTCGGGTGCGGGTTGAGCGCGCCGCAGGCGAGGACCGCGACCTCGTCCTTGAACAGGTCGTGATCGTGGGCGCTGCCGTCGAGTACGCTGCGCACCTCGTCGGCCGACATCCCGTCCGGCACGGGCAGCAGCTGGCGCTCGTAGAGGTTGTCCACCGCGGCGTTCGCCTTGGCGTTGAGCGTGGTGGCGTAGGAGAAGTTCATCGGCGGGGCCATGTGCAGGTGCGCGACGAATCGTCGGCGGGCGCGGTCGAACGGGCGCTGGGCCGAGTACCCGATGATGACCCGGGCGTTCGGCATGACCGAGCATCGGACCTTCTTCGCCTGCTCGTCGGTCACGAGCTCGCTGTTCGCCCACCCCACCAAGTCGCGAAGCAGCGACGCCGCCCTACGGCTGCCGGGCCGCATGTTCCACACCGCGTCCTTGAACGTGATCCCCAGGCCGTCGTGCGTCGCGACCGTGCGCCCGAACCCGTCGGTGGACTCAAGCCTGATCACCGGGCCGACGTCCTTGGCGGTCAGCTGCAGGAAACTCAGCCACCCCGGGGTCTCGATACCCCGATCCTGGATGGAGGGCACGTGCGGGTTGTGCATCACCATGTCGGTGATCTGTGGGCCCATCGCGTTGATCATGTCCTCGGCCGAGTCCATCTCGAACTTCAGCAGTGGCTGCCCGGCGACCGCGCCGAAGCGGGGCATGCCGATGGCGCCGCGCGCGTGCTCGCCCTCGAAGCGAATGTTGTCCGGCGAGGGAACGATGCGCCAGGTGAGGACGTCGAACTCGGCGTAGGTGAACTCCTCGGTTCCGAAGCGCTGAACCTTCAGCGAGCGAAGCGCGCTGCGCAGCTGCTGCTGGTTCGCGGCCGAGTGGGCCAGAACCTCGGCCAGCTCCTCAGGCAGGCCGGCCGCCACGCCTGCGGCGATGCTCTTCTCGAGCACCGCAGTCGACGGCTGCGGGCGCAACCGCGCGCCGATGATCCGGTGATCGACGATGTCTGACTCGGCGAAGTCTTCCGGCTCGGTGGCCGAGATGGGTGAGGTCGTCACGGGAGTCCTCCTCGGGCTCTCGACTGATCGCCACTGTGGTGATCAGAAAGCGAGGGCCTGGGCCAGACTCAGCACCGTACCCCCACCTGTCCCTCCCGGCCGGATGGCCGTCCAGGGGTGTGGCGCACCGCGTCCACTCACCGTTCTCTTCAGGACACCCGCCGACTGTGACGGATGGAGCCTTGGTCCGACCGGGCCCCATGGGGGCTAACGAGCCGAACTGGAATCAGCGAACTTGCGATGTGATGTAGCTAACTATCAGGATACCAGCCTCGGGCGACCGTTTGTCGGCGACGTTGGAATCTGAGGCCGTTGCGACGGCCGATGCGTCCACATTTGTCCCGTCTCAGTTGATGTGAGACAGGAGCACATCCCTGACCTGCAGTGCAACAAGTTAACTGAGACGCCTTTGGCCCGTGCAGTCGGCGAAGTCTCAGTTAACTTGACGCAAGCTGCCAAACGGCGGTCTTGGAGGCGGGAGGCACGATGGCGCGCTACCCAAGGCTGCAAGTTGGCCGCATTGAGCATCAGCGCCTAACTTTTGCGTCAGGTAACTGAGACAACGCTCAAGGAACCAGCTGGAGCCCCGGCCGATCCGTGAGCGCATGTGACGCTCTGACCTGGGTATTTCCGGATTCGCTGCGACTGCTGCGGAGTCTTGTCTCAGTTAACTTGACGCATCAGGCGAGATCTCGAGTGCATTCGCAGAGACGGAGCGCCACCAGGACAGCACGGCGTTACGCACGATGTATTCGAATACGTGCAGCCGCAGGCGAGGCTGTTCACCCGGAGCAGCGTCGGTGACCTCCGGGGCGATGCTCCCTAGCGTCACCGGAACCTCACACATTGACCGCGGGATCGGTGAGCCGTTATGCAGGTCGTCTGACCGTGCCCTGTAGATGCTTCGCAGCTGATGGTCGAGTGTGCTCCAGTCCTGCTTGTCCGCCGGGTTGCGGGGACGGCGCCTAGGGCGCGGCGGCCCGAATTCGGTCAGGAATGCCAGGAATTTCGCCGTCGCGCCCTCCCGGTTGGCGATCTTCGCGGTGAACCAGTCCACCAGACCAGGGTTGCCGCAGGCGAGGATCTGCTCGACCATCTCGGGGTAAACCAGGCGCAACTTCTCGGCCGACCCTAGTTTGGGCTGCAGGTCCGCAACTGCCTCGACAGCGGTGACCAGACGCAGCCAAGCCTGACGCGGGTCGCTGTCGGCGACCCAGACAGCCTCCTGATAGGACCTGGCCGACCTGACCAGCGCCCGGGCCTGCCCCGCCGACAGGCCGGCGTACGCGTTCAGGAGATCCAGGCGCGAGTAATCGACGGGCCGGCCAAGACCACTGATCTCCGGAAGCATGGAGCCGTACCTGGCCGGACGGGGGAGGTACGGCGGGGGGTCCATCTCATGCGGGTCCCCGGCCTCGCTGGACTCGGGCCCGAAAACCCGGATTATCCCGCCCGCTCGCAGTCGCATGCCCAGCGCAAGGGAGACCAGCGCTGCCAGCTCTTCCGCCGCAGTCGCCCCGTGGTAATTCCGGGGGTCCAGCTGTTCCCACGTCCGGTCCACGTACCCGTCGGAGTCCAAATACTGGTCAACGCGCAGCACGACCCCGAGGCGGGGCCCTTCCGGCAGATCCAACGGCCGCCGTAGAGATAGGGGCGTCAGAAAGGTGCAGACGCTGGTCCGTACAGGCTCCTGCTTCCAGAGCTCCGGAAGGTCGGTGTAACAGCCGATCTCGACCGTGCCCAGCGGCCGCTTCCCGTTGCGCTTGGCGCGAGAGTTCTCCCACGCCCAGGGTCCGGCGGGCGCCTGCTGCTGCCCCTTGCCCGATGCCATGGATCGAGGGTAGGCCGGTGCCACGCGCGCCCGCCGGGGAAATCTGGCGGTCCGGCGCCCCGCGGCGCGTCCTGCAGGGGTCTTTGGCGGTCACGCGCACTCGTTTTCGCAGGCTGGGGAGCTGACCGTTCACCCTGGGGTCTCCTGGCCCGGGCGGCTCGGGACTTAGCCGTAGTACACGGTAGCCGTCCTCGCGACGGGAAGCCCGGGAGGGCTAATGAGGAAGAGCAGTTCTGTCGATGGCATCCGGTGCAATGCCTGGTGGGAGCCGAGGAGGCCGAACGTGATCAAGGTGTGCAGTGCTGATCCGCGGTTCGTCAACGATGACGGCGAGCGTGCCGGTCTGTGGATCTCTGTTAAGCGCGGCGATCGGAATAACTGGAACAGGCTCGCCCGCGCCCTGGCCGCGGCGGGCCAGCCTGCGCCGCCGCTTGTGCCTTAGCTGGTCTGCGTCGGCTTCGCGGCTACGTGTTCCGGACGGTAGTCGCGGGGCCGGCGCGCCGGGGTGTTTGTCGCAGCGTCGCCGTCGGGCGAACCCGCAATCGCGCGGTGCAGCGTTGCGATCGGCGCTAAGAGAGGCCAGGGCGCGTGTTCAGTTGAATTGAAGCGGTGGCTGCTCGCTGGCGGGCTGGCTGCCGCCCTGGGCTTCGCGGCCGGCGGCGACAAGCCGTTGCTCGACGCGGTCGAGGATGCGCATCAGCAGGCTGGCGAGATGGACCGCGTCGCCGGCCTCCGAGACGTGGCTGTACTCGACCCGGCGGTGCCCGGCGGGATTCCTCAGGGCCCCGAACGCCCCGGCGAACAGAGCGCGAGTTCCGTCCCGCTCTCCGGGCGGGTCGGCCGGGTCGGTCAGTGGGCCGTCAGAGCCGAACGCCCGGTTCATCAAGGCGGTGCCCACGACGTCGCCTCTGTACCCGGCGAGCGCGCGGACGCGGATCTCGACTGCCTTTAGAGAGGCGAACACGGCCTGGTCCAGCTTGCGGATCTGGAACTGCGGACGGGCCTCAGCCTCGATGAGCGGGTGCAGCCGCGCTTCCCGCAGGAACGGGGCGCTTGCTGGTATGCCCCTGGCTGGTTCGGCAGCGATGAGCACGGAGTCGTCGGGGCGGATCTGCCAGCCCTGCCGGGCGAGCTGCTCGACGATGCCTGCTCGCAGCTCGCTGTCCGGTCCGGTGATCAGCTGGCCGTCCAGCCACCTGCCGAGGAAGCACCGGACCAGGCGGCGTCCCATGGACCCTGCGCGCCAAGCGGCGGCCAGGATCGCCCTGGCGTCCGCAGGGTCCGTTCCAGCGGGCGGCCGCAGCCAGTCCGGCGGGAGTCCCTGCTCCGCCAGGAAGGTGACGACCTGGTCGGGCGCGTACTCCCGACCGACGGCCTCTCCGACCTGCCTCAGGATGAGGTCGCTCAGGTCATGGCCGTCGTCCTCGCCGGGATCGGGAGGCGGGAGGAAGACCACCTGGTTCCGCGCCCGGTCCTGGCCTAGGGGCGTGAGTGCCAGCTCCTGGATGTTCTGCAGGCACTGATTCGCGTCACGGGGGTTTGCGGCCTGGTGGTTGAGCCGCCAGGTCAGGTGCCCCGCGTCGTGGGCGATCATGAGTTCCTGCAGGAATCCGGGCATCAGTTTCGGCTCCGGAGCGTAGGTGCCCGCTAGGTCGGCCAGCAGCTGCCAGGCGCTCACGTGCAGCGGACGGCCGTCGGCCTGCCGCTGACGTTCGTCGATTGCCTTCAGGATCTGGATGTTGTCCTGGTACGCGGCTGCCATCAGTCCTCCGGGATCGATTTGCGCGGCCGTTCACCGCAAGCCCGCGCACGGGCTGAATGATGTACACCCCTTCTACAATCGTTTCCGATTCTGGCGGGACCGGGCCAGCGGACACGCCGGCGGCTCTCGCCGGGGCGGCGGGTTCACGGGGCGCCGGCCGCCCGCCGGGCCCGGATGCGGTGCCGGAGCACCTCGGGGCGGGCGAGCAGCTGGAGCAGGTACAGGTAGGCGAGGTCAGGCAGGTCGACGGGGATCTCGCCGTCGTGCGCAGTCAGCAGGACCCCGTCAGCCTGGTCCTGCTGGCTGCCCCCGAAGGCGTGGCCTCCGTTGCGGAGCATCCGGAGGTACCCGGCGGTGGCCTTCTCCAGGCTGATCACGGCCTCGCCGCCGTTCTTGCGCGGGACCAGCAACCCCCCGTCGCGCAGGCGCGACGGGGCGAAGAACCCGTTCTGAAGCTCCCGCAGCGCGATGACGGCCTGCCTGGCGCGCGGCAGGAGCACCCGCCCGGCCGGCTCGCCGATGGCGCCGGCGACCTCTTCCAGGGTCCGGCGGGCGTGGGACAGCTCGCACATCTTCCTGAAGTCCGGGCTGCGCAGTCCCTCGAGTGTGTCGAGCGAGTCGAACAGCAGGACGCGGCGCGCGTGGTTGTCGCGCGCGTGGGCCGACAGCGACTGGACGTTCCTGAACGCCTGCTCGACGCTGAGCAGCGTCTCGAAGTTCTCCTTGGCGCTGTACCTCCCGTCGTCCCCGGCGTAGGCGGCCGGGTCGGTGACCTCGGTGAACAGGCGGTCCAGCGCTCCGGTCCACCAGGTCAGCGCGGCGTCGAGGTCAGCGGGGGCGATTTCCGGCCGCGGGCCGCTATCGGCCAGGCCGGCGGGGGAGAACAGGTTCAGGAGCTCGGCCGCCTCGCCCCGGCGGCCCGGCACCGCGCGCCCGAAGGCGTAGACGATGACGCCTCCGACCCTCTTGGCGGGGACCGCCCAGATCCACGGGGACAGCGCCAGGAACAGCGGCGCGAGGTAGGCGTCCAGACCCAGGCTGGTGTCGCTGAACAGCCCGCGCGCCGCGCTGAAGACCGGCCGCCCCGCCTGCGTCGGCGGCGGCCGCAGGGACAGCGAGCTGTCGTCCTGCGCCTGGCGCAGGAGCCGGACCGCCCCGTAGCGCTTGCTCAGCGCCGCGTCGACTTCGATCAGGTACGCAGCCGCGTCCGGCAGGAGGGGCAGCAGGTGGCCGCTCAGTGCCTCCGCCACGATGTCGGGGAGCTGCGCCGCCGACGCCGACAGCGTCGCCAGCGTGAGCACGGACATCAGCGCGGCAAGGTCGCCGGAGCCCTGCGAGGCTATGCGGTCGAGCTCGGCCTGGACCCGCGTACGGGGGACCATCTCGTACAGGCCGTCGCTGGCGGGCAGTCGCCGCAGCCGCGAGTACGCGCCGCCCGTGCCGGCGTTCCTGCCGGTCGCCAGGAGGCTCACTTCGAGGAGGCGGGCCAGCCGGCGGCGCGCCCGCTCCTCTAGCCGCACCGTCCACTCGCCGACCGCGGGGTCTGCCGCCTCCATGCGCCACCTGCACATGCGAGCGAAGTCGAGAGGGTCCCCGCCCGCCAGCCAGCCGGGCAGCGCGACCCGCGCCGCCCGCCTCGCGAGCTGTGCCTCGCTCAGTTCGCCTGCCGTGGTGGTCACCGACTCGCCTCCCGCGCCCTCGGGCCCCTGTCGGGCCTCGCGCCCTGCCGCGTAACCTACGCCACCCGCGAGGCGGCGTCCGACTGGTTTTCGGGACGCAGGGCGGGGGTGGCGGAGACTCTCGCGGGCCCGACGGCGTCAGGGGCGCGGCAGGGACTCGTCCGGCTCCAGGGCCCGGCCCCGCACGCCGCGCAGCGCCCGGCGGAGCCAAGGGAACTCCTCGATCCTGGTCATCTGCTCGCGAAGGTCGCGGTCCTCCAGCAGGGTGCGCGCGAGCGGCTCCACGTAGCGCGCGTGAGCGCGGGGATTCCAGGCGTAGCGCGGTTCCACGGTGCGGCGGACCTCGGCCGTGAACGCGGCGTTGCCGGCCGGGTCGAGCGCGAGCTGGGTCCACCGCGGCGAGACCAGCAGCCTGGCCAGGGCCACGGACGACGGGTAGCGGGAGGCGTGGGCCGTCGGGTCGCCGAGCCAGACGCGCAGTCCTTCGGCGTGGAAGCGGAGCAGCCGCTCTTCAACGCGGTCTCGGTAGCTGCCGCGCTCGGCCCATTCGATGATGACGAAGTCCGCCTTGGTGTAGGCGCGGGAGGCGGCCCGGCGGCCGTGGCGGCGGATCAGGCGCAGGTGCCGCCGCCCGGCCCGGACAATGTCGTCGTGGGCGGCGAGGTCGACCTGGCCGCCGTCCCCGACCCAGCGACGGTGGGGAAGGCACACGGCGTCCTCCTCCCGGGTCCAGCGCCAGACGGAGCCGAGCGCGCCCCGGGCGGCGGCGCACCTGGTGCACATGGGCCGATCGCGGCGCCCCGGGCGGGGCCGTCCGGCCACGTGCATGAGCAGCAGCTCCTCCGGGGAGCACAGCTCGAGGATCGCGTACCGCATGGCCGCCGGTGGCTGGCCGCTGAGGGTGATGACCGCCTGTGCGAGTTCCTGGGGCCGCCGCTTCTTCCTGCGCGTCACCCACTCCGAGAAGTGGTATGGGTTCATCGCGTTGGCCTCCCCGAGCCGCCGCAGGTAGGACTCAAGCGTCTCGTCGGGGACCGGACGCACCGTGAGGGGAAGCGGCCGGAGGATGCTGGACTCCCAGTCGGGGAACGGCTCGCCGAGCGGGATCGCCGGCGGCCGGCCGGGGCTCACCCCGCGTCCCCGTCTACCTCGGCGATGTAGTCGATGAGGACGCCCTCCATCAATTTTCGGGTGATCGCCTCCTGCCCCTCGAGGATCGCCAGCTGCGCGGAGGCGCGGACCAGGTGCGACAGGCTGCCGATCATCCCGTCGGTGCGCCCGTGCAGGTACCGCGCGTTGCGCTGCAGCGTGCCGGGCTTGTGGTGGTGCAGCCGCAGCGCGTCCTCCATGGTGGCGATCATGGCGGTCCACTCGGCGCCGTAGGGTACGGGCCGGTGTCGATCACGACGCTGCGGCCGAGGATCTGAGCGCCTCGAATGCCCGACAGCCGCTGGGGGACGTCGATGCCCGCGTAGACAAATTCTCTGAACTAACGACAATCATCAATATCTGCTGTTCGTTGGCCTTCTTCCGGAGGCATGAAGGATCGCGGTGACCAGCCTTGCGATGTTCTCGTCATCGAGACCGGTGACGGCGTCACCGAGGTTGACGGGGAGGCCGTCGGCCAGGCTGGCGGTGATCCTCAGCATCCGCTGCTCACCTCCGGAGCAGGGAAGACTCGATCCCAGGGCGGCGATCACGGCGGGCCAGTCCACCACGGTGACTTGCTGTCCGGTGCCGATGGCGGGGTGGACGGTGACGAACCGGCTGGTGAAGTCATCTCTGTCGAGCCAGGACTTGTCGATGAGGAGCTCGGCGGCGGCTTCGAGGCAGTAAAGCCCCTGGGCATGGGCCCGGAGCCCGGCGGCGAGCACGGCAGGTGAGGTCATCGTGGCTCCTTGGCGGAAGGTGAGGTGCGGCCGGCGATGTCGGGGAAGGCAGGCATGCCGAGGCTGACTGCCTCGCGGCGGCGGGCGACGAGGCCGTCGACCTGGACGAGCTTGGCTTCTGCGGCGGCGAGGCTGACCTTGAGTCCCTCGGCTTCGCCGAGCCAGCCTTCCCGCAGGGCCTCGGCGATGCGGGCGGTCAGGTTGTCGCGGATATCGGCGAGCCGCTGCCGCTGGCCCGGCTCGACCCTCAGGAGTGGACACCTGATACAGCTATGTTCATGAATGCAGGGAGATGAGTAGGCCCGGCCGCATTCGCCGAGGGCGACCTTCCGGCGTTCGAAGTGGCCGAGGAACTCGTCCCATTCCTCGTCGGTCGGGGTCCGGTATTCTTCGCCGGGGCGTATCGTCCGGCGGCGGGCGATGAAGGCCCGGTGGCCGTTGATGGCTTCCTCGGGGTAGACGGCCTTGTATCCCATGGTCGTGTTCACGTCGCGGTGCCCGACCACCAGCTGGGCGATGTGCGGCGGCATGCCGTTCATCACGGCGTCGGTGATGAAGAGCCTCCGGAAATCGTGGGGCTGGAACTTCAGCGGCTGGCCGCCCAGGCCGGTCAGCCCGGAGCAGGCGAGCGCGCTGTCGAGCAGGTCGCGGACGGCGTCGGTGCCGATCGGCCGGTTCTCGGTGCCGAGGCGCCGCTGGAGCAGCAGCGGCATCGGCGGGTTCCAGGTCTTCTCGTGGGCGTCGAGCGAGACCACCAGCGGGACGGCGCCGGAAGGATCCCGGATCCGGCTAATGATCGCGCTGAGCACGTCCGCGAGCTCCGGGGAAACAACCAGAAGCCTCTCTTGATCGGTCTTCGAGGGGGCGATATGCAGCAGCGGGATCAACTCGCCGCTGGACGGGACGGAATACTGGACCAGGCTGTGATGCGAAAGCTCCGTCAGCTCCTCGGCGCGGATGCCCGTGTGGCGCAGAACCTCCACCACCGCCCACGACCAGAACCCGCGGTGCTCTTCGAGGGTGAGGTCGCGGCGCTTGCCGGTGCCGGGGTCATCGGCCCAGATCCGCACGCTCCTAGACCCGATGGCCAGGACGGACCGGCGCAGGGTCTGGCCGCCGGCGGTGAACGTCTCGCCCGGTCCGGCTGCCGTGGCGGCCTCAAGGCGGTCCCTGGACGCCCGGCGCTGCGCGTCGGCCGAGGCGACGAGGGCGGGAAGAACGGGAAGCCGTTCCCGGGTCCGCTGGTCCATCCTCGCCTTGCGCCGGGACAGTTCCTTCCTGCGGGCCAGCTCGTCGCCGCGAACGGGGCAGGGAGCGGCCCACGGTCCCCACCTGGCCGGGTCCCCCAGCGCCCATTCCGCGATGTCCAGGTAGAACGCCCGCACGACGGTGAGCACCTCCAGCCCGGTGGCCCGTGCCTGCGCCTTGCCCGCGACGGTGGCCGTCAGTGCCCGCTGCTTCCAGGCGACGGCGACGTCCGGCGCGAGGTGCAGGGAGTCGATGCCGGGGTGGTGGAGTTCCAGGTCCCGCCAGAACACCGACGCGAGCCGCTGCGCGAGGTTCCGCAGGGTGCTGTAGTCAACGGACGGCTGGCGTTCGCGCAGGTAGTCCACGAGCAGGTCGCGGACCGGCCGGCAGGCGATGCCGTACCTGTCGATCATCTGACCGGGAGTGAGCTGCCCGCGTGTCACCGACGTGCGCATGCTCGCCGGGGCGTCGCCCGGGAAGCCGCCTGCGGCGTGCATCAGCTGGTAGAAGTACGCGTTTTTGTCCGAGCCGCGGTCGAACATCCCGTTCATCAGGTGCAGGGCCTCCAGGCAGTCGCCGACGGTGACGTCGGCGACCAGGCCGCCCTTCGCCGCCATGATCGCGGCGATCCGGCGGATCGCCCTGGTCGCGACGGAGCTGTCCGGCACCGTCTCGCAGAGGCCGCCCAGCCTGGCGAACCCCTCCGGATCACGGGCGCGGGCCATCTCGGCGGCGAGGTGGCGGCTGGTGAAAGTCAGGAGGAAGGGCAGGCCGGGGCGGACCGCGTCCCCGGTGACCAGCAGGATCATCCCCGTCCCGAGACGGGGCACCTCATGCCCGCGACCGTCGACGGCCTGGTGCCCGCCCTTGATCCACCGGGCGGGAAGATCACGCCAGTCGGCGGCGTCCTCGGCTCCGCTGGCCGCCCACCGTTCCTGCCAGGTGTCGCCCGGCATGCTCTCCAGCCAGGCCAGCACCTGGGACGCGCCGGCCTTCCTGTTGGCCTGGCTCTGGTTATTGCCCATCCGAAACGGCGGGCTGAGCAGCCGCTCGAGCAGTTGCTCTCGCGGCTGGCGGGTGACCGCCCAGCTCCTGGCCGCCGGACGCGGCGGAAACCTGTCCAGCAGCGATACCAGGTCATCCTGCCGGCCGGCCAGGAGACGCTCACTCGCAGGGACAGGCTCCGGCCGGGCGGGGGCCTGCAGCCCGGACGTCGTGGTCACGATCCGGGCTTCCCGAAGAGGATCTCCAGCGATTCCGGCCGGTATCGCAGCGCCGCGGCGCCGACCGGGGCTTCCGCTGCGGGGGCCGGGCCGCCGGCCCGGCGGGCGTGGTGGGCCAGGACGCTCGCGATCACGTCCTCGCTGGTCGGGGTGGTATAGATCTGAGTCGTGGTGAGCTGCGCATGCCCCAAGATCCACTGCACGTCGGTCAGCGGCACGTTCTTGTCCCGGGCCATCCGGTAGGCCGCCGTGTGACGCAGGTCGTGCAGCGACCAGTTCGCCCCGAGCAGGGCGCCGGCCCGGACGAACATCGCCCGGGCTGCGTGATAGGTCAGCGGCCGGAACGGCCGCCGCAGCGTCCACCACAGCGGCTGGTCCCTGCCCGCCGGGACCTTGCCCTGCGTCTCGGCCTGGTAGAGCCGCAGCCACACGAACGCGTCCGGAGACGCCGGCAGCCGCTGCATCGCCCGCGACCCCTTCCTGATCACCGTGATCAGCTGCTGGCCGGGATCGGAGTCCTCCTGCGTCGCCCCCAGCAGCTCCGCCGCCCTGGCCCCCGTCGACACCCAGAAGGCGACCAGCGCCCGGTCGCGGTGGCTGCCGAAGCGGGCGAACAGCTCGTTGAACAGGTCATCGGGGATCATGCGCGGGATCCGCCGGGGAACTTTCGGCCGGTAAAGGCCCGTGCGCTCGTTCCGGAAGGGCTCCATCGGGTTGTGATGCGCGTTCGGCCGGCCCCCGCGACGCCGGGCCAGCGGGAACGGGTTCACCATCGGCCCGGACCCCAGCTCGCGGTGCAGCTCGTAGAAGCCCCGCAGCACCGTCTCGCTGTGGGCCACGGTCGCCGCCGCGTAAGTCCGGCCCGGCGACGGCTTGCCCGTCACCGGGTTCGGCGCACCCGGAGACCCCCCGTCGCCCGGTGCCGGGCGCCGTTTCTCGGCGGCCTGGATCCAGCAGCTGAAGTCACGGGCCTCCACCCGGGTCGCCTGCGACCACGGCACCCCGACCGCCCAGGTGAACCTGAACCAGCGCAACAGGTCCATGCCATACGACCGCAAGGTCGCCGCCGACCGCCCGGCCGCCTGAAGATCGCGGAAGTACGACACGGCCGGCTCCACAACGACGCCGTCAGCGTCCAGGAGACGGAACGGCTCCCACGGATCCCCTGTCGCGGCCAGCGAGCCCGTCAAAGGGATAACCAGCCGGGCCAGGTCCCGGGACGAACCACCCTGTTCAGTCATGAGCCGGGACAGTAGCCACCAGCTGATCGTCACGTCATCTGAACTGGGAACACGACTCCGTTAGTTCAGTCAACAGGAACGTGGCCGGCAGGTGCTCGGTGAAGTATTTGAGGTGGTCGGACATGTCCTCGCCGGCGGCCGTCGCGAGGTTCAGGTTGTGGATCTCGTCGACTAGGACGAGCTGGACCTTGGCCCTGATGAGGACCTCGCAGACGGCGTCTGTGATGTCGGTGGTGTTGTAGGCGCGCTTGACGAGGGGCAGGCCGAGGAACCGGGCGAACTCGGCCGCCAGCTTGCGGGGCGACCCCTTAGGAGGGCAGGAGACGTAGACGACCGGGATCCGGTCTCCCGGGCGCTCGGGGTGCTTGGCCCGCAGCTGCAGCTCGTGTATCAGGCCGAGCTGCTTCAGCGCGGTCGTTTTCCCGGTCGTCTGAGGGCCGCTGAGGATCATCATGCGGCGGGCGCCGCTCTCCCTCTTGTTCAGGTGCGTCAGCAGCCGTCCCTGCCGCACCACCTGCCGGACCAGGGACGTCGCGACGACGACCATCTCGGAGTGGTAGCTGATCCGGCCGTCGTCGTAGGCCTCCCTGGCGGCGACTGGCAGCGCCTGCCAGTCGGCCTCGGGCAGCAGCTCGGCGCTGGCGGGCGGGGCGGCGACGAGCCGGCGCCAGCGCTGCAGCGTCAGTGTCGGCTCCCTCGTGCCGTCGTCGTCGGCGGCAGCATCGGTGTCGGGGACTGTCGTTACCATCGTTTCCTGGCCTCCTGTACCGCGTCGAACACGCCCAGCGGGATTACGGGCGCGGTTGGCCCCTCCTCGTGCTCGCAGTCGTCGCCGGCCTGGGCGGCGTCGACGCCGTTAGCGCCCGGTTCGGCGCCGGGTTCCGGTTCGGCTGAGGGCTCCGGGTCCGGCGGGAAGGCCGGCCAGCCGCCCTCGTTTCGGGCGGTGGCCCTGGTGAGCGCTGCCGCGCGCTGGTCCTGCCGGGACCTGCGAGCGACCCGCGGGCCCGCGGGCGGCTGCGGCTCGTCCGGGCCCTTGCCCGCCCGGCTGAGCAGGTCGCTGGCGGCCGCGGCGATCTCCCGCTCGGTGGGCTTGTCGGAGCCGCGGCGGGCGAGCATCCGCTGGGCCTGCTCCCAGGCCAGGTCGCCGAACGGCTCCGGCCCGGCGCGCAGGTGGTTCCAGGTGGCCTCGATCCAGCCGCCTTCGCGGTGGTTGCGGACCCAGATGCGCGATACGTCGTAGGGGTCGCGGTGGACCTCCCACAGGTCGCCCCTGGTCTTCACCCCTGACGGCTGCCGGGCGTGGCGGCGCAGGGCTCTGCTGCTGTAGGTCCTGTGGCTGATCTTGACCCCGTAGGCGTTGATCGCCCGCCACTCGACCTGCAGGAGCTCGATGTAGTCGTTCTGGGACAGGGGGACGGGTACGTACCCGGCGGCCTCGACGAGGGCGGCATACTTCTCGTTGGGGGTGAGCGCCCGGCCGGGCGCGAGCGGGTCCCGCAGCCCGTCGTGGGGCCGGTTCTGCCAGGTCGAGACGATCCACTCGTCCAGCAGGGCCTGCAGTTCCACGATCGACCAGGCCGCGGCCTGGTCGGCGTTCCTGCCGCGGTTCTCGACGCTGTTGCCGACGTAGCCGGCGACGTACTGGGCGAAGAGCGTGTCGACGGAGCCGAAGCTGTTCTCGACGTTGCCTTTCTGCCAGGGGGATCCCTTGAGGGTGGGCTGGAAGTTGATCCCCATGGCGCGGCAGGCGTTCCGGAACGTCTGGGAGACGAAGACCTTGCCGTGGTCGCAGACGATGGTCCCTGGCGCGATGACCGGCCGGGCCGCGGCGTCGGCGAGCCGCTGGTCGATGCCGGCCAGGCGCAGGTGCGGCAGGACCGACCGGGACATCCGCAGCGCGTCCGCCCAGCCGGGGCGCATCGGCTCCGGGGTCAGGCAGCGCGCCAGCAGCAGGGCGGCGTCGGCCGATCTGGCGGTAGGGCGCAGCACGGCGGCGGGGATCGTCCGGGTGGCCAGGTCGATGATCCAGGTCAGCTGCGGGCGGTCGGTCATCCCATTGTCCAGGCGGGCCGCGATGTTCAGCGGGCTGGAGTCGATCTGCATCCACTCGCCCGGGCGGAAGGCGTCGACGCTGCCGAACGGCGCGTCGGGCCGCCTGGCCTGCGACTGCCGTGTGCGAGCCGAGCCAAGGGCATGCTTTCCCTCGGAGACGCTCTGGAGCAGCCGGTAGAAGCCCGCCCTCGACGGCATCGCCGCCTGCGGGTCCGCGCCCGACTCCGCCAGGATCTCCTCGGCGCGCCTCCGGAGCCGGTCGGCTGTGCCGGTCGAGGCGTCCTCCTGCTCGTCTACGGCCCGGGCGACGGCCGCGACGGCCTGCGGGTCGGCCCTGCCCGTAGGCGACGACGGCGTCCAGAGCCGGGTGTCGACCAGGCCGAGCAGGCCCCTGCTCTGGTAGGCGAGCCGCTTCCGCTGCAGCGTCCGGAGAGCGATCGGGTGCCCCGCGGCCCGCAGCTCCGCGACCTTGGCCAGCTCGCGCTGGCGCAGCGTGCCGGTCGGCACGCGGCGCCCGGGCTCCTGCGGGCCCTGGCCCGGGAAGGCGCCCGTCAGCACCTCGAGGATGTGGCCCTCCCACCATCGCGCCTTCTCGGCCTTGTCCGGCGGGAGCTCGTCCAGCAGCCCGGACGGCGGAAGGGGCGCGGTCCTCGCCGTGATGACGCGGAAGCCCGGGCTGGCGAGCAGCTCGCCGATCGCGAGGGAGAACTCGTTCCCGGCGACGTCGCGCAGGCGCACGCCGGCCGCGCTCACCCCGACGACGGTGGCGGTCGCCCCGCCGGTGCTGACCTCGTCGCCGGCGCCGATCTCCGGCGGCCTCGAGACTGTCACCGGTCGACCCCGACGGTCACCACGGTCGACTCGCCCAGCGGGGCCGACTCCAGGTCGGCGCGCAGCAGGCCCGACCACAGCATGTGGTACAGGGTGGGCAGGACCGCGAGCGGGTCGCCGGCCGTCTCCGCCGCCCTCATCAGCGGGGCCGGCCGCGCGAGCGTCGCCGCGAGCGCGGCCGCGTGGGCGGGGTTCAGACAGCGGGGGTGCCGGTAGCCCGACAGCCACCGCACGTTCGCCGCCAGCACGGCGTCGACCGCGCGCGCCCGCTCGTAGCCCCAGCCCGCGAGCCGGCACGCCTCCTCGGCGCCCGTCGGCCCCTTCGCGCGCGCGCTCTTGCCGTCGCCGGAGCTGACGTCGATCACCAGCGCGGTCCCGTCGGCCAGCCGGGCGAAGTAGCTGGGGGCGTGCTGCCGCCGGCTGCCGCCGTCGCGCCAGGTCAGACAGAACGGCCGGCGCGAGAACGCTGTCACGCGGGGCGAGAAGTCGAGCATCATGACCCGGTCGCGCTCCAGCCAGGTGCCGTACCCGACCAGGTCGCGCATTTTCGAGGACCACCACTGGCCCGCCAGGCCGCGCTGGCCGGGTGGCGGCGCGTGCACAGGCGGGACGCGCTCGAACCGGGTGCCGCGCGCGGCGGCCAGCGAGATCTTGCGCTCCTCGAGCCGGCCGCCGGCGTCGCTCATGAAGCGGAGGCCGAAACCTGCCGCCGCTGGCCGGGCCGCCGCTGGCGCGCTCATCACAATCAGCACCATGTGACGGGCCGTGCGCGATATGGCGTCTCTTTGCACGATCTTTACCGGCGCGCGAGGCGAATGGGGGACAAGCCGGCGTAAGCGCCGCACGCCGCAGCTACGGCGGGACTCCAGCCGTCTCGCGCCGATGGGTCAGATCTTGCGCAGCACGGCGACGACCTTGCCGATGATGGTGGCGCGGTCGCCCGGGATGGGCGCGTAGGCGGGGTTGTGCGGCATGAGCCAGACGTGGCCGTCCTTGCGCGCGAGCGTCTTGACGGTGGCCTCGGCGCCGTCGGCGGCGTCGCTGTCGAGCATCGCGGCGACGATGTCGCCGTCGTCGGCGGCGGGCCCACGCCGCACGACCACCCAGTCGCCGTCGGCGATGGCCGCCCCGGTCATGGAGTCGCCCGCTACCGTCAGCATGATCAGGTCGCCGTGGCCGACCAGCTCCCTCGGCAGCGAGTGCACCTCGACGTCCACCTGTTCGGCCAGGATCGGCGGGCCCGCGGCGATCCTGCCCACCATCGGCACGTCCGCCGTCCCGCCTCCTCGCGCGGCGGGGCGCGTGCGGGGGATGATGGTGCGCGGCCGGCCGCGCTCGCGGGCCACGACGCCCAGCTCCTCGAGCCGCTCGAGCTGGTAGGAGACGCTCGACGCGCTGGCCAGCCCGGATGCCATCGCGATCTCCCGCATGGTGGGCGCGTAGCCGTTGCGCCGCACGCACTGCGTGACGAACTCCGCGATCCGCCGCTGCCGCGCGGTCATACCGTCGCCGCCGGGATCTCCCGTTGCAATTGCCTTTCCCATCTAGATTTCCCCTTTTTCGATCATCTGTTCCCGTCAATGATAGCGATCCAGTTCGATACACGGAAGCTAATCGGAGACATTCGAACACCAAATCTGGCGCGGCGAGCCGGCCTGGCCGCCTGGAATGTCAGTGGCGCCGCCTAGCGTGAGGGCATGGACGCCGTCCCGGCGTCAACGCGGGTTGTTTACACGTCCGGTCATTCCCTGCGGCCGGTGAAGCCGCGGATGCCGCGGTGGTGAGTCAGGAGGCTCCGCCAGCGGGTCGATGGCCGATCACCCGGGACACGCGGTAGGACTCCGGGACAAGCCCGCGGCTGCGCCAGAACCGGTCGCTGACGGGATTGGCTGAGGTCCAGCCCGCGCCGCAGCGACTGAAGCCAAGGCCGGCGGACCAGTCCGTTACGGCGTTGAG
>Ga0335072_10003133_pt1 | contig 25033 bp, 22 predicted proteins | sample Lox_Sample_21_FD_206725 | JGI IMG/M metagenome (GOLD analysis project Ga0335072, IMG submission 206725) | Soil microbial communities from Loxahatchee National Wildlife Refuge, Florida, United States - Lox_Sample_2.1 | ecosystem: Environmental > Terrestrial > Soil > Wetlands | place: USA... | reverse complement strand
CGCCGGGCCCCGCGACCGCGACCGCGCTCGACCAATGGGCCGCGGCCGAGGATGCGGCGGCCGACGCGGCGGTGACGCCCTACGTCTCGCCCGACGAGACCGGCTATCAGGAGCTCACGCGCTACGGTACGTGGGAAACCATTCCCGATTACGGGCCGGTCTGGTATCCGGCGAGCGTGCCGGCCGGCTGGGCGCCTTATCGCTTCGGCCATTGGGTGTGGATCGAACCCTGGGGCTGGACCTGGATCGACGACGAGCCCTGGGGCTTCGCGCCGTTCCATTACGGGCGTTGGCTGTTTTATCGCGAGCGCTGGATTTGGGTTCCGGGGGCGGTCGAGCCCCATCCGGTCTACGCGCCGGCGCTGGTCGCGTGGATCGGCGGCGACGGCTGGAGCCTCTCGCTCTCGAGCGGACGCGTGGCCGCGGTCGGCTGGGTTCCGCTCGGCCCGCACGAGGCGTACCGGCCGCCCTATCGCGCGAGCGCCGGCTACGAGGCGCGGCTCAACGGAAACCGGCGCGCCGTCGAGCATACGAGCTACGTCAATCGTGGCGCCGCGACGATCGTGTCTCACGAGACCTTCGCCGGATCGCGCCCGGTCTCGCGCGCGACCCTCCATCCCTCGAGCGCCGAGCTCGCCTCGGCCCCCTTCAGGACCGAGCCGGGCGCTGGCCTGCCGCGGCCGACGGCCCATCCTGCAGCGGCTCCGCGGCCGCGCGCCGCGTCGCTGCCGCGTATGGCGCACGAGGTCGCACCGGCGCGAGGACCCGAGACGCCCGCACGCGCCGCCGCCCTCGAGCATGCCGCGCCGGCAGCGCGAGTTGAGCCGCGGCCGGTCGAACGGCCGGTGGAACGGCCGGCGCCGCATCCCGTGGCCCGGCCGGCACCGCGTCCGGCGCCGGCCTTCAACGCGCTGACGCCGCCGCCGCTCGCACTGCACGAGTATGAGCGCCATCCCGCCATGGAGCCCGGGCCTGGGATGTTCCACGCGGCACCCGCGCACGCCGCGCCGCGTGCCATGCCGCATCCGGCGCCGCATCCCATGCCGCATCCGGCCGCGCGCCCGGAAGCGCATCCCGCGCCGCAAGGCCCGGCCCATGACGAGCATGGGCCGCCCGGACCGGAGCATCACTAACACCCGGAATCGGACGCGCCGCCCGCGTCTATCGGTCCGGCACCTATTGGCCGTCCTCGAGCCCCTCGCTCTTGGACATGGCGAGGCGGCGCGCGCGCTCGGCGGCTTCGGCCGCTTGGGCGCGGCGGAACTCGTCGAACCAGATCTTGCCCACATTCACCACATAGCGGTTGTGGAGCGCGGGATTGGCCGAATGATAAAGCTCGACCGCGCGTGTCCAGCTATGGGTCTCGGCATGGAGGCCGGTCAGGAACTGAGCCGCGTAGATCGCGTTCTCCATCGGATCGAACGCGGCCTCGAGCGAGGGAAACGCCTTCGGGTGATATTCCATGTTGATCTGGAGGCAGCCCACGTCGATGTTGCGCGTGCCGCGCGCGCGCAGGCGCCGCACCGCGTCGATCGCCTGATGCTCGGTCGCGAAATAGCGCCCCTGGCCCTCGGCGGTCACGGTCCAGGGCCAGGCGAAACTGGCCTTCGCCGAATCGACCCAGCGTCCGCTCTCCGCGCGCGCGACCGCGGCGAGAAGCTCGGGCGGAATGCCGAACACTTTCTCGACCACTTGCGCGACCTTGCCGCAGACATGGATCTCCCAGTCGGGGGCCGCGTCGTTGGGCGCCTTGGTGAGGGCCGAGGGCGACCAGTCGAGCGACGCCGCGCGCGCAGGCTCGACGCTCCACGCGCCGGCGACGGCAAGCGCCAGGAGCGCCATCGCGCCACGACGCCGCACGTGCCGTCCGAGTCCGGAGGTCGAGCGGTTTTGGGCTTCCCGCGTCATCGCGGCCATATAACTCCAAGGCGCCAAAACGCCGCAAGATATATGCCAAGCGCCGCTTGGAGATCGTGCTGCATTGCGGAAAAATCGTGGTATTTCACGATCTTGTGGCCGGGTACGCGGGCCAGAATCGGTTTGAAATTTACTTGAAATCAACGCGTTGAAAAAAACCCGTTGATTTCTTTCGCCGGAATGTGTTTATTGTGCATTGCGGCATTGGCCCTACCGCCCTGGTAGGGTCGTCGCATGCCCTCTTTGGGCGTTTCCTCCCTACACTTGGGCCGCGCCTTGTGCGCGGCCCCTTTTTTTGTGCGGAGCTCTTCGAACCGCCCCCGCTGTTCTTTGGCGCTCTTCGAGCGCTGGGGCGGCCACGCCTCGCGCGCGGCGCCTTTTTTTGTGCGGCGCTCTTCGAGCGGCCCTTCTGTTCTTTGGCTCTCTTCGGGCGCCGGGGCCCTAAGGCCGCGTCGGCGGCGCGTCGCCGCCCGGGCCGAGGGCGCGTTGCATCAGCACGGCATCGACCCAGCGTCCGAACTTGAACCCGACCGACCGAAGCGGCCCCACCATGCGGAAGCCGAGGGCGGCGTGGATGCCGATCGAGCCCTCGTTGGCGGAATCGCCGATCGCCGCGATCATCTGGCGATACCCGAGTGCTGCGCAGCGCTCGATGAGCGTTGCGAGGAGGGCGCGCCCGATGCCCCGGCGCTGCGCGGCGGGATCGACATAGACCGAATCCTCGAGCGTGTGGCGATAGGCCGTGCGCGTGCGATAGAGGGACGCGTAGGCGAAGCCCATGACGCGCCCCGAGCGCTCGGCCACGAGATAGGGAAACCCCTCGGCCATGAGGGCGGCGCGCCGCTTCTCGATCTCCGCGCGGTCGGGCTCGGCCTCCTCGAAAGTCGCGAGGCTGGTGCGGACATAATGGCCGTAGATCGCCTGGATCGCCGTCGCATCGTCCGCGCGCGCGTCGCGCACGACGAGGTCAAGCGGCGCCTTCTGCCGCTCGGGCTGGACCGTGCCCATGGGCGCTCAGGCCGCGCGCAAAAGCGCCGGGAGCCGCAGGCGCAGATGATGCGCGAGATTGCGCATGTCGCGCATCAAGCGCGGCAAGCCGGGTCCGCGCTCGAGCGTCGCCTCGTCCATGTAGAGGGCGCGGTTGATCTCGATCTGGAGCGCGTGCACGCTCGCGCGCGGGCGGCCGTAATGGCGCGTCGTGAAGCCGCCCGCGTAGGGGATGTTGCGTCCGACCTGGTAGCCGAGCTCGACCAGGAAGCGCTCGACGAGTGCCGTCAGCGGTGCGGCGCAAGAGGTGCCGTGACAGTCGCCGAGCACGATGTCGTCGCGGCGCCGGCCCGCATCCTCGTCCATCGGGCCGCCGATCGACGGCATCGAGTGGCAATCGATCAGCATGGCATAGCCGAAGCGCTCGACCGTCCCCTCGACCAGGCTCTCGAGCACCGCGTGATAGGGCCGGTAAAGCGCCTCGACCCGCTCGAGCGCCTCGGCGAAGCTCAATTTGGCGCGGTAGATCTCCTCGCCGTTCGCGACCACGCGCGCGATGGTGCCGAGCCCGGCGGCGACGCGCGGCGAGCGCGTGTTGGCGTAGGCGGGAAGCGCGTCGCCGAACATCGCGGGATCGAGCTCGAACGGCTCGCGGTTCGGGTCGAGATAGGCGCGCGGGAAAAGCGCCTTCAAGAGCGGCGCTCCTTCCTCGGCCACGCCCGCGAAGATCTCGTCGACGAAGCAATCCTCGGACTTGCGCAGGCTGAGCGCGTCGAGGCGCGCGCTCGCGACGAACGCGCTCGGATAGCGGTTGCCGCTGTGGGGCGAGGCGAAGACGGCGGGCAGCGCCTGCTCGCGCGGCCGGGCCAAGTCCCAAACGACGCCGCGCCCCGCGGCCTGGCTCGTGACCGTGTCCATCTCTTGTAAGTAGCCCATCCGCGCGCGCCTGTCACGAGCGTGGCGCGGCGGCCGGGTCCCCGATTTCGGCCGGAGACCGGCCCGCAGCGCCGCTTTCGGCCCCCGCGTCGCCCGCCCGCTAAGGCGGGCCGAGGCTTGCCAAACGCGGGCCCGGGCTTTATAGCTCGCCCTGGCTCCAAGGCCCGAGTCGGGACTCCCGGTCCCGCCCGCGCGACCCTCCCACAAGAGGACCGGCGGCCGATCTTGGGGGCGCGTAGCTCAGAGGGAGAGCACTACGTTGACATCGTAGGGGTCGCAAGTTCAATCCTTGCCGCGCCCACCATTTCCTTCCCAATGACACCATTGGGATTTTCGTTCTTCCTGACCCCTTTCTCACCCTCGCCTTTTCGCCGTCTGGGGTGCAATTGGGGTGTTATTGGCATTTCCGAGAGCCGTCCATGAAGCGACGCGACTGCACGCTTCTGAAAATCTGGATGGTGATGGGCGTAATGCCTTTCCACCATCCGCGTGTCGGAATGCCCGAGGAACCCGGCGATCTCCCACAACGGAACGCCATCCTGTGCCATCCAGGTGGCGCCTGTATGGCGCAAGGTGTATGGCGTCACGTCACCTCGCTGGAAGCCTGCGACGGCCGTTGCCTCTCGGAATGCGGTTTTGACCGATAGAACCGGGTACCCGCCGTATTCGACCACGTAATCCGTCTTGCGCCGCTCGCAAGCGGCAACCAACTCGGCCTTGAGCAACTCCGTCATCCTGATGGTCGGCCGACGCTTAGCCGTCTGGGCGCGGCCCACGGCGTTGAGGCGAATGAGGTCACCCTCGAAGTCAATTCGATCCCAACGCAAATCCAGGATCGCTTCGGGCCGTGCGAGCGTAGTAATGCCCAGCAGCATGTAGAGCCGAAGGTGTTCGGACTTGCAGGCTCCCAAGAGCTTCTCGAACTCGTTTTTGGTCAGCCAACGGCCGCGCGGCTCTGTCGCGGGCAGGTCATAAATGCGCGGTATATCCAATCCTGGCCGCTTGTGCCGGGCATGGAAGAGGGCCGCACGCAGGACAGATAGCTCGCGCGAAATCGTCGCCGGTCGGACTCCCTTGCCGTCACGGTGATCGACGTAGCCTTGTTGGCGCTCCACGTCGAGGGCCGTAGCAAGCTCGTCTCCCAAGACGGCGACGAGATGGTTCCGCGCGATTCTCGCCTGTTGCTCACTTGGCGCACCGGCCATGGTCTCGTTCAGATATTCATCCAACGCGGCCTTCACCGTCACCACGTGCGCCGCCGATGCGGCCGGGGCGACCGAGGATTCTCGTCCGAAGAAATCAACGAGTTGGACTTGAGCCTCAGCCAGGTCCGTCGTTCCCGTCGAACGCCATACGACTTTACGGCGTTGCGGGTCGTACCAGCGAAGCTGCCAGTTCCCGCTTTCGGGGCGCTTGGCGAGTTGGGGGATGCCGCTTGGGGTTTTGATGCGCGCCATGATGGGTCTCTCCTGCAACGGCTTCTGAATTCGGCCAACTGGCGCTCGCTCAACCTGATCTCGCCGTTGGGATATTCGTAGAAGCCGATCTGATGATTCTGAACGAACGAACTCACGGTATCAATATCAACGATGAGGGCGGCAGCGACCTGAGGCACCGTGAGCATCACGGAGTCATTCAGGTCGGGCCTCGGCTCATGTTCGATCGTACCGCTCATAATCGGGATATGGGTTCATCATTCCGATCTTGGCCGTGCGAGTCTTGCGACGCGTTTGGTCGGCGGCCATCGATGCCCGGGCGCGCGGCCCAAACTCCCAACTTGAACCAATATTCCCGGTGGCGCGGGCGCAATGGGTGCCCGCGATCATCAGAGGAACCTTCGATGTCTGATCAGCAAATCGCCACGACTACCACCACCTCCAATGCCGTTGCGGCCACAACAGGGCATCTCCCCGGGGTGAACGAGAACGAACAACCGGGAACGATGGAGGGGGCGCCTCCGTTGGCCGCTGCGCTGGAAGCCAAGTTCGGCGCGCGGTTGCCCGACGGTGATCCGATCCCGTTGTCGAAGGCGTCGGAAGAACCGGACAGGTTTCCGATCGACGCCCTTGGATCGATGCTTGGCCGGGCGACGAAGGGGATCGCCGATATCGTGCAAGCGTCAACCGCAATGACCGGCACGTCTGTGCTGGCGTCGGCAACGTTGGCCGTACAAGCGCATGCAGACGTGAAGATGCCATATGGCATGACACGTCCGGTGAGCGGGTTGTTCGTGAGTGCTGGCGTCACGGGTGATCGCAAGAGTGCCGTTGATGATCTGGCCACGCGCGCGATTCAACACTGTCAAGATGCCCTGTGGGCGCAATTCGAGATTGAACAGGAGCGATACGAGGCGGCACTTGAATCTGCCGCAAAAATCGGCGTCGCGCCTCCAAGGGCGCCGAGAACCCCCCAATTTCTGATGGACGACCCGAACGCGGAGGGTATCTATCGATTATTGAGCGAAGGTCGGCCTTCGATCGGCCTGTTCTCGGATGAAGGCGGGCGTTTCCTCGGTGGCTACGCGATGAGCGAGGATCAGCGTCTCAAGACCGCAACGACACTGTCACTTCTCTGGGATGGGAAACCCCTATCCCGGGTTCGAGGCGGCGAAAGAGCGAGTTTCCTGCCCGGTCGGCGTTTTTGTGCAAACGTCATGCTGCAACCCTACCTCCTTGAGACGGTCCTGGGGGACAAACTGCTGAAGGAGCAGGGCCTCCTGTCACGCACGTTAATCACCGCTCCGGCGAGCCTGATGGGTTATCGACTGTACCGCGACCCGGATCCGGCAAGCGAGAAGGCAGTAGACGATTACACGAACCACCTTCTCCGGATTCTTGCGGTGCCGCCACGCATGCGTGCTTCGTCTCCGCACGCACTCGATTGCCGTCCGCTGCCGCTTTCTCCGGTTGCCAAGGCGCGCTGGATCGTGTTCCACGACGACGTTGAGCGGCGGCTGACGGAAGACGGGGAGCTGCGGCCGATTTCGGGTTTGGCAGCGAAGCTGCCAGAGCATGCCGTGCGGATCGCCGGCGTGCTTGCGCTCGTAGACGACGTCGGGGTAGCCGAAATCGATGCCGCGCATATGGAGGCGGGCATCGAACTCGCACGGCATTACGGCCGGGAGGCCCGGCGGCTCTTCTCCGAAGTCAAGGTCGATCCTCAAGTCTCGCTGGCCCGGAAGGTCGGTGGATGGCTTGCGGATCGGGTACAAGCCAACAGGAGTGAGCGACTGGCGAGGAGCGTGGCCGAGGCGCCCGGTGGTGATGCCGTGGGCGAGTGTGAGGATCGGCTGGTTACGCTCGAGGACATATACCAATTTGGCCCCAAGACCGCGCGCAAGGCGGCAACGGCCCGGAAGATGATGGACATTCTCGAACGCCATCGTTGGGTCGTTCGCGTTCCCGGCACGCATGAGGTGCGTGGGAAGCGAGAGAGCCAACTCTACTACGTTGTGGCGTCCGGCGACCGGTAGCCGGGGCTAATGGGCTAACCAGGCTAATGCCCCTGTCGGATTAGCTTGGTTAGCCCGTTAGCAAGGGGTGGATCGGGGGTCCAGGGGCCGGAGTCCCTGGCCGGGTCCAGGGCAGCGCCCGGCCGACGTTTGTGAAACAAACATAGTCGGTTTCTAGGTTTCACCCCCGCGTCTCGATTTTTGGTAGGTGGCACTTGTGGCCGGGCATCGATTCTTCCACCTCCCTTTCGTGGTCCACGAGAGAGAGGAAGTATGAGCCCGGAGTTTGACCGAATCTTGGAAGCGCACGTAGACGCATGCGTCGGCGTCGTGCTTGGGCCGACATACGAAACCGTTGGCGCTTATGCCGCCACATGGCGGCTATTGCGTACCGTTGCCCGCGACACGTTCGGTAAACCCGTGGCCTTCCACTTGGTCATGGGGCTTGTCCGGGAGCGCTATGGGCGCGATGGAATGGCTGCGGTGAAGACCGCCCGCGAACTCATAGATCGGCTGTGCGGGCATGAGGTCTTTGCTGAGGACACTGCGGCCGGTGCTGGTCGGTTGTCGAAATGGCCGGTAGGCGGAAGCCCCGGAACCCCTGGGGGCGGTCAGACGGAGCGGCCGTTGCCTCGCGCATGACGTGACCCTAGACGATGCCGACGCAATTTATCCACGTTGAGACCTACGCCCGATCCTCGCCACGGAAGGCGAAGGAAAGGCGGTGGACCGTCAGGCAGGTCGTTGGCGAGCTCATGCGCGAGCCCGGCATGCACCCACACCTCTCGGCACCCAGGCCACCGGAGCTGGTCTTCGGTCGTTCCCCGACCGAAGTTGAGGATGAGGTCATGGCGATGGCCGAGCGGGCGGTCGATCCGAAGGGGCGGCGTTTGCGGCGTGACGCCCAAATCCTGGCGGCTGGTGTCGCAAGCTTCCCTGCACGGCTTGCCGAGTTGGATGGGAACGATAGGGATGCTTGGGCTGCCTGGGAGCGCGATACGCTGACTTGGCTCCGTAGCCAATACGGCGATCGACTCAAGTCGGTCGTTCGTCATCGCGACGAACCCTATCCGCATCTGCATTTTCTCGCGGTTCCTGATCTCGATGCCGGGAAGCGCGTCGATGACCTACACCCTGGCCGGGCTGCCATTGCCGCGGCGAAGCGGGAGGGTGTCACGCAGAAGCGCGTTCTCGACCAACGATATCGCGCGGCCATGCGGATGTGGCAGGACTCGTATTGGTGTGAGGTGGGGGCAAAGCATCAGCTCGATCGATATGGCCCGCGTCGGCGGCGCCTGAGTCGACCGGCGTTCCGTGTGGAACGTCGACTTGCCGAACTGACGGCCTCGATCGTTGCCGACCGGAATCACGTTCGCGAGGAGAATCGGAATCTCAGTCATGAGTGCAATCGGCTGATCACGGCATTGACAAAAGTGGCGAATCAGGCCCACGCCTTATTAGGCTGCCTTCTCGACCCGCTTCACGCCGATTGTCCTGCTGAGCGACCGACTTGGCTTGGCGTCGTCCAATGGGCAGCCATAAAACGGCGGTTGCAATTGATAACTGTGTTATGCCAAGCCCAACGTAATCGACCAAAGATGTCAGAGAAGTCCAGGCGTCGATTGCCGATCATCTTATTAGATACGCGCAATCCCAATCTGTGACAAGACGTGCCCAAGGGGCGGTTATCGGCGCCTTCGGTTCTTTCGCCTCTTCGAATTCTGACGGGAAAAGAACATGGTCCCCGGTTCGTAATCGCGAACGTTGCCCGGTCTTATATCTGATCGGACCTTGTTTTTATTAAGGATCATCTGGGGTCCAGCGGCTCGTAGAATTGCGGTTTCTAATTCCCGTTCGTGGTTCTTGCTTTTGATCACGTAAAACGAAAAATATAGCAGCTCTTTCGGATATTTCTTCTTGTGCTTCCGCAGGCGCGAAAAAATTTTCCCCCGTCCTCCATAACGAGCCACACCCATCGAATCATGTGCCATATAGATTCCTTCGGGCGCTCGACCTAAAATCGCCTTTATCTTGGTATTAACTTCACCGAGGCTGTTAAACGGCAATTTTTCACCGACAATTTGGAACAAGCGCTCCGTCTTTTTTGGCCTTCCGGGCGCAGGTTTGAGAATTCCGTCGACCACCTTCCAAGTACGATCGGACCAAACTTCATCGTTTACAACCTTAGTGCTTTTGCCTTTGTTGTTTTTTCTTTTCATGCGCCGTTTCTTAAGTCGGCCTCGTAGGCCGCCACGCTGCACCACTTGTGTTCTCCTCACTGAGTCTTTCGCCGCTTGAAGGCGGCGACATCGGCAGCACTCAGCTTGAACCACTCCCCATTAGCTCGTTTGTCGGCAAATCGACGGTGCCAATACGCTTCGATGCCAGGCGGGTCATCGGTGCGAATGGCATGAATCATCGAGGTCTCCTCAGGTAGAGAGGTCCGAATTTCTTTCACGCGGCGTTCAAGTTCGTCACTCCTGCCGATCTTGTAATGACTGCCAGAACGGAGGAGGTAGACGAGCCCCTCTCTAGAGGCGGCGCCTTCCTTTTCCGATCTAAAGGAGGCAGCGGATAACATCTCGGCAACGTCACCATACGCGGGATTGGCGCCTACCCATTTCGTCAGGTGGCGAAACATAGAAGGGGTGTTGTGGAAGTGACTTCGGAACGTGCTGGGGTCGGGAAAGTCGCTGTGTGCTCTACTGTACAAGCGTAATTCCATCGAACTCGGCGCCCTCTTGAAATGTCGGCAAACCACCGCGAGTTTCGCGCAGAGGAAATCTTCGGTGAATCTTTCGGGCGGGTTGTTCGGCTGAAATCCTGCCTCTATTAGGGCATCCCCCCAACGAGCCCAATAAACGCCGCGCCAAGCCGACTTGCGAATACCGGTTGCTTGCTCGAACTGGCCCATGCCCGGCGGCCGACCGTTGCTGGCATCCGCCAACTTACGAATTTCGTTTAGGATTTGGTTGCGAACGTCGCTTTCGGTCAATGCAGGTTACTCGCGTTTACCAATAGAGTTGTTGAATTCTCAGGTATCATAAGTTGCAATGGGGTGCAATCTTCACCGGAATCCGCGTTTGCGCCCCACCACAAGCCGCGGCGGGCGGCGGATTTCCTGCCCTTTTCGGCCTAAGCGAATTGTTGACATCGTAGGGGTCGCAAGTTCAATCCTTGCCGCGCCCACCATTTCCTTCAAGGACTTATGTCAGACGGTCGCGCCGTATTGCGGCGCACTTTCCCTGAACTTTCTCTAATTCGTTCCGGGGACGTTTTGCGAACGGCAAAACCTAAACCGGCAAGATTCGTCACGCGATAATTTCGTGTGGCCTGCTGCCGGTTTGGTTGACAGTTGGTTAAGCTAATCCGGCCTTCACCTCGAATGCCATAGGGCTCATGTATCCGATGGTCGAGTGTCGACGCTTCGGATTGTAGAAGCGTTCGATGTAGTCGAACACATCGGCCTTCGCCTCGTTCCTGGTCCGGTAGACCTTGCGCGCCGTGCGCTCGGTTTTCAACGACGAGAAGAAGCTTTCCATCGCGGCGTTGTCCGAGACGTTGCCCGAGCGGCTCATGCTGCAGGTGACCCCGTGATCGGCCATCAGGCGCTGGAACTGGTCGCTGGTGTACTGGCTCCCGCGATCCGAGTGATGCGGCAGAGCATCGGGCTTGCCCCTGCGCCAGATCGCCATGATCAGGGCATCGGTGACGAGCTGGGCCGTCATGGTCGCGCTCATCGACCAGCCCACGACGCGGCGCGAGCACAGATCGATCACGGCGGCGACGTACAGCCAGCCCTCGGCGGTCCAGATGTATGTGAAGTCGGCGATCCACTTGCGGTTCGGCGCCGGGGCGTCGAAGGCGCGGTCGAGCATGTTGGCAGCGACGGCGGAGCCCTGCCGCTCACCCAGATCGGGCGGCAGGCGCCGCCGGCGCGGTCACTCGCCAGGAAGCTGGCGCGCTCCTTGGCAGCCAGCTCCTCGGCCACACGACTGCGCGTGCTGCGCGGCCGCGTGAGCCAGGCGTAAAAGCCCCCGCGCGAGACACCGAGCGCCTCGCATAGGAATGAAGCCGGCCAGATTCCTCGGTGCTTCGCGATGAAGGCGAACTTCATGTGTTCTCCTTCGCGAAGTAGGCCGTGGCTATTTTTAGGATGTCTCGTTCGGCCTTCAGCCTCGCCACTTCGCGCTTCAGTCGAGTGATCTCGGCTTGCTCCGGGCCCTGTCGCCCGTTGCCGGGGAACGAGTGCTCCGGGTCGCGCATCGCATCATTGGCATTGAGCGACTAAATACTCACAACGGCCTCGACCGCCAATTCAATCACTATCTTCGGTTGGTCGAACATAAGCCCATACGAATCCGTATAGATACGTTGTGGCTGCGTTGACAAAATGGACTGAAGGTCCACGCGAGTCATAGCTTTGAAACCAAGATTGACTAAACTCGCTGCACACGCCCTTTTTGGGACCACCGTATGCACACCAATGCCCCGGTTTTCCCATTGGATACAAATTCTCTTCACCCTTTTCAGCTACGGCGTTACGTTTGCCTTCCTGTAATGCGCCACAAATTGTTGCAACAATCGTCTTGCCGGATGGAATTCTAGTTAAAAGCAGCGTTCTTTCTGCCTTATCGACACTCGTCGTATACGATCCTCCAAGTCCGCCTTGAGTGGAAGGGTTGGTTACAGCCTTTTTCCGGGCCTGGATTTCTTCCGTATTCCAAGGACCGATCTGTTCAACGTCCCGGTACTTTTGGAAAAGCTGAATAACCTGACCTTTGTTAATGCAGCTACCGACAAACTTTGGCTGCGCCCCAGCCTGAGTTAGCCAAAACAGGGCACCCAGACCGAACAAAAATGCTGTCGCTAAACGCTTCTCCATTTGATGCCCCCTGACTGGAATTACGGGATGAAGTTCTGGCGCTTTTGATACAAAAACAAGAAAGATGTGCGAGAATACCCGATTAAGGAGATTATCACAAAATGTATCTCGCTTTTTTGGCGGTGCGCCTCCCTGGACGAGAAATTCTTCCCGTATAGAGGCGGCGGGTTACTCGTCGATCTTTTGGCACGGTAGATTTTGGGTGCGTTGTCCATCGTGACAAACGCGCCGAATGATATCGAGCGCATAAAGTTCCCAGAGGTTGACTTAAAACGCTTCTTTACGCCGCCCGCGCAGTAACGCCTGGTTGGGCTCGGCGTCCAGCCAAAATTCGTCGTGACCAAGGTCCATTGCCTCACGGCCGAGAACAATATTCGGTCGGCGACGAGGTGCTCATTTCCAATGGGATTTTCGTCGACTACCGCTGCCACGGGCGCAACGCGCTCGTCGTGCCGGGCGCGAACAATCTCAACGTCCAATTCGGCGCCAATACGTACGCCCCGGCGACAAATCGGCCGGGACGTACGTCAGCTTTACCAACGCCACCTGGGCCGTGATCTTCGAGGCCTTCGCATAGAAGGCGTGACATGACGGACGCCGCGTTGACGCCGCCGAGCCCGATCTATTTCTGGCGGTCCAGGACTGGATCATCGCGGTCGGCGCCAGGACCGCCTACATCGCGCCCGGGGGGAGCCCTTGGGAGAACGGCTTCATCGAGAGCTTCAACGCCCGCCTGCGCGACGAACTGCTCAACGGCGAAATCTTCTACAGCCTGCGCGAAGCCCAGATCGTCATCGAGACCTGGCGCCGTCACTACAATGCCGTCCGCCCTCATGCCTCGCTCGGTAACCGCGCGCCGGCACCAGAGGTTATCGTCCCCACCATCGCCGCGCGGCCGCGTCGACATGTGGCGCGAGTGCCGCGCGCGCGGTCCCCTCAAGTGGCGGAGGACAGGCATCGCGGCCGAGCATTTTGCTGGCCGAGAGCCAGCTCCACAGGAAGAGGCGTTCGTCAGCCACGCCCGCACGATGCGCTTGCCAGCGCGCCGCGACCCATTCGGACGACGCGCCTGGGAGCGGCTCGGCCGTAAACTGGGGCAAACGCCGGAGCCAGTCGACGATCGGAATACCAAAGCCCTTCTTCGGCCGTTCGAGCACCGCGCGCGGCAAAAGGCGCGCCATCGCCTTGCGCAGAAGATATTTCCGCTCGCCGCGGCGATACTTCATTCGATGGGGCAGGCGGCGACAGAAATCCACCAGATCGTTGTCGAGGAAGACCGCGCGTGCCTCGAGAGAGACCATCATGGCGGCGCGGTCCGTCTTAGTCAGGATGTCGTCCTGGAGGTAGAGGTTCGTGTAGAACTCGAGCGTCCGATCGACGAGGTTGCCGGTCCGGTTCGCGTGCCACACGGCGAGCGCTTCCGAATAGAGCTCCTCCGGCGCGAGCGGCTGGTCGAACAGCTCGGCGATGCGCGCGGGCTCAAGCGGCGAGAGCCAGACCGGATTCCACATCGCCGTGCCGTAGGACAGGCCGGTGAGCGCGCGCCGCAGCTTGAAATCGAAGCTCATGTTCGCATGCGAGACCGGCAGTAGGTTCGCCATGCGCAGGAACAGCCGATGCAAGCCCGTGGGCACGAGGGCGTTGTAAAGCCGTGCAGGCCCGAGCGCGCGAAACGGGTCGTAGCCGGCGAACATCTCGTCGCCGCCGTCGCCTGAGAGGGCAACAGTGACCCTCCGGCGCGCGAACGCGCAGAGGAGGTGGGTCGGCAGGATCGAGGCGTCGCCGAGCGGCTCGTCGAGACGCCCGAGCACGGAATCGATCAACGCCTCGCACGTGCGCAAGTCGAGGGTCTGCTGATGATGCCGGGTGCCGAAGAAGCGCGCGACCGACTCGGCTTGGGCCGATTCGTCGTACGATGGCTCATTGAAGCCGATCGTGAAGGTATCGATCTCTGCGGGCGCGCGTTGGCGCGTCGCCGCGGCAAGCACGCTGCTCGAATCGACGCCGCCACTCAGGAACAGGCCCAAGGGGACGTCGGCCTCGAGCCTCCGGCCGGTCGCGCGCACCAGATGCTCGGCGAGCTCGTCCGCGAGATCGGCCTCGCCGCGCGCGGTGAGGCGCTCGTCGGGCTCAACCAGGAATTGCCAATAGCGCGCGACGGTCGGCGTCCGCGTGGCGAAATCGAGCGTGAGATGGCAGCCGCCCGGGAGCTTGCGGCTTCGGCGATAAAGAGCGAGCGGCGCCGGAAGGAAGCCGTATGCGAAATATTTCTGGAGCGACGCCTGATCGATCGAGCGGTCGACCATGGGATGGGCGGCGAGGGCGCCGAGCTCGCTTCCGAACGCGAACAGGTCGGGGCCCGTCGCGTAATAGAGCGGCTTCTCGCCGAACCGGTCACGCGCGAGGAAGAATCGGCGCCGCGGCCCATCATAGACCGCGAAGGCGAACATGCCGTTGAGGCGCCCTGGAAGTCCATGGCCCCACTCCTCGTAGCCGTGCACCAGGACCTCGGTGTCCGAATGGTTCGAGCGGAAGCGGTGGCCGCGCGCCTGGAGCTCGACGCGCAGGTCGGCGTGATTGTAGATTTCGCCGTTGAACAGGACCGCGACGGTCCCGTCCTCGTTCCACATCGGCTGCGCGCCGCCCGCGATATCGAGCACCGCGAGTCGGCGATGACCAAGGAATACGCGCTCGGCGCGCTCAATATGGAAGCTCTCGCCGTCGGGCCCCCGATGGGCCACCGCCGCCGCCATCGCGCGCAGCGCGTGCTCGTCGCCGGCTCCGACAAAGCCCACGATGCCGCACACGGCGTTATTCGAAGTTGATCAGGTCGCGCACCTGATAGGCGGGCAGCCTCTGCGACTCGTAATAGATGCGCACCAGGACCTCTGCCAGCAGGCCCATGAGGAAGCTCATGGCGCCGAGCATGAAGGTGGTGACGACCATGAGCGGCAGCGGCGTCATGATCAGGGAGATGCCGCGGCTGAGCTTGAGATAAACCATCAGGATGAACACCAGCACCGAGGCCGCGAGCGAGAGGAGGCCGAATCCGCCGAAGACGTAGATTGGCTTCGCGAAATGCCGCTCGAAGAATTTGACGACTGCGATATCGAGCGTGACCTTGTACACGCGTCCGAGGCCGTATTTCGACTTGCCGAGCAGGCGCGGATAATGGCGCACCTCGAGCTCAGTCACCCGAGCGCCCTGCCATTTGGCGAAAATCGGGATGAAGCGATGCATCTCGCCGTAGAGGCGCACGTTCTTGATGATGTCGCGCCGGTACGCCTTGAGGGTGCAGCCGTAATCATGGAGCTGCACGCCGGAGAGGCGCGAGATCAGCCGATTGGCGATCTTGCTCACCAAGACGCGCCGGATGTTGGCGTCGCGCCGGTCGCGGCGCCAGCCGGACACCACATCGAAGCCCTCATCGAGCTTTTCGAGCAGCGCGCCGATGTCCTGCGGATCGTTCTGGAGATCGGCATCGATGGTGACGATGCGCTCGCCGCGCGCGAAATCCATGCCTGCCATGAGCGCCGCGGTCTGGCCGTAATTGCGTCGGAAATTGATCACCTTGAGCTGCGGCCAGGTCTTGGTTTCGGCGACCAGGATGGCGAGCGAGGTGTCTAGGCTTCCGTCGTTGACGGCGATCACCTCGTAGGAAAGCGCCAGGGCTTCGAGAGCCGCGCTCAGCCGGCGGCACAACTCGGGGATCGTCTCCGCCTCGTCGTAAATGGGGATCACGACCGAGAGGTCGGGCGCGGGTGCGCTCGCCGGACTACGCGCAACGCGGTCCTCGGCGTAAATCGGCTCCGACATCGCGCCCTCATTTGCCATGAAAACGGCATAGCACCCTGGACGGCCTGACGGGCCGCCGGTCTCGATCAACATCGATTTTCGCGCTTTCGGCGACTGCGTGCAGCCGATCCTAAACGACGCCCTTCAATTGTCAATCGGCGCGCGGCGGCGAGCGAGGTGCCTTGGCAAGATCGCGTCTTGAATGCCTCCGCCTTTTGAGTATATTCGGCGCATGACTCGCGAGCGGTCGTCGAGCGCTCCGCCCCACTCCGCATTTGGGTTTCGGATGGCTCCCCGCGCGTTCGCCATGCTTGGTCTTCGCCATTCGGCCACCGTCCAGCCTTGGCTCGTTTTCGCCGTCGGCATGCTGCCGGTGGTCGGGATCGAGGCGTTTCTCGAGATCGCCACCGGTTCGCTCGCCTTCGGCTGGAACGACGGCCTCGGCTTTCGCGCTCTCGCGCGCATCTTCCAGGCCTATGTGCCGCCGTTCACGATCGACGCGCTTAATCCGCTCGCGGGCATGGGCGGGCCGCTCACGCCGATCAACATCTGGGCCAATCCGGGCTATTGGCCGTTCCTCGCGCTGGCCGGCCGGTCCGCGACCGTCCTCTCCGTCGTACTGTCGTACCTCGTACTCGCTGCCGCGGTCTTCGCCCTTTTGCGTGCGCTCACAATCCCGGCCCGGCTCGCCTGCGCCGCCGCCCAGGCGACCGTCCTCGTCTTTCCGCCCTTCTACCTCGCGCTCGGCTTCCATTCCCAATTCTGGCTCATTCCGCCGGTAGCAGTGGCGCTCGCCACGACACTCGTCGCGCTCGCGAGTCTGTTCGCGACGACACTGGCCTGGCGGAGCGTCGCGACGCACGGCGCGCTGATCGCGGCCGTCATTGGATACGGGCTCTATTGCGATCCAGTCTGGGGCTCAATCTATCCCTATACCCTTGCGCCGGCATTCGTATTCGCGGTGCTGGCGGCCGGGAGCCGGCGCGCGATCGGGCGCCGGATCGGCGCACTGCTGCTGGCGGGGGCGCTGCTCTTCGCGTCGGGGTTCGCGAGCTCCATCTTGTCTTTCGCCGCCGACAATGCTCGCTCTTACTTCGACGCCGAGATGGGGCGCGTCCAGGTACCGGCGAACACCTCGATGCTGTTCGCGTCCTACGGCGTGCCTCTCTTCTTCTACGTCGTCGTCGCGGCGGGTAGCATCCTCGCTGTCGTCCGGCTCAGAGGGCGGCCGCGCCTCGTGGGTGTGATGGCGCTTGTCTGCATGGCGTGGCTCGCGGCGCAGATCTTCGTGTACCTTTTTACGCGTTTCCGCTGGTTCTTGCCCGTGCCGCTCTATGCGGAGAATTCCTATCTCCCGCTTTATATCGCGACCACGACGGTCGGCTGGGCGGCACTTTGGCCCAGTGCGCGCGCGCGCATGGCCGAGACGGTCGGCGACGTACCCGGCGGCGGCGAGTCGGGCGCCGCGGCGGCGCGCGGCGTGCGCGCGCCATGGGGCCTTCTGATAGTGCCGGCGTTCATGCTCGCGCTGCTTCCCCATTGGCGCAGCCTCTGGGCCGACAGCCACGCGGATCTTAGGCCCGACATCTCGACGCTCGTCGAGCGGCTGGCGCCCATCGCCCTCGCGCCCGGCAAGCCGTTCCACGGCAAGCTCGCCATGATCGAGAGCGGACAGTGGATTGAGGAGTTCACGCGCATCGGCCTGCTCGGCGCCGGCATCCCAATGCTCAATGAATATAGCGGCGTGATAACGCCGGAAGCTTATTACTTCGTCTCGCGTCTCCTTTTGAGCGGCGGCGCGGGCGGCAGCAGCCGCCTCGCCTTCGACGATATCGACCGCCGCGTCTTCCGCGTCTTGGGCGTTGCCGGCATGCTGAACCTAGACCAGGGCGGACCATTGCGCGCGCGCTACGGCTCGCTGGTTGGGCATTTTCGCCTCACGGCGCTCGACGATCCGAACACCGGCGACTACAGCCCGACTAAGGTCATGGTGTCGCGCGACGCCAAGGAAACAATGGCGCATCTGCGCGATCCGACGTTCGATTTTCGGCGCGACGTGGTGCTCGTCGAGACCCTCAAAACGCCGCTCGTCGCGGCGCGGTCGGGCGCCTTCACGTTCGCGCGCGGCGGCATTCATGTCACGGGGACCAGCGATGGCGTTTCCCTCTTGCTGCTGCCGATTCAGTATTCCCATTGTCTGGCACCGGACCAGCGCGACGGTATCGCCGTCCTGCGCGCGGATTTTGGGCTCGCCGCCGTGCTGTTCGACAAGAGGCTCGATGCGCGCATCCACGACCTGGCCAGCATCGTCGACGGGTCGTGCCGCTGGCAGGATGTCGCGGACATGCGGGCGCTCGGCGCCATCCCTGACCGGGGCCGCCGGCCGCTCGCCGACGTGCTGCCCGATCGTCTGACGCGCTGGGGCGATCTGCCGGTAAAACTCGAGCAGCTTGCCGGGAAGGTCAACACCAACATGCCGGCTGCCGATCTGTGGGCCTGGCTCGCGGCGCGGCTGCGGTCGCCAGATCGTGGCGCGGGCGTCCCGGCGCGAGCGCCGCAGGTTTCGACCTTTGGAAGCAACTACGCGCTCACGGCGCCGCTAGTCTTGAACGGTCGACAACCGACCGATCGCGACGGCATTTCCTTCGGCGCGCTGGCGGCAGTCGTCGTCGCGCCGCCGGAGGGCGGCCGATTCCGCGCCTTCCTTTCCCTGCCGGCGCGCTCGGCAGGCGGGGCGGACCTCACGCTCGTGCTGATGGCGGCGGAAGGAGATGGCAGGCGCGTACCGATCGCGACCGCGCCCGCGACCGTGCACGTGCCGGCCGGACCCGCCACGACGGTAACTTTCGATCGCGTTTTCAACTTGCCGGACGGCTGGACCAGGGCGACGATCTATCCGCGCGCGGGCGTGGGTCCCGGGCAGAGCGTGACGCTCAATCCCGCTGCCGGCGACTTGGCGCGTTTCGAGGTGCGGGAGGTCGGCGCGCGATGACGGTCGGCCGGCCTTGCCCCAAGACGGCGCGCTACGCCGCGCGACCCCGGACGGTGTATCCATGGCGCGTATGATCGATCCGGCGACCGATCGACTCTCCACCGCGTCGCTCGAGCGCGTCGCGGCGCTTCACGCAGACGCGCTGCCCTCCTCGCTCGTCACGATCCTCGGCATGCCGTTCGTGCGGGAGTTTTATCGCTTCGTCGCGCGTTCGCCGCTCGAGCGCCTCGTTCTCTGCGGCGAAGGGGACGCGATCACGGGGGCCTGCGTGCTGAGTTTGGCGCCCGCGACTCTCGAGCGCCGGCTCGCGGGCGCGACACGAATGCTGCTTTGGATGGTCGCGCGGCTTCCGCAGCTTCCGCTTCGCGCCCTCGCGCGCGATGCGTTGCGCAGGACGCCGCGGCCGCCTGGATCGGCGCCGACCGGGCGGAATGCGCCCGAGTTGATCCTGATCTTCACCGATGCCCACGCGCGCGGCCAGGGCCAAGGCGCGGAACTGATCGCCGCCGTCGAGGCGTTCTTGCGGGCGCGCGGCGATCGGCGCTACCTGATCCGGACCTTCGACCAGGAGGACCATGCGGCGGTGCGCTTCTACCGGCGCCACGGCTTCGTCGACGCTGGCCGGCTTACGGCGCGCGGATCGGCATTCCGCCTCATGGACAAGGATCTGACGCCGCCGCCGGCCTAGCGGGCCGCGCGTCCTTGTTCGCGTCGGGGGGACGGTGCTATATCACCAGGCACGTTGGCGGCGCGTTCAGCGAGGTAGGGGCCGAGACAGCGCGACGCTGTCCGTATCGCGACCATGGCTAGTCACGCGAACATATTGTCGGACGCGGCGCGCGAGACGCTTCATGGAGGCATGACGTCCGAGCGCGGCTTGCCGCTGGCGCTGCTGCGGTGTCCGCGGTCGGGCCAGCCGCTGCGGCGCGACGGCACGGCGCTGGTCTCCCTCGACGGGGTGCACCGCTACCACGTGAGCGCGAGCGGCATCGCGCTGTTCGAGGAGATCGCAGTGACGTCCGACGCCGAGATTCAGCAGCGTCATTACGACCGGGTAGCGCCCGCCTATCTCGCCAACCTCGCCTACCCCCATACCGAGGAATACGCGGCCTATCTCGACCGCGCGCTCAACGACGCGATTGGCACGCGCAAGCTTGGCACCGTGGTCGAGCTGTGCTGCGGGGCGGGCGAGGGGTTCGGATTGCTCCGCGCGCCCGTTGACCTCGGCGTCGGGGTGGACATATCGGCGCGTATGCTCGAGGTCGCGCGCGCGCGTTACGCCGATGGACGCTACGTGTTCATCCAGGGCGATGCGACCAACTTGCCGCTCGCGACGGGCGCCTTCGACGCGGCGATCATCAATGGCGGCATCCATCACGTCAACGACCGGCGCCGGCTGTTCGCCGAGATTGCGCGCGTTCTGAAGCCGGGCGGCGCGCTTTACTTTCGCGAGCCGTGCGACGACCTGATCCTGTGGCGCGTTCTCCGCGCCGTGATCTACCGGCTCTCGCCTGCGCTCGATCACCGGACCGAGCGTCCGCTGCGCTACGACGAGACGGTGCCACTCCTGGTCGAGGCCGGATTTGAGGTCCGGCGCTGGCGCACTTACGGGCTGCTTGGCTTCTGCCTTCTGATGAACAGCGACGTGCTGGTGGTCAACCGTCTGCTGCGCTTCGTGCCGGGCATTCGCGCAATCGCGCGCACGCTCGCCCGCTTCGACGATTGGACCGCCCGGTTCCCGGGCCTCCGCGGCAAAGCGCTCCAGGTCGTGGGCTGGGCGCGCAAGACCGACGGCGTGGAGGCCGGCCAGGGATGAGCGCGACTCCCGCACCGGCGGCAGGGCCGCGATCATGAGCGGCCTTCGGCTCGGACCCGCTCCGCGGCTGCGCCTCTACACCAGCCTTGGCCAATATGGGCGTGTCGGACGCGATGTTCTCCTAGGCCGCCAAACCGCCGGGGATTCGGTCGCCGAGCTCGAGACTCGGCTCGCGCGCTCGCTCGGCGTTGCCTATGCGGTCGCCATGCCGCTCGCGCGCGCCGGCATTTACCACGTGGTGCGCAGCTTGATCCGGCCGGGGCAACGCGTCCTTCTTTCGCCCTACACCATCGCCGATGTCGTTAACATGGTGGTGTGCGCCGGCGCCGTCCCGGTGTTCTGCGACGTCGAGCGCGCGACCTGCAACATCGATCCGGCCGAGATCGAGCGACAGATCGACCGCGACGCCGGGGCCGTACTCGCGACCCACTTCTATGGCCTCGCCTGCGATATGCCGCGCATCGCGGCCATCTGCGCGCGTCACGGCGTGCCCCTGATCGAGGATGCCGCCCAGGCGTTCGGCGGACGCCTCGCCGGCCGGCCGCTCGGCACCTTCGGCGATGCGGGAATCTTCAGCTTCGGCATGTACAAGAACGTGAACGCGTTCTTCGGCGGCATGGTGGTGACTCCGCGCTCCGACCTGCGCGACCGACTCGCTGGTGCGCTGCGCGATTTGCCGTTCCAGCCGATCCCGGGCTACCTGCGTAAGGTGACCTCGGCTGCCGTCACCGACACGGTGACTTTTCCGCCGCTCTTCGGCGCGCTCTTTTTCCGGCTCTTCAGGGAGGCGTTCGTCCGGCGCATCGACGCCGTCAACAACCGGCTGAAGATCGATGTCGATCCGAAACTGCGGCGCCGCATGCCGGATGCGTATCTATGCCGCATGACGCCGCTTCAGGCGCGCTTGATCCTGGCCCAGCTCGACCGGGTGGAAGCGGACATGGCCGCTCGAATAGAGGCCGCGCGGCGCTACCACGAAGGCCTGCGCGACATTCCGGAGCTCATCCTACCGCCGCTACGCGCCGACGGCTCCCACATCTATTGGCATTTTCCGATCCAATTCGATGATCGGCATGCGCTCGTCGCCTACGCCATGCGCCATGGCCGTGACATCGCGGAAAGCCACCACCGCAATTGCGCCGACCTGCCGTGCTTCGCCGAGTACGCGCGCGACTGTCCGAACGCGCGCGCGGTGGCGCGGACGCTGATCTACCTGCCGACTTATCCTGGCTATGGACCCGCCGAGGTCGAGCGCACGGTGCGCGTGATCCGAAGCTTCTTCGGAAAGACGGCTGCATGAGGATTGCGGTCATCGGGTCAGGACCGGCGGCGGTATCGTGCGCGCGCGCGTTGGCCCGGCGCGGCGTGCGCATGACCATGATCGATGCCGGCGAAACGCTTGACCCCGCGCTCGAGGCGATGGTGGATGGGCTCCGGAAGCAACCCGTGACCGACTGGGATCGCGGAACCGTCGACGCCTTATTGCGAAATCCGACCATCGGAAAGGAGGCGGTGCCGCGCAAGCTTGCCTTCGGGTCCGATTTTGTATACGCCCACGATCGGGCGGACTGGCCGATCGAGCGCGGCGACTGCCGGGCGGCACCGTGCCTTGCGCGTGGCGGCTTAACGCCGGTTTGGGGCGGTGCGATGCTTCCGGTGCACGACCGGGACATCGGCGATTGGCCAATTGGCCGCGCCGACCTAGCACCCCATTACGAGCGCGTGCTTGCAGCTTTGCCGCTGGCTGCCGAATCCGACCGGCTCGAGCGCGAATTTCCCCTCTATCGGCAGAGCCCGTCCGCGCTCGCGGCACCGCGCTCGATCGAAAGCCTGCGCCGGGATCTGGATCGCGTGGCGCCGTCGTTTGCGCAGGGCGAGTTCGTGCACGGCCGCGCGCGGCTCGCCGTACGTCTTAAGAACGATGCGTCTGGCGACGGCTGCGTTTATTGCGGCCTTTGTCTCGCAGGCTGTCCACTGGGTTCAATCTATCGCGCCGATGCCGAGCTCACCGCCCTAGAACGCGGCGGTGCGGTCAAGTATCTCGGCGGCATGCTCGTGCAGTCGCTTCGCGAGGACGCCGACGGGGTCGAGCTGTCGCTGTGCCGGCGCGGTGACGGCGCGGCGCACGCCATGCGCTTCGACCGCGTCTTTCTCGGCGCCGGGGCGATCAACAGCACGGCGATCATGTTGCGCTCGCTCGACCTTTTCGATCGGCCGGTCCGGCTCAAGGACAGCCGAAAGTTCGCCCTGCCGATGGTGCGCTGGCGCGGCCACGCGGTCGAATGGCCGCACGTTAATAGCTTGGCCGGACTGTTTATCGAGGTGCGCTGGCCGCGCCATTCGCCCCATTGGGTCCACCTCCAGGTCTCGGCGCCCAACGATTATGTCCTGCGACGACTCGGCTTGCCGCTCGCTGGACCGCCAGGCTTCCGCATTGACCCGCGCGTGGCCGCCGTGCGCCACATGCTGGTCGCCTGGTGCAGCCTTCATTCGAGCCTGTCAGACGAGATCGAATTGCGGGTCAACCCCGAGGGTGTCGGCGGTCGCCCGTCGATCGGCCTCGCGGTGTGCACTAACGAAGGCGCGCGGCACACGGCGCGGCGGACATCCTGGGCGCTTGCCCGCCTCGGGCTGCGCTTCGGCACGCTGTTTCTCGCGCCGTTCCGGCTGACGAGCCCAGCCGGCTCGACCGGCCACCTGGGCGGCTCGTTCCCGATGCGCCGCAGCGGTTCGGACGCGCTCCACAGCGACGTGATTGGACGACCCATGGGCCTCAAACGCATCCATCTTGTCGATGCGGCGACTTTCCCCTCGATCCCGGCGACCACGATCGCCTTGACGATCATGGCGAACGCCGAGCGCATCGCCTCGAGCGCACCCCTGGATTGAGCCGGATGCGCTTCAGACGTCGAGCTCGGTGATGGTCAGCTCCGAAAAGCCGATCTTCTCGAGCGGTTGACCGTTGAAACCGTTGATAATCGGCCTGAGATTGCATTCCCACTCGGCGGTCGAGAGGTCGGTGCCGGCGTCGAGTATCATCTCCGTCCGGTTCTTCGGACGCCGTCTTTTTTCGGCAGCGGGACTGGCGTGACCAGGTCGCATGGCCGGGGGTTGTCGAGAATCCTGTCCGTCGGCTGGCCGTCCGCGTCGAGCTCCCAATGTAGGCCCGGATAGGCATAGGGGGAATTGAGGATTGGACGCTCGAAGAACTGGTCGGTCATGCTCCGGTTTCTTGGTTCAAGTTGCCCCCTGGCAGCTTTTGCTCGTGCCACAGATCTAATTAATGCTACCTTGGCGAGTGGTATTGCCAACCGCGCCGCTTCGCGGACACGAATTGCGGTGTCTCCGGTGAAGCGCCGAAGTATGTCGCTGACCAAATTGATCCAGTTGACCATATCAAACGGTTTGGCCCGGAGCCAATGGAGGGTCTAGTCATACCGGGATGATTGATATATTAGTTGTCATCATGGTTCTTTTTACTCGAAAAGTGCGTTTTGCCGTACTGCTCGCTTCCGGCCATACTTAGGCGGAAGCTTATCGGCGCGCTTACGGTGCGTCGCGGATTAGGCCGACCACGTTATGGCCGGAGGCGTCGCGTCTGGCTGGGCTCCCCTCGGTCTCCGCAAGGGTCGAGGAGCTGAGGAGGCGCCAGGAGGCCGAATCATTTCACGAGCGCGCGCGCTTGAAGTTTCTGATCATCTCGAGGCTCATGGAGAAGGCCACGACCGCGAAGGGCGACATGGCGCGCGTCCGAGCGTTCGATACTCTGGGGCGGATGAGCTTCGTTGGACTCTTTAAGGAAGATGGCGACGATCAGAAGGTCGCGGCACGTTCGGACAGATACTCTGGTTGCGCTCCGTCGAACGGATGAATCGCTACCCGCTCGTCATAGAAACCGTGCCAACCTTCTGCGGACCAGGGGACCGGAAACTGGCGAAACTGCGCGACGATGTCGGGCTCAAAATGCATCAAGAGGTCCAGAACGTCGCGTGGCGGCGAGGCGGGCGCTTCAAGGACCAGCGCGTCCCGATCAACGACGATCTCGATGCCAGCCACCCGTGCGGCGACGAGAGCCTCAACCGGGCTCCCATTGACCGATAACCCGTCGCTGAACTAACATTCCAACCGGACCACTTAGCGTAATCGCGGGGTATGTCTCTGGCGTTTTGGGAGGCAGTTCCCCAGACTGATGCTGTCAAGGAATCAGTCTTTGCTCCGCATTCGGAAGGGGAACTGCCATGAACCAGTATGCCG
>Ga0335072_10003132_pt1 | contig 25042 bp, 30 predicted proteins | sample Lox_Sample_21_FD_206725 | JGI IMG/M metagenome (GOLD analysis project Ga0335072, IMG submission 206725) | Soil microbial communities from Loxahatchee National Wildlife Refuge, Florida, United States - Lox_Sample_2.1 | ecosystem: Environmental > Terrestrial > Soil > Wetlands | place: USA... | reverse complement strand
CCGCCGCGGGGTGATTCACCCCGCGCGGGTGATCGCGACGATCCCGACCGGCACCTGGAACAACAGCCCCATTGCGAGCAGCGTGGTCGCCGCGAACTTGTAGTACTGGTTGGCCTGCACGAGCACTCTGAACTGGTCACTGTTGAAGTTCTGGAAGAAGTGCAGCGCGGCCGGCAGCACGACGAAGTACCCGAACAACACACCGGCGGCGAACAGGAACGGAACCGCCACCACCAGCGGGCGGACGTGACGGCGCTCGTGCGGATGCAGCGCCGGCATCAGGAACGCGTACGCCTGGTCGTAGCGGCGGTGATCCGGATTGGGCGCGGCTCCGTAAGCGGTTCAGTGCTCCGTCAACCACGCCGCTTCTTCTCAGCCGACCTCCGCGCGCTCGCCGACGAGGAGCTGATGGCGCTCGTGTACGACGGCGACGCCCGCGCGTTCGAGGTGATCTTCGACCGGCACGCCGGCCCCGCGTTCTCGCTCGCGTACCGGATGTGCGGGCGCCGGGCGCTGGCCGAGGAGATCGTCCAAGAGGCGTTCATGTCGCTGTGGCGAAGCGCCGCCCGCTACGACCGGACCCGCGGGAGCGTCCGTGCATGGGTGCTGAGGGTCGTGCACAACCGCGCGGTCGACACGTTCCGCCGCGAGCAGTCGACCGCGCGACACGACGTATCCGACGACTGGATCGCCGACGCACTTCCCGCGCGCGAGCGCACCGAGGACGAGGTCGAGCGCCGCGATGACGCCCGGCTCGTCCGCAGCGCTCTCGACGGGCTGCCGCCCGATCAGCGCCAGGTGGTCGAGCTCGCGTACTTCGGAGGCTTCTCGCACGCGCAGATCGCCGACGCGCTCGGGCTCCCGGCCGGCACCGTCAAGGGACGCATGCGGCTCGCGCTCAGCAAGCTGCGGATCGCGCTCGGCGAGCCCGCGGAGGTGTTGCCGTGACCGGGTCAGGTCCGGACGGACGGGAGCGCGGTTGCGGGAACGACGCAGCGCCGTACCTGCTCGGCGCGCTCGAGCCGGCCGAGGCGCGTGCGTTTGCGCGCCACATGCGTAATTGCGCCGTGTGTCGCGACGAGATCGCCGCACTCGCGCCGGTGCTTGACGTGTTGCCGTCGTGCGTCCCGCGCCATCAGGTCGGTGTGGCGTTTCGCCGCCGGGTGATGCACGCGGTCCTTTCCGAGCCGAAGGGATCGAGCGTGACGCTTCGCCGGGCGCGGCGAGCGCCCCTCCTGTCTTGGCCCGCACTCCGTCGACCGCCCATCGCGGCTGTCGCGCTCGCGCTCGTGGCCGTGATCGCGGTCGGCTCGCTCGTGGCGCGCGGATCACGCGAGTCTCCCGCGCGCGCGATCCGAGCGAGCGTCGGCCACGCCCAACTCCAGATCGCCGGCGGCCGGGGCGAGTTGATCGTCGACCACCTGCCACCGGCGCCGCCGGATCGCGTCTATGAGCTTTGGCTCCAGCGCGGGAACCGTCCGCCGGCGCCGAGCACGCTATTCGAGGTCACCTCGCGAGGCACGGCCGTGCTTGGCGTGCCCGGCGAGGTGACCGGGATAACCCGCGTGCTCGTGACCGTAGAGCCCGCCGGCGGCAGCCGGGTGCCGACGACCCGGGCAGTGATTGTGGCGCGGGTGTGATTGATCCAGATCCCGTTCGCGCGCGTAAGGACCCATACAACCAACCGATCGGAGCAAGCCATGATGGGACTCGACAATCCAATTCACATCCTCTTCCTGCTCGTGCTCTTGCTGCTCGTGTTCGGGGCCAAGCGGCTCCCGGAGATGGGCCGCTCCCTCGGCTCCGGCCTGCGCGGCTTCAAGGAGTCGATCAGCGGCGAGATGCCCGCTGCGCACGCGGAGCCGGCGCGGATCGCCGGCGCGCACGAGATGGCCGCCCCGGCCACCCAGCCGGCGACCGACCGCGAGCGCGAGACCGTCGGCCCGGTTGCCTAGTCAGCCGAAGTGCGTCAGGGGATCCGGACGTCCTTGTGCTCGCGCGCCTTACGCCGCTCGCGCCCGGACAGGTCGGACTCCCTGACCAGCTTCACGAGCGACCAGTGGTGTCCCACGGGGCACCACTGCACGCGACGCGAGCCGAGACGCAACGACTTCACCGATGCCCCGGGAAGCCAGATCGTCGTGAAAAGGTGACCCTTGTGGCATCTCACGACGACGTTGCCACCGACGCCGTACCCATGGCGCAAGAGCGGAATCGTCTCGACCAGCAGCGCGCCGGCGAAGATCCCGAGCCGCTTGCGACGGCGCGCGGAGCGCGAGGCCCCCGAATCGCCGCTCTCTGAGACGTTTGTGGCTGAAGCAAACACAGCAGTCCTTTCGTCGTCGTCGCAAGCCATGTTCTCAGAATCAAGAATGATCGCAATTATGATAACCAAGGCTGCGCGCGGGCTCCGCACGCGCGCGGGCTCCGCACACGCGCGGGCTCCGAACACGCGCGGGCTCCGAACATACTCAATGGCATGCACCTAATTCCAGGTGGCGCGCACGCCGAATTCGGGTAGTACGGTCGGCAACTGTCCAGGGCAGGGAACCCCCTCGCCGCAGCCCCCACGGGAGGAATACTCATGCGCAGAGCCGCCGGGAGCGGACTCACCGCCGCGATAATCGCCGTCCTCATGCTGACCGGGGCGAGCGCCGCCGCCGCCAAGAGCCACGCCGCACGCGGCTCCAGAGGGCTCGGCGTGCTCGTGCCGACAACCAAGAACGAACTCCTACCGCGCCACGGAGGCACGGCCGACAGCCTCAACTGGTCCGGCTACGCCGTGACCCCGAGCAGCGGTGGAATCACCGCCGTGTCGTCGAGCTTCACCGTGCCGACCGCGGCCGCGGTGCCCCCGGGCTTCGCCGCCACCTGGACCGGTATCGGCGGCTACAACACGAGCGATCTGATCCAGGCCGGAACGTCCGAGGACTCGACGCCTAGCAATCCCCTCCTCGGCGATCAGTACTACGCGTGGTACGAGTTGCTGCCCGCGAGCGAGACCCAGTTGACCAACTGCACCGGGGACCCCAACTGCACCGTGACCCCGGGAGACAACGTCACGGTCAACATCAGCCAGGTGTCCGGCGACACGTGGAGCATCTCGCTGACCGACGCCGGCAAGTGGAGCTGGAGCCAGGACGTCAACTACACCTCGTCGGAGTCCTCCGGCGAGTGGATCCTCGAGGCCCCCACGCTCGTCGCCCAGACGACGCTGGCGGACGTGGGCACGACCCACTTCGGCCCGACCTCGACGTATACCGCCGGCGGCGCGACCCACACGATCGCCGACGGAGACCCGACGCAGATCGACCTCTCGCCGGGGGTCGTCAACGAGGCCACGCCGTCCGCGCTCGCCTCTGACGGTCAGTCGTTCAACGACTGCGCGTACGCGCAGACCTGCGCGGCGCCGTAAATCATTCGGTCCCGGGGCTGGCGCGGTCCGCCGCGTCAGCCCCGGCTGACCCTCGCGCCCCTCACGCGGGAGGGATGCCGGCGCCAGGCGGCTCGCGGATCATGCTTAACCTGCCAATGGACGCGGCTTGCGCTGACCGTGATCTAGTACGCATGCCCCACATGCCTAGTAGGCCACGGTCAGCCCGAAGCGGCTCGATTGGCGTGTGATGCATGCTGGCGGGCCGCGATCCGCCCCCAGGAACGATCCCCACGCCTCTCCAGGTGCCCGCCGTTAAACGCCGGGCATCACCCCTCAATCAGCTACGGGCGTCCATGTACTCCCTGGCCAGCCGCTTCGGCGCCTGCACGAGCCACGCCTCGACGATCACCTCCTCCAACTCTTCGACGCCGATCTCGTCGAGGCGCACGAGGATCGCGGGATACCCGTCGAAGTGCGGCGTCGTGAAGTAGACGGCCGGGTCGTCGGCGAGCAGCGCCTCCTTCGCGCCGGCATGCTCGACCCGCGCTCCGAGGATCGGGCCCGTCGGCGCGGCGTCGCCTAGCGCTCGCAGATCCGACTGGCGCAGCGGTCGTTCCCACACGAACTGCTTGTCGCGCACGCGCCAGCACGCGTTGCCCCACGCGGTCCCCTCGCTCGTCTCCGGGAGCCCGAGCGCGATCCGGCGCACGTCCTCCCAGCCGGCCACGCGCTCAGCCGACCGCCGGCGCCTGCACCCGCGCCGAGCGCTCCGGGCGCGCCCATACCCCGCGCTCCTGGAGCAGCTCTACCTGCCTGCGCGTCACCTGCTCGCGGTACTCGGCGTGCGTATACGGCGCCCGCTCGAGGTAAAGGTTCTTCGGATAGATCGGCTGCTCGTACACCAGCTGGTACTGCTCGGTGGTGAGGTCCTTCATCCAGTTATCCCACTGCGCGGTCTGGCGGAAGTTCCGGAGCGCTTCGATGTCGATCGTGCCAGCGATCCACGTCGAGCCGGCGCCGTACGGCACCTCGGTCACAACCTGCCCGCGGTAGTCGACGATCTGCGACCCGCCGGAAAACGTGTCGATCGGCGTGGTCGAGTCCTTGTCGAGGTAGTAAGTGCCGAGGTTCATCCCGATCACGTACATGTTGTTGTCGAGCGCCCGGGCGCGATTCTGCACCGAGAACATGCCACTCATCACGCCTGGAGCCGGATACGGCCCGCGATACGCGATCTCGCAACCGTTCATCGCGAGGCCCCGGGCGTTCTCCGGATACGACGCCTCGTTGGCCATCATGATCCCGATGCGCCCGATCTCGGTGTCGGCGACCGGATAGAACGCGTCGAGGCCCCGCCCGTACAGCTCGGTCCATCGATCCCACACATTGTGCGGCGTGACCGAGTGCTCGACCGGGAGCAGCGGCACCAGCTTGTGGTGCTTCATGATCACGGTCCCGTCCTCGGGCTCGATCACGAACCCGACGTTGAAGAACCGCCCCGGGAACTCAGGGTGGCGAGCCTTGGCCTGCGCGATCACGTACGCGTTCCACTGCTGTGCAAGCCGCCCGAGGTACTCGGTCTCGGGTCCCGGGATGTCGATCGCGCACTCGAGCGCGTACGTCTCATGATCGAGGTCGAGCACCTCGTCGGTGAATCCCTGTAGCCCTCCCTCGGGGATGCAGATCAGCTTCACCGGGAGATCCATGCTCGACAGCCACGACGCCGCCTTGACCATGTGCGAGATGTGCTCGAGATTCCAGCTGATCTCCTCGCGCCGACGGATACCGCGCATCGTCGAGATCAGTCCGACGACCTGGTAAGGCTCGATCATGGAACGCTCCTCTCTCGGTTGGCAGCGACTCTAGCCGCATCGCCGCGAGCGGCGCCGGCGCTCGCCGCGGCCTCGCCGGCGCATCGCTCGAGGGCGATCACCGCGGTGTCGTCGACCTGTGACCCCCGAGCAAACTCGACGAGCGCCGCCTCGATCCGTTGCACCGCGTCGGTGGCCCCTCCCGCGCGCCGCAGCGTCTCGGCCAAGCGCTCCTCGCCGAACCGCTCCGCCTGGCCGACGGTGTCGATCACGCCGTCGGTGTACAGGACGAGCTGGTCGCCGGGTTCAAGCCTGATCGTTATCGCCTCCCAGCCACCGTGCTCGTAGGCGCCCAGAAACGGCGCGAACACGCCGACGGGACGCGCGGACCCACGGCGGACGTGATAGGCCGGAGGATGGCCGGCGAGCACGAGATCTGCGTGCGCGTAGCCGTCCGCGACGCGAAGCAGCACGCAACAGACGCTGACGAGCGACAGACCCGGGCTCTCGCGCAGCGCGGCATTGAGCTCAGAGAGCGACCCGATCGGATCGCCGAGCAGCTTCCCGGCGGTGCGAAACGTGTACCGGGACAGCGCGGTCAGCGCGGCCGCCTCGGCGCCGCGTCCGGCGACGTCGCCGACGACGATCATCCAGCCCCCGGGGACTTCGAACGCGTCGTAGAAGTCGCCGCCGACCTCGTTCTGGTCGCCGGCGGCCCGGTACAGGCTGGCGAGGCGGAACCCGGGGATCTCGGGAAGGTCGGGCGGCAGCAGGCTCTGCTGGAGCGTGGCGGCGATCTCCGAACGCTCGGCGTACAGCCGTGCATTCTCGACGGCGATCGCGGCGCGCCGCCCGAGCTCCGCGGCGAGCGCCAGATCGCCCTCCCCGAACGTCCGGCGGGACTCCGCCATCGCCAGCGACAGCGCGCCGATCGGCGGCTGATCGGCGATCGCGAGCGGAACGACGAGCAGCTGAGCCGTCACGTGGGGTTGCCCGGAGCGGATCACCTCGGTGGCGCCCGCTTGGAACTCATCGGCGAGCGCGTCGTTGCCGGCGCCGACGGGAGCGATGGCAACCTGCGCGGGCGCGTCGTCGTCACCGCGCATCGCGACGGCGCACCGGTCCGCCAGCCTCGGCACCGTCAGCTCCGCGACCTGCTGGAGCGTGCGCTCGTAGTCGAGCGAGGAGGACAGCTCCTGCCCGGCCTCCGCGAGCAGCCGTTGGGCGAGCTCGGCACGCTTCAGCTCGGTCAGGTCCTCGATCACGCTTACGATCAGTGACAGTGACCCGTCGGCGTCGAACACGGGAGTTGCCTTATTCAGCAGCCAGCGCTCCTCGCCCGTCGCGCGGATCACGTTGCGCACGAGCAACGGCTCGGCGACCTCGCCGAGAGCCGCGCGCGCGGACGGCAGGTCGGACAGCTCCAGGCTCCTCCCCGTCTCGTCGAATACGTCGAATAGAGCCATCAGCTCCCCGCGCTCGGCGTCGGTCACCTCGCGGGCCGAGCCGACGCTGAGGAGCCGCGCCGCCGCCGAGTTGGCGAACACGATCTGCCCGGCGGGGTCGCGGACGAGAACCGCTTCGCCGAGATTGGTGAGCGTCGCCTCGAGCCGCCGCTCGAGGCCGGTCACCGCCTGGGACAGCGTCGCGTTGTCGAGCGCGAGCGCCAGATGCCCGGACAGGATCTCGGCGTAGCGGAGGTCGTCCTCGCCGTAGCTGCGGCCGGAAGTGCCGACGCCAAGGGCGAGCGCACCGACCGTGCGGCCCCGCGCCCGCAGCGGGATGAACAGCGCGGAGCGCAGTTCCAGCGCCCGCAGGAGTTCGAAGTCCTCGTCGCTCGAGGCGATCATCCGCAACTGCTCGTCGGTCACGCTCCGAAGGAGCTGACTCTCGGCGCTCACGATCGCGCGGGGCAGCCCGACGGGCGCGTCGGGCAACGGGCGCCGCCGAAGCAGGGCGGCCTCGAGTTCGTCGCGCCGGCGCGGGGCATCGACCCGCGATCCAATCCTTCGGAGCTGGCCCTCTGACGAGATGCTGTCGAGCGTCGCGATATCCGCAAACGCCGGCACCACCAGCTCGAGCAGCCGCGCCACGGTGTTCTCGACCAGCAGCGTGCCGTCGGCAATCTCGCCGGCGGCGGCGAGCAGCTCAAACCGGTCCCCCTCAGGCCCCGTGCTCAAACCGACATCATCCCCCGTCAAGCTCGGCCGGCGCCCCCGCGAACAGCGAGTGCCCATCTGGGAACCCGGCGATCGCGAACAGCCGCTGAATCTTGGCCGAGCCGCACACCACGGCAAAGCGATATCCGCCCGCTTCGGCCCGCTGTTGCTCTGAGATGACGAGTCGCAAACCGGAGGTGTCCATGAACTTGACCGCTCGCAGGTCGAGGACCAGCACGGTAGCTCCCCCACGCGCGGCGTCAAGCGCCGACTGAACGGCGCCGAACGTGGTCAGGTCGACATCGCCCTGTACCGACACGACGGCCGCGTCGCGAATGCGCTCCGTGTCCAGCCTCAGATGACTCGACAGTCCCAATCTCCGTCCCACCTGCCAGGCGGTCACCCGCATCGACCGCGTCACGATTCTACGCCCGCCCACGGGCGGTTTGGGACACTTGACCCGCGGCAGGCGCTAGGGACAGCCGAGCGGAGGAGAACGAGATGGCGATTTCCAAGCAGTCGATGAACGACGAGCAGCGCAAGTCGGTCGCGCTCGAGTACCTGAAGGCATTCGACAACGGAGGCACGACGTCGACCGGGGGAAGCATCCTCGATCTGTTCGCGGACGACGCGCAGGTCAGCTTCCCGAAGTGGGGTCTCGCCACCGGCAAGGACGCGATCGGCCGGATGTTCGGCGACGTCGGCGCCACGCTCGAGCGGATCGTCCACGACTACGCGAACTTCAACTGGATCATGACCGGCACCGACACGTTCGCGTGCGAGGGGACGAGCTTCGGAGAGCATCAGGACGGCGAGTGGCGGGCCGGGGTGACGCACGCGGGAAGGTGGTGCGACGTGTTCGAGGTGCGCGACTTCTTGATCCAGCGATGCTTCATCTATCTCGATCCCGATTACGCGGGTCTCGACACCGACCGTTACCCCTGGCTGGCGCGCGACGGACGCGATCCTTCGGTGCCGCTGAGCCTTGGTCTGCGCGAGGCTGCCTCGGCCGGCGTGGACAAATAGGTACTCTGCGCTGCCCAATCGTCGTCAAGGAGACTCATGGAATACAGCGAAGCCCTCGCACATAAGATCGAGGCGCGCATCACGGAGCTGAAGACCGAGATCGACGCGCACGAGCGCGCGCTGGCCGCGCTTCGAGGTCGGTCCGGCGCGGCCGCGAGCAGCGCAACCCCCTCGAACGGCCGCCGACGCGGCGCCGCCAAGCGGACCCGCGCGGCCGCGAAAAGCGCCGGCACTTCGGGGAACGGTTCCGGCACCACCGCGCCGCAGCCTCGTCGCGCGCGCCGCAGCCGGTCGGCCGGCGCCTCCGCCGAAGCCGTGTTCGACGCGCTCAAGGAGGGCCAGGATCAGGCATCGGCGATCGCTAAGCAGTTCGGCGTTTCGCCCGCAGTGGTTCGCAACCGCCTTGCGCAACTCGAGGAGGCGGGACGGGTGAGCCGGACCGGGAACCGACGCTCGACTCGCTGGCGTAGCCACGCCGCGTAGGCGGCCAGTCACGTTGCAGCGAAGCCACGGCCTCTCGCTATCCGCTGCAGCCTCGACTCCAGATCTCCATTAATTCTCCACAGCCGGTCCGGCTCGCGGCTGCGGCTGGAATCGTTCCGATCCTTCGCCGTGGGAGGCGTCTTGGATTTGATCGATATCGCTCTGGTCGTTGTGTCGGTGTGGGTGCTGTTCGTCACCTGCGCGCTCGCGCTGCTCAAGGCCGCCGACGTCGGCGACAAAGCGATCGATGACAGGACCGGTCGGTCGGCGATGGCCGGCCGGCCCGGCTGGGGGCTCGCGATGTCAGCTACGACACCGCGTCGCGGCCGGCATCAGGAAACCTCATCAAGCCGCCTCAAACTGCACAATGCGCGGCGACGAATGTGCGGACAGTAACGATCAAGCTGTTTAGGTTTTGCTGACCAAGGGCATCGCTGGCGGTGAGACAGAAAGCCGGTGCGGAGGCAGGCCGCACGGGTAAAGCTGTAATTACATCCCGCATGGGGTCTGGGCTTTTGCTTGCCCGGGCGCCGAGCACCGACGCTCGCGTCTCTTCAGCTGCAAGTCGAGGAAAGGCCCGTCCATGTCACATGTCCGTTTTCGGCCGCTGCTACTTGCCGCGGTCCTCGCCCTCATGTTGCCGATCGCAGCCGATGCGGCGACCAGCAGTAACACTGCCGTCACCTCGCAAAGCGGGGACGGCGCGACACTGACGCTGTCGGCGAAGGCGAAGCACTCGTTCGCCGGCCAGCACGTGACGCTCACCGCTCAGAAGCCGGCGACCCGTCGCAAGTCGACCTACGCTCTCCCGGACAGTTCGGGCAAGTGGAACTTCGCGAAGGCGACGGGCACGCTCAATCTGAAGGGCGTGCTGCACATCGTGCTCGGGAAGCGGTCGGTGGCGATGAAGTCGGTTACGTTCACGCGTCCGGCGAAGGGCAACGGACAGGTGTCGGTGAAGCTCGCCGGTCGCAAGGTCCAGCTATTCACTGTGACAGGAAAGGTGAAGGTCAAGCACAGTGGCGCGACCGAGATTCTCAGTGGAATGACAGCGAAGCTCACCAAGGCGGGCGCGACGAAGCTCGACAAGGCCCTGCGCAAGAGCGCGCTCAGCAAAGGGCAGTCGATCGGATCGTTCACCGTCAGGGTTTCCACAGCTCCGATAACCGGCTCCGGGGCCCCCGGCACGCCCGGTGCCACCGGAGTCACCCCGAGCTCGAGCTCGGGAGTCGGACTCGCGCTGACGCCTGATTTCGTGTCGCTGCTCAACTCGGCCGGGCTGTCCGGGTTGCCGCTGGTCCCGGCCTCGGGTGGACTGCCGGCGCCGCTCGGCACGACCACGATCCCTGGCGCCGACGGCAGCAGCGTGACCCTTCCCCTGAACGGGTCGACGGCCGGCGGCAGCTTCGATCAGGGAACGCTCACGGGCACGATTCCGCTGAGCGGCGGATTGCAGCTCGACAACGGCGCCGCGTCGGTATCGCTGACCAACCCCGAGCTCACGCTCGGCACCGGGACCGAGGCGTCGTCCCTCAGCTTCGAGCTGAACGGCGGTCCCGAGGTGAAGGCGTTCGACATCGACACGTCCCAGCTTGAGCAGGCCGCCACTCCGGACGGCGGGCTCAGCCTGAGCGGACTGACGGCCACGCTGTCGAGCGAGGGCGCCTCGTCTCTGAACGAGCTGCTCGGACAGAACGTGTTCACGACCGGACAGCCCGTCGGCGACATCTCGGTGATTCTCCCGGCCGCATCGACGTCCGCCGGCTAGGCAGGCCCTCTCGCAAAAAGGGGCCGGCGCAATTTGCCGCTGGCACCCAAGACAGACCGAACGACCCGGGGTCCCCCTCCACCCCGGGTCGTTCGCGTATGTGGCGCCTCACCTCACGCATTCGGGCAACATGTTTCTCGAATCGCGATGGCCAAGCCACGGCGTACGGACGTGTTCCCGCCGGAGCGCTCGCTCCAGGCGCGGATGCTGCTGGTCCTGCTCCTGGGACTCGCGTTCGACGCCGCGCTAATCGCGGCGATCGTCCTCTATGCGACGGGCAGCACGAACAAGAATGGGCGCTGGGTGGTGCCGGTTCTGCTGGTGTTCTTCGCGGCGTGTGCCGCCCAGGCGCAGGCCGTACTCGCCCACGAACTCAGCCACCTTGCCAACCGGGACGCGGTGGTGATGACGCTGATCGCGGGACCCCCGACGATGGTCATATGGGCGTGCCAGTTCCTGTGGGAGAGGCTCAGCTTTCGCGGATGGTGCTTCGCCGTGCCCCTGTTGCCGTGGCTTGCGGTGTCTCCCGTGCCGCTGGCGATCTGCCGCCTGTTTTCGCGGCAGCGTGAGCTCGCCGCCGATCGCGGCGCCGCAATGCTGACCGGGTCCCCGTCGGCGGTCGCGTCCGCGCTGATGCGTCTGTCCGGCGAGGTCCCGAGGATCCCGCTCGCGGACCTGCGCAGCACGGGCACGAGCGACCTGTTCCATTTCCTCCCGGCGCGCGAGTACGGCGGCTCCGACGTGCGTCGCATCTGGGCCACGCACCCACCCGTCAAGCTGCGGCTGGCGCGCCTGGCCCAGCTCGAGGTCGCGGTCCAACGGCGATCGCCGACGTCTGCGGCGCGATAACCCGCCGGTTCAGCGATCCACCCCGAGCAACCGGTCCGTGGTCTCGTCGGGAACCCCGCCGAAATACGCGTCGAGCACATGTTGGAACGATGGATTGTCCGGAGCGGCCCGCGCGAACAGCGTCATCGACGAGCGCAGCTTGACCGCGTCGATGCCGCCGAAGATGTCCTGCGCGGTCCGCCCCTCGAGCTCGCAGAGGATCCGCGCGCACTCGATCAACCGCGGCCCGAGCACGGGATGGGCCAGGTACGCGCGCGCCTCGTCGAGCGACCCGATCGCGTATCTCCGAGAGGTCGGACTCTGCCCGAGGCCGGCGATCTGCGGGAACACGAACCACATCCAGTGGCTGCGCTTGGCGCCGGCGCGCAACTCGGCAGCCGCGGTCGCGTAGGTGTCCGCTTGGTTCTGGGCGGAGACGAACCGCTCTAGCCCGTGGGGATCGCTCATGTCCGCGGCTGCAAACGTAGCGCGGCGCCGGGCCATACGATGTGGCGATGCTCGAGCACGAGCACGTTGCGATCGCGGTCGGAGAGCGCTCCGCGCTGCCCGTAATCGTCGCGGTGCATTCGACCGTCCTGGGCAACGCGGTCGGCGGCTGCCGTCTGTGGCGCTACCGGGACTGGCGCGACGGGCTCGACGACGCGCTTCGACTGTCGGAGGCGATGACGCTCAAGTGCGCGCTCGCGGGGCTGCCGCTCGGGGGCGGCAAGAGCGTGATCGCGCTGTCGCCCGACACCGATCTCACGCCCGAGCGCCGGCGCGCGGCGATGCTTGACCTCGGCGACGCGGTCGACCGCTTCGGTGGGAGCTACGGCGTCGGCGAGGACGTCGGCACGACCGCCGAGGACATGCTGATCGCGCGCGAGCGGACCCGCTTCGCGTATTGCCTGCCGGAGTCCGAGGGAGGCGCGGGCGAGCCGTCCGAGCCCACCGCCGAGGGCGTCCGCGCGGCGATCGAGGTGACACTCGAGCGGGCGCTCGGGACCGCCGGCCTCTCCGGGCGGCGGATCGCGATCATCGGCCTCGGACAGGTCGGCTCGCGCGTCGCGCGCCGTCTTGCCGCCGCCGGCGCGGACCTCGTGGTCTGCGACATCGACGCTTCCAAGCGTGGGCTCGCGAATGAACTGGGCGCGGCCTGGAGCGACCCGGAGACGGCGCTGCGCGCTGACGTCGACCTGCTCGTGCCGGCGGCGCTCGGCGGCCTCCTCACCGCCGACTCGGTCGCGACCCTGCGCTGCGCCGCGATCGCCGGTCCCGCCAACAACCAGCTAGCCGACGACGGCGTCGCCGACGCTCTGCGCGACCGGGGAATCCTGTGGGCGCCCGACTTCGTCGTCAACGCCGGCGGCGTTATCTACGGCAGCGCGATGGAGTTCGAAGGCTGCACGCGCCAGGAAGCGGTCGCGCGCGTTGGGGCCGTGGCCGACTCGCTCGAGGCCGTGTTCTCGGCCGCGTTCGAGCACGCGATCACGCCGCTTGCGGCCGCGCGCCGCGTCGCCGACGAGCGGCTCGAAGCCGCTCGCCGCCAACGTGCTGAAGTGGCCTAGCCGTTAGCCGTTCGTCATTCGACGGCGGCGCCGTGCAGGCCACCCGTTGGCCGCTCGCGCTGGTCCCACCAATCGTTCACGACCGCAATGGCGCCGCCGAGGATCCCCTCTTTGAACGCCGCCGTGTCGTTCACGTTCGGCAGCGGCTCGCCGGGCACGTCCGCGCCGAGGAACTCGCACAGCGGCTCCCACCCGTCGCGTGGCTCCCACACGAGCAGCCGGTCTGCGGGGACGTCTCGCTTGACCCGCTCGTTCCACCGGTCCATCGCCGCGATCAGGCCCTCGTCCGTGTATGTGTCCTCCGGCGGACCCAGCCCGCCGGTCCCCTCGGCCCAGGTCATGATGATCATCAGGTCCATGAACCGGCGCCAGATCGGATCGAGCGCCGCTCTTGCCATGCACATGTGGCGCATCACCGAATCGCCGAAATACATCGGCCAGATCGTTTCCCGCATGCTCCGGACCCAGCCCTCCGGCGACCGGACGCTGAGGACGACCTTCGAGTCCGGGTAGTACTCGAGCAGCTCCTTGTAACACCAGCCTCCGGGCCAGTCGACCGTCGACTGGGCGTCGCCGAAGATCGCCTCCCAGTCCGGCTCGCCACGGGCCACGGCCTCCCACAGACGGAGGCCGGCCTCAAAGTCCATCATCAGGTCCCGCATGTGGTAGCAGTGCCCGAATCCGAGCTGTTCGAACGCGATTGCTTGGGTCGTGGTCGCCGTACGCGGCAGACCTGCCCCGATCACTTTCATATTTCTCCTCAGCTGGAAGGGGGTTGCGGCGGTTCTATCAAAGGCGGCTGTACCTCTACGCTCTGATCTCGATGAGCGCCACGCGCCCACCCACCCCGAACGGCAAGCCGTGGACCGGCGACTACCCGTCGAGCAACGGCGCCACGGCCAACGTCCCGAGCCCAGGCCTCAGCCGGCTCGTCGTGCTCGGGTACATCACGGCGGTGGCGTTGCCGCTGATCGGGCTGGTGATCGGGATCATCGCGGTGACGCGGCCGTCCAGGGCGACCGCCCGGCACGGCTGGTGGATCATCGCGATCAGCATCGTCGCCTCGATCGTCTGGACCCTCGTGTTTGTCTCCGGCGTGTTCACGTCGACGACCAACGACATCGGGTACTGATCCGCCCCGCCCCGGGCGAAGGTCCACGGGCGCCGACGTCGAACAACTGCGCAACTGCCATTGGGGGATGGCACGCCAGCCCCTGTCCATCAGTACCAGGAGGACTTCGATGACCGAGAAGACGACGAAGCCGGCGCCGCGCCGTCGCACCCGGACCGCCAAGCCCAAGACCGCGACCATGCCCGAGCGACACCAGCCGACGCACGCGGAGATCTGCGAGCGCGCCTACTTCATCCACCTCGAGCGCGGCGAGACCGATGAGCTCGGAAACTGGCTCCGCGCCGAGCAGGAGCTCGCCGCCGCCTGAGCGTGATGTAGCTGTTCTTCATCCGGTCGGCTCATCGCCGCGCTGACCAGGCACCATGTGCGGCGATGAAGCCGTCCGATCTGCGCGATCGTTGCCTTGCGCTCCCCGGAGCCGAGGAGACCTTTCCGTTCGGTGCCGAGAACTCCGTTTTCAAGGTCGCCGGCAAGGTGTTCGCGCTCTCCCGGCTCGACGCCACCCCGCTCCGGATCAGCCTCAAGTGCGAGCCCGCCCTCGCCGAGCAACTGCGGGAGGCACACGCCGCCGTGATCCCGGGGTACCACCTGAACAAGCGCCACTGGAACACCGTGATCATCGACGGCTCGCTGGCGCCCCAGGCGATCGGCGACATGATCGAGGACTCCTACGACCTTGTCGTAAGCAAGCTGCCCCGCGCCCGGCGCCGCGCGCTCGGCTGGCGGGGCGACGCCTGAGGGTTGGCGTGGAGGGCAGTCACCGTAGCCGCGTCGAAACGCTGCTGGCCGACGCCGCCGCCGAGCACGCGAGCCTTCTCGCCAGGCTCCCGCCCGACCTGAGCGCATCCCTCCCGGTCGACGCCCAGGGCTTGACCCAGGCGATCGACTACCTCGCCGCCGCCTCGGGCATGTCGATCAGCGAGCGCCGCGCGCTGATCCGCCCCCACGCGGTCAACCCGGCCGTGCTCCACGCCCGGGTGTTCGGCCGCGCGCCGCTGGCACGGGAGACCGTGATCGCCTCGTTCGTCGAGGGCGCGCGTGTTCGCGCGGACGCGCTGGCAGCCCTCGCCGATGCCGTCGGCGGCGAGCCGCTCGGCCGGGAAGTGCGGACGCTGCTCGTGGCCGACCCGCCGCCGCTCGGCGCCGACGGACAGGACGTTTTGCCTGCGCTGCGGGCCACCTACGCCGCCCACGAGCGCGCCGCGATCATGATCGCCGGGAGCCTCGACGGCGCGTAGTCCGGCCGGCGGAGGGTGACGCAGCGACGCGCCACGAGCGTGTACGGTTGTCACCTTACATGCGTCCGCGCCTCGTCTCAGCCATCGTCTCCGTCCTTGCCGTGCTCGCGGTTGCCGCGTGCGGGAGCAGCGGCAGCGGGTCCTCCAACGGGATCGCCTCGAAGTCCCCGGACCAGATCGTCGCGGCGGCCACGAACGCGGTCTCGAACGTCAGCTCGGTCCACGTGGCCGGCTCGGTCCCCAACGCCAACCAGCCGATCACGCTCGACCTCAGCCTTGTCAACGGCAAGGGCGGGAAGGGCGCAATGTCCGAGAGCGGCCTCAGCTTCCAGATCGTGGCACTCGGGCAGGAGGTCTACATCAACGGCAGCTCGTCGTTCTGGACCAAGTTCGGCGGCGCCCCCGCCGCGCAGCTGCTGAGCGGCAAGTGGCTGAAGGCGCCGGCGACCGGCCAGCTGTCGTCGCTGGCGACGCTGACCAACGGGCACAAGCTGTTCGGCCAGCTGCTGTCGAGCCACGGCAAGCTGGAGAAGGGCAAGATCACCAAGATCCAGGGCCAGCAAGCGATCCCCGTCACCGACACCACGAACGGCGGCACGCTGTACGTGGCCACGACCGGCAAGCCGTACCCGATCGAGATCGTCAAGTCCGGCTCGAGCGGCGGCCACATCGTGTTCGACCGCTTCAATCAGCCGGTCACGTTAACCGCGCCGGCAAATGCGATCGACATCTCACAGCTGAAGTGATCGCATTCGCGATCGCGTGAACTGAGCGATCCGCCTCGACCGCGTCCGCTCTCGGGCGGGCCGATCCGCCTCGACGGGTAGCTCCCGCCGGGGCGAGCCCGTCCTCACCTGTATTTCGGAGCAAAGCGCCCGCCCGACCGCCCCCGCGCCCACATAAGCAGGGTGGACATGCTTATGTGGCCGGGCAGCGTGGCCTGGGCGCGATTTGCTGCGAATTACAGGGGGTCCGCCGCGATCGCCGGCACCGCTGACCGCCCCCGCCGGCACCGCTGACCGCCCCCGCCGCCGCCGCTGACCGCCCCCGCGCCCACATAAGCAGGGTGGACATGCTTATGTGGCCGGGCAGCGTGGCCTGGGCGCGATTTGCTGCGAATTACAGGGGGTCCGCCGCGATCGCCGGCACCGCTGACCGCCCCCGCCGCCGCCGCTGACCGCCCCCGCCGCCGCCGCTGACCGCCCCCGCCGCCGCCGCGACCGCCCGCGCCGGCAACAACGCCCCGCGGCCCCCGCGAGCGCCACCGCGGTCACGCCCGCGCCGGCAACAACGCCCGCAGTTCGTCGATCGTGTCTGCCTCGCCGGCGTCCTTGTCCGGCCGGTACCGCTTGACCCGCGCGAACCGGAGCGCGACCCCGCCGGGATACCGGGTCGAGGACTGGACGCCGTCGAGCGCGATCTCTACGACCAACTCGGGACGCACCATCACCGCGATGCCCCGGCGACTGGTCTCGAGCGACAGCAACTCGTCGGTCTGCCACCGCAACAGCTCGTCGGTCATCCCCTTGAACGTCTTCCCGACCATCACGAATTCGCCGGACTCCGGATCGCGGGCGCCGAGGTGGAGATTCGACAGCCATCCTTGCCGGCGCCCGTGTCCCCATTCGGCGCCGAGCACGACGAGGTCGTAGGTCCGCACCGGCTTCACCTTGCGCCATGCGCCTCCGCGCCGGCCGGCGGCGTAGGTCGACGCGGCGTCCTTGACGACCACGCCCTCGTGGCCTGCTGCGAGCGATGCCTCCAGCACGCGCTCGCCCTTGTCCGGGTCCGCGGTCAACACCCCCGGGATCACCAACCCCGGCGCGATCTCCCGGAGCCGCCGCAGTCGATCCACCAAGGGCTGGTCGAGGAGGTCCTCGCCGTCGACGTGGAGCAGGTCGAACAGGAACGTGACGATGCCGTCCGGTGGCGCGTCGCTGTCGATCTGCGACACGGTGTCCTGGAACGCGGCGGGAGCGCCGTCGCGCATCCACAACGCCTCGCCGTCGAGCACCGCCTGGTGCACGGGCAGGCCGAGCGCCGCGTCGACGATCCCCGGCAGCGTCGCGGTGATGTCGTTTAGGTTGCGCGTGTAGATCCGGACGTCGTGGTCGCGGCGGTGGATCTGGATCCGGATCCCGTCGAGCTTCCACTCGACCGAGGACAGCTCGAAGCTCGACATCGCGTCCGCCACGCTGGCGCCGGTCGACGCGAGCATCGGGATGATCGGCCGGAAGATCTCGAACCCGATCGCACGAAGACCCGACTCGCCCTCGGTCATCGCGACTTCCGCCATCCGCGTCAGATCGCCCGACAGCATCAGCGCCCGGCGCGCGATCTCGCCGCGTACGCCGGCCGCCTTCGCCACAGCGTCGGCCATCACGCCGGCGAGCGCGCCCTGTCTGAGCTCGCCGGTGAACAGCCGGCGCAGGAACACCGCCTCCGCCTCGGTGGCGCGCCCGAGCAGGTCGGCGAGCAGGTCGCCCCTCGTCTGCACCGATCCGGGCCCGGTGGCGCGCTCGATCTCGTCGATCGCCCGGTCGACGTCGATCACGGTCAGAGTGGGCCGATCCGCAAATGCCACGCGGATCCCGTACACGGACGCGTACCCCACCCCGACCCGACCCTGACGCGGAACGCCCGAGAGGAACCCGACGCAGATCGGCACCTCCTCCGGCTCGAGCCCGCGGATCAGCTCGGCCAGAATCGCGACCTTCCCTGACCGCGAGCTCGTCTCGCCGACGAGCGTCGACGCGGTGACTACATCGGCGAGGAGCGTCATGCGCCCAGGTCTAGCAGGCGCGAAGTGTTCGTCAGAAGACCGGCGTCTCGCGATACCCGCCCCACACCTGCTGGAGCGTGTGCACGATCTCACCCTCGCTGACCGACGCCCGGGCGGCCTCGATCAGCGCCGGCATCAGGTTCTCTCCCGAGCCGGCGGCCGCCTGGATGTCAGCCAGCCGCGCCGCCACGACCTCACTGTCTCGCGCCGCCTTGACCGCCGCCAGCGAGGAGACCTGCCGCTGTTCGGACTCGGGGTCGATGCGCAGGATCGGCGTCTCGGCCTGATCGCCTTCGGGGAACCGATTGACGCCGACGACGACGCGGCGGCCGGCGTCGATGTCCATCTGCAGCTCGAACGACGCCTCGGCGATCTCACGCTGCGGGAAGCCGCGCTTGACCGCGTCGACCATGCCGCCGAGCTCGTCGATCTTGCGGAAGTACTCGTAGCAGCCGCGCTCCATCTCGTTGGTCAGCGCCTCGACGAAGTACGAGCCACCGAGCGGGTCGATCGTGTTGGTCACGCCGGTCTCGTGCGCGATGATCTGCTGAGTCCGGAGCGCGACCCGCACCGCCTCCTCGGTCGGCAGAGCGAGGGCCTCGTCATACGAATTTGTGTGCAGTGACTGTGTCCCACCGAGCACGCCGGCGAGCGCCTCGATCGCGGTCCGCACGATGTTGTTGAGCGGCTGCTGCGCGGTCAGCGACACCCCCGCCGTCTGCGTGTGGAACCGCATCCGCCACGACTCCGGCTTCTTCGCCCCAAACGTGTCCCGGAGCTCGCGCGCCCACACCCGCCGCGCCGCCCGGTACTTCGCGATCTCCTCGAAGAAATCGATCTGGGCGTTGAAGAAGAACGACAGCCGTGGCGCGAAGTCGTCGACGTCTAGCCCCCGCGCGAGCGCGTGCTCGACGTACGTCAGGCCATCCTTCAGCGTGAACGCCAGCTCCTGCACGGCAGTCGATCCCGCCTCCCGGATGTGATAGCCGGACACGCTGATCGGGTGCCAGCGCGGCATCTCGCGCGAGCACCACTCGACCATGTCCGTGACGAGCCGCATCGCCGGATCGATCGGGAAGCACCACTCCTTCTGCGCGATGTACTCCTTGAGGATGTCCGTCTGGATCGTCCCCGCCAAAGCATCGGGCGCCACCGCCTGCCGCTCGGCCGCCACCACGTAAAAGGCCAGCATGATCGCCGCCGGCGCGTTGATCGTCATCGACACGCTGACGTCGCCCAGGGGAATCCCCCGGAACAGGCTCTCCATGTCGTGCACGGTGTCGACCGCGACACCCTCGCGCCCGACCTCCCCCAACGACAAGGCATGGTCCGAGTCGTGACCCATCAACGACGGCATGTCGAACGCGGTCGAGAGCCCCGTCTGCCCGTGCTCGAGCAGGTAGCGGAACCGCGCGTTCGTCTCCTCCGCGGTCCCGAACCCGGCGAACTGGCGCATCGTCCACAGCCGCCCGCGGTACATCGACGGATAAACCCCGCGCGTGAACGGGAACTGGCCCGGGACGCCGAGCTGCTCCTCGAAGTCGTCGGGCAGGTCGGCCGCGGTGTACAGCGGCGCAATCAGCTCCGAGCTCAACGTAGTGAACGGGACATCTCGCTCGGGCGTGGCAGCGTAGGCCTGCTCCCAGCCTTCGAGCGTAGGCTGGTCACCGGAGGCGGTAGTGGCGCTCATGGTCTCGTTCCCGCGGGTCGACTTGGATAGTTGGGCTTCCAATAGTAGGATGTCCACGCTCTTTGATCAAACTGTTCGTCCTCCCTTAGACTCGCAACCATGACCGTCGAATCCGCGCACTCCGACCTGTACGACATCCCCCAGGAGCTCCTGGACTTTCGCGACCTGGTGCGCCGGCTCGCCCAGGAGCAGATCGCGCCCCGCGCCGCCGAGATCGACCGCACCGCCGAGTACCCGTGGGACGTCCGGCGGCTGCTGGCCGAGCAGGACGTACTGGCGTTGCCTTTTGCCACCGAGTACGGCGGAACCGGCACCGGGACGCTGATGCTTCAGATGGCGGTCGAGGAGATCGCCAAGGTGTGCGCCAGCAGCGCGCTGATCCTCATGCTCCAGGAGCTGGGATCGCTCCCGATTTCGCTGTTCGGCTCGCCCGAGCTCAAGGAGAAGTGGCTTCCCCGATTCGCCACCGGCGAGCTCGCGCCGGCGTTCGCGCTGTCCGAGCCCGAGGCCGGCTCCGACCCGGCCGCGATGCGGACGACCGCAGTCCGCGACGGCGACGAGTGGGTGCTGAACGGGACCAAGAACTGGATCAGTAACGCCACCGTCGCCGACGTATACGTGGTGTTCGCCAAGACCGATCGCGAGGCTGGGCGCAGCTCGGCGTTTCTGGTCGAGGCGGACCGCCCGGGGTTCTCGATCGGCAACGTCGAGCACAAGCTCGGGATCAAGGGGTCGCCGACCGGATCGCCGGTGCTCGAGGACGTCCGCGTTCCGCACAGCAACCTGATCGGCACCGAGGGCAAGGGCCTCAGCGTCGCGCTGTCGACGCTCGAGCGGACGCGACTCGGCGCCGCCGCCCAGGCTGTCGGTATCGCCCAGGGCGCCACCGACTATGCGAACGCCTACGCCAAGGAGCGGATCGCCTTCGGCGAGCCGATCAACCAGCTTCAGGGGATGCAGTTCAAGCTCGCCGACATGGAGACCGGCACCGCGGCCGCGCGCGAGCTTCTCTACAAGGCGTGCGCGCTCGTCGATCGCGGGACGCCGGGGGTCGGCAAGTACACATCGATGGCAAAGCTGTTCGCCTCGGACAACGCGATGCGCGTCACCGTCGAAGCGATCCAGGTGCTCGGCGGCTACGGCTACGTGAACGAATATCCGCTCGAGCGCATGATGCGCGACGCGAAGATCACCCAGATCTACGAGGGCACCAACGAGATCCAGCGCGTCGTGATCGCACGCGCGATGGCACGGTAGAGCCCGCTGCCTGGATGCCGCCGCCGCTACCGTTCGACCCGATCACCGAAGCCGCTCGTCAATGGAGCAAGCATTGGGGCGAGCAGACGACGCCGCCGATGCGCGCGGTCACCTCGATCATGCGCGCTCACCAGATCCTGATGAGCCGCCTCAACGAGGCGCTGGCTCCCTATAACCTGACATTTCCGCGATACGAGGCGCTGATGCTGCTCTACTACAGCCGCACGGGCTCGCTGCCGCTCGGGAAGATGGGCGACCGCCTCCAGGTCCACCGGACCAGCGTCACCAACCTGATGGACGGTCTCGAGCGCGAAGGCCTGGCCGAGCGCTCCCCACATCCGACCGATCGCCGCACGACGCTCGGGACGATCACCCCGCACGGTCGCGATGTTGCGAAGAAGGCGACCCGCGTGCTCAATCAGGCGGAGTTCGGCACCGCCCCGATGCCCGACAGCGACCTCGACCTGATCAGCGACACGCTCACGAGCCTCCGCCTCGGCGCCGGCGACTTCGTCGCGTAGCCCGGCTCGATGCCGACCATCCTCCTGATCCGCCACGCGCAGGCGTCGTTCGGAACCGCCGACTACGACGTGCTGTCGGAGCGCGGCCACGCGCAGGTGGAGGCGCTCCACCGCTCGCTCGAGCGGCGCGGCATCGTCGCCGACCGCGTCGTCAGCGGGTCGCTGCGCCGGCAGCTTGACACCGCTCGCCCGTGGTCCTCACAGGACGCAGGGGGCGACTCGGGGGCGACGATCGACGAGCGCTGGAACGAGCTCGACAACGACGATGTGCTGTCGCATCACTCCGCGGTCCAGACGCGACTCACGCGAGGCCCCGGCGAAACCGGGCCGGAGATCAGCTCGCGCGATTTTCAGGTCGTGTTCGATCAGGCGCTTCAGGAGTGGGTCGACGCAGGCGCGGCAAGCCCTTCGCGACAGAGTTGGCCGGACTTTCTTTCTAACGTCAAAGTTGCGCTCGACCACTTCGGCGCCGGGCTGCGGAGCGGCGAGACGGGGATGGCATTCACCTCGAGCGGGGTGATCGCCGCGCTCGCGGCGTCGCTCATCGGCGTCCCGGAGCGCGCGTTCGTGCCGCTCAACCGGGTGTCGGTGAACGCATCGATCACCAAGGTCATCGTCGGCAGCCGGGGCAAGACGCTCGTGTCCTACAACGAGCACGGCCACCTCGAGGACGCCAGCGGCGCCCTCGTCACCTACCGCTGAGCGCCGCGCGAGGGACCGGCGGTTAGTCGCCGGTCTCGAACTTGAAGGAGATGCCGAGGCGGACCCGGTAGCTGACGATTGCTCCGTTCTCGATCGTCACGTCCTCACGGACGACCTCGGCAACGCGTAGGTCGCGAACGCTCTTCGCCGCGGTCTCCACGGCGTTGCGGGCGGCCGCCTCCCACGATTCGCCACTGACGCCGATGACCTCGGTGACGCGATAGACGCTGTCTGCCATGTGTGCCTCCTCGCTCGCTGAGCGTGGCTTGAGGGTTAAACCCGCCGGAGCCTATAGACGCGAGTTCGACTCAGTCAACTCGGGGACGTCAATCTCGGACAGCCCCGCCGGCGCAATGCTTCATCGACGCCGGCGTACGCTAGCGTGGTACTATTATTCTGATATCAGCCGTCCTCTTGTCCCCGGGAGAGCCCTATGGAAGCCGCGAACCACAATTCCGATCTCGAACAGGGCGCCGTGACGTTCGCGGGCAAGCTCGCGGTCGTGACGGGCGGCGGCTCGGGCATGGGTCGCGCGCTCGTCCGCCAACTCGCGGCGGAGGGGTGCTCGGTGGCAGCCTGCGACTGGCACGCCGACGCCGTGGCGACCGCCGCGACGGCGGCGCAGACCGACGCGCCCGAGGGTGTTCTCGTGAGCGCGCACACCTGCGACATATCCGACGAGGAGCAGGTGCGGCGATTCCGCGACGAGTTGTTGGACCAACACGCGACCGATCACGTCGACCTCGTGTTCAGCAACGCCGGCATCGGCGGCGGCGCCAGCTTCGTGAAGGACGGGCGTGATGAGTGGGAGCGCACTTTCGCCGTCAACTGGTCGGGGGTCTACAACTGCGCCCGAACGTTCCTGCCGCTGCTGATCGCCAGCGGCGACGGCGTGATCGTCAACACCAGCAGCGTGAACGGATTCTGGGCGGCCCTCGGGCCGGGGATGCCGAATAGCGCGTACGCCACCGCGAAGTTCGCGATCAGGGGCTTCACCGAGGCGCTGATCGAGGACCTGCGCTCGAACGCGCCAGAGGTCCGCGCCGTGCTCGTGATGCCCGGGCACGTGGGCACCGACATCCTCGCCAACACCCGTCGGGCCCACGGACGCGCCGAGCCACACGATATGAGCGACGCCGTGATCCAGGAGACGATCCCCGCCGACGCGCAGGAAGGCCTGGTCCGCGCCGGCCTGCTTCGCAAGGACCCCTCGTCCGATGACCTGCGCCGGTTGCTGGCGCAGTTCGAGAACGACTTCAGGGACAAGGCGCCCGTGACCGCGGAGGCCGCCGCGACCACGATCCTCGACGGCGTGCGCTCGGGCGACTGGCGGATCCTGATCGGCAGAGATGCGGCGACGCTCGACGCGGTGATCCGGGCCAACCCCGAGGCCGCCTACAACTACGACGAGCTGTTCAAGCTGGCGACGGAAGCGGTCGCGAGCGCCGCGAGCGCCTAGCGACCGGCGTGCACTTATTTCACTCTGGAATCGGACACACGCCAGTACAGCGTGGCTGTGACTACCGCCGTGAGAAGCACGGCCGGCCATGCCCCGATGACGAGTCCCAAGAGATGCGATAGCGCGAACGCCAGTAACCCCGCGATCGCCAGCATGACTGCCGTGCCGCGCCCGTCGCGTCGCAGCCAGATCGCGATGCACGAGAGACCGCAGATCGCGAGCACCACTCCGCCGAGCGCTCGAGATCCCGACACCACCGCGACGCCGAAACCGACGATCAGCCCGGTGGCGGCAATTGGTGCCGTCGGCAGAGAACTAGGCACCGCCGAATCCAATCTCGTTACCGTCGGGGTCGCGGTAGATCATCTTGCGGACGCCGTCCGAGTAGGTCTCCTCTTCGTCGGGTTCGAGTCCGCGGGCGGCGATCGAGGCTACGCGTGCGTCGAGGTCGTCGAGGAACAACGTCACGACGGAGTGGCCCGCGCCGGTCGAGTGCTCCACGACGTAGACCGAGCGGTCTTCGGCGAGCGTCCACACCGCCTCGGTGGCGTGGGGAAAGAACGTTGGCTCGCCGAGCAACCGGTCATACCACGCTCGCGCCGCCTGAAAGTCGCGGACGCGCAGACCCGCGAAGAGATGCAACGACATGGCCGCGAGTCTAGGTCACGCATCGCCCATGACCTCGCGGTCGTAGGATGAGGCGATGGTCGCGATTGCCGGAGGCCACGGGAAGATCGCCCTGAGCTTGACCGAGCGTCTCAGCGGACGCGGCGAGCGGGCGATCAGCCTGATTCGCAACCCCGATCACGCGGACGATGTCCGGGCCCGGGGCGGCGAACCGGTCGTCTGCGACCTCGAGCACGCCGATGTGTCCGAGATCGCGGCTGCCATCACCGGCGCTTCCGCGGTCGTGTTCGCAGCCGGCGCCGGACCCGGCAGTGGAGCGGAGCGCAAGCTGACGATGGACCGCGACGGCGCCATCAAGCTGCTGGCGGCGGCCGAGGAGGTCGGGGCGCCGCGATTCTTGATCGTGAGCTCCGTCGGCGCGGAGTCCCCTCCGGATGACGAGGACGTGTTCAGCGTCTACCTGCGCGCCAAGGCCGAGGCCGACGAGGCCGTGCGGGCGAGCAGCCGGGACTGGACGATCGTGAGACCCGGCCCCTTGACCGACGACCCGGGCAGCGGGACGGTGCGGATCGACCTCGAGCCGTTCCGCGGCCAGATCGCTCGCGAAGACGTCGC
>Ga0335072_10003131_pt1 | contig 25054 bp, 17 predicted proteins | sample Lox_Sample_21_FD_206725 | JGI IMG/M metagenome (GOLD analysis project Ga0335072, IMG submission 206725) | Soil microbial communities from Loxahatchee National Wildlife Refuge, Florida, United States - Lox_Sample_2.1 | ecosystem: Environmental > Terrestrial > Soil > Wetlands | place: USA... | reverse complement strand
CGGCAAGGTCACCCTGCACACCAGGACCTACCCACTCGACGCCGCGCCCGATGCCATCGCCGATCTCGACGCGGGACGCGTTCGCGGCCGGGCCATTCTCGTCCCCTAACCCCGGAGGTGTGATCGATGGCCAAGGAATTGCGTTTCGGCGAGGAGGCCCGCACCCTGCTGCTGGCCGGGGTCGACCAGCTGGCCGAGGCCGTGAAGTCAACGCTCGGGCCGAAGGGGCGCAACGTCATCCTGGAGAAGATCACCGGGTCGCCGGTGGTCACCAACGACGGCGTGACGATCGCGCGAGAGATCCACCTCAAGAACCAGTTCGAGAACATGGGCGCCCAGCTGGTCAAGGAAGCGGCGATCAAGACCAACGACATCGTCGGCGACGGCACGACCACGGCCACCGTGATCGCCCACGCGATCGTCAGGCAGGGCATGCGGGCGATCGGCTCGGGCGCCAACCCGGTGCTGGTCAAGCGGGGCATCGACGTGGCTGTCGCCCGGCTGGTCGAGTACCTGCAGGGCGTCGCGCACCCGGTCAGCAGCGAGGAGGACTACGCCCGGGTCGCCGCGATCTCGGCCAACGACGACGAGTCGGTCGGCGTGGTGATCGCGAAGGCGCTGCATGCGGTGGGCGACGGCGGCATCGTCACCGTGGAGGAGTCGGCCAGCTACGGGATGCGGGTCGACTTCGTCGAGGGCTTCGAGTTCGACAACGGGTACGTGTCGCCGTACATGGTGACCAACCCGGCCAGCCTGGAGGCGATCGTCGACGACCCGTACATCCTGCTGTGCAGCGAGAAGATCACCAAGGTCCAGCAGCTGATGCCGCTGCTCGACAAGATCATGCGCGCGCCGCGCCCCCTGGTCATCATCGCCGAGACCGTCGAGGGCACGGCCCTGAGCATGCTGGTGCACAACCACGTCAACGGGGTGTTCCAGTGCGTCGCGGTGAAGGCGCCCGGCTTCGGCGACCGCCGGCTGCACAAGCTGGAGGACATCGCCGCGATCACCGGCGGTGCCGTGTACAGCAGGCACTCCGGGTTCACGCTGGAGACGATGGCCACCGGCCAGCTCGGCCGGTGCGCCCAGATCCGGGTCACCGCCGACCGGACCGCCATCATCGGCGGCAGCGGTTCCCGGGAGGACGTCGAGTTCCGGGTCGCCCAGCTGCGCGCGGAGCTCGAACGGGCCACGTTCGGGATCGACGAGGACGTGCTCACCGAGCGGATCGGCTCGCTGTCCGGCAAGGTCGCGGTGGTCAGGGTCGGGGCGCCGACCAACGCCGAGCTGAGGGAACTGCAGCACCGGGTCGAGGACGCGCTGTCCGCCACCCGGGCCGCCATGGCCGAGGGCATCGTGGCCGGCGGCGGGGCCGCGTTGCTGCACGCCGAGGGCAGCCTGGATGACCTGCAGGTCAAGGATGACTACGCGACCGGCGTGGACATCGTGCGCCGGGCGCTGTCCGAGCCCGCCTTCCTGATCGCGGCCAACGCCGGCTACTCCGGCCAGGAGGTACTGGCCCAGACCGGCCAGCTGGGCCCGGACGAGGGGTTCGACGCGCTGCAGGGACGCTACGGCAACATGATCGAGATGGGCATCATCGACCCGCTGCGGGTCACCCGGTCAGCGCTGCAGAACGGCGCCTCAGTGGCCGGTTTGCTGCTCACCACCAACACCCTGGTCGCCGAGGAACAGACACCCTGGGGCGGCAGCCCGGCGCTGATGACCGAGTACGGCGCGCTCGACGAGGGCCTGCACCAGCCGTCTCCGGACGCCAGTACCCCGCAGTCGCTCGGGCTCGGCCCGTCGATCGGCTGAGGCCCAGCCGACGGCCGTTGCCGCCCCGCGGCGGCTGGCCGTCACGCCCGAGAGCACCGGTGAGCACGCTGTGACGCAGGCCCCGCCGATAGCGCAGCCGAGCGGGCTACGGCGGCTGCGCTCGCGCGGGCGGGCCCGCGGCATCGTGGCCCTGCTCGGCCCGGCGTTCGTGGCCGCGGTCGCCTACGTCGACCCGGGCAACTTCGCCACCAATTTCGCCGCGGGGGCGCGTTTCGGCTACGCGCTCGCGTGGACGGTTGTGGTGGCCAACCTGATGGCCATGCTGGTGCAGTACCTGTCGGCCAAGACCGGCGTCGCCACCCAGCGCGACCTGCCGGAACTGTGCCGTGAGCACTTCGGCCGGGGCGTGTCCCTCGGCCTGTGGGTGCAGGCCGAGCTCATCGCCATGGCCACCGACCTGGCCGAGTTCGTCGGGGCGGCGCTCGGCCTGAACCTGCTGTTCCACGTGCCGCTGCTGGCGGCCGGGCTGATCACAGCCGTCGTTGCGTTCGGCATCCTGGCCCTCGAGCAGCGCGGCTACCGCCGCTTCGAGCTGGCCATCGCGGCCCTGCTCGGCATCGTCCTCCTCGGGTTCGCCTACGACCTGGCCAGCGTCGGCGCCAGCCCGCGAGGCATCGCGGCCGGGCTGGTTCCCGGGCTGGCCAGCGACCGGCTGCTGTTCGTGTCCGGCATTATCGGGGCGACCGTCATGCCGCACGTCGTCTACCTGCATTCCGCCCTGACCAAGTCCCGGGTGAGCTGCAGCGACGACGGCGAACGGCGCGAGCTGATGCGCTTTCAGCAGCTCGACGTGGTCATCGCGCTCGGCGCGGCCGGCCTGGTCAACCTGGCGATGCTGTTCGTCGCCGCCTCGGTGTTCAGCCGCACCGGCAGCCCGGGTATCGACTCGATCCAGGCCGCGCACGCCGGGCTCGGCCGGCTGGTCGGCGGTGGCGCCGCGCTGGCGTTCGCCATCGCTCTGCTGGCGTCGGGGCTGTCGTCGTCGAGCGTGGGCACCTACGCGGGCCAGGTGGTCATGCAGGGCTTCATCCGCCGCCGCATTCCACTGTTCGCCCGCCGCGCGCTCACCATGCTGCCCGCGCTGGTGGTGCTCGGGCTCGGCCTGCCCGCCACCGACAGCCTGGTGATCTCGCAGGTGGTGCTGTCGTTCGGCATTCCGTTCGCCCTGGTGCCGCTGGTGCTGCTGACCCGCCGCGCCGACATCATGGGCCCGCTGGTCAACCGGCGGATCACCACCGTGGCGGCCGGCGGCATCGCCGCGATGATCATTGCCCTGAACGTCTACCTGCTGTGGGCCACCTTCACCGGCTGAGCCTGCCGGAGCTTGGCGCGGACCTGCTCGGCCTCTGGGTGACGCAGATCGTCGAGGATGGCCAGCGCTTGCTGCCAGGCTTGCCCGGCCGCCTGCCGTTCTCCATGGGCGTGGTGGGTGTCACCGAGATGGCTGAGAATGTTGGTCTGGCGGAAGCGGTCGCCCTCCTCCTGGAGGATGGAGAGGGCCCGCTGGTAGCAGGCGACAGCCTGCGGGTACTGGCCCAGGTGGTGGTGGGCGTAGCCGAGGCTGTCCCAGGTAATGGCTTGGCCGTGCTGGTCGCCATTTTCCTCGGCGAGGGCGAGGGCCTGCTGGCAGCGGGCGATGGCCTGCTGGTAGTCCCCCAGCTGGGCGTAGCACCAGCCGATGTTGTTGAGGGCCCTGGCCTGCCCGGGCTGGAAGCCGACGGAACGGTACAGGGCGAGGGCCGCCTCGGTATGCGAGAGCGACTCCCGGTACCGGCCCTGTTCCATGGAGATCAGGCCGAGGCAGATGTGAGCACGGCCCTCGCCGGCTTGGTCGCCGAGCTGCCGGTACAAGTTCAGCGCCTGACGGTAGTGGCGGCGAGCGTCCTGGTGTGCGCCGAGCCGGACACTGACGTTGCCGAGGCCGCGGTGGGCCAGAGCCTGAGCCTCGTCGTCGGACAGGCGGCAAGCGGCGGCCAGCGCGATCTGCTGGGTGGTCACGTAGTCGTGCTGGTGTCCGCGGCGGTCGAGGAAGGTAGCCATAGTCAGCGGAAGCTGCCAGGCGTGCGTGTCAAAGCCGGCGCTGACCGCCTGGCTCAGCACGGCGAGCAGCACGTGGTGCTCGGCCTCGAACCAGGCCATCGCCTGTTCGTAAGCGGTCATCTCTTCGGGTCGTACGGCAGGCTCCGGCGGTGCCAGGCTGACCTGATCAAGGTGCGGGTGCAGCACCAGGGCGGCTGCATACGCGCTGTGCAGGTAATAGTCCAGCATGCGCCGGGTGGCTGCGCGCCGCTGCGCTTCGCCGTCCTCGGCGTCGGCGCGTTCGGCGGCGTAGGCGCGCAGCAGGTCGTGGAGGGCGAAGCGGCCCGGCAGATGCTGGGTGAGGAGGCTGGCGCGGCCGAGCTCGCCGAGCACGTCCCGGGCCTGGTTCAGCTGGATGCTGGCCAGGCTGGCGGCCGCGACCGCAGTGATGTCCGGGCCTGGGTGCAGACTCAGCAGCCGGAACATGCGCGCGGCGGGCGCGGAGAGGTTCTGGTAAGACCACGAGAACGCCGCCCGGACGCTGGCGACGTCCCCGGCGTCCAGGGCGTCGAGCCGGCCGCTGGCGTCTCGCAGCTGCCCGCTCAGCGTGGCCAGGGACAGGCCCGGCTGCATGGCGGCGCGGGCCGCGGCGATGGACAGGGCCAGCGGCAGCCCGGCGCACAGGCCGGTCAGCTCGGCGGCCACACCAGGTTCGGCGGCCAGGCGTTCTCGCCCAAGCCTCTGCGCCAGCAGCTCGCCAGCCTCGGCCGGGCTGAGCAGGTCGAGCGTCACCGGGTGCGCGCTTTCCGCGGCGACCAGGCCGGTGAGCTGGCGGCGGCTGGTGACCAGCACCAGGCACCGGGAGCCGCCGGGCAGCAGCGGGCGGACCTGGTCGGTGTCGCTGGCGTTGTCCAGCACGATCAGCATCCGCCGGCCGGCGAGCAGGCTCCGGTACAGGTCCTGCTCGGCTTCTGCGGTGGACGGGATCTGGTGTGCCGGAGTATGCAGCGCGTCCAGGAATCTGCGGATCGCGTCCGCCGGGGTGACCGGCGTCCCGGACGGATCGAAGCCGCGCAGGTTGATGTAGAGCTGCCCGTCCGGGAAGCGCTCGGCGATCTGGTGGGCCCAGTGCACGGCGAGCGCGGTCTTGCCGATCCCTGCGGTCCCCCCGATCGCGGCGATCACCACGACGCCTGGCGGATCCCCGCCGGGCGGGCCAAGCAGCCGGGACAGCGCCTGCAGTTCGCGGGCCCGGCCGGCGAAATGGCGCGGGGCCACGGGAAGCTGGCGTGGCACGGGCGGCCTCGCTGGGGCCGGCCGCCGCGCCGGGGGCGGCGCTGCCTGCTGGCGCAGCACCCGGAGGTGCGCTTCGGCCAGTTCGCGTCCCGGGAGCATCCCCAGTTCCTCGTCCAGGCGCCGCCGCAGGTTCTCGTAGATGCCGAGCGCCGCTGCCTGCTGGCCGGTAGCGGCGAGCGCGATCATTAGCCGGGCGTGGACCCGCTCGTCCAGCGGCGCCCGCCCGGCCAGGGCCTGCAGGTGGCCAAGCACCTGTTCGTGCAGGCCGGCTGTTTCGGTGGCGGCGGCGTAGTCGACGATGAGCGCGGTCCGCCGCTGGCTGAGCTCGATCACGGCCGGGTGGCCCTGCAGCAACTCGATGTCCGCCGCTGGCTCTGCGCGCCACAGCCGGAGCGACTGTTCGTACCGCTGGCAGGCCTGGGCCTCGTCCCCGCTGGCGGCCGCCTGGCACGCCAGGCCGGCCAGCCTGGCGAATTCGGTCAGGTCGGATTCGACGGCGCCCGGTGCCAGCCGGTAGCGCGCACCGTCCCAGGAGAGCGCTGGCTTCGGCCGCGGGGTGGCAGCGCCGGCCCGCCCATGACCGAGCAGGCCCCGGATCCGGGTGATGTAGCCGTGCACCATGGTCGCCGCGGTCCCGGGCGGGTCGCCTGCCCACAACGCGTCGACGATGTCCGCCCGGCTCAGCCCGGCATCGGCGTGCAGGACCAGCAGCGTCAGCACCGCTCGCAACCGGGCCGGCCCGAGCGCCACCGGCACCCCGCCGCGCGATCCGGCCACCGGTCCCAGGATGGCGAGCCTGAGGCCGGTTCCGGTGCTGCCGTCGCCGCCTTGGTCTGGCCGGTCGCCCATGCCCCTTCACCGCTCCCGGCCGGGTGCCCGCAGATGGCCGGGCTCCCGGCTGTTGGCCCTGCACAACGACCGGAATTATCCCGTCTCGCCGTCCAGGCCGCCACCGATGCGATGACAGCGGGTGTGCCACGGCCGAGGCATGCCGCCGTTCATGTCGTTGCCGTGCCGCTGGTCAGGGCTGAGTTACCGGGGAGTAGTTAACGAGCGATTAGCGCCGGATATAACAGCCTCCCGCACCGTGGTGTGAGCCAGTGCAAGCATTAGGGAAAGGAAGGTCCATGATCCGCAGGGTTAAGAACACAGCCGCGGTCATCCTGGCCGTGGCGGGAATGGCTTTCGCGGTAGTCGCCCTGGCCGCTCCGGCTGGGGCGGCATCAGTATCGTCCGGAAGCGTCGCCGGTCCGGATTTCACCTGCCCGGCAAAGGCGGTATGCACCTGGTACGGCGAGGACTTTAATAGCACCCCGCACGAGTGGTGGCCGGGCAACCGGTACGGGAAGTGGTATAGCTTCCACAAGCTGGGCGTCAACAACCCGGGATCGATTCGGAACAACACCGTGACCACCGCGACGTCCGAAGCCAGCGCGGTGTATATCGACAGGTCGGCTGGCGGGAGGAGCCACTGGAGGTGCCTTCCCGGCAATACCCCAGGGTCGGCCCTCAAAGACCTGGACCACTACTACGGCTGGTTCTTCATCACGGCACCGGGAGTGGCCTCCTGCGCCGAGCCTCCATCGAACTAGGCATCACACCGATGACGGGCGGCTAAGGGCACGGGCACGGCCCTTGAGGGGATCATGGCGGTTCTCACGCCGCCAGATCACTTCCCGAGGGGCCATGCCCGCGCCTCCTGGAGTTTGGCGCGGACCTGCTCGGCACCTGGGAGGTTCAGATCTTCGATGATGGCCAGGGCTTGCTGCCACGCCTCGCGGGCGAGGTACGGCTCTCCATCGCTGTGGTGGGCATCGCCGAGATGGGCCAGGACCTCGGCCTGGAGGTTGCGGTCATCCAGCTTCCGGAGGAGGGCGAGGGCCTCCTGGTAGCAGGCGACGGCTTCGGCGTGCCGGCCAAGGTGGTCATGGGCCCAGCCGAGAGTGTCCCAGGCATTGGCCTCGCCGTGCTGGTAGCCGATTTCCTGGTGGAGGCTGAGGGCCTGCTGGCAGTAGGCAAGAGCATCCTGGTAGCTGCCCAGCCGGACGTGGCACCAGCCGATGTTGTTGAGGATGCTGGCCTGTCGCGCCCGGTCGCCGAGGTCCTTGTATACCTCAAGACCCTGCAGGCAATGATCGAGCGCCTGGCGGTACTGGCCTTGCCGATCGTGCGTAAAGCCGAGGCCAAGGAGGACCCGGGCCTGGCCCTCACGGTCGCCGAGCTGCCGGTACAAGTCGAGCGCCTGTTCGTAGTGGTGCACGGCATCCTGGTAGGAGCCAGCCTGGGTGCTGGCGTGCCCGAGGCTGCGGTGGACCAGTGCCTGGGCCTCCCGGTCGCCCAGCCGCTGAGCAGAGGCCAGGGCGGTTTGCTGGGCCGTTGGGTAGCTGCGCCAGTAGCCTCGGCGGTCGAAGAAGGTCGTAAGAGTCAGCGGGATCTGCCATCCGTGGGTGTCGAAGCCGGCCCTGACCGCCTGATCGATGGTGGCGAGAACCACCCTGTGCTCGGCGTCGAACCAGGCCATCGCCTGCTCGTAGCCAGCCATGTCTTCCGGCGTGACCCCCGGCTGCGCCGGGACCAGGTTGATCGTGTCGCGGTGCGAGTGCAGAACCAGGGCGGCCGCATGCGCGGTATGCAGGTAGTGATCAAGCATCCGGTGGGTCGCCGCGCGCTGCTGCGGCTGGCTGTCTTCGGCGTCGGCGCATTCGGTGGCGTAACTGCGCAGCAAATCATGGAAGGCGAACCGGCCGGGGAGGTGCTCGGTGAGCAGGCTGGCACGGGTCAGCGCGGCCAGGGCGCGGCGGGCCTGGCCGAGCGGGATCCCGGCCAGGCTGGCGGCGGCAGGAGCGGTAATGTCCGGACCGGGGTGCACGCCCAGCAGCCGGAACATGCGCGCCGCCGGCTGGGTCAGATGCCGGTAAGACCAGGAGAAGACCGCCCGCACGCTGGTGGCGGGGTCACCCGCGTCGAGGACATCAAGCCGGCTGCCCGCCTCGCGAAGCCCGGTGACCAGCGTGGCCAGCGGCAGGCCTGGGAGCAGGGCGGCGCGGGCGGCGGCGATCGCCAGCGCCAGCGGCAGCCCTGCGCAGAGCTCGGTCAGCTCGGTGACGCCGCCGGCCTCGGCCATGATCCGTGCCGGGCCCAGGCGCCGGGCCAGCAGCTCATGGGCGTCGGCCGGGTTGAGCAGACCCAGGGTGACCGGACGCGCGCCCTCGACCGCGACCAGGCTGGTGAGCTGGCTGCGGCTGGTGACCAGCACCAGGCTCCCGGGGCCACCGGGCAGCAGCGGGCGCACCTGCTCCGCGTCGCGGGCGTTGTCCAGGACGATCAGCATCCGCCGGCCAGCGAGCAGGCTCCGGTAGAGGTCCTGCTGGGCTTCGGCGGTGGACGGGATCTGCTTGACCGGAACCCGCAGTGCGTCCAGGAAGCGGCGGATCGCGTCCGCGGGCGCGACCGGCGCCCCGGACGGGTCGAACCCGCGCAGGTTGACATAGAGCTGACCGTCTGGGAACCGGTCGGCTACCCGGTGCGCCCAGTGCACCGCCAGCGCAGTCTTGCCGACCCCGGCGGTCCCGCCGATGGCGGAGATCACTACCGTTCCCGGAGGCTCGCTAGCGGTGTGGTCCAGCAGCCCGGTCAGCATCTGCAGCTCGCCGGCCCGGCCCGCGAAGTGGCGCACTGTGGCGGGCAGCTGGCGTGGCACCGGCCGGTCCGCGCCCACCGGACCCGGGTCACCTCCGGGTCCCGTGGACTTCCCCCCCGCCACGCCCGCCCCGGCGGTCTGGGCCGGCTCGGGCCCAGGGGTCGCGCCGGTTACCTGCTCGCGCAGTACCAGCAGGTGCGCGTCGGTCAGCTCCCGGCTCGGGCGCACGCCGAGTTCGTCGTCCAGGCGCCTTCGCAGGTCTTCGTATACGGCCAGCGCCGAGGCCTGCTGGCCGGTAGCAGCTAATGCGACCATCAGCCGGGCATGGGCTCGCTCGTCCAGCGGCGCCCGGCTGGCCAGGGCTCGCAAGTGGGTCACGGCCGGCTCGTGCAGGCCGGCCGCGCCGGTGGCGGCCGCGTAGTCGATGGTGACGGCGGCACGCCGCTGGTCAAGCTCGATCACTGCCGGGTGCCCGTGCAGCAGCTCGATGTCGGCCGCCGGGTCTCCCCGCCATAGCCGCAAGGCCTGCTCGTACAGTTGGCACGCCGGTACCGGATCCTCGGCGGCGACCTGCCGGGCGCGGTCTGCCAGCTCGGTGAAGTCGCCCAGGTCGGAATCGAGGGCACCGGGGGCCAGCCGGTAGAGTGCCCCGTCCCACGACAGAACGCCACCGCGGGGCTGCGGCCGGCCGTCCCGCCGGCCGTCGCCCGGCCCGAGCAGCCGGCGTATCCGGGTGATGTAGCCCTGAACCATCGTCACCGCCGTCCCGGGCGGATCGTCGGTCCACAGCGCGTCGATGATCGCTGCCCGGCTCAGCCCGGCCTCAGCGTGCAGGGCCAGCAGGACCAGCACCGCTCGCTGCCTGATCGGCCCCAGCGCCACCGGCGCTTCGTCACGCCAGGCCGCAACCGGTCCCAGGATTTCCAGCCGGAGCCTGGGCTGGCCGGTGCCGTCCTGGGCTGGCGGCGGCTGCTGCCCCGGGGTGGCCGGGGCGGCCAGCGCAGCCAGCTCCGCGTGCTGGTCGCCACTCAGGTGCAGCGCTTGGGCCAGCCGGGTTACCGACCCCGACCGTGGCCTGGTGGTGCGGCCCTGCTCAATATCCTGCACGGCGGCCGCACTGAGGCCGGCCCGTTCGGCCAGCTGGTCCTGAGTCAGGCCAGCGGCCTCGCGATACGACCGCAGCCGCGTGCCGAACGTGTTCTGCGGTGGCAGGCCGTGCTCTCCCACGCCAGTCCATCCGTCCCCCGGCCGGGTGCCGCTGGAATGGTGGCGCCCGCCGCCGTCGGCCACACACAACGTCCCGGATTATTGCGGATTGCCGGCCAAACCGGGAGATGAATGGCTGATCAGGAGTAGGTGGGCGTGAACCGATCGGGCTAGGTGATGTGCGCCTCCTGCTGCCGGCTGGCCCTGGTCAACCCGGGGTCACATCCTGCCAGCTCAGCCCGTCATCGGCGGTGCTCCACAGCTTGACCGCCTGCGCCGTGCACTTTGACTGCTGCTTCGGGCCAGAGCACACGTAGCCGCCGCCGGCGACGATCGTCGCGCTGGCCGGGCCGGCTGCGCTTACGGCGGTCGCGCCCGCAAACGGCAGGGAAATCCTGGTCCATGTCCGGCCGTTGTCTTGGCTAACCAGGGCAGTTCGGCCCGGCGGTACCAGCCACACGACGTTGCCGTCCGCGGCCATCGGGACGGGCCCCGGCACGGTGGACCCGGTGATCGTGACCGGGTGAGCCGACGCCCCGCTGAACGACGCGCCGCCGTTCTGGCTCACCAGCAGGGAAGCAGATCCCGCGCCGTTGCTGCTCGGGCTGGCCGCGAACACGGGCAGTTCCATGGCCTTACCGGCCAGGAACGGCGTGCCGAGCGCGACGTACTGGTCAGCGGGGATCCCGCCCAGCGCCGTCCGGGACCAGTGCAGCCCGCCGTCCGAGGTATAGATCAGGTAGTTCCTCGCCGCGCCGACCACCGCAACACCGTCCTTGGCCGACGCGAACATCGCGATCCACCAGGGCAGCCCGAGGTAGGGAAGCTCGCGGTTCGGCTGGGCCAGCTGGGTAAAGCTGGCGCCGTCGTTGGAGGAGACGAACAGCCGTGGGATGCTGGCCGACGCCGACTGGTCCCAGACCTCCAGCAGGGTCAGCGTCCCGGCCGAGCCCTGGCTGATCACGACCTGGTTCGGCGACTGCCCGGGTGAGACGCCCGCGGGCGCGGCGGAGGACGGCAGTGCCGTCATCGTCCACGCTGACTGCCCGGCAACCCCTCGCCGGAACAGCTCGACCGCGCTGCCGTGCTCGGCCGCCAGCCAGACGGCCGAGCCCCCGGAAGCGGTCACCGCGGCCACGGAGTGCCCGGAAACACCGGCCGGAAGCGCCAGCGTCGACCAGGAGTGTCCGCTGTTGCCCGACAGGTAGAGGCTGCCGTTGCTCACGGCCCAGGCGGTCTGGCCGCTCACGTCGGCCGGCCCGTTTATCTGAGCGGTGGCGGACACGTCGTGGCCGGCCGGCGACATGTGAACCGCGTCCGTGAGCTGATACACCTGCGAGCCGCAGGCTGCCGTCACAGCCGCGACGACCGGCAGAGCGGCCACGAGGAGCAGATTACGTTTCCTTAGTATCTTGATTCCCATTTGCCATGGTCTCCTTTATCTGCGCCGTCATTAATAGTGGGCCGACTGGCCTAGCTTATGTACCTGCATTTGTCAGAGGCGCCGGCCGAACTATTGGTGTCCACGGTCGAATTGACGCAGTCTTCGTCGACCGGCATCGTATACCCGTTATAGGTCAGCGTGATTGGCTGAGTGAACTGGTGAATTCGCTGATAGTCGTTCCAGTCCTTGTTGGGCAGGCATACCAGGTCGTAGATCCCGGCATTGTTATCGGGATCAGCGGCTGCCACGTAGGAAGGAGGATATCTTAGCGATGCGAAATCACTCAGGAAAGATCCGCAGGTCGATCCGTACATCGCGGGAAAGTAGATCGTGTTGACGCTCAGCTGATGATCCCATCCCCTCATGAATGCCTGGGCTGCTTGTATGCATCCGCCTCCGGATACCCCATAGGACTCCAGGTCGTACCAGATCGGGTCCAGGCTGCCGTAGCCCTCCGCTTCCGCTGCCCGCTTTGCATCGTTAGCTTGCTGAACTCCCTGGCCATAGGCCGTGCTGGTATTGAGGCTGATGGTGTCGGGGAAGTAGGCCTGGCCACATGCCTCTGGCATCTGACGGCCGTACCAGAACGGCACGACAGCCCAGCCGCGCCTAATAGCGGAATCGAGAGTGGACTTGCTGATCGGCGTACAGCCGACGTAGGCTCCTCCGGAGCCGCCCAGATATGTTCCGTAGACATACCACGGGGTATGCTTAAGCCAGTCCTCGAGACCGGCTGCCGAGGGGTGGAAACAGCTATCGAAACCCAGAAGCCGATGATAACTCTTGTTGCCTATTTTCGTGGCGGCGCCGGCCGGTGCACCCGATAGCGCAATCATCATCGGCACCGCGGCCAGCACCGAGCACAAACATGTGATCAGGCGCGCTAGCCTTACTCGTTTCACGATCGTCACCTCATTCAGTGGGATGGATGTGGCGTGGGGTCAGTCTGCGGAACCGGGAGGTATTGGGCGCTAAGCGCGTCCAAACTGGGTCCGTTCCCGTACCTGCGCGCTGCGGCCGCACATATGGCCTGGTCATCGCCGTGCCATTCCGGAAGAGGTGCTTGTCCTGGCCGGGGCCCACGCGGCCGGGTTCCCGGGCTCCCGGCTCCGGTGGGCGTCGCCGTTCAAGAAAAATCCCTCCGGCCGCCGCGAAGGCGGCCGGAGGGCGGCTGAAGACGGATCCCGCTAGCTCACGGGGAAATTGAAGTAGTGCAGGCTGACGAACGGCGGGCTGCCGGTCGCCCCCGACACGAACTCGAGGTAGACGGTATGGGTGCCGGTGGTTTCGGCGATGTTGGCCGGGACGGTCGTCCAGTCCGCCCAGCCCCCGGTATTGGCGACCGCGAAGCTGCCGATGGGGGCGTCAGACGGGTTGTCGAGCACCACCTCCACCAGGCCGCTGACCCCTCCGGCGGCTCCGGACGCCACGCGCGCGTCGAACTGGCTGGACCCGGAGCCGAAGTTGATGCCCGGATACTCCAGCCAGTCCCCGTTGACGAGCTGAGCCACCTGGTTGCCGTCGACGCCGGACGGGCTGGTATCGCCGGTGGCCGGGGTGACGGAGATCGTTCCCTGGCTGGCGCTGTAGCAGTCGGCGGAGATGTCCGCGGTCGCTGTCGTCTGGCACTCGGCGCCGGAGGGCGACGGGCTGGGCGACGGTGACGGACTGGCCGACGGCGATGGGCTGGGAGAGCTGCCACTGGTCTCGTAGACCGCGACGTAGCCAACGCTCATCGACGCGCCGGAACTGGTTGACGAGGCGGGCGCGGTGCAGCCGCAGATCGCGTCCGGGTAGGAGCCGCCCATGGCCAGGTCCAGGATGAGGAAGAACCCGTGGTCGACGGCGGCCTGCCAGGTAGCGGCGCCGACCTGGCTCTCGGTCACGGTGTAGTAGGCGTTCCCGTTGAGATACCAGGTGATGGACTCATCGCTGGTGTCGGTCCGGTTGACGATCACGGAGTAGGTGTTGTAGCCGGTCTGGCAGCCCGAGCACGCCTGCAGGCCGCTGGTAAGGCCGGTGGTCTCGTCGCACGGGCCTCCCGGGTCGGTGCCGCAATGCAGGGTCCCGGAATGCTCGGACAGGGCGTTGACGTCCTCCATGACGTCGATCTCGCCGGTGGAGGGCCAATTCGAGCAGTCCATCGTTCCCGAGGTGCCCGCGCCACTGGCCCGGAACCCGGCGCCCAGCATCCAGAACGCCGGCCAGTAACCGACGCCGCTGGACGGGTTGGGCTGCTCGATCGAGGCACTTACCTCCATCTCGCCGCCTGCCGGGGCCTCGAAGTCGTCGGCGACGGTCTCGATACGGCCCGATGTCCAGGAACCGCCGTTGTCCAGCGCGGTGATGTTGAGGTGGCCGTTGCCGTCTTCGGCGACGTTCGCGGCGGAGCTGGTGTCGGTCTCGACCTCGCCGGTGCCCCAGTTGGCCGTGCAGCCGGTGCCTGAGTACTGGGTGCCGGTGTCATAGGTCCAGCCCGAATCGGCCCCTGAGCCGGCAGCGCCGGAGAAGCTGTCGCTGTAGGTGGTGGTCCAGCCGGGCGGCGGGCTCGGCACGGCCGTGGCCGATGCCGTCGTCGCGCGGCCGATGACCGCGGCCGTTACGCCCAGCGACACGAGCATGACCGACGCTAATGCGGCAATCAGCCGGCTCCGCGGACTGGGTGCGTGCGGCCAGTGGATCTTGGTGAGCATGGTCCGTTCTCCTCCTTGCTATCGCGAATCGGTCCCGCTCCGGTCTGGCCCCGTGCCTGGTTTGCCACGGTCCGCGGTGGCGCCCTGGCCCGCACGGCCCGGCCTCAGCCCTCGCCGGGCGCCGGGCAGCCACAGCTACCGCGGATCACCAGGTGAGTGGGCAGTACCTCGGCCGTCGGTGGCGGGGCGCCGGGGACGCCGCGGGCGCCGTGGCCGGCGTGGTCGCCGCGCTCGATGCGGTCGACCCGGTCGAGCAGCCGGCGGGCAGCCATGCTCCCCAGCTCACGCAGCGGCTGGCTGACCGTGGTCAGCGGCGGATCGGTCATCCGGCTCGGGTAGATGTCGTCGAATCCGGTGACGGCCACGTCACCGGGCACCGCGACACCGGCCCGGCGGAATTCCCGCAGCAGCCCGATGGCCATCTGGTCGTTGGCGCACGCCACGGCCTCGGGCAGGCGAGGCCGGGTCAGCAGGGCACGGCCCGCGTCCGAGCCGCTGGCCTCTGAGAAGTCTCCGTGAATCGGCCGGTCGGCGGTGCACCGCGCGGTGGTGCGGACCACTTCCTCGAACACGGCCAGGCGCTGGCGCGCGTCGGGGGAGTCGGCCGGACCGCTGACAAAGCACAGCCGCCGGTATCCGTGCGCCGAGGCCAGGTGGCTGACGACGGCGCGGATGCCGCCGGCATTGTCCACCGCGATCGTGTCCAGGTCGGCCACGTCGGCCGGGCCGGCGATGAGCACCACCGGGACCCGCCTGGCCAGCGCGGCCAGTTCACTGCGGGGCAGCACGTCCTCGGCCATGAGCAGGCCGTCCACCTTGCCGGACAAGGTCCGGATCCGGCGCTGGAACGACGCGCCCCGCGGGCCGAACGACAGCAGCAGCGAGACCTCGCTGCCGCGCAGCACGCTCTCGACCGCGTGCACGATCTCATCGACGTACAGCAGGCTGCTGCGCTCGATGTCGATCTCGTCGGCGCCCCGCTCCAGCGCCACCAGGCCGATGATGTCCTTGCGCCGCGTGGACAGGCCCTGTGCCGATGCGTCGGGCACGAAACCCAGCCGCTCGATGACGTCTGTCACGCGCTGGCGGGTTTCCGGGCGGACGAGGTCCGAGCCGTGCACGACGCGGGAGACCGTGGCGGTCGAGACGCCAGCCTGGCGGGCGATGTCATAGACAGTGGCCATGAGACATTTCCGGAGAACCTACGCTTGTAACCGGTTACATAAGCGGCAACCTCAACGCTAAGGACCCGGCCCAGCCCTGTCAACGCCCCCTGGCGCTCCCGGTCCCACACGGCGCCCATTCCGCTCCCGGCCCCACACCGGCGCCGCCGCCCATCCCGCGCCCCCGCTCTCGGGGCCGCGGCCCCTGGTTGGCGGCTCGAACGGGGTGGTGCCCACCACATCACTCGTTTAGCCGGGTGCGGGCGGCCAGGGGCTGGCAACCGCATTCGTTCTGCCGGTACCCGCGGCCGGGGCTGGCCGCCGCGGAGTGCCGCGGCTCGGAATTTGTGTCGTGCCCCAGATTGAAGGCGCGCTGATTTGGCTAATGGCCCATGGTTCGCCCGGCCGGGCGGCGCGTAGCGTGCGCGCAAAGGAGGCCCGCGCGCCCGACGTGCCGCCATGCCTCCGCAATCAACTGCGAGGTCGTCGCCGGAGTCGCCGTGAGCGAGACAGGCCGCTGCCCATACTGCGGCTCAGCACCAGGCGCGGCGGGTGCGAACGCCGCACTCGAGCCGGATGGCCCGGCCAGGGCCGGTCTCGAGCCGCTGTACCGCGAAGTGCGCCGGATCCGTGAGATCGCCGAGGCGCACGCCGTGGATGACGACGGCCGCCGCATCATCGAGGCGCACGCCGCGGATGACGACGCGCGCCGCATCGCCGAGCTCACCCGCCAGGTGCACGAACTCCGGGTCACCGTGGCCAGGCTGCGCGGCCCGGGTGTGGCCGCCCGCCCGGTCCCGGCCGGCGTTCGCACCGCCCGAACCGACGGGGTGCCGGGCTGACCCGCACGGCGGGCAGCGCGCGGGTCAGCCCGTGGGCCTTCCGGACAACGGCCACAACTTCGGACTGGGGCTTTCGATCGTGAGCGCCATCGCTGAGGCCCACGGCTACAGCACTAGAGGTTCCAGGCCTTGCCGTTCCAGTGCTCGATGATGGTGCTCGACCAGTCGGTCGAGCCCACGGCCCAGGCGTCCTCTGGAGAGATGGCCACGACACCCAAAAGTGCATCGATGGAGCTGTCCGGCGGGTTGACGGCCGGCACCACGGTCCACCGCTTGCCGTTCCAGTGGAACGCGGCAGTCTCGCAGGGGCAGCTTGTGTTGCTGTAGCCGACCGCCCACGCGTTGGTGGGCGAGCTTGCCGACACGGCCCAGAGATTTGTCACGCCGGTCGGGTTCGGGCTGGGCACCACACACCAGCGCTTGCCGTTCCAGTGCAGGATCAGGCTCTTGTACACCGGCCCGCTGTCGTTGTAGCCGACCGCCCAGACGTTGTCGGGCCCGGTAGCGGCCACGCCCTGCAAGAACCCGTAACCGTGGGGGGTGCTGGCGGGGATCCGCTGCCACTGCTTGCCGTTCCAGTGCTCGATCAGCGCATCCTGCGGTGCCTGGGCGCCGGTCCAGCCGACCGCCCAGGCGTTGCTGGCGGAGGTCGCGGCCACACCGGTGAACTGTGCGCTGCTGGCGGGCAACGAGAAGAACTGCTGCTTCCAGGTCTTGCCGTTCCAGTGCTCGATCAGCGGAACGGCGTTGCCCGTGTCGCCAGGACCACCGCTGATCGAGCCGACCGCCCAGGCGTTCGTGGGTGAGGTGGCCGCCACGCCGTTGAGATACGCGCTGCCGCCCGGAGTCGGCGTGGGCACCTGGCTCCAGGTCGTGCCGTTCCAGTGATAAGCAAGGGTCTGAGACGGGTAGTACCAGCCGGTTCCACCGACCGCCCACGCGTCCGTGCGGGACTGCGCCGACACGGCCTGGAAGCCACTGCTGAAGGAGTAGTCCTCCCACGAGCTGCCGTTCCAGTGCGTGATCAGTCCCCCGTTGCCTCCCAGGCCAACCGCCCACACGTCATTGGCCGACGTCGCGGCCACGTGGTAATAGCGGCCAGAGACGCTCGGATACTCCGCAGGGAACAGCGACCCGGCCCTGACCCCGGCTCCGGCCAGCGTCGCCCTAGTGCCGCTGCGGTTGGCGCCCACCTCATGCCTGACCGCGGCTGCGGTGCTGGCGGCCGCGGCAAGGCCGGCCGGGGCCAGGGCCGGTAAGATCAGTGCCGCTACCGCGGTGCCGACGATCAGTCTCCGCCTGCGCTGCATGTGCATCCGCCCTCCAGCGCCCGACGCACACCGGCACAACCGCGTCGGGCGGCATTATTGTGCGCTCATAACGCGCACCCGGCAAGAGGAGCCGTTCCCGACGGCGTCAGCATGGCCCGGTGCCGCACGCGCGGGTAACTGAGCCCACCCCTGCGATACCTCATCCTCGACTTGCCCTCAGGGCGCCCGCTGCCCGGTGTCGGTGAGCGTGCGGCCGGCGGGGATCGGGACGAGGTGCACCTCACAGCGGGCGTGCCGGATGAGCTGGCCGGTCAGGCTGGCATCGAACAGGCCGGCCGAGGCACCATCGGCCGGCGAGCCGGCGATGATCATCCGGGCCTGCCGTTCGGCGGCGAAGTCGGCTATCCGCCGCCCGCTGCCGCCGTGATCGCCCACCACGCGCAGCACATGCCCGTTCGCCGAGATCCCAGCCGAGCGAAGCCGGCCCACGGTGTCCGCGATGACGTCCCGGGCCGCCTCGGCGGTCTCCGCGTCGATCACCTGGTCGCCCACCACGTCGGTCTCCAGCACGTGCAGCACCTCGATCGGCGCGTCCAGAACCCGGCCCAGGCTGATCGCGGCGTCGGTCACCTCGGCCCCGCCGGCCCCGGCGCCGACGGCCACCACCAGCGGCGCCGCGGCCCGGACGCCCGGCTCCCCGGCGATGGCTGGCTCAGCGGCGGCACCCGGATCTTCCGTGAGGCGCCGCTCGGCCTGGGTCAGCAGCGAGTGTCCGGTGGACAGGACAACGATCGCCACGGCCACGGTTGCGGCACCGAGATAGAACGGCACGTGCACGTTCAGGCTGGCGGCCAGCCGGGCGGCGCAGTATGGGGCCAGGCCCCCGCCGATAAACCGCACGAAGCCATAGGCGGCCGAGGCGATCGGGCGCTCGACCGGCGCGACGAGCATCACCGACTGGGTGGTCAGCGTGTTGTTCAGCCCGACGAAGGCGCCGGAGACGATCACCGCGACGATGAGCGTGATCTGCGACGACGTGAACGCGGCGATGACCACCAGGTCGACGGCCAGCAACGCGAGGTTGACGTAGAGGCTCTTCGGCGTGCCGAACCGGCGCTGCGCGCGGGGCGCCACGAACACCGCGAAGATGGCGACCAGGATGCCCCAGCCGGTGAACACGTACCCGAGCTGGTGGATGCCCAGGTGCATCGGGAACGGGGTATAGGCCAGCAGGGTGAAGAAGCCCCAGTTGTAGCACAGCGCGGTCAGGCTCATGATCAGCAGGCCGCGGTGCCGCAGCGCCCGCAGCGGCTCGGCGACCGAGGTCTTGCGTTTGGGCTGCGGGGTCTGGTCGACAAAGGCGATCGTGGCGATCAGCGAGATCGACATCAGCACGGTGACGCCGAAGAACGGGCCGCGCCAGCTGATCCCGCCGAGTTCGCCGCCGACCAGCGGGCCGAGCGCGATGCCGACGCCCAGCGCGGTCTCGTACAGGATGATCGCCCCGGCGAACCCGCCGGACGCCGCGCCGATGATCACCGCCAGCGAGGTGGCGATGAACAGCGCGTTGCCCAGTCCCCACCCGGCCCGGAAGCCGATGATCTCCCCGATCGAGTGCGACGCCCCGGCCGCCGCGCTGCCCGCCACGATCAGGACGAGGCCGGCGATCAGGGTCCGCTTGCCGCCGATGCGGCTGGACACCCACCCGGTGATCAGCATGGCCACCGCGGTCACCACGAGATAGCTGGTGAACAGCAGCTCGACCGAGCTCGGTGAGGCTTTGAGCTGCTTGGACAGGGCGGGCAGGATCGGGTCGACCAGCCCGATGCCCATGAACGACACCACGCAGGCGAACGCGACCGCGTAGACCGCCTTCGGCTGGCGGAACGGGCTGACCGGCTGGGTGTGAGCAGCGGGGCTGACCGGCCGGGCGTGACCAGTGCCGGCCCGGCCGTCGTGGGCGGCGCTCACCGGGCCGCGTCTTCGCCGGTCGCCGCGGGCGTAGCGTTCGGCCCGGTCACGAGGGTGAGGCCGGCCGCGGCGGCCCGGCGGTCACTGTCGATCTCGCGGAGCCGGATCATGGCCGGGACCGCGGCCGCCAGCGCGGCCGCCTCGTCACCGGGCAGCTTGTCGATCAGGCCGGCGAACGTCGCGGCACCAGCCCGTCGCCGGGCGCGGATGTAGTCATGACCCTCCGGGGTCAGCGCCACGAGCACCACGCGCTTGTCGGACGGGTCGGGCCTCCGTTCGGCCAGGCCCGCCTGCTCAAGCCCGGTCACCAGCACGCTCATCGACGGCTGGGTGACCCCCTCGATCACCGCCAGGTCGGTAAGCCGCCGGGCGCCGGTGCGGTCCAGCGTGGACAGCGTGGACGCGGCGGTCAGGCTGATCTCCCGCGGCCCGTTCTTGACCGCGAGCGTCACCAGCCCGTACAGCGCCTCCCCGATCGCGTTCCGGCTATCCGTGCTGCTCACCGAGTCTTCAGTCGCCATAACTATCAAGCATAGCTCAATCTATATAGATGAGCTATGTACACCCTCCGCGGGACGTGCCCGCTGGGTGAGAGCCGCACCGGGGAGCGCCGAGGCCCGGTCTGGCCGTGGTCCGCACCGGGGAGCACGAGGGCCGGTCTGCCCGTAGTCCGGGAACGGGCGATTAGTCCCTGATTAGCGTTCAGTTCCTGGCGTTCGCACAGGATGGCCTGGCAGGACCAAGCATCCGGAACGCGCAAAATGCGCAACCGAAGGAAGAGAGGGCAGCATGCGTTTGCGATTGCCAATCATGTCCGCCGCGGCCTCCGTAGCCCTGCTGGGTTTGGGTTTCGGCATGACGACCGCTGCGAGCGCGACCACAACGGGCTCCGCCGGGTCAGCGTATCTTCCTGCGCTGACATCAGCGCACCAGGGCGCGGGGGGCTCCCCGGACATCTCCAATTTCATCACCTACAAGGAAACCGGCCTGCGGGGTACACCGTATACCGGTGCGTGCGTGGGCGGTGCTCTCTACAGCGCCAGCCATAATCCGGTCAAATCCGTGAGAAATAACTGCGAATACCGGATCTATCTGCAGCAGAATGCCGGAGGCGCCACTGGCTGGCAGGTCTGCATAGACCCGCATTCGGTCCGCACCAGCATTGACAGCGATCACTGGGATCCGGCGACCATCAAGGTCGGACTCAAGAAGAGCAACTGCTAAGCGCCGCTGCGCCCCCGGCCCTGGCGCCTCGGAGCCAGGGCCGGGGGCGTCTGGTCAGCGCTCGTCCAGGCGGTAGACGCGGCGGGCGTTGGCCGCCCCGACCAGGCGCCCGACCCGCTCGGCGTCGGCCGCCGACCAGGCGCCGCCGGCGACGAACTCGCCGGTGACCCGGGCCAGGTCGCGGCGGAACCCGGCCGCGCCGAGGTAGTGCAGTTCGGGCAGGCCGAAGGCGTCGGACGAGTAGAGCATCTTGTGGAACGGCGTGAGCTCGAGCGCCTCGGCCAGCACGGCGGGCGCCCGCGCGCCGACGTGGTTCAGCGCCTCGCCGACGTCCATGTACACGTGCGGGAAGACGTGGGCCAGGTAGCCGGCCTGCCGGTGGTACGGGTAACAGTGCAGCAGCATGATGGGCGTGCCGGTGGCCCGGGTGGCCAGCAGGAAGTCGTGCAGCAACGACGGGTCGGCCCGGTGCAGGCGCACGTCGGGATCGCCGAAGCCGACGTGGAACTGCAGCGGCAGGCCGAGGTCGACCCCGGTCCAGATGGCTTGCCGGAGCAGCACCGGGTCCTCGAGCCGGGCCGCTCCCGCGGCCGGCTCGCTGTCGATGGCCCGCAGCCACCGGTCGGCAGCCGCCACGATCTCGACGGCGCTGGGCCGGGACGGATCGAAGTCGAGGCCGTATCGGTAGGCGGCGATGGACTTGAGCCCGACCGCGCCGCGGGCCGCGGCCGACAGCGCGTCCGAGAACGCCGAGGCGTAGTCCGCGGCGGAGACGCCCCCGCGCGCCACCCGCTCGGCCACGGCCTCGAGCCGGACGATTTCGTACGCCGGCGCCCCGCTCGCGCCGGCCAGTTCGGCCGGGGTCTGCACCTGGCCGGACTGGTAGCCGCTGTCCACCAGCCACGCCTGGACGCCGGCGGCGCGCAGCAGCCGCTCGCTCACCTCGTCAGACCCGAGCTCGGCGCGCCGCTCCAGGTAGACCGCGGCGGGCACGGACTGCTCCAGGTCGAGCAGCGGCGCGCACCAGCGGCGCACGGCGAAGCCAAGCTGGCTGTCGAACGCGGACGTGCCCGGCGGCGCGGGCCACGTCGCCTCGGAGAGCAGTGCCTCGACCCCCGCGCCGTCCAGCGCGGACGTGACCACGCCATGGCAGTGGTGGTCGATCAGGGGAAGCGTCGTCATCGTCACCACCGCCACCTCGTCTGCGCGACGACCTCGTCCGGGCTCACGTCGGCGAACAGTTCCGCCTCGCCGCGGCGCACCGCGAGGAACGCCTCGAACAGCGGATCGCCCATGGCCGAGCGCAGCACCGGGCTGCGCTCCAGGCTGTCGGCCGCCTCTGGCAGCGTCTGCGGCAGCCGGCGGGCTCCGGCCAGCTCAGCGGCGACCGCGGGGTCGCCGTCGATCTCGGCCGGGAGCCGGGCGCCGTCCCGCAGCCCGGCCAGGCCGGCGGCGATCACCGAGCCAGCCACCAGATACGGGTTGGCGGCCAGGTCGAAGCACTTGACCTCGATATTGGCCCGGGCGTCCTGCTCCCCGGCCGAGCCGGTCACCAGGCGCAGCGCCGCCTCCCGGTTCTCCCGGCCCCAGCACTGGTAGACGCCGGCCCAGTGCGAGGGCACCAGGCGCAGGTAGCTGGCCACGCTCGGCGCCCCGACCGCGGCCAGCGCGGGCAGTCCGGCCAGGATGCCGGCCCCGAATGCCTCGCCGTCGCTGGTCAGGCCGTACCGCCCGGGCCCGCCCGCGAGCAGGTTCTGGCCGTCCCGCCACGGGCTGAGGTGCAGGTGCCCGCCGTTGCCGACCGTTCCGGCGACCACCGACGGCGCGAATGACGCCTGGAAGCCGTGCCGAGCCGACACGGCCCGGATGGTCTGGCGGACGAGCACGCTGTCGTCGGCCGCGCCGACCGGATCGGCGGCGGCGACCGAGACCTCGAGCTGGCCCGCGGCATACTCCGGGTGGAACTGCTCCACGGTGAGCCCTTGCCGTTCGAGCGCCCCGACCACCTCGCGCCCGTAGTCGGACAGCTCGATCACCCGGGTCATGCCGTAGGCCGGGCCAGCGCAGGCGGGCCGGAAGCGCCCGTCCTCCTCGGTGCCGAGGGCCCATTCCACCTCGAACGCCATCCGCAGCTCCAGCCCGCGCTCGGCCGCCAGGCCGGTCATGCGGCGGGCGAACGAGCGCTGGCAGCCGGCGTAGACCCGGCCTTCCTGGGTGTAGCGGCCGGCCGGTGCCCAGGCCCACCCCGGCTGCCCAGCGAGCACCGTCGCCCGGTCCAGGTCGGGAACCAGGCGCAGGTCACCACCGGGGCCGCCGATGTGCCTGCTCGTGGTGATGTCGTCGGTGACCAGGAAGACGTCGAACACCGGCGACATCCCGATGCCCCAGCCGGCCGCGCGCTCCAGCCGCCCGAGCGGGATGGTCTTGGTCCGCGCGATGCCCGCGTTGTCGACCCAGCCCAGCGCGACCATCGTGACCCCGGCGGCAGCGAGCCGCGCGGCCACGGGCTCGGCCCGCGCCGCCGCCTCGGCCCGCCAGGCCGCGCCGAGGACCACGGGCCCGACGGCCGGATCGCTCACGGCCGGTGTCGGCATCTGCGCCTCCCATGCGGGATCTTGCCGGACGGCGTCAGCTTAAGTGCTGGGCCAGCGCGGGAAGGACCCGGTACGGGAAGTCCGGTGCGCCGAGAATGGTTCACCAAGTCGATGCCCACAACTGACAGCCGGGCGGCCATCGCCGCGAACCTGGCCAGCTTCCAGCGCGTCGCGCTGCCGGGAAACGGCCTCAAGCCCGCGTCCGTCGCGGTCTGCGTCGTGTCCCGGCAGGATGTGTGCTGCCTGCTGGTCACCAGGCGGGCGCCGACCGTGCGCTCGCACGCCGGGCAGTGGGCGCTGCCCGGCGGCCGCCGCGACGCCGGTGAGTCGGCCCGCGACGCCGCGCTTCGCGAACTGCGTGAGGAGACCGGCGTGCGGACCGGGCCCGGCGATGTCCTCGGGATGCTCGACGACTACGCCACCAGGTCCGGTTACCTGATCACGCCGGTGGTGGTGTGGGGCGGGCCGGCCAGCGACCAGATGCGCGGCCCGGCCGCCGAGGTCGCCCAGATCTACGTGATCCCGGCGGCGGACTTCGATGTCGAGCCCCGGCTGCTGCGCATCCCTGAGTCGGACGCGCCGGTCATCCAGCTGCCGATCCTCGGCCGGTGGCTGCACGCGCCGACCGCGGCGATCATCTACCAGTTCTGCCAGGCCGGGCTGCATGGCCGCACGGTCCGGGTGGCGCACTTCGAGCAGCCGGTGTTCGCCTGGAAGTAGCCAGGCCGCTCGTCAGGCCAGCTTGGCCGCCACCGACGCGGCGGTGCGCAGCAGCCGCCCGTCCGCCCCGGTGAACACGCATCTGTAGGCCGGCCGGGCCAGGGCCTCGTCGATAAGGTCGGTGAGCTGCCTGATGAACGGTATCTCCGGGGCTATCCACAGATACCGCGCCAGCGAACCGGGGATCGTGTTGAGCTCGTTGACCAGCACGTTGGCCCCGTCGGTCATGAAGTCGATCCGGGCGACGCCGCGCAGGCCGGCCACGTTGGCGATCACGGCTGCCTGGCTGACCACGGTGGCGGCCACCTCGGGCGCGAGGATGGCCGGCAGCTCACGCGCGGCGCCGGCCATCCCCTCGTCCGGCACGTACTTGTCCTCGTACGACAGCAGCGGCCCGGAGCGCCTGATCGGCCGCTCGATCGGGGACAGCTGGTTCTCGGGCCAGGTCCGGACGGCGATGTTGATGTCGAACCAGCCCTTGAGGAATGGCTCGACCAGGGCGCCAGACGCGTACAGCGGGCTCGACCGGGCCAGCGCCCGCGCGCTCTGCAGGTCGTCCACCAGCTCGACTCCGATCGACGACCCGCCGTAACGAGGCTTCACGATGAGGGGCGTGCCCAGCGCCCCCAGGGCCGGCTCCTCGGCTGTGGCCAGGTCCAGTCTCGGGATGGCGCTGACCCCGGCCTGCCCGGCGACGGCGGCGAACGCGAGCTTGTCCATGCCGAGCGCCGCCCCGGGCTGGCTCGGTCCCGTGTAGGGGACGCGCATCAGGTCCAGCAGTCCCTGCAGGCGGCCACACTCGCCTGGCGCCCCATGGCAGCAGGTGATGACGACCTGGAACGGGACGGCAGCCGCTCGGCCAAGTTTGCGATTGCGGTAAAAGCCCGGCTCCTGACCCAGGCGAACCACCAGGGACTCGGCACCGGCCGGAACGCCATCGCGGAAGGCCGCCGCCTCGAGGCCGGCGCCGACGTCGTAGAAGTCCCCGTCCTTGGCCCAGTAGACGCCGGTGGCCCGGGCGCCGTTGCCGTTCAGGCACCGCTCGGCCTGAAGGCCGGTCAGGACCGACACGTCGTGTTCTGGCCCTGGCCCACCGAAGATGACCCCGACCTTGGCCCCAGCTTCCATAGAA
>Ga0335072_10003130_pt1 | contig 25058 bp, 19 predicted proteins | sample Lox_Sample_21_FD_206725 | JGI IMG/M metagenome (GOLD analysis project Ga0335072, IMG submission 206725) | Soil microbial communities from Loxahatchee National Wildlife Refuge, Florida, United States - Lox_Sample_2.1 | ecosystem: Environmental > Terrestrial > Soil > Wetlands | place: USA... | reverse complement strand
ACAGCTTTTCTCTCGATCCGAAAGCCCTGACCGACACGTCGTCGGCGACGACCCGAACTTTGACTCCGGCCGCCAGTGGTGGCAACACCACAATTGCCTTCGATGCCGGAGCGACGGTGGATCCATTAACCAGCTTCACGATCAATGACGGCTCGACGACAGTGAGCGCGCCGGCGGCAACGTCCGGCGAATCGCTGAACACGTATCTGACGGCGCTGCAGCAGGCGCTTTCGAATGGGGGCAGCACGGCGACGGCCGGCCTGAGCGGGAGCACGCTGACCATTACAGGTGGGGCGGTAGCGGGCAATGTCGTGGAGGGCGGGATTACCAACTACGCCTACAGCCTGGATACGGGCTCGACCGTCGATCCTACAACCAGCCTGACGATCACCGGCACCAACGGCAGCGGAAACAGCGCGACGATCACCGCGCCGCCGATTGCGCCGGGTGAGACCCTGAGCGCCTACGCCTCCGCGCTGACAACGGCTGTGGGCAACGCGAATATTCAGGGGGTTGTGGTGTTGGCGACGGGGAATGGGTTGAGCATCTCCGGACCCGGCATATCTCTGGGAGGCAGCCTGGCGGAGAGCGCGGCGGGGACGGCTTCGGCCAATGCCACGGGGTCGCTGACGTTTGACTCCAGCGGCAATCTGATTGCTCCATCGGCGAATGTCGCGGGTATCCAGCTGGGCGGCCTGACGGACGGAGCGGCAAACCTGAGCCTGACGTGGGACCTCTACGGCAGCAGCGGAGTGGGTCTGATTACGCAGAGCGCGGTGGGCGCTTCGGCCTCGACGAATCCTGTGACGGGGACAATCCAGGACGGATATGCAAGCGGAAGTTATCAGGGTTTCAGCGTGGATGCTTCCGGAGTGGTTTCAGCCAGCTTCAGCAATGGGCAGACCCAGGTGGTCGGGCAGGTGGCGCTGGCCAGTGTGGCGAACCTGCAGGGGCTGACGATCGAGGCGGGCAACAACTACGCGACGACGACCGCTTCGGGACCGGCGACGGTGGGGATGGCAGGAACAGGAGGATTGGGGACGCTGGAGGACAAGGCGCTGGAGGAAGCCAACGTCGACATCTCTTCGCAGTTTGCGAATCTGATCGTGGCGCAACAGGCATTTCAGGCCAGTTCCAAGGCCATTACGACGTTCGATACGATTTCGCAGGACACGATCAACATGATTCACTGAGCGCTTGCAACTGCGGACCCGCTGAGGATCTCCTGATAGAAGCTTTCATAAAGGGGGATGATCTTTGAAGCGCAAAAGCGGGCCTGCGCGGTGCGGCGCGCAGCATCGGCCATGGCGAGGTAACGGCTGGAGTCGCTGAGGAGTTCGACGGCGGCTCCGGCCATCGCTTCAACGTCACCGACCGGGAAAAGACGGCCAGTGACACCGTCTTCGATGAGTTCGGGCACACCGCCGACGCGGGTGGCGATGGTGGGAACGCGACAGGCCATGGCTTCGAGAGCAACGAGGCCGAAGGATTCCAGCTCGCTGGGCATGAGGAGGAGATCGGCTAACGGCAGGATCTCAGTGACACTGGACTGCTTGCCCAGAAAGTGCACGCGGTCCTGGATGCCTTTGCGATGCGCGATCCATTCGGCTGCGGAGCGGTCGGGGCCGTCGCCGATCATCAGCAGGCGCACCGGCAACTCACGAGCAACGCGCGAAAAGATGCGAACGACATCGGCCGTGCGCTTGACGGGGCGAAAATTGGAGAGGTGAACGAGGAGCTTTTCGCCGGGTTCAGCGTAGCGGGCGCGACCGGCGGTGCGCGCGGCTTCATCCAGAGGCATGTAGACATCGCAGTTTACGAAATTCGGGATGACGTGAATGGATCGTTCCGGGTGGAACTCCTGAATGGTCTTGTCGCGCAGGTAGTTTGAGATGGCCGTGACTCCGTCGCTCTCGTCGATGCCGAAACGGGTGATGGGCAGATACGAGTGGTCGAGGCCGACGAGAGTAATGTCGGTTCCGTGCAGGGTGGTGATGAAGGGAAGCCGGCGATTCTGGCGGAGGAGCATCTGGCGCGCGAGATAGGCGGAAATGGAATGCGGAATGGCGTAGTGGACGTGGAGCAGGTCCAGTTCGTAGTACGCGGCAACTTCGGCCATGCGCGTGGCGAGAGCTAAATCGTAGGGAGGGTATTCGAAGAGGGGATAGTTCGAGACCGGAACCTCGTGGAAGGCGATGTCCTGCTCGCGGCCGCGGAGGCGGAAGGGCTGAGAGTAGGCGATGAAATGGACCTGATGGCCGGTTGCCGCAAGTTCGATGCCGAGTTCGGTCGCGACAACGCCGCTGCCGCCATAGGTGGGATAGCAGGTGATTCCGATCTTCATACTCTGGAGGGTACAGGGTGGAGGGTGCAGGGTACAGTGTGCGGGTTACGGGTTGCGGGCAGGGATACGGAGGGCGCAGGCGATGAGGGCGGCGAGGAGGAATCCGGCGGAGGTGAGGGTGAGGGCGAAGCCGAGTCCGGTGCGCTCTGAGACGCGGCCGATGAGCCATGGCGAGACGGCGCTGAGGACGCGGCCGATGTTGTAGACAAATCCCATGGCGGAAGCGCGCAGCGCGGTGGGGAAGAGTTCGCTGGTGAGAATGGCGAAGCCGCTGAAATAGCCGGTTCCGAAGAATCCGACGAGAGGGCCGACGAGGAGAAGCGCGGAGGGGCTGGCGACCGAGGCGAAGAGGGGCACCATCAGGGCGGCGATGAGCAGGTAGACGATGTAGGTGTACTTGTGGCTGAAGCGGTCGGCGATGTAGCCGAAGGTGATGTAGCCGAGAAATGTACCGATTTGCATGACGATGGTCCATTCCGAGGTCATGACGATGCCGAGGCCGCGTCCGCCCTGCGAGGTAGGCATGGACAGGAAGCGAGGCACCCAGGTGAAGAGCCCCCACCATGCGAAGAGTGAGGCGGCGTTCATGGTGGCGCAGACGAGAGTGCTGAAGCCGAGGCCTCCGCGGAAGAGGCGACTCCATGGTGGGCGAGGAGAGCGCTCGCGGCGCCAGGATTCCGGCTCGTGCAGGCGTGACTGAATCCACAGAGCGACGAGGGCGGGAGCGGTTCCGACGAAGAAGACGGCACGCCATCCGAAGTGGGGCATGATGATGGCGACCAGAGCGGCGCCGAGCGCGTAGCCGATAGCCCAGGAACTCTGCATGAAGGCCAGAGCTTTGCCACGATGCTGCGCCGGCCAGGTTTCTGCGACGAGGGCGGCTCCGGAGGCCCATTCGCCGCCCATGCCGAGGCCGAGAACGATGCGGCAGGTGAGCAGGGCCATGGCGGTGTGCGTGAGTCCGCAGAGGAAAGTTGCAATGGAATAGATAAGGATGCTGGCAGAGAGAGCGCGGACGCGGCCGGCGCGATCGGCAAACCATCCGAAGGCGATGCCACCTGCCGCGGCGCTGACGAGGGTCATGGACATCATGGCGCCGCTCATGGCTGCGGAGAGGTGCAGTTCGCGCTGGACCTGGCCGAGGACGAGGGCGTAGAGCATCACGTCCATGCTGTCGAGCATCCAGCCGAGCGAGGCAGCCATCAGGGTGCGCTTCTGTTCGGCGGATGCTTCGATGAGCCAAGCGAGGATTCCGTTCAAGGTCGGTCTCTGATTTAGAGTGCTGGAGTACGGCAGTGGGGCAACGATGCCGTCATACCACGATACGAGAGCGATTCTTTTTGCGCACAGCGATTGATACGGGTGGGACGTTTACCGACTGCGTTTTCCTTGAAAACGGGGAGCCTGGGGTTGTGAAGGTGTTTTCGACGCCTGGCGATCCGGCGCAGGCGGTGCTGGACGCGCTCGCAAGGGTTCAGGCGAAGGGAAACCCAGAGGTTCGACACGGAACGACGCTTGGAACCAACGCCATGCTGGAGCGCCGCGGAGCCAGGGTTGCATTCGTAACAACAGCAGGTTGCGAAGACACGATCGCGATCGGGCGGCAGACACGGGCTGCGCTGTATGACTGGTTTGCGCCGATTCCGGTGTGCATTGTGCCGCGGGAAATGCGGTTTGGGGTGGGCGAGCGGGTAAGTGCAGAGGGAGAGATGCTGCAGTCTCCGAGTGAGGCCGAGTTGCAGGAACTGGTGCAGGCGGTTCGGCAGGGCGGGGCGGAGGCGGTGGCGGTGTCGCTGCTGTTTTCGTTTGTGAATCCGGCGACGGAGCAGAGGATTGAAGCGGCGCTCGAGGGGCTGGGGATTCCGGTTTCGGTTTCACACCAGATACTGCCGGAGTTTCGGGAGTACGAGCGGGCATCGACGACGGTTGTGAATGCGTATCTGGCGCCGCGGATGCGGGAGTACCTGCTGCATCTGGAGGAACGAGTGCGCGCCGAGCGTGGGGGCGCCGGCGTGGATGTGATGCAGTCGTCGGGCGGGATTGTGTCGGCCCGTTTGGCTGCGGAGGAGCCGGTGCGGACGGTTCTCTCAGGACCGGCGGGGGGAGTGATCGGAGCGAGCCGTGTGGCGGCGTGGGCGGGATTCGATCGGATCATTGGACTCGACATGGGCGGCACGTCGACGGATGTTTTTTTGTCCGACGCCGCGCGTGGGGGTGTGCGGCGGACGCGGGAATCGGTCGTGGCGGGCGTTCCGGTGAGCGTGCCGATGCTGGAGATTCACACGGTGGGGGCCGGCGGCGGATCGATGGCGCGGTTCGATGAAGGCGGGATGCTGCGGGTGGGACCGGAGTCGGCGGGAGCCGATCCGGGGCCGATTTGTTTTGGAAGGGGAAGTGTGGCTACGGTGACGGATGCCAATCTGCTTCTGGGCCGGCTGGATGCGGAGAGTTTTCTCGGCGGGAGTGTGCGGCTCGACCGGGGGCGGGCGGAGCGGATGTTGCACGAGCAGAAGGGTGTGCTGGCGTCGGTGGAGGAATTTTGCGCCGGAATCCTGCGCGTGGTCGAGACGGAGATGGACAAGGCGATCCGCGTAATTTCAGTGGAGCAGGGGTACGATCCGCGCGATTTCACGCTGGTGGCTTTTGGGGGTGGGGGGCCGGTGCATGCGTGTGCGCTGGCGCGGGCGCTGCGAATTCCGAAGGTGCTGGTTCCGGCGATGCCGGGAGCGCTCTCGGCGCTGGGCATCCTGCTGGCGGACGTTGTGCGGGACCATGCGCGGACGGTGATGCTGGCGGGAGAAGAGATCGGATCTCTGGAGCCGATGTTTGGGGAACTGGAAGCTGGTGCACGGAAGGAGTTTGAGGCGGAGGGCCTCACGGGTTCGGCGGAATACGCATTAGATCTGCGTTATGCCGGACAGGGGTATGAACTGAATGTACCGTGGGATCGGAATGCGCATGGGGAATCGATTGCGGGGTTTCATGATTTGCATCGGCAACGATATGGGTTCTGCAACGAAGAAAAGCCGGTGCAGATTGTGAATCTGCGATTGCGGATGACGGCGGCGAGTGAGGCTTATGCGCCCATGCGGCGAGAGGCGATGCCGGGCGATGGCGGTAAGGCTCGCTATGGGGAACGGCCGATTTACTTCGACGGAAAATTCGTGTTGTCGGGGCTCTATGATCGCGAGCGGCTTGTTCCGGGAGATGTGGTTCAGGGGCCGGCCATGATTACGGAGTACACGTCGGCGACGGTGCTGCCTCCGGACTGCAACGCCGCCGTCGATGGGTTCGGAAACCTGGTGATCGCGATTGGAGGGGGCGCATGAGCGGGAGCGCAGTCGATCCAATCGAACTGGCGATCTTTCGCTCCGCGGTCCACTCGGTGGCCGAGGAGATGGGCGCGGCGCTGCGGCGCACGGCGCTTTCGCCGAACATCAAAGAGCGTCGCGACTACTCGTGTGCGGTGTTTGACGGTGAGGCGCGGGTAATTGCGATGGGCGATCACATGCCCGTGCATCTGGGGTCGATGCCGATGTCGGTGGAGGCAGCGGTGGCGGCGACCCAATTTGCGCCGGGTGACATTGTGCTGCTGAACGATCCGTATGCAGGCGGGACGCATCTGCCGGATATCACGATGGTGTTGCCGGTATTTCTGCCTGGAGGGGAAAAGCCTGGGTTTTACGTTTCGGCGCGCGCTCACCATGCCGATGTGGGCGGGTGTTTTCCGGGATCAATGGGGCCGGCGCGAGAGATTTATCAGGAGGGAATACGGATTCCCCCGGTGCGGATTGCGCGCGGTGGAGAAGTGGATCGCGACGTGCTGAGTCTGATCCTGATGAATGTGCGGACGCCGGCCGAGCGCGACGGCGATCTCGCGGCGCAGATCGGAGCGTGCCGTGTAGGCGAGCGGCGGATGCTGGAACTGGTGGAAAAGTACGGCGAGAGCCGGTTGCGGACGCTGATCGAGCAGTTACTGAATTACTCTGAGCGGCTGGTGCGGGCGGAGTTGAGGCGTATGCCTGCGGGGGAGTTCGTTGCGGAGGATTGGCTGGATGACGATGGCATCGGTGAGGAGCCGATTCGGATCGCGGTGAAGATGGAGATCGATCCGGAGGCGGCGACGATGCGGGTCGACTTCGGCGGCTCGTCGGCGCAGGTGGTGGGGAGCGTCAATGCAGTGCGAGCGATCACGCTGTCGGCATGCTTCTACGTGCTGCGCTGTTTGCTGGGGTACGATGCGCCGGCGACGGCGGGGATTTTGGTTCCGCTGACGCTGGTGACAGAGCCGGGGAGTGTTGTGGATGCGCGGCCTCCGGCCCCGGTGGCGGGCGGGAATGTCGAGACATCGCAGCGGATTGTGGATGTGCTGATGCGCGCGCTCGCCGCAGCGGCGCCGGACCGGGTTCCAGCCGCGAGTGCCGGGACGATGAGTAATCTGACGATTGGCGGGATCGATCCTCGAAGCGGGCAGCCGTTCACGTACTACGAGACGATGGCTGGGGGAATGGGAGCGCGGCCCGGGCTGGATGGAATTTCGGGAGTGCATACGCACATGACGAACTCGCTCAACACGCCGATTGAGGCGCTGGAGTATGCCTATCCGTTTCGAGTAAGGAAATATGCTTATCGCCTGGGGGCCGGCGGGGCGGGAAGGTTCCGCGGCGGGGATGGTCTGATTCGGGAGATCGAGTTGCTGGCACCGGCGCAGGTGACGCTGCTGGCGGAGCGGCGGAGGTTTCATCCCTGGGGGCTAGAGGGAGGCGAGGCTGGAGCCGCGGGGCGAGCGACGGTGAAGAAGGCGGCCACAGGCGAGGAGATGGAGCTGCCTGGGAAATGCAGCCTGTACCTCGAAGCCGGCGATGTCCTGCGGATCGAGACGCCTGGCGGGGGCGGGTGGGGATCGTCCTGATCCGTTGGCTCGGGGGAAGCCGCCCAGGCGAATCGTTTCTCAACGAAACGATTGTCGCGTAAAATAATACCGACACATGGCCCATAAGCCTCAGGGAAACAAGCCACCTCAGGTCGCGTTTCTGCTTTCGCAGGTTGGAAGCCGCTCGGCGCAGGAATTCGCGCGTCTGCTGGGACCGCTCGAACTGACACCGCCTGACGCGGGCATTCTGTGGGTGGTGCGGCAGCAGGCGGGAATCAGTCAGCAGAATCTGGCAAAGGCGCTGCGCATGCATCCGAGCCGGCTGGTGGCCCTGATCGACGCGCTGGAAAAGCGCGGGCTGGTGGTGCGCGAACCGCACGCCACCGATCGACGGCTCTACTCATTGCGGCTGACGACGGGGGGCGAAGAGGCATTCCGGACCATCGGGGAGCTGGCGCGAGAGCATAACCGGGTGATGTGCGCTGGTCTCAGTCCTGCGGAGTGCCGCCAACTGGAGGCGCTGCTGCATAAAGTGGCGGACCATCAGGGCATGACTCCGGGAATTCATCCGGGCTATCGGGACCTAGGACGGGCGAAAAAGCGCTCGGCGCGGATATAGGCGCCGGTTATGTGCGGTTGGGCGATGCCCGGGTTCGCAACCAAAGCTCCACAACGATCCAGTTGATGGAGAAGCCGATCCAGAAGGCGATCCCAAAGAACTGACGCGGAGTCATTTGGGTGATCGAACTGGTGGCGAAGAAGACTCCCATGACGGGGCGCGTGGTCGCGATGCCAAGGAGAACGACGATGGCGCGAGTGAGCCAGCGCCTTTTGAGGGCCGATTCGCCGCGGGCTTTGAACGCCCAGGCGCGGATAAGGGAGAAGAGGAAGAGGCTGTTGAAGAAAAGAACAGCGCTGCGCTCGGTCCAGCCGCCGACCGCATCGACGCTCATGGCATAGGCAGTGATGGCGACGATGGCTCCGAGGGGGAAGAGCCAGCGTTCGGGCCAGGAGAGCGCAGCGAAGCGGGGCAGGAGAGCCAAAGGGACGAGCAGGACGAAGAGGAGCGCAGGCACGATGTGGGCGAGGGTCAGCGCCGCATGCGCAGCGAAGATCTGGTCGAGCACGGCCATTTGGGGGGGTGCGGACGTGGATGGATGGGCGATGGCCACGAGCCGGCGGATGACGACGGCGACGGCAATGACAATGCAGATCCAGAAACCGATGCGGAGCCAGAGCGGTGCCGGATGGTGGTGCGGAGAAACGGCGACGGCTCTGGCTGAATCCCGAACTGACATAGGTGCTCTCCCCCTGCATGGACGCGCGATCAGGCTGCACCGATTGCTGCGGGTTTGGCTGGCGCAGTTCGGAGACGGGGAAGCCTTGTCAACGTTACGGCGGCGAACAACATCCAGACGAAGCCGAGGAAGCGTGTGATGGGAATGAAGAAGTTGGCCGGCCATGCGATGAGGCTGAGAGAGGACAGCTCGCCGGCAAGGGCGATGGCGATGCCAAGGGCCGCGAGCCAAATGGGCAGGAGGCGCGTGAAGTAGCAGGTGATGGAGATGCCGGCGGCGAGCAGACCGAAGGCAACAGCATAGAAGACACCGCCGGAGAGAAAGCTGATGTAGTAGAGAGCCTTGACGACCGGGGCCGACGCGAGGACGTCGGGGATGGAGAGGATCCAGCCGGCCATGCCGGAGACAAATAATGCGATCGCGGCGGACACGCCTCCGAAGAGGGTGATGTTGACACCGGCTGCCCGTACGCCGAGGAAGCGGAGGAGGCTGACCGCGGTTACGGCGAAAATCCCGAAGGGAATGGCGGAGGCGAAGAGAAAGAAGCTGCCGATGCGCTGGGCGTTCGGGTTTTGAGCAAAGAACACGCGGAGCTGTTCGGCTGGGGCGAACGGGGTGAGATAAGGCGCTCCATGGCGGAGCGTCGCGGCTGCGGCAAGACCGGCCACAAAGAGGAGGATGTGGACGGTGGCAAGCAGCGTAAGTGAAGGACCGCGGAAGCGGGGAGAATGTTGCATCATAACAATCATTGATACAGTAAACGAATATTAGATGCAATGATTCTCGAAATTATCGAGGCAGGAGGGGCGGTAGTGCGGCGATGCGCCGGGAAGAATCCTGGAGCAACGTGTTGATAAGGAAGGGGTAGCGTCTCGTTAGGGCCTGATCAGGACCCTGGCGACGCCGGCGGATGCGGCGCCAAGGCGGGCGATCCGGATTACCAGAGGAGTTTGGCGGCGAACTGAATCTGGCGCGACGTGGTGGAGGTGCTGGTGACGAGGCCGGCGGTGGGCGAGACTCCCGAGGGGGTGAAGACGACGAGGTTCGGAGTATTGAAGTTGGAGTGATTGAGGATGTTAAAGAATTCGGCGCGGAACTGGAGGTGGAGGCGTTCGCGGAGTGCTGTGTCCTTGAAGGCGGAGAAGTCCCACCCGGAGATGCCGGGGCCGGAGAAGGGGTCGCGGCCCAGGTTGCCGTAGGTGCCGCTGAGCGGCGCGGCGAAAGCTGCGGGATTGAACCACTGGCTGGGGTTGCCTTCGATGACTTTGCCGTGAAAGGCAGGGTTAACAGAAGGCCGGACGGGATTCTTGGTGTCGCCGTTGTTGGAGGGGTTGTAGCTGAGCTGGGGGGTGAAGGGGAAGCCGGACTGGAGGGTCACGACGGAGTTGGCCGTCCAGCCACCGAGCAGAGCGTTGGTGACGCTGCCGGCGCTGGAGAAGAAGCGCTGATGTTGTCCGAAGGGGAGCTGCCAGAGTTCGCTGAAGACGCCGATGTTGCGGACGTCGTAGGTGGCGGGTCCCCAGTCGGAGCGGAGGTTGAAGGGATTGGAGACGAGGCCGGGTGCATTGCCGGCGGTTGTGGCATTGACGGAGTCGCCGTCGTCCAGAGCCTTGGACCAGGTGTAGGAGCCACGAATGGCGAAGTTGTGGCTGAGGCGATGGTTCACGTCGATTTCGAGCGCGTGGTAGGAGCTGTCTCCGCGCGAGAACCAGGCCCACGCGGCTGCGAGAGCGGGGTTGGCGAGCGGGGTGCCCGAGGCGATGTAGTACGAACCGGCGGGATAGCCGGCAGGACATGGGGAAGCGGGGCAAATGGCGGGGGTTGGCTCATTGTCGTCGAGAGAGACGATCTCGTGATAGCCGTGTGAGCCGATGTAGCCGACGGTGAGAGCGGTGTCGGACGTGAGTTGTTGTTCGAGACGGAGGGACCAGGAGATGAGAGTGGGCGTGTCGACGTCGGGCTGAACGCCGGCGGGAGCGATTTTGGCGTTCGCAGGAATGGGCGATTTGGACAGAGGAAAATGAGTCACGGGCAGACTGGCGATGGAGTACGAGGGGTTGAAGGGCGCGTTCTGATCCATGCGATAACCGAGCGCGTCCTGGAGGTCGTTATACATGCCGAAACCGGCGCGGATGACGGTACGGGACGAGAAGGGGCTCCATGCGATGCCGACTCGAGGCTGGGGGAGGAAGGTGGCGTTGTTGGTGGTGAAGGCGGAATCGCCAATGTGGGGTGCGGTCTGGATGACGTTGTTGACGAAGACAAAGTTGGCGGCGCGGCCGTGGGCTTCGTTCCAGCCGGTTGTGAATTCGTCGCGGAAGCCGAGTGAGAGTGTGAGTTTGGGGGTGGCGTGCCAGACGTCCTGAACATACCAGGCGCCGAGAAGCGAGCGCCAGTTCATTTCGGTGGGCGCGGGATCGTAGAGGAAGGTGCCGACGGTGCCCTGGAGGAACTGCTGGAGGCCGGTAAATGTGGCCTGGCCGAATTGCGTGAGGGCGAGATCCTCATCGGCCTGGAGCTGCTGGAACCAGGCGCCGGCGCTGAGATCGTGACGGCCGCGGGTGACGGTGACGCGGTCTTCGTAAGAGTAGAGGTTGCGCGCGATGTGGAGATCGTTGCCGGTGTTGCTTCCGGCAAGAGAGACCTGGGCGGCGGGATTGGCGGCGGCGCTGCCTCCGACGACGACGGTCCCAACTGGTTTGCCGGCGACGAAGCCAGGGAGGGAATCGCCAGGGCTGCCAGGAGTGGGCTCGCCGGTGTAGAAGTACGCGGCGCGTGAATAGCCAACGCGCGCAACGTTGAGGAGATTCGGCGAGAAGACGTGGGTCTCTTCGAGGCTGAATACCTGCTCGCGGAGAGATTCGATGTCGGTGCTGAGAAGGTTGGCAGCAGTGGGGGTGACATCGGCGGAGTCGTCGATGGTGTAGGCACCGGTGAGAAGATCGCGTTTGCCGAGATTGCGATCGAGGCGCAGAGTGCCGAAGTCGTCACGGACGGTTTGCAGCGGGCTGTTGAAGACCTCAGCGATTCCGCCAAAGTCTGTGGAGCTGGCGTCGGGGATTGGCCAGAGGTTCAGGAGGGGGGCGACACCGGGGCCGACACCGACATAGTAGAGTCCGGAAGCGGGGCACGGGTTGGGTGCGGGCGTGACGAGTTTGCAGGGCAGATAGCCGTTGCGGGCGTTGGCATCAGGAACCAGAGCGACTCCGGCCTGGTGGAGGTGCTGGCGAAAGCCTTCATAGTTGCCGAAGGCGAAGGTCTTGTCTTTTTGCAGAGGGCCGCCGAGCGCGCCGCCGAACTGATTGCGCTGGAAGGCGGGGATGGAAGGGCCGTTGAAGTAGTTGCGCGCGTCGAGGGCGCTGTTGCGCAGGAATTCGAAGGCGGAGCCGTGCAGCTGGTTGCCGCCGCTCTGGGTGACGATGAGGACCTGGGCGCCGGGGCGCTTGCCATATTCGGCAGAGTACGAATCGCGCAGAACGTTGAACTCGCGAACGGCGTCGACGCCGAGCAATTCCTGGCTGGTGCCGCCGGGCTGCATATTGTTTTCTGCAGCGCCGGTGAACTCGACGCCGTTGAGGAGGAAGAGATTCTGCTGAGGTCGATTGCCGGAGACGGAGAAGTTGTTGCCGACGGTGGAATTGGAGACGCCGATGCCGCCGGTTTTTTCCGCGGTGAAATTGACGACGCCGGGATTGAGGGTGAGGAGCAGGTCGAAGCTGCGGCCGTTGAGGGGCAGGTCTTTGACCTGGCGCTCGCCGACGAGGCCTGAGATGTCGGTTGTGGTGAGGCTGACGGGTGGCGCGTCGGCGTTGACGGCGATTTGCTGACGAACGTTGCCGACCTGGAGGCTGAGGTTGGCGGTGGCGTCCTGGCCGACGTTGAGATGGATGCCGTTGCGGATCTCATCGGCGAAGCCGTCATGATGGGCGACGATCTGGTAGTCGCCGATGGGGAGGGAGAGGAGTTCGAAGGTGCCGGCGGAGTCGGTATTTGCAGTGCGGGTTGAGCCTGTGTTGACGTTGCGCACGATCACGGCGGCGTTGGGGATGGCTGCTCCTGAGGGATCGGAGACGGAGCCGGAGAGGCTGGAGGTGGTTTGGGCGTGCAGGATGACTGAAGAGAAGAAGAAGAGAACGAGAAGCAGGAAGCCAAGGGAGAGCAGGCGCTGAATGCCCCGCGCTGAGAGAATCACAACAGCCTCCTGGGGAAGACTTGCCGGTGGGGGAATGACACAGGAAATTCCGGCGAGGATGATGAAGCTACGATTCTACACGGATTGATTCGGGATATAAGGACGAATCACGGCGATGTGATGAGCCGCGCTAAGCGAAGGCGCGGTCGAGAACCCAGTTTGTGTCGGTATTCGGGAGTGAAAAGACGTTTGCCGACTGCGGTTGGCTCATCGTGGCTGCGGACCATGGTATTAAGGCGTGGATCGGGCAGTTTCAAAAGTGGGACGGGAAGGTACGGCTGAGTGAAGTTGGATGGGAATCTGCGTGAGAGGTGTCTCGAAGAGGCTCTTGCTTCTTGCTGTGGGGTGAACCTGGCTCCGGGGGACCGCGGGGGGGTGGCAGAGAGGCCGCGTTCCAAAAACGGACTGAGCCGTTACGTTGGTTTTGAGGGACGCAGCTCAAATCCTTGCGATTCGGAGCGGAGAGGCCGAAGCTTCTTGCTGTGGGGTGAACCTGGCCGTCGGGCCACGGTTTGGCGGATTTCTGCGGGGTGTGATTTAGCTCACATTCGGGGTGGGGCGGGATTCAGATAATGGGTTCCGGGAGGGCTCGAAGGGCGGGCTATTTATACTTTTTATATCCCCGGCTTCGTGCTCTCCGCTCAGGATTTCCCCATGTTTCTTCTCTGGTTACGCATCGCGGCAGGTTTGTACGGGTTCGCCAGCATCCTGGCGATTCCGGCGGTGCTCGGAAACCATCCGAGAGGGCACCGGTACTGCCTGCCGGTGGCGCTGGGGGGATGGTTCTTCCACCTTGTGGCGACCGTGGAGATGCTCGCTGCTGCGCATCATCTGATACCGGTGCTGGCGACTGAGATTGTGTCGACGCTGGCGCTGGCGATTGTGGGCGTGTTCCTGTTCACGTTCTTTGTTTATCGGACGGTTTCGTTCGGTCTGTTTGCGCTGCCGCTGGCGTTTTTGCTGACGGTGATACCGGCGATTGGGCCGGGACATTACACGTTCAGTTCGCCGCTGGTGCGCAATGGGTGGATCGCGTTCCACGTGGTGATGTTGCTGGTGGCGTATGCGGCGCTGGCGTTCAGCATCCTGTCGAGCTTTCTGTATCTGATTCAGGAAAAACGGCTGAAGAATAAGGACTGGGCGAAGGCGGGGGTGACGGCGAGGCCGAAGACGCGGCCGCGCGGGTTTATGACGTGGCTGCCGCCGCTGGCGACGATGGACCAGATCACGCAGAGCACGCTGCAGATTGGTTTCATCTGCATGACGGTGGGCTTGTTTGCGGGGTCGGTGGTGGCGCAGGAGCAGGTGGGGATCGGGTACTTCGCCGATCCGAAGGTGTTGCTGTCGTTTGTGATGTGGGGCCTTTATGTGGTGATTTTGTTCGTGCGGCGGAGTGTGGGGCTGCGCGGGCGGCGGGCGGCTTGGGTCACGTCGAGCGTATTTGTTGTGATGCTGTGTGTGTGGGCGGCGAATCTACTGAGTGGAGTGCATAGTTCCGCTCACAGGTTTGGACTGAAATGAGATTCCAGGTCGCGGGTCTGAACCACAAAACGGCGCCGGTGGAGTTGCGGGAGCGGCTGGCGATCGGGCCGGAAGCGCTGCCGGAGACCACGCGCGCGCTGCTGTCGCGGCCGGGTGTGCAGGAGGCGATGATCCTGTCCACGTGCAATCGGGTGGAGCTGCTGGTGTCACACAACGGTCGCGAGCCCGAGCTGCCGAAGTTTCTGGCGGAACGGTTCGCGGTGGATCGCGGGCTGCTGGAACCGCATTTGTATCGCTATCAGGATGAAGAGGCGGTGCGGCACATGTTCCGGGTGGCGGCGAGCCTCGACTCGATGGTGGTAGGCGAGGCGCAGATCCTAGGGCAGGTGAAACAGTCGTGGAATCTGGCGCGGGATCTGGGGGCGGTGAAGGGTCCGCTGGACAAGCTGCTGCAGGGGGCGTTTACGGCGGCGAAGCGGGTGCGGACGGAGACGGAGATTGGGTCATCGTCGGTGTCGATTGCGTCGGTGGGAGTGGACCTGGCGCGGCGAATCTTCGGGTCGCTCGAGGGCAAGAAGATTCTGATTGTGGGCGCCGGGAAGATGAGCGAGCTGGCAGCGCGGCACCTGATGCAGCACGGGGCGGATTCGATCCTGGTGGCGAATCGGACCTATGATCGCGCGTTGCGGCTGGCGGAGCAGTTTCTGGGAGCGGCGATCCGGTTTGAGGATTTGTATGCGCGGGCGCACGAGGCGGACATCATTATTACGTCGACGGGGGCGGGGCGCGCGATTCTCTCCGTGGAGCAGGCGCAGGCGATTCTTCATCGGCGGAAGGGACAGCCGGTGTTTGTGATCGACATTGCGGTACCCAGGGATGTGGAACCGCAGGTGAATCGGCTGGAGGGGATGTTTCTCTACGACATCGACGACCTGCAGCAGGTGGCGGCGTCGAACCTGGTGGATCGCGGGCATGAGGCGGAGAAAGCTGAGGCGATCATCGCGGAGGAGACGGAGCGGTTCCGGCGACGGATTCGGACGATCGACATTGCTCCCGTGCTGGTGGACGTGCAGGGGACCGCAGAGGAGCTGCGGCAGTCGGAGCTGCATCGGCAGCGTGGGTGGCTGCAGTCGCTGAGCCGGGAACAGCAAGAGGCTGTTGAATCGTTGACGCGCGGACTGATGAACAAGTTCATGCACATGCCCTTGCAGGCTCTGAAGGCAGCGGCTCGCGATGGTGATGAGGCGGCGCTGGAGGCGATTCGCGGAATGTTTGGGCGTGAGTACGGACACAAAGCGGGTGGGGCACAGGTCGACCCGGATGAAACTCCGCAGAAATAGAGGCGGGGGCTGAAGCCCCCTCCCGTTTACGACTCTTTTCCTCGGCCTGAACGCCGAGGCCTCTACCGACGTGCTGCTGCGCAGCACTTATATGCTCTATGCGAGTCGAGATGTCACGGAGTTGGGCGTGCAATTAGTGTTGCACCAGGCGGTCAAATAGCATCGCACGATATTCTGATGGCTCATGCCTGATTCGGTGGACAAGATGAAGAACGCGACGGTTGGCGTGCTGCGCATTGGATCGCGGGGGTCGAAGCTGGCGCTGTGGCAGACGCATCACATCGCGGATCGGCTGCGCGCGGCGGGGCATGCGGTCGAGATCGAGATCATTAAGACGCTTGGCGATGCGATGCAGCACGTGCCGTTTGCCGAGGTTGGCGCAACGGATCGCGATGCGAAGGGGATGTTCACGAAAGAGATCGAAGAGGCGCTGTATGCGGAGCGCATCGATCTGGCGGTGCACAGTTTGAAGGATCTGCCTACGGAGTTGGCCGAGCCGTTCACGATTGCGGCGATTCCGGAGCGGGTCGATCCGCGGGACGCGTTTGTGTCGGCGAAGTACGAGAGCTTCGAGGCGCTGCCCCAGGGGGCGCGGATTGGGACGAGTAGTTTGCGGCGGCAGGCGCAGTTGAAGGCGCAGCGCGCGGATGTGACGTGTGTCGAGTTTCGCGGCAATGTGGACACCCGGCTGCGGAAGCTGGCCGAGGGGCATGTGGAGGCTATCATTCTGGCGTCGGCGGGCCTGGAGCGGCTGGGGCTGACGGCGCATCGGCGGGAGTGCTTTTCGCCGCTGGTGCTGTGCCCGGCGGCGGGGCAGGGAGCGCTGGCGATTGAAACGCGTGCCGGGGATGAGCGGACGCTGAGGGCGCTCGAGTTTCTGGACCACGACGCGACGCGATATGCGGTGACGGCGGAGCGGGCGGCGCTTGCCGGGCTGGGCGGCGGGTGTCAGGTACCCATCGGGGTCCACTGTTTCGCGGGCGACGAGGGGTACAGTGTGGTGGCGGCGGTTGCGGCGTCGGATGGGTCCGAGGTGCTGCGGGTGGTGATGGATCGGCAGGTGGGTCTGTTGCCGGAGGCGCTTGGGGAAAAGGTTGCTGCGGAGTTGCTAAGGCAGGGAGCGCAGAGATTGCTGGGAAGTGGAAGGGTTGGCGCACAGGTGGCGGGGGCATAGCAGCGAAACTCCGCCATAGAGCACGGAGAACAGAATTGTCCCCAGGGTTTGAGAAGCGCTTGGAAACGAAAGCGGAACCCGTGCAAAGGCAGCAGCCTCCGTTGGCCGGGCGAAGGATTCTGGTGACGCGGGCGCGGCAACAGGCGGGGCAGCTATCGGAAAGACTGAGGGCGCTGGGGGCGGAGGTCGTCGAGATTCCGGCGATTAAGATTGTGCCGCCGGAGTCGTACGCGGAACTGGATGGCGCACTGAGGAATTTGTCACAGTTGCCGTCACACTATCAGTGGCTGATTGTGACGAGCGCGAACGGGGTGAAGGCGCTGGCCGGGAGGATGGCGGCGCTGGGGATTGGGGCTGGAGTTTTCGCGGGGGTTGCGATCGCGGCGGTGGGATCGGCGACGACGCGGGCGCTGGCGGAGATGGGTTTGCAGGTTGCTGTGACACCGGCAGAGTATGTGGCGGAGTCACTGGTGGAGACCCTTGGCGAGCGGGTGCGGGGCGAGCGAGTGCTGCTGGCGCGGGCGGCGGTGGCGCGGGACGTGATTCCGGATGCGTTGCGGGAGCGTGGGGCGACGGTGGATGTTGTCGATGCGTATCGGACGGTGATTCCCAGTGAGTCTGTAACAGCGGCGTGCACGAATTTTGGGCCGGGGCCGGGTATTGATGCGGCAACGTTTACAAGCTCATCTACAGTTACGAATTTCCTGAATTTGTTGCGGGAGGCGCGGGTTGGAGTGCCGCACACGATGAAAGCGGTGTCGATTGGGCCAGTGACCAGTGCTACGCTGCGGGAAACTGGATGGGAGCCGGCGGCGGAGGCGGATCCGCACGATCTGGATGGGTTGGTGGAGGCATTGGTGAAGGCGCTCGCATCCTGACTCAAAGCGGACCAGGCCCGAAACCGTGAGTACGAGATGAGGCTGGTTTGGGTTGTTTTCCCAATAAGGACGCGAGCGAGTACTTTCGGGTCGGGGATGCAGCCGAAATGGTTGCGATTCGAGGCGGAGAGGCCGAAGCTTCTTGCTGTGGGGTGAACCTGGCGCCGGGGCGTAAGTTGGGGTGGGGCGGCCGGTGGGGATTGCGTTCCCAAAACGATATTGGGCCGGTACTTTCGGCTTATGGATGCGCTTGAAATGGTTGCGAATCGAGGCAGAGAGGCCGAGGCTTCTTGCTGTGGGGTGAACCTGGCGCCGGGGCATAGGTGGGGTGGGGCGGCCGGTGGGGATTGCGTTCCCAAAAACGGTATTGGGCCGGTACTTTCGGCTTATGGGTGCGCTTGAAATGGTTGCGATTCGAGGCAGAGAGGCCGAGGCTTCTTGCTGTGGGGTGAACCTGGCGCCGGGGCATAGGTGGGGGTGGCGCGAAAAAAATGAGAGGAAGGTTGTTTTGGCGGTTCGGGCTTCGTCGGCCGGCTGGCTTAGTGGGTTGCTGTGGCAGCGGTCGCCGTGACGGGGACAGTGAAATGTCCGCCTCGGATCGAGGCCAGTTCCGGATTGGATTTCTGGTCTGACTTGAGAGGCAGGGGTTTGCCACCCATGCCGTTGGGATTGGCGGGATCGGACCACAGCGCGCCGACCTGAACGGGTTTCGGCTGCTGAGCGATGAGGTTGTGGTTCAGGGTGCGCTGCTTGTCGACATAAGCGGCGATGACATGCGAGGCGAGCCGACCGGCGAGCTTGCCGTGTTCGCCGGCCTCGAAAAGGACGCAGACTGCGATGTCTGGATTCCGTCGTGGGGAGAAGCCGACGAACCAGGCGTTGTCCTTGACGGAATGAGCATGTCCGAGTTTTGCGGCGAGGGCGTTGCTCATGGTCTGCGCACTGCCGGTCTTGCCGGCAAAGTCGATGCCTTCGAGGTGAGCGCTGGGATCGGTGCCGACGGGCTGGGTGACCAGGGCCATGGCGTCGGTAATGGTTTCCCAAATGGAGGGATCCATATGGAAGGTTGAGTCGGCCGAACCAGGGTAGGAGTCAAGGATGGATTTGTAGACGTCGGGCTTGAGCTCGTCGGGAAAGATGACGTGGGGTCGATGGAGAACACCACCGGATGCGATGCCGGAGATGGCGCGCACCATTTGAACCGGAGTTGCCGCGACTGCGCCCTGGCCGATGCCAACAGAGGTTACTTCGCCGGGATACCACTTCTGGTGGAAGTTCTTCATCTTCCACTCGGCGGAGGGCATAGTGCCGGAGACTTCGTCGGGGAGGTCGATGCCGGTTTTGTAGCCGAGCCCAACGGTGTGGGCCCAGTAGGCGATTTTGTCGATGCCGAGACGCGCGGCGAGCGTGTAGAAGAAGACGTCGCAGGACTGATAGATCGCCTTGTCAATGTTGACCGCGCCGTGGCCGCTGTGGACCCAGCAGCGCTGGTAGGTACCGAAAAGGTTCACGCCGCCGGAGCAGTGGACGGTCATGTCCTCGGCGACGCCTTCCTCAAGACCGGCGAGGGACATGATGATCTTGAAGGTTGAACCGGGGGCAAGCTGGGCCTGGATGGCTTTGTCCATCAGGGGGTGGTCCGGATCGGTGATGTACTTGTTCCACTCGTCGCGGGTGATGCGGACGGCGAAAGCATTGGGATCGAAGGCGGGACGGCTGACCAGGGCGAGCACTTCTCCAGTATGGGGATCGATGGCGATCATGGCGCCGTTGCGGTCACCGAGGGCGTTTTCGGCGGCGCGCTGGATGTCGAGATCGATGGTGAGGCGGAGGCTCTGGCCGGGTTTGGCGGGTTCGGTGCCGAGGTGGCCCACTTCGCGGCCATGGCTGTCGACGACGACATCTTCGGAGCCGTCTTCGCCGCGCAGGATCCCGTCGTAAGAGGCTTCGACACCGGAGCGGCCCACCACATCGCCGGGTTCATACATGGCATAGCGGGGATCGTTGAGCATCTCTTCGCTGACTTCGCCGACGTAGCCGATGAGATGGGCGGCAAAGCCGTCGCGGGGATAAAGGCGGCGCTGCTCCTCGATGGTATCGAGTTCGGGCAGCTCGTCTTTGTGGGCTTCGATGAACTCTTCTTCGTCGGGGGTAATGTCCTGTTTGAGCGGGAGGGGCTGGTATTTCGGCGCGAGGCGGTACTTTTTGAGGATTGCGTCGATCTGATCGGGGGTCATGTGGAGACCGCGCGCGATGAGAGGGAGGTCAGGTGTGATGTCGTGACCTTGTTCGCGGACGAGAAAGCATGAGACGGAGGGGTAGTTATCGACGATAAGGCGGCCGTCGCGGTCGAAGATTTTGCCGCGGGGGGCGAGGATGGGAACTTTGCGGATGCGATTGGCTTCAGCGAGGGCGTGGTAGTTCTGGCCACCGACGACCTGGAGGCGCCACAGACCGAAGACGAGGACGCACATGACGGCCGCGATGATGTACTGGATAGCGGCGAGGCGGAAAGGCGGTAGTTTTTCGTCGCGGTTCAGCACGGGATCAGGCAGACTCCATGGCCTGGGAAGTACATTATGGGCCACATCTTCGCGAAGGGGTGATATAAGGATAGCGCGAATCTGAGCGGGGGAAGCGGGAGTGGCATTTTAGTTGTAGATTCCCGCAGAAAACGTTACAACCTGGAAATGGCGGGACGCAGGAAAGCATCGGCGAAACAAGCGGGAGAGGGGCTGGAAGGATCGGGCGAAGCGGCAAAGGGGGAATTCCTGCCGCCGCGACCGATCAGTCTGCGCACGCTGGGCGACTATCTGGATCTGTCGCCGGCGACGATTTCTCTGGTCCTGAACAACGCGCCCGGAGTGCGATCGATTCCGCAGGAGACGCGGGATCGTGTTATCGCAGCAGCAAAGAAGTTCGAGTATCGGCCGAGCTTTTTTGCGCGGTCGCTGCGGCGGCGGCAAAGCTTTTCAGTGGGCGTACTGGTGCCGGAACTGAGTGACGGCTACTCGGTGCTGGTGGTAAGCGGCATCGAGGAAGTGCTGATTGAAGAGGGATATTTCTACCTGACCGCAAGCCACCGGCGAAAAGCGGATTTGATCGAGGAGTATCCAGGGCTGTTAATGGACCGGTCTGTCGAGGGCTTTGTTGCTATCGATACAGCGCTGCAGCACAGTCTGCCGCTGCCGGTAGTCGCGGTGGCAGCACACAAGCCGCTGCCGGGGGTGACGCGCATCGTGCTCGATCACCGGCGTGCGGCGGAGCTGACGCTGCGACATTTGTATCAGCTGGGGCACCGGCAGATTGCATTCATGCGCGGGCAGACTTTCAGCTCGGATTCGGACGATCGCTGGAAGAGCCTGATGGCGGTGGCCAAGGATCTGGAGCTAGAGATTGCCCCGGAGCTGGTGGTGCGGCTGGAACAGAACCTTTCGTCGCCGGAGCTGGGCTATCCGGTGGTGCCGAAGCTGCTGGCTGCGAAGCGGCCGTTCACCGCGCTGGTGTCGTTCAACGACATTGCGGCGATTGGGGCGATCCGGTCACTGCGCGACTCGGGGTTGCGGGTGCCGGAAGATGTGTCGGTTGTGGGTTTCGACGACATCCAGGGAGCGGCGTATCACACACCGAGCCTGACCACGATCCGGCAGCCGCTGAGCAGCATGGGAAACACGGCGGCACGGCTGTTGCTGCAGAGGATTCGCGGGCTGCAGGATTATCCGGAACAGGTATCGATTGTGCCTGAGCTGATCATTCGCGAATCGACGATGCCACCGAATCCGGCGCGGGCGAAGAAGAAGTAAGACAGCCGGAAGCTGGAAGCCGCCGGCGGTCAGCCGACGAGAGCAGGTAGCGGGGCGATAGAATCAGCCATTCGATGACGGCGGCGAGCGCACCCCGGTTTTCCCTTTTGTGTTCCGGATTTGTGGTGTGCGGCATGGTGACGGTGCTGCCGGGGCCGCTGCTGCCGTTGATGGCGGCGCGGTGGGGACTGCGAGACGTGCAGTCGGGGGCTTTCTTCGCAGCGCTTTTTCTGGCCTCGACGGTGGGTTCGATTTTTTCTCCGCACTGGCTGCGACGGAATTTGCCGCTGGGCTATTCCTCCATGACGGCCGGAGTGCTTTTGTTGATCGCAGCTGGCTCCACGGCGAAGGCTGCGGTGGGACATGCTCTGTCGCTGACGGCGTTTGCACTGGTGGGCCTGGGCGTCGGCCTGTCGGTGACGGCGACGAATCTGCTGGTGGGAATCACAGTCGAAGGCAGAGACGGCGGAGGGATCGGAGAGCGTGCGCGCCGGATTTCGATCGTGAATCTATGGTGGGGAATTGGTGCTGTCGCCTGTCCATGGCTGATTGCGGCTGCCGAACAACATGGGCGGTTGCGGAGTTTGCTGGTGCTGGTCGCCGTGGGAACGGCGGCAATGTTTCTGGCACTGGTGCCGCAGTGGGGCAAGCCGGAGTTCGGAACGGGCGCGGGGACGCGGGCGACTCTGCGATCTGAGGCCGGAATCCTGACCTTTTTCGCTGCTCTGCTGTTTCTGTACGTGGGCGTGGAGACCGTGGTGGGAGGATGGATCACAACGTACGCCAACCGGTTCAGTGGGTTGACGGTGGCGCGCGCCGGTCTCATCGTGTCGCTGTACTGGATGGCGGTGCTTGCCGGACGATGGTTGGGATCGGTGGCTCTTAAGGCGGTGGCGGAGCGGGTGGTGTTACTGCCGGCTTTAGCGATGTCGCTGTTTGCTGTGGTGGTTCTGGTGGCGCCCCATTCGACTGTCGTTGTGCTGGTGGCTGTGGCGGCGGCGGGTGCAGGGTTCGGGCCGGTGTTTCCGATCGCGGTTTCGCGCATGCTGGGGCGGTTGAGCGATCACCGCAACACGGGATGGGTTTTTGCGATGACAGCGAGCGGCGGAGCGGTGCTGCCGTGGCTGACCGGGCTGGTCTCGACGAGGACAGGGTCGCTGCGGGACGGGTTTCTGGTGGCCGTGGCGGCGCTGGTGGCGATTCTTGGGCTGGCGGCGGGGGAGAACGCGATTCTGCCGGAGTGTCGTGGGTAGCAGCCCTTGCGGAACGCCCGAAGCCGGAAAGAAATGCTTTGCCTAAGGATTTGTTGTTATGCTAAACAATATCGGCAATGTAAGAGCGATTCAGCGGAATGGCGTGCCGGAGAGCGCTGCCGTTGCCGCAATTTTTCTGAGATGGATGAGTTTCCTGACTCCTGTGGGGGGCCGGAGGAAAAAGTATGCTGCCAGAACAATGGGAGACATTTAAGCGGGCGGCGCGGCGGGAGAAGATGGAAAAAATCCCGATGGCGTTGATTGTCGACAGCCCGTGGATTCCTGGATATCTCGGGATCAGCCACATGGATTATTTTCTCGATCCGGAGCTGTGGTTCGAGTCGAACCTGAAGATCATGCGGGAGTATCCGGACATCATCTTTATCCCGTCGTGGTGGATGGAGTACGGGATGGCGGCCGAGCCGTCGGTGCTGGGGGCGAAGATCAAATTCTGGCAGGACAACACGCCGAGTGAATATCACACGCTCTATCGGCTGGAGGACATCGACAATTTTCCGGAGTATGAGGTGGAGGCGGATGCGTTTGCTGGTCTGACGCTTCACCGGATCAAGATGGTGCGGCAGAGGATCTTCGATGCAGGGTACATTCTGCCGATGGTGACGTCGCGGGGCCCGTTGTGCACGGCGGGGTTCGTGCGGGGGACAACGGAGTTCATGATCGACCTGGTCGAGAATCCCGAAGGGGCGCACAAGCTGATCGATCTGTGCACGCGGGTGATCATCGACTGGCTGAAGGCGCAGCAGAAAGTGATGGGGGATACGGTCGAGAGCATCTTCATCCTCGACGACATTGTGGGTTTCGTGAACGAGGAGCACTACCTGGAGTTTGCGCATCCTTATCTAAAGAAAATTTGCGACGCGTTCCCGAAGGACTGGGTGAAGGTTTACCACAACGATGCGGAAGTGGATGCGTGTCTCGATCACCTGCCGGACACCGGGTTCAACGTGCTGAACTGGGGCAAGCAGCGGCACATCACGGAGGTGAAACGGCGCGTGGGCGACCGGATGTGCCTGATGGGGAATGTGAATCCGCTGGAGGTGGGCGTGCGGGGCACTCCGGAAGAGGTGAAGGACGAGACGCTCGAAGTGCTGGAGGGGTCGGGCGGCGAGGGAATCATTCTTTCGGTGGGGGGCGGGACGAGTCCGGGGATGCCGCGGGAGAACATCCTGGCGATGCTGGAAGCTCTGAGTGAGTTCAATGCCAAACGTGCAGCCGGTGCGGTGGCGAGCGTTCGCTGAGGAACGGAATCGATGCCCGATTACGCGCTGATGAATCAGTATCTGTACGAAGGCAACGCCGACAAAGTCGAGCAGATGACGAAGGAGGCGCTCGCCGACGGAAGAACTGTCCAGGAGGTGCTGAACGAGGGGCTGATCGCCGGCATGAGCGTGGTCGGCGAGGACTTTAAGCACAACGTGCTCTACGTGCCGGAGGTGCTGATTGCGGCACGGGCGATGAAGGCGGGGATGGCGGTGCTGAAGCCGCTGCTGACATCGAAGGAGTCGAATGCAAAGCCGCGAGGCGTGCTGCTGATGGGGACGGTCCGCGGCGATCTGCATGACATCGGCAAAAATCTGGTGAGCATGATGGCCGAGGGCGCGGGGTTCGAGGTGCATGACATCGGCGTGGACCAGAGCCTGGAGAAGTTCATGGCGGCGGCGGAGAGGGTAAAGCCAACCATTATCGGGATGAGCGCGCTGCTGACGACGACGATGATGTACATGAAGACCGTGATCGATGGGTTCAACGCAGCGGGGCTGACGCACATCAAGATGGCGGTGGGCGGAGCGCCGATCAGCCAGATGTTTGCCGATGAGATTGGTGCGGATGGGTACGGGGCGAATGCGTCGGCGGCGGTGGATCTTTTCCTGCGACTGGCGGGGGCCTCAGAGGCTGCTTAGGTAACAGTTATGGCTACATACAGGGTCCTCTACTGGCAGGAAATCCCGACTCAGGTGAAGGCCGAGGACGAGGATGAGGACGTGACACTAATGCTGGATGGGAAGTTCATGGAGCGGGTGGATATCCTTGCTGCGAAGCGGGGCCTGCAGGCTGCTGATGACTATCTGGCGCAGTGGAAATGGAGCGAGGACGAAGAGCGCGAGGGGTGTGCGCGCGACGTTGCCGAAGCGGTGAAAGCGGAGCTGGAGGCGCGGGGCTGGCAGGACCTCTGAAGTGAGAACAGCAGGTCCGCCGCTGCGCTCGGGATGACAATGGCGGTTCACGTCACCATCAACGGACTGTCGATCGAAGGGGCGGGCGGGCTCTCGCTGTTCGATCAGGCGGAGGCGCTCGGGATCGAGGTGCCGACTTCGTGCCGCAAACAGGGCAAATGCAAAGAATGCATGGTGGAGGTGGTGGAAGGGGCCGAACTGCTGTCGCCGATGACGGAGGCGGAGC
>Ga0335072_10003129_pt1 | contig 25064 bp, 20 predicted proteins | sample Lox_Sample_21_FD_206725 | JGI IMG/M metagenome (GOLD analysis project Ga0335072, IMG submission 206725) | Soil microbial communities from Loxahatchee National Wildlife Refuge, Florida, United States - Lox_Sample_2.1 | ecosystem: Environmental > Terrestrial > Soil > Wetlands | place: USA... | reverse complement strand
TCTCGCGACTCGACGCCTCGACCACTGGTTTTCCCCCGTCGAATCCGTCCGACCGGTCGAATCCTTGCGACGGATACACGGTAAACCCGATTGGAATGTGATTCAATCCTGCCGCGTGGACCTGCCCGCTCCTTGGCTTCGACCGATACCGCAAGTCCTGCACGAGCCGCTGCGGCGCTGGTGGGAGCGTGCGCGCGGCGCGCACGCCGATTCCCCCTGGGGCGCGCAGCTGACCGAGGAGACGCGGGGCGAGCTGCTGCGGGTCGTGGCCGCCAGCGAGTTCGCCGCCTCGGCATTGATCCGGGATCCCGGCGCGCTCGGCTGGCTGCTGGGGCTCTCCGCGGCGCACGAGACTGCCGCTGCGAGCGCCGAGTACGAGCAGCGCGTTGCCGCAAGCCCGGACGGGGCGCAGCGGCTGCTGCGCGAGTGGCGCCGCCGCGAGATGCTGCGGATCGCCTGGCGCGACATCACGGGCCGGCTGTCGGTGCGAGAGACCTTGCACGAGGTGTCGATGCTGGCGGACGGCTGCATCCGAGCGGCGCTGCGCGCCGCCGAGTCCCGCCTGCGGCCGACGTTCGGTGAGCCGCGGGCGCGCGATGGGCAGCCTGCCGCCTTCATCGTGCTCGGCATGGGAAAGCTCGGGGGGCTCGAGCTGAACTTCTCCTCGGACATCGATCTGGTGTTCCTGTTCTCCCAGGGCGGCGAGACCGACGGGCCGCGCATCGTCGACAACGAGCAGTACTTCAATCGGCTCGGGCAGGAACTGATCCGGCTGCTCGATGCGAGGACCGAGGATGGCTTCGTCTTTCGGATCGACACGCGGTTGCGGCCCTTCGGGGAGAGCGGGCCGCTGGTGGTGAGCCTCGCCGCCCTCGACGATTACCTGCAGCAGCACGGCCGGGACTGGGAGCGCTACGCCTGGATCAAGGCGCGTCCCATCGTCGGCGCCGAGGCTTATGCCGCGGCCTATCAGGAATTCATCCGTCCGTTCGTCTACCGCCGCTATCTGGACTTCGGGGTGTTCGAGTCGCTGCGCGAGATGAAGGCGCTGATCGCACGCGAGGTTGCGCGGCATGAGCGCGACGATGACCTCAAGCTCGGCATGGGCGGTATCCGCGAGATCGAGTTCATCGTGCAGTCGCTGCAGCTCGTGCGCGGCGGCAGCGACCGGCGCCTGCAGCAGTCCTCGCTCCTCGAGGCGCTGCCCGTGCTGGTCGGCTCGAAGCAGCTGACGGCCGAGGAGGTCGCGCGGCTCGCCGACGCCTACCTCACGCTGCGCAAGGCCGAGAATGCGCTGCAGATCATGCGCGATGAGCAAGTCCATTCGCTTCCCACGGATGAGGGCGACCGCGCGCGCATGTGCCTTGCGATGGGGCTCGGGCAATGGAGCGAGGCGAGCGCCCGCATCGGTGCGGCGCGGGCGATCGTGGCGCGTCAGTTCGAGGCGTCCGTGTTCGGCGCACCGGATGCGGATCGGCCGGACGGCGAGGGCGTCCTCGCCTGGCTCGAGCAGGAGGCCGATATCTCGGAGGAGCTCGCCCGAGGCGGATTTGCGCCGAGCTCGATCCCGGGCGTTGCGGTGCGGCTGGACTCCTATCGGCTATCGGCTTCCTACCGCCGCCTGGACGACAGCGGGCGCAGGCGCGTGCGCGTCATCCTGGAGCGGCTGCTGCGGGCCGCTGCATCCAAGCCCGAGCCGGGCCTGGTGGTCGATCGGGTGCTGCGCGTCCTGGATGCGATCGGGGCGCGCTCATCGTATCTGGCGCTGCTCAAGGAGCAGCCGCCCGCGCTCGACCGGCTCATCGAGATATGCTCGATCAGCGGCTTCCTCGCGCGGCAGATCGCCGATTTCCCGTTGCTTCTCGACGAGCTGATCGACGCGAAGTCCTTCGATGAGCTGCCGTCTCGATCGCGCTTCACGCGCGAGCTCGCCGCGCGCACGGAGCGGTTGCCGGCGGATGATCCGGAGCGCGAGGTCGAGGCGCTGCGTGCCTTTCAGAAAGTGGCGGTATTCTCGGTGGCACTCGCCGATTTGACCGGCCGTCTGCCCCTCATGCAGGTGAGCGACAGGCTCACCGACATCGCCGAGCTCATCGTCCAGTGCTGCATGGATCTCGCCTGGACGCAGATGACTCAGGCGCACGGCATTCCCCGATGCGGGCGGGACGAGTCCACGACCCGCGTGGTCAAGATCGCGGTGGCGGGGTACGGCAAGCTCGGCGGCCTCGAACTCGGCTACGGCTCGGACCTCGACCTCGTGTTCCTGCATGACTCGGCCGGGGAAATACAGCAAACGACGCGCGGTGTGGACAACGGCGTGTTCTTCCTGCGCCTGGGACAGCGCATCGTGCATCTGCTGACGATGCATTCGGCCGCCGGGCGCCTGTACGAGGTGGACATGAGATTGCGGCCGAACGGCAAGGGCGGCTTCCTCATCACCGGCATCGACGCGTTCGAGGCCTATCAGCATCAGAACGCCTGGACGTGGGAGCACCAGGCGCTGCTGCGCGCAAGGGCGGTGGCGGGGGATGCGGGCCTGCGCCAGCGCTTCGAGGCGCTGCGCCGGCGCGTGCTCTGCAGCGCGGTGCATCGCGATACCCTGCGCGCCGACGTCATGGAAATGCGCCAGCGCATGCGCAGGGAGCTGTCCGAGTCGCGGGGGGGTCGGTTCGACATCAAGCAGGACGCCGGCGGCATCGCGGACATCGAATTTCTGGTCCAGTACTGGGTGCTGGCCTCGGCGGACCGCCATCCGCAGCTTCTCACCCACTCGGACAACGTGCGCCAGCTCGAGGGTCTGGCTGCCGTGGGCATCCTCGATGCGCAAACGGCGCAGTGGCTCAAGGAAACCTATATAGGCTATCGTACGCTCCTGCATCACCTGTCGCTCGAGGGCGGCCGGCGGGTGGTGGAGGCGGGTGAGCACACCCGGGCACGCGCGCGGATCCTCGAGATCTGGCGCGAAACCTTCGGCTGACGGCGAAACGACTGGAGCTATGAGGATGGCGACGACGGCGGCAACGGTGGCGGCGGTGAACCTGATTCCCGCCAATGCCCAGCATCAGTACACGGTGACGCCGGCGGATCTGCCGCTGGCCTGTCCGATGCCCGGCATGTACCTGTGGAACTCGCATCCTCGGGTCTATCTGCCGATCGAGGACACCGGCTGGGCCAAGTGCTCCTACTGCGGCGCCGAGTACACTCTGATACGAAGCTGAGACCCGCGCGAGCGGCCATCGCCCACGCGCCGGGTCGGGCGCGGAGCGGCCGGGGCCCTCAGGGCTTGTAAGCGGCGTAGGATTTCTCCTCGACCAGGCTCGACCCGAGCCGCAGGTTCAGGCGCCGCTTGATCGCCGCGCGCTCGTCGTTCTCGATGTAGACGGCGCGCGCGAGCTGGACGAAATCCGCGTCGAACGCCTGCGCGCGTTCCTTGTCGCGAATCTCGTCCTCGATGCGCCACAAGCGCTCGTTGACCGTCAGCAATGCGCTCACATCGCTCTCGATATCGGCGGCGGCATAGCGCGAGGCGCTCCAGATCCGCTCCAGCGCCTCGAGCTCCAGGCGCACATTGGCGAGCTTCGCCGGATCCGTCATGCGCTTCGACTTGATGCGAAGAATGGTGATCTTGTCGAGCAGCTCGCCGGGCGATATCGGCACGTTGATTTCATTCATCGCCGCATCTTAGCGAAATTCGCGCTCTCTCGAAGGTGCTACACTCGAGCGCGAGGTGGCGGGAGACGGGCTTCCGAGGACGCGCTGAAAAGCATGATGAAGGACGGCGGCCGACGCATCGCCACCGCGAGTGGCGCGATCCTCGTCGATGCGCAGCGTCTCGGGAGCTTTCTCGACGCCGGCGAGGCGCTGTTCGACCCTCGGTTCTGGGAGGCGCGGGGCGAGCTCGCCGCGGCGGCCAGCGGCCGCGGCGCGGCCTGGTTCATCGGATCGAGCTCGCCGGGCTGGGTGCTGCGCCACTACCGGCGCGGCGGATACGCGGCGCGGCTGTCGGGCGACCGCTATGCCTGGCTGGGCGAGCCGCGGGTTCGCGCCTTCGCCGAGTTCCGCTTGCTCGCCAGCCTCGAGACAGGCGGCCTGCCGGTGCCGGGGCCGGTCGGCGCGCGCTACCGACGATCGGGATTGACCTACCGATGTGATCTCATCACGCAGCGCCTCGATGCGCAGCCGCTGAGCGCGCGGCTCGCCGCGGGCACGCTGAGCGGCGCAGCGTGGCAGGCGGTCGGCGCCGCGATCGGGCGCCTGCATCGGGCCGGCCTCGATCACGCCGACCTCAACGCGCACAACATCCTCATCGGAGCGGATGGATCGGTGCGGGTGATCGATCTGGATCGCGGACGTCTGCGCACGCCGGGCGCCTGGAGCGCGCGCAACCTCGCGCGGCTGCAGCGCTCTGTGGCGAAGGTCGCGCGCGATCTGCCTGCCGCTCGCCGCTCGGCGAAGGATTGGGACAGTCTTCTCTCGGGCTACGAGGCCGGCATGGCGCGGCCGTCCGGCCGGCAGCCGTGATGCGCCTCCTCTACGGCGTGCTCACGCGGCTGGCCGCACCGCTGGCATTCGCGGCGCTGCTCGCTCGCGGAGTGCGCGACCGCGCGTACTGGGCGCACCTCGGCGAGCGCTTCGGCTTCGGGCGCGAGCTGCACGCCAGCGGCATCTGGCTGCATGCCGTCTCGCTCGGCGAGGTGTCCGCGGCCGCCGCCCTGCTGCGCGGCTTGCGCGCGCGCCACCCGCATATTCCACTGGTGCTGAGCACCGCGACGCCGACCGGCCGCGCACAGGCGCTGGCGCTGTTCGGCTCGCAGATCGAGATGCGATTTCTGCCCTACGACACGCCCGGCTCGATGCGCCGCTTCCTCGAGCGCATCCGCCCGCGGCTCGCCATCATCATGGAGACCGAGCTGTGGCCGAATCTGCTGCACGAGTGCCGCCGGCGCGGCGTGCCCGTGCTGTTCGCGAGCGCGCGTCTCACGGCGCGATCGGTATCGCGCTATCGGCGCCTGCCTACGCTGTTCGCCCCCGCGCTCGCGCATAACGCGTCGATAGCGGCGCAGACCCCGGAGGACGCCGAGCGCTTCATCGCGATCGGCGCGCAGCGCGCGCGCACGCGAGTGACCGGCAACGTGAAATTCGACATGCAGCTCGGCCCCGCGGTGGCCGAGAGGGGGCGGGAGCTGCGCCGGCTCTACCTGGGCGCAAGGCCGGTCTGGACGGCGGGCAGCACGCACGAGGGCGAGGAGCAGACGCTGTTGCGCGCGCACGCCGCGCTGGTCCGAACCGCTGCCGATGCGCTGCTGGTGCTCGTGCCGCGTCATGCGGAGCGGTTCGAGGTGGTGGCGAGCCTGCTCGCCCGGCAGGGAGTGATCTTCGATCGGCGCAGCAGCGCCGCCGCCGTGCGCCCGCAGGCAAGCGTGCTGCTGGCCGATACGATGGGTGAGCTCACCGCGCTCTATGCCGCGTCGGATGCGGCATTCGTCGGAGGGAGCCTCGTGCCCGTGGGCGGACACAACCTGCTCGAGCCTGCGGCGCTCGGCGTGCCGGTGATCACCGGTCCCTACACCGCGAACAGCGGCGACATCGCGCGGCGGTTGATCGAGCGCGGCGGCGCTCTCGAGGCGGCGGATGCGCCCGCGCTCGCTCGAGCCGTGCAGCGCCTCATGGCCGATGCGGGCCTGCGCGAGCGCATGGGTGCAGCCGGTCGCGAATTCATCCAGGCGCATCGCGGCAGCGTCGAGCGTCTGCTCGAGCTCATCGGACCCTTGCTCGCAGGCGATGAGCCTGCGCCGCGGGGCGATCCGGCGCAGGCGCAAGGGCAAGGCACGGGTCAATGAGAGCCGGGCTGAGCTCCGTCCATCGACGCCCGATCCGTCAGGCCGGCATCCGGCGCCGCGCCGCCCGGCGATGGGGATGAGGTGTCCGCGGCCGGCTCTTGCTGCGAGGGTTGGTCCTGCGGCGGCTCATCCTTGAGCAGCGCGTTGAGCCGGCTCAAGCTCTGCTCGGTGAGGATGCCGGCGGCCTGCTGCAGCTTCACCATGTTCACCATGTAATCGTAGCGGCTGCGCGAGTAGTCGGTCCGCGCCTGGATCCACAGCCGCCGGGACTCGACCACGTCCACGGCGGTGCGCGTGCCGGCCTCGTATCCGGACTCGGTCGCGCGCAACGCCGTCGCGTTCGACTCGAGCGCGCGGCGCAGGGCGCTGACGTGCGAGATCTCCGACAGGACGCCGAGGTAGGCGTCGCGCGCATCATGCTCGGTTTGCCGGGCCACGCGCTCGACCCGCTCCTTGGCGGCGCGATGCAGGTACACGGCCTGGCGCACCTGCGAGGACACCATGCCGCCCGAATAGATCGGAATGGAAAGCTGGATGCCGATGACGTTCTGATACTGGTCCAGGGTCGTGGTGCCGTACGGGGTATCGTTCGCGTTGACGTAGTCTCCGCCCACCGAGTTCTTGTAGCGGCTCGCCACCAGGTCGAGCGTCGGAAAGTGTCCGCCGCGCGCCGTATTCACGTTGTCCCGCGCGATGTCCGCCGCCAGGCGGCTCGACACCAGCGATAGATTCTGCTGCAGGGCCATCTCCACCCAGCGATCCTCGCTGCTCGGATCCGGTGCCGCGAGCTCGAACGGCTCGATGGGCCGCGCGAGGTAATCGAAGGCGTCGCCGGTGATCTCGCGCAGCAGCTCCTGTGCGGAGGCGAGCTGGCGCTTCGACGCGATGACCGCCGCCGCGCCGCTGTCGTGGGCGGCGCGCGCCTCCTCGACGTCGGTCACCGCGATCAGCCCGACCTGATAGCGCTTCTCCGCTTGCTGGACTTGATGATTCACCGATTCCAGATTGGCGCGCTGGGCATCGAGGTCATCCTGTGCCGCGAGCACGTCGAAATAGCGCTCCGCAACGCGCGCCATCAGATCCTGCTGGGCGGCCTGATAATCGGCCTCGGCCTGGGCGACCTGGGCATCGGCGCGCTGCAGGGCGACCCAGTTCTGCCAGCTGAACAGGTTCTGCGACAGATCGACACCGTACTTGTGCGTGTTGGTGGTGACGCGGCCGTTGAAGGGGAACGCCTCGGTGATCGTTTGTCCGTCCGCGATCACGGTCTCGGTCTCGTTCGACTGCCCCTTGTCCTTCTCCCTGGAGATCGTGCCGCTGCCCGATATCTGCGGCAGCAGCGCCGCCAGCGCTTGCGGCTTGGCCTCGAGCGCGGCGAGCCGGTTCGCCTCGGCCTCCTTGAGCTGGGGGTCGTTCTGCAACGCCCGCTGATATACGGCCAGCAGATCGGCTGCCGGCGCGCAGCTCCATGCAAGGCAGCAGGCGAGAACCAACAATGAGCGCTTCATGAGGTGTTATATATGACTATATCACCCGGGAAACCGCAACCCGGCGATCAATATTGCGCAATCGTCGGATCGACGTCGCGCGACCAGGCCAGGATGCCGCCCGCCAGATTGAACACGGCGGCAAAGCCGTGCGCCGAGAGAAAGCGCGCCACCTCGGCGCTGCGGCCGCCGGAGCGGCAGATCACCACCGTCGGCAGCTGTGGATCGAGCTCCCCGATACGCTCGGCTATCTGACCCATCGGAATGTGAACATGCGGTGACGGAACGGGTGCGAGCCGAGTCTCCCAATCCTCGCGCACGTCGAGCAGCGCCATCGGCTTGCCGCGGGCGCGCTCGTCGAGAAACTGCCGCGGCGTCAACTGCTCCGTCATCAGAACACGAACCCAGCACTCTGCCGGGCATTGATCAACGGGTCGATGACGGTCTCGAACAGGCTTTCGCGAATCCATTCGGCATGGTCGACCCGGCGCACCCGGATCGCATCCATCACCGGAGCCGACCCGACCACGACGAACAGGCGCCCGCCGATGCGCAGCGCGCGCTCGAAGCGCGCATCGTACAGCGGCAGCGACCCGGTGACCGCGATGACGTCGTACTCGCCGAGCGGCGCCGAGTCGAACGCATCGCGCGTCTCGAGCTGCACGCGCGCCTGTGGCATCGCGCGCAGGTTCGCGGCGGCCTGAGCGGTGAGCTGCGGGTGGATCTCGATCGAGCGGGTGGATCTCGCCAGCAGGCTCAAGCACGCGCTCAGGTAGCCCGAGCCCGTACCGACCTCCAGAGCGGCATCGGAGGCATTCACCTCGAGCGCCTGCAGGATGCGGCCCTGGACCTTGGGGGCGAGCATGTACTGGCCGCAGCCGATGGGCAGCTGCGAATCGGCGAACGCCAGCTCGCGGTCGGCGCTCGCCACGAAAGCCTCGCGCGGCACGGCGCAGATCGCATCGAGCACGCGCGGATCGAGCACCTCCCACGTGCGAATCTGTTGATGCACCATCTGTTGTCGAGCAGCCAGAGTATCCATGTGTTCTCGTGGTAATTAGCCTGTTGATTATGGTCAATTTCTGCAGGCTTCGCCATGCCTGTGGGGTATTCTCCTAATGCACAGGATCGAGACGCGCCCAACAGGGGGGGCACCCGCAAAAAGCGTCGTGGACTGGATCGCAATCGAGGTCAGTGTTGTTCTTGTCTCCGTTCGTTCTCTGGTTCTTGACCTCAGCTGTCTTAGCCGTAGGCGTGGGTGTGCTGTTGCGCTCGAAGCGGCGCAGCGAGCGCGCGGTCGCCGAGTTCTCCCGGCAAGTGAATGCGCTCAGCGGCTCGGATCTGCCGGCGGGACGCATCGGCGTCGAGGGCAAGCCCGAGCCGCTGGGCCGGCTCGGCGATGCCATCAATCGCCTGCTCGACAATCTCGAGCAGCGCGGCGCACGGCTCAAGGACCGCGAGCAGCTGTTCCAGCGCCTGGTCGAGACCGTGCACGATGCGGTGCTGGTTCACCGCGACGAGATCGTGTTCGCCAATGCCCGCTTCCTGGAGATGCTCGGCATGAGCGCCGCGGAGGTCGTCGGCAAGCCTCTGTCGCAATTCGTGGCTCCGGAATATGTCGACTTGGTGCACAACAACCTGCGCCGCCGTCTCGCCGGCGAGCCGGCGGCGGAGCGCTATGAGGTCGAGCTCCTCGGCAAGCACGGCGAAGTCACGCGCATCGAGCTGGCGAGCACCGTCATCGAGAGCGCCGGAGCGCCGGCGCTGCTGCTCACGGCGCTCGAGATGCTGTCGAGCGCCGCGCAGGAGAGCGCTCCGCCGCGGCCGCGATCCATGGCGACGCTCGATGCCATGGGGGAGAGCGTGATCACCGTCGACGCGGAAGGCCGGATCGACTACGTCAATCACTCCGCCGAGGCCCTGCTCGGCCAGGGCATCGATCAGGTCATGGGCAAGACCTTTCCCGAAGTGGCCTCGCTGGTGGACGAGAGCGACCGCCGCTCGCTCGGAGATCCGGTGCGCAAGGCGCTCGCCGCCGGCGGCCGGGTCACCATGGGCAAGCGCGCCGTGCTCGTGCCGGCGAACGGATCGCCCGAGCGCTCGGTGGAGCTCAGCGTCACGCCGCTCAAGTCCGACGGCACCGAGTTCCCTCTCGGGCTGGTGCTGGTGATGCACGACATCAGCGAGCTGCGCGGCTTGACGCGCCAGATGACCTATCAGGCAAGTCATGACGCGCTCACCGGGCTGGTGAACCGGCGCGAGTTCGAACGGCGGCTGCGCGAGGCCATGGATGCCGCTCAAACGGGCGATGCGGCGCACGCGCTGTGCTATCTCGATCTCGACCGCTTCAAGGTCGTGAACGATACCTGCGGTCACACTGCCGGCGACAATATGTTGCGTGAGGTCGCCACCATCATCAAGGATTCGGTGCGCGATTCGGACACGGCCGGGCGCATCGGCGGCGATGAGTTCGCGCTGCTGCTGGTGGGATGCCCGCTCGAGAAGGCGCGCCAGATCGCCGACGACGTGGTGCGCGCCGTGAACGACTATCGCTTCATCTGGAAGGACAAGATCTTCAACATCGGCGTGAGCATCGGGCTGGTGGAGATCGGCCGCGGCGGCGGATCGATCGAGGACATCATGAACTCGGCCGACTCGGCATGTTATGTCGCGAAGAAGCAGGGCGGCGTGCACGTGCACGTCTACTCCGCGCGCGAGGAGGCGAATGCGCGCCACAGCGGCGAGATTCACTGGCTGCAAAGGCTGCAGGGTGCGCTGCGCGACAACCGCTTCGAGCTGTACTACCAGCCCATCTTGCCGGCGCGCAGCAACGTCGAGCGCGGCCCGGCACTCGAGGTGTTCGTGCGTCTGGAAGCCGAGGCCGGCCAGGCGTCCTCTCCGCCGGGCGAGTTCATTCGCGCCGCGGAGCGCTACCGGCTGATGCCACATGTGGATCGCTGGGTGGTGCAGGCGGTTCTGTCGGCGCTCGGCCGCGGAGGCATGAAGCTGCCGCCCGGGCGCAGCGTCGCGATCAACATCTCGGGGCAGACGCTGGGCGATGCGGAGTTCCTCGAGTTCGTGGTCGACTGCTTCGATCACACCGGCGCGACCCCGGGCGACATCTGCTTCGAGGTCACGGAGAGCGCCGTGGTGGCGAACCTCGACCACGTGCGCCGCTTCATCGCGGTGCTGCACGGCATGGGGTGCGAGTTCGCTCTCGATGACTTCGGCAGCGGCTTGAGCTCGTTCTCCACCCTGAAGACGCTGCCCATGGATTATCTCAAGATCGACGGCTCGTTCATCTCGAACCTCGCCGTCGACACCGTGAACCAGGCGATGGTCGGAGCGATGATCGAGCTGTCGCGGAGCCTCAATTTTCGCATCGTTGCCGAGCAAGTCGAGGATCAGCTCTCCCTCGATACCGTGAGGCAGATGGGCATCGACTTCGTGCAGGGATTCATCATCGCGCGTCCACAGCCCCTGTCGGTCACACCCGCACCGTAGCTTCCGGGCGCGCCTGTCGCGCACCCGCGAGGCTGCGCTCGCCTGCCCGCCGGTTCAAGGCCTTATGACCCGCCTGGCAGGCGCCCGGCGGCCCGCGCGTGGCGGGCGGCCGCGGCGCGTCCTTCCCTGCGGCCTGCCGCCGCATATAACGCCGGGTGATGCGCTCATAACGAACTACTATGGCATTTCCCCCGCGCTTGGGAGGACAATTCGGGGCATATCGACTGGCAACGTTGAGGTGCCGCATGCCCATCTTCGAAGATAACACCAAGTCCATCGGGCGCACGCCCCTGGTGCGGATCAATCGATTGGACGCCTCCAGCGCGGCGACCATCCTCGCCAAGATCGAGGGCCGCAATCCGGCGTACTCGGTGAAGTGCCGCATCGGGGCTTCCATGGTATGGGACGCGGAGGAGCGCGGTGCTTTGCGGCCCGGCATGTCGCTGGTCGAGGCGACCAGCGGCAACACCGGGATCGCGCTCGCGTACGCCGCCGCCGCGCGCGGTTACGGCTGCGTGCTCACCATGCCCGAGACGATGAGCATGGAGCGGCGCAAGGTGCTGATCGCATTCGGCGCCAAGCTGGTGCTCACGCCCGGCGCGAAGGGCATGAAGGGGGCCATCGCCAAGGCCGAGGAGCTCGCCGCAGCGGATCCGGGAAAATACCTGCTCATGCGCCAGTTCGACAATCCCGCAAACCCGGCCATTCACGAGCGCACCACGGGCCCGGAGATCTGGGAGGACACGCAGGGCAAGGTGGACGTGCTGGTGAGCGGCGTCGGCACCGGCGGGACGTTGACCGGGGTGTCGCGCTACATCAAGCACACCCAGGGCAAGAAGATTCTCACCGTCGCGGTCGAGCCGACCGCCTCCCCTGTCATCAGCCAGACGCTCGCCGGGCAGACCCCCACCCCGTCGCCGCACAAGATCCAGGGCATCGGTGCCGGCTTCATCCCCAAGAATCTCGACCTCTCGCTGGTCGATCGCGTGGAGCAGGTGAGCAACGAGGAGGCCATCGCCGTGGCGCGTGCGCTGGCGCGCGAGGAGGGCATGCTGTGCGGCATCTCCTGCGGCGCGGCGATGACCGCGGCGCTGCGCCTGGCGCGCGAGCCCGCACAGAAGGGCAAGGTCATCGTGGCGGTGCTTCCGGATGCGGGCGAGCGGTATCTGTCGGGTGCGCTGTTCGAGGGCCTGTTCGAGGACGTGGAGAAGATGCAGGCCGTGGCCTGAGCAGCGCATGACCGCAGTCGCCACCCCGAAGTCCAAGTCATCCCTGCTCGATCGGCTGAGCGAGGAGATGCTCGAGAGCTACCTGGGCGATGAGCGGGCGCGGCGCATCGCGCGCCGCTATCTGCCCTCGCGCGAAGCGATCGCCGAGATCCTGCACGGTGTGCTCGATCTGATGTACCCCGGCTACTTCGGCCGCCGCGATCTGAGCCCCGAGAACCTGGCGGATTACGTCGCGCAGGCGCTCGCCGATCTCGCCCCCAAGATCGAGCGCGAGGTGGAGCACTGCCTGTGCTACGGACGCGAGCGCGAGTCGCGGTCGGAATTCGGCGAGTGCGCGCCGCGGGCGCGCGAGCTGACCGAGGTCTTTCTGGGGCGCCTGCCCGAGATCCGAGCCCTGCTGGTGCGGGACGTGCAGGCGGCGTTCGACGGCGATCCCGCCGCGACCAATCTCGACGAGGTGATCCTCGCCTATCCGGGCGTGCTGGCGGTGAGCGTGTATCGCATTGCGCACGTGCTCTACGACCTGGGCGTCCCGATGATGGCCCGCATCATGACCGAGTGGGCGCATTCGAAGACCGGCTGCGACATCCATCCGGGCGCGAAGATCGGGGCCGGCTTCTTCATCGATCACGCCACGGGGGTCGTGATCGGCGAGACCACGCAGATCGGCGAAGGGGTGAAGCTCTATCAGGGCGTGACCTTGGGCGCCCTGTCGCTGCCGAAGGATGCGGCGGGCCACATCATTCGCGGCCGCAAGCGCCATCCCACCGTCGAGGATGGCTCGACCCTGTACGCGAACGCGACCGTGCTCGGCGGCCAGACGGTGGTGGGCGCGAACAGCGTGGTCGGCGGCTCGGTGTTCCTCACGCGCAGCATTCCGGCGCGCTCGCGGGTATCGCTGAAGGAGCCCGATCTGCGGGTGGCTCCGCGCGACGGCGCCGCCGAGCCGGACGCCATCTATTTCGATATCTGACCACCGGCCGCCCACGGGCGCGCAGGCGACGGCGGGCGCGCAGGCGCGGTGACGGCGGGCGCGCGGGGGCGCTGTGCCGCGCCGCCACCCGCGCAAGGCATCACATCAGCTTGCCGAGCAGCGGCACGAGCAGCAGCGCCACGATATTGATGATCTTGATGAGCGGATTGATCGCCGGGCCGGCCGTGTCCTTGTAGGGATCGCCGACGGTGTCGCCGGTCACGGCGGCCTTGTGCGCTTCGGACCCCTTGCCGCCGTAATGTCCTTCCTCGATGTATTTCTTGGCGTTGTCCCAGGCGCCGCCCCCCGTGGTCATGGAGATCGCCACGAACAGGCCGGTGACGATGGTACCGATCAGCAGGCCGCCGAGCGCGAGCACGCCCGTGCCGGGGCCCATCAGCCAGTTGACCACGATCACGAGCACGATCGGCACCACGATCGGCAGGAGCGACGGGACGATCATCTCCCTGATGGCCGCCCGCGTGAGCATGTCGACGGCGCGCGAGTAGTCCGGCTTCGCCGTGCCCTCCATGATCCCCTTGATCTCGCGGAACTGCCGCCGCACCTCGTTCACGACCGAGCCGGCGGCGCGTCCCACGGCCTCCAGGGCCATCGCGGCGAACAGATAGGGCACCAGGCCGCCGATGAACAGGCCGATGATGACCGCCGGGTTGGACAGGTCGAAAGCGCTCGCATGCCCGAGCACGTCCTCGAGCTTGTGCGTGTAGTCGGCGAACAGCACGAGCGCGGCGAGCCCCGCCGAGCCGATCGCATAGCCCTTGGTGACGGCCTTGGTGGTGTTGCCCACCGCATCGAGCGGGTCGGTGATGTCGCGCACCTTCTTGTCCAGCCCGGCCATCTCCGCGATGCCGCCGGCGTTGTCGGTCACCGGTCCGTAGGCATCGAGCGCGACGATCATGCCGGTCATCGACAGCATGGCGGTGGCGGCGATGGCGATCCCATACAGGCCCTCCAGCCGATAGGAGGCCCAGATGCTCAGGGTGACGGCGATGACCGGCAGCGCGCAGGCCTTCATCGACACCCCGAGACCCGCGATGATGTTGGTCGCATGTCCGGTCTGCGAGGCGGCGGCCACGTGCTGCACGGGCTTGTATTCGGTCGCGGTGTAGTACTCGGTGATCACGATCATCGCCGCGGTCAGGGCCAGGCCGACGAGCGTGCACAGCCACATCGACATCGCGTGCGCGCCCATGATCTTCTGCGCGACGAAGTAGAACGCGATCGCGGAGATCGCGCCCGAGACGATCACGCCCTTGTACAGCGCATTCATGATCTTGCCGCCTTCGCGGGTCGAGACGAAGAACGTGCCGACGATCGAGGAGACGATGGAAATTGCGCCGAGGAGCAGCGGGAACAGCACCGCGCTGTCGCCCATATCGGTGAGAACCAGCCCCCCGAGCAGCATGGTGGCGACCAGCGTCACCGCATAGGTCTCGAACAGATCGGCCGCCATGCCGGCGCAGTCGCCGACGTTGTCGCCCACGTTGTCCGCGATCACCGCGGGGTTGCGCGGATCGTCCTCGGGAATTCCCGCCTCGACCTTGCCGACGAGATCGGCGCCGACGTCGGCGCCCTTGGTGAATATGCCGCCGCCCAAGCGCGCGAAGATCGAGATCAGCGATCCGCCGAAGGCGAGGCCCACCAGCGAGCGCAGCGCCGCGTCCGGATCGCCGAGAACGCGCAGCATGGCGAAGTAGTAGCCCGCCACCCCGAGGATTCCGAGCCCCACCACCAGCATGCCGGTGATGGCTCCGCCGCGAAACGCCACCTTGAGCGCGGCGTTGATGCCGATGTGCGCCGCCTGCGCCGTGCGCACGTTGGCGCGCACCGAGATCGACATGCCGATGTAGCCCGCCAGACCCGAGAAGATCGCGCCCACGGCGAAACCGCCGGCCGTCGCCCAGCCGAGCGATGCTCCCAGAATGACGAACAGGATGACGCCGACGATTGCGATGGTCCTGTACTGGCGGTTCAGGTAGGCGCGTGCGCCGGCCTGAATGGCGGCGGCGATCTCCTGCATGCGCGCGCTGCCTGCGGGCTGGGCGAGAATCCAGCGCACGGACACGACCCCGAAGAGGATCGCAAGAATTCCCGCGCCGATGGCTAGAAACAGGGCGTTATCAAGGGTCATTGAGGATCTCTGAATCTTATGTTATTGAAAAATAAGCATTTATTTGGATACGAAGCCGCAAATCATACCACAAAGGGTTCGCGAAGGCGCTTCGGCACACTCGCTCCTGCGAGCGCCGCGTAGCTCGGCAATCCGTGTCGATAAGGCGGATAGTCTTCCCCGCCGATGAGCGGCGCGAGGTAGCGCCGGCAGGCCGCAGTGATGCCGAAGCCGTCCGCGCTGATGAAATGTCGCGGCACCTTCTTTTCCTGGTTGGCGATCCGCGCGAGCGGCGCCTCGCCGATGCTCCAGCGGTAAGGTGAGGATGATTTGCGCACGATGGTGGGCATGACGGCGTTCTTGCCCTGGAGCGCGAACTGCACGGCCGCCTTGCCCACGGCGTAGGCCTGCTCGACATCCACCCGCGAGGCGATGTGCCGCGCGGAGCGCTGCAGATAGTCGGCCACCGCCCAGTGGAACTTGTAGCCGAACGCCTCCTGGGTCATCTGCGCCACCACCGGACCCACGCCGCCGAGCTGCGCGTGCCCGAAGGCATCCTGAGTGCCGGCCTCGGCGAGGAACTTGCCATCGGCGTTGCGCACACCCTCGGAGACCACGACCACGCAGTACCCGTAGGACTCGACGCAGGATTGCACCTTGGCGAGGAAGGCCGGCCGGTCGAAGGGGATTTCCGGAAACAAGATGATGTGCGGGGCTTCCCCGGCCCGCTCGCCGGCCAGGCCGCCGGCAGCCGCGATCCAGCCGGCATGGCGGCCCATGACCTCGAGCACGAAGACCTTGGTCGAGGTTCGCGCCATCGACAGCACGTCGAGCGCCGCCTCGCGCGTGGCCACGGCGATGTACTTTGCCGCGGAGCCGAATCCCGGACAGCAGTCGGTCACCGCCAGATCGTTGTCGACGGTCTTGGGGACGCCGATGCACGCGATCGGGTAGCCCATCTGCACGCCCATCTGCGATACCTTGTGGGCGGTATCCATGGAGTCGTTGCCGCCGTTATAAAAGAAATAGCCGATGTCGTGGGCACGGAACACCTCGATCAGACGCTCGTACTGGGCCCGATTCTTGTCGAGGCCGGCGAGCTTGTAGCGCGCCGAGCCGAACGCCCCGCCCGGGGTGTGGCGCAGGGCGCGGATGGTGGCGGCGCTCTCCTTGCCGGTGTCGATCAGATCCTCGGTGAGCGCGCCCACGATGCCGTGCCGGCCCGCGTACAGCTTGCCGATCCGGTCGCGATGCTTTCGGGCCGTCTCGATCACCCCGCACGCGGAGGCGTTGATGACGGCGGAGACACCGCCGGACTGAGCGTAGAAGGCATTTCGGGGAACGGGGCGCTTTCTGGGGGCGGGGCGTTTCATGGGTGGTTGCCGGTTCGAAGGTTGCCGGATGCGTTTTGCGGTTTGTGGGTTGCGGGTTGTGCAGCAGCTTACGAGCCGCGCAGGATAGCCCATCGGCGCAAGACAGGCACGGCCCGGCCGGCTCGTTTGACGGTGACACCCCGGCGCAGGTAGGTTAGCGCGCTTTCGGCACCAGGCTCATCCTAGAATCACCAGGCTCCTCGAATCATGCGCATAGTTCTTTTGGGGGCTCCCGGCTCCGGCAAGGGCACGCAATCGCAGCTGCTGGTGGACGCCTACGGCGTTCCGCAAGTGTCCACCGGCGATCTGCTGCGCGAGGCGGTGAGCAAGGGGACCGAGCTCGGCCGCAGGGCCAAGGCCGCCATGGATGCGGGCAAGCTGGTGGACGATGCGACCGTGCTCGGCATGATTCGCGAGCGCCTCGCGCAGCCCGATGCGCAGAAGGGCTTCATCCTCGACGGCTTCCCCCGCAACATCGCGCAGGCCGAGGCGCTGCAGAGAATGCTCGCCGACCTCAAGCGCCCGCTCGAGGCCGTGGTTTTGCTGAATCTCGACCTCGCCATCTTATTCAAGCGCCTCACCGGGCGGCGTATCTGCGAAGGCTGCGGGCGGGTGTTCAACATCTATACCTCGCCCGCGGGCACGATCCCGCAGTGTGACAAGTGCGGCGGCAAGGCGCGCCTCATCCAGAGGCCCGATGACAGGGAAGAGGTGATCGGCAAACGGCTCGAGGTGTTCGAGGCGCAGACCAGGCCGCTGGTCAAGTATTACGAGGACGCGGGGCTCCTGCGCATCGTCGATGCCGACGCCGATGTGGACACGGTATTCAAGAGCATTCAGCGCGCCGTGCAGCCCGCCGCGGACGACTAACCGAGCGCCTCGAGCAATCGGTCGCCGATCTCGGCGCGCCTCCAGCCGGTCAGTACCGGAGCATGGCGATCGCCCATCGCCAGCGCCTTGAGCTCGCCGCGCGTTGCCAGGATCTCCGCACTGATGCCGAGCGCGGCGGCATGTGCGTCGATGAGCGCGGCGAGCCGCTCCATGACGCGCTTCTGCTCGGGGGTCGGCCGCGAATCGCTGCTCGGGGGCTCATCCAGGGCCTCGCCCGTGCTGCTCTCGCGCAGCGCCCCGAGCAGCTCCTGTGCAAGCGCGTGCGGCATCGGGCGCTGCGGCGAGAGCGAGGCCGCGAGGGCCGCTGCGTTCGCGGGCAGCTCCGCGGCGGTCCGGAACAAGGCCTCGTCGGGAACGATCCAGCCGCGCGGCAAATTGCGCTCGCGCGCCGTCCGCTCGCGCCAGACGGCGAGCACCTTGGCGCGCGCGCGCATCGCCGGCTCGAGCTGGCGCAGGTTGCGCAAACGCTTCCAGGCCTGCTCGGGGTCGGGCTCGTACAGCGCCGGGTCCTCGAGCATCCGGCAATCCTCGAGCACCCACGCCTCGCGGCCGAGAGCGCGCAGCCGCTCGGTCAGCCGCTCGGCCGCCTCGTTGAGGTAGGCCACGTCGTCGGTCGCGTATTCCAGCTGCGCCGGGGTGAGGGGGCGCTTCGACCAGTCGGTGCGCGTCTGGCCTTTGGGCACGGTCACGTCCAGCAAGGTTCTCACCAGGTCGGCATAGCCGAGCTGCGGCTTGAGCCCGACGCACCCGGCGGCGATCTGCGTGTCAAATACGGGCGAGATCACGTGCCTCACGTTCAGATAAAACGCCTCCAGGTCCTGGCGCGCGGAATGGATCACCTTGCGCGCGCTACCGCGCGCCAGGGCGGGCACCAGAGGCTCGAGACTGCCGCAGCGCAATGTGTCCACGCACCACACCTCGCCGGCCGCCGCAAGCTGCAGCAGGCAGAGCTTGGGAAAGAACGTCCGCTCGCGCAGAAACTCGGTGTCGAGACCGATCGAGCCGTGAGTCTCGAGAATGCGCGCGAGCGCCGCCACTTGCTCGTCCCGATCGATCCAAATCGCCGTCAGCATTGCCTCGATCCAGTACAATTTGAAAAATCATTATGACCGAATCGACCGATGCTGAGATTTGCAAAAGCATTCCTGGACATCGCGCTGTGGCGCAAGTCGCCCGAGCAGCTGCCCGCCTCGGTGCTGCTGCTGTGCCTGGTCGCGGGTGCCGCGGCGCTGATCGAGGTGATCGACGCGCTGCTGCCGGCGGCGCCCGCCGGCGAGATCCTCACGCGGGTCGCGCTCGCGGTGGCGCTGCCGCTGTGCTTCGCGTGGGTGGTCCTGGCCGTGGCGCGGCAGCGGCAGCGATTCCTGCAGACCGGCACCGCCCTGCTCGGCGTGGCGGTGCTGGCGGAGCTGGTGCTCTACCCGCTCGGCCTGCTGTTGAACTCGATCGGCTTCGATCATCCGGCTTCCCTGCCCCTGGGCGTGCTTCTGCTGGTGGGTTTCATCTGGTACCTGCTCGCGTGCGCCAACATTTGGCGCGCCGCGCTCGATGCGCGGTTCGGCCTGGGAGCGGCCATCAGCGTCGGCTACATTCTGTTGTCGATGGCCCTTGAGCAGCAGCTGTTGCCCAAGTCCTAGGTAAGCTGCCGATGCACCTGCACATCCTGGGGATCGCGGGGACGTTCATGGGGGGCCTCGCGGCCATCGCCAAGGCGGCCGGCCATCGCGTCACCGGCGCCGACCTCAACGTGTATCCGCCGATGAGCGATCAGCTCGCCGCCCTCGGTATCGAGCTGATCGAGGGGTACGGAGCGGAGCAGCTCGATCTCGATCCGGATCTGGTGATCGTCGGCAACGCCCTGAGCCGCGGCCGCCCGGTGATCGAGGCGCTGCTCGACCGCGGCATGCCTTACACCTCGGGACCGCAATGGCTCGGCGAGCAGGTGCTCGGCGGCCGCCACGTGCTCGCAGTGGCGGGTACGCACGGCAAGACCACGACCGCGAGCATGCTCGCCTGGATCCTGGAGGAGGCGGCTCTGGAGCCGGGATTCCTCATCGGCGGGGTGCCAAGCAACTTCGATTCGACCGCCCGCCTCGGTGCGGCGCGCGCCGGATCCTGCTTCGTGATCGAGGCGGACGAGTACGACACCGCTTTCTTCGACAAGCGCGCGAAGTTCGTGCATTACCGCCCGCGCACCGTGATTCTCAACAACCTCGAATACGATCACGCGGACATCTACCCCGACCTTGCCGCCATTCGCCGCCAGTTCAATCAGCTGCTGCGCACCGTTCCGGCGGCGGGCCGCATCGTGCAGAACGGCGCCGACGCCGAGCTCGAGGCGGTGATTGCGGCCGGCTGCTGGACGCCGCGACAAACCTTCGGCCTGGGCGCCGGTGCCGATTGGGGCGCCGTCGTGACAGCCGGCTCCTCGTGGGGCGAGTTCACGGTGCTGCGCGAGGGGCGTCCGGCGGCGCAGATCCGCTGGCCGCTCCTCGGCGAGCACAACGTCTTGAACGCGCTCGCCGCGATCGCGGCGGCCGATCACGTGGGGGTCGCGCCCGAGCGCGCGGCGCTCGCCTTGGCTCGATTCCAGGGGGTGAAGCGGCGCATGGAGCTTCGCGGGGTGGTGGGCGGCGTGAGCGTTTACGATGACTTTGCGCATCATCCAACGGCGATCCAGAGCACGCTCCAGGGACTGCGTGCACGCTTGCCCGATGCGCGCATCATCGCCGTGCTCGAGCCGCGCTCGAACACCATGAAGCTCGGCGTGCACCGCGAGCAGCTCGCGCCGGCGCTCGCCGCCGCCGACCGCGCCTGGTTCCTCGATGCGCCGGGCCTCGGCTGGGATTTGCCGGCGGCGCTCGCGCCGCTCGGTTCGCGGGCGCGCGTCGAAAGCAGCGTCGAGGCGCTGGTGCAGGGGCTCGCCGCCGAGGTGCGGCCCGGTGATCAGGTGCTGGTGATGAGCAACGGCGGGTTCGGCGGACTGCACGAGAAGCTGCTCGCGGCGCTGCGTCTGCGGGAGGCCTCATGAGCGAGATTGCGCTGTTTCCCTTGAACATCGTGCTGTTTCCCGGCGGTCCGCTGCCGCTGCGCATCTTCGAGACGCGCTACTACGACATGGTGCGCCGCTGCATGCGCGAGGGCCGCGGATTCGGCGTCGTGCTGATCCGCGAGGGCCGGGAAGTGGGAGACGCCCCGACCGATGTGTACCCGGTGGGTACCATCGCCGACATCACCGATTTCCATCAGCTGGCCGATGGTCTTCTGGGACTGTCCTGCGTCGGGCGGCAGCGCTTCCGGATTCTTGCCCGCAGCCGCCAATCCGACGGCCTGCACAAAGGCGAGGTCGAGTGGATCGGCGCCGAGCCGGTGCTGCCGGTGCCGCCGCGCCATGCCCGGCTGGCCGATCTGCTGCGCAGCGTCCTGCCGCAGCTCGGTGAGGGGTACACGAAGATCGACATGCACCTGGACGATGCGGCGTGGGTGGGATATCGGCTCGCGGAGATTCTGCCCATCCCGCTGGCCGACAAGCAGGCTTACCTCGAGATCGGCGACCCGGTGGAGCGGCTCGACCGGCTCGCCTCGCTCGCGCCCCTCGCCTCGCCCGCATAGCGGGCAAAGGCCCCGCGGGTCAGCCACAGCGCCAGCCCGATGGCGCCGCACCAGGGCAGGATCCACAGGCCCAGCAAGCCGTCGAGGCGGCCGACCCAGACCGAGTGCAGGCCGCTCGATCCCGTACTCTCCTGCAGGAAACGCAGCACCATCACCCAGCCGGCGTGCAGCCCGATCGCGGCGGCGATGTTGCCGCTCAAGACGCGCGTGAGACTCAAGACCAGGCTCAGCGCCATCCAGGCGAGAAAGGCGTCGTACACCCGCGCCGGGTCGCCGAGCGGCGCGAAGGACTGCGCCAGGAGCCGCAACCCGCTCGACCAGTCCGGCGCATCGACGTGCGCCTTGGCGAAGAAATGCAGCACCGCGAACAACGGCGCGATCCACAGCAGCGCACGCCACTCGCCGGATTCACGCGCGATCGCGCTGTGCAGCGCGCCGCGCATCACCGTCTCCTCGATCAGCGCCACCGCGATTCCCGAGCTCAGCGCGATGAGCACGAGGCGCGCGAGCCGCGGCGCCGACAGCAGCGCGGGATCGTTGACCACGCGCACGCCCTCGGCCAGCAAGAAGACGGCGCCGACGCCCGCCGTAACGATGCCGAGCGCGCCGAAGATCGAGGTCACGGCGAGAAATCGGCGCCACGGCAGGCCGTAGCCCAGGTCGCGCCGGGAGGTGACCTTCAGGCGCCGGCACAGCCACACCAGCATGACCACGCCGGCGAGCATGGCGAGGCGGGCGTACACCCGGTGGAACGGCCAGGACGCCACGCGTGAGGTGAGCTCGTAGACCGGATAGGCGACCGCTGCGGCGGCGATCCCCGCCGCGACCAGCGTGCACAGAAAGGAGAGCAAGGCCCGCACGCGCTGTGCCTTCGGGCGCGGCTAGGAGCGCAGGCTCTCGAAGGTGCGCATGGCGGCGGCGACGGTCGCGTCGATGTCGGCAGGCGAGTGAGCGGCGGACACGAATCCCGCCTCGAACGCCGACGGCGCGAAGTACACCCCCTCCTCGAGCATGCGGTGAAAGAAGCGCTTGAAGCGCTCCACATCGCAGGCCATCACCTTCGCAAAGCTGTCGACGTGCCGCTCGCCGGTGAAGAACAGGCCGAACATGCCGCAAAGATGATTGGTGGACAGCGCGACGCCGCAGCTTGCCGCCGCTCCGGCGAGCCGCTGCACCAGAAGGTCCGTGGCCGCATTCAGCCGCCCGTGAAAGCCGGGCGCCGAGACCAGCTCGAGCGTCGCGAGACCGGCCGCCATGGCCACCGGATTCCCCGACAGAGTTCCCGCCTGATACACCGGCCCGAGCGGTGCGAGCATCTCCATGACCTCGCGCCTGCCGCCGAAGGCGCCCACGGGCATTCCGCCGCCGATGATCTTGCCGAGGGTGGTCAGATCCGGGCGCACGCCATACAGCGCCTGAGCGCCGCCGAGCGCCACGCGAAAGCCGGTCATGACCTCGTCGAAAATCAGCAGCGCGCCGGTGCGATCGCACTCCTCGCGCAGCGCTTGCAGAAATCCCGCGGCCGGCGGCACGCAGCTCATGTTGCCCGCGACCGGCTCGACGATGATGCAGGCGACCTGGGCTCCGATCTGACGAAACGCGTCCCGCACCTGCTGCGCGTCGTTGAAGGTCAGGGTCACGGTGTGCGCGGCGAGCTCGCGCGGCACGCCCGGCGAGGTGGGCACGCCGAAGGTCAAGGCCCCCGAGCCGGCCTTGATCAGCAGCGAATCGGAATGCCCGTGATAGCAACCCTCGAACTTCACGATCGTATCGCGTCCCGTGAAGCCGCGCGCCAGGCGGATCGCGCTCATGGTCGCCTCGGTGCCGGAGCTCACGAAGCGCACCCGCTCGATCGAGGGCATGATCTCGGTCACGCGGCGCGCGAGCCGCGTCTCCAGCTCGGTGGGCGCGCCGAAGCTCAGGCCGTCCGCGGCCACCCGCCGCACCGCCGCGATCACGTGCGGGTGGGCATGACCCAGGATCATGGGGCCCCAGGAGCCGACGTAGTCGATGAAGCGCCGGCCGTCGGCGGCGATCGTGTGCGCGCCGGCCGCTTGCCTGAAGAAGATGGGCTCCCCGCCCACGCCGAGGAAGGCGCGCACCGGCGAGTTGACGCCCCCGGGTATGTACCGGCAGGCCTCTTGATACAGGCTCACGTCCTCATCTCCTGACCGTTCCCCGCCCGCCGCTACGCCAGCAACGCGGCGCGCGGCAAATTGAGCTGCACCTCGAAGCCGCCGCCCGCGCGATTGTCGGCCCTGGCCGATCCGCCGTGCGCCCTCATGACCTGGGAGGTGATCGCCAGGCCGATGCCCTCGCCGCCCGTGTCCCGGTCGCGCGATTCGGCCACCCGGTAGAACGGCTCGAATATGCGCTCGAGCTCGCCCGCCGGAACGCCCGGTCCGCGGTCGCGAATCGACACGGTGAGACCGGCATCGCTGCGCTCCACCATGACGTCCACGGACGCGCCCTGCGGACTATAGCGCACCGCGTTGCGCAGCACGTTCTCGATCGCGCTTCTCAGCAGCTCGCGGTTGCCGTTGACGGCGCTGTGCGCGGCGCCGCGCGTCTCGATCTTGCAGCCCTTGGCGGCGCCCTCGAAGTTGGCATCGCGCACCACCTCCTCGATCACCTCATCGACATCGAACGACTCGCGCTCGAACGGCGCGTCCGCGCCGTTGAGCCGCGCCAGCTTCAGCACCTGGCTGATGAGCTCGTCGAGACGCTCGATCTCCCGCTCCAGCCGGTCCAGCTGGCGCGTGAGATCGGCCGCCGGCCGGCGCGCCAGACCGACCGCGAGGCGCATGCGCGCAAGCGGCGAGCGCAGCTCGTGCGAGATGTCGCGCAGCAGCCGCGTGATGGCGCTGCGGTTGGCGCGCAGCTGATCGGCCATGACGTCGAAATCGCGCGCCAGCACGGCAACCTCGTCCTTGCGTCCCTCGAGACCCGCGCTCACCCGCACTTCCAGATTCTCGCCCGCCAGCGCGCGCGCGCCCTCCTGGATGCGCCGGATGGGTGCGCTCAGATGCTGCGCAAGCCACCAGCTCGCGACCGCGCTCACCGCCAGCGCAATGCCCAGAATCATCAGAGAGATGCCGGGCAGACTGAGCGCGCCGAAGATGCTCGGGCGCCGCGGCGCCAGCAGCACCGTGTACGACGCACCGTCCGGGGCGACGATCTCGGGCAGCGGGCGCTGCGGCCGAAAATTTCCGGGCGCGGCATCGTGGCGCCAGGGCGCGGTCGCGCCGGAGGGGTCGAACTCGGACATCGACTCGCGCGCGTACTCGAGGCGCCGCGCCGCGCCGTCGGACAGGCGGCGCCCGAGGATGTCCTGCCCGTCCGGCCCGATGATGTACAGCTCGCGGTCGGGAATCGAATGGTGGTTGGCGGACAGCCACTTGCGCAGCCCCTCGAGGCCGCCCCGGGCGAGCACCTCGGAGGCCTGGATGGCGACGGCGGGGCGGCGCGGCAGCTCGCGCGACTCGTATTCGCGCGCGGCGGCCGTGAAGGTCACGGCGATGCTGCCGGCGACGATGATCGCCATCGCGATCCAGAACAGCAGGAAGATCCGCACGAACAGGCTGTGCATGCGCAGCGCTCAGCCGGGGGCGCAGGTGAGGGTGTAGCCCGAGCCGCGCACGTTCTTGATCTCGGGGTTCTTGCCCGCTTCGAGCTCGAGCTTGCGGCGCAGGTTGCTGATATGCGTGTCGATGCTGCGGTCGTACGGCACGAGCTTGCGGCCGAGCGCTTGCTCGGTCATCGACTCGCGCGAGATCACTTGCCCGGCCGAGCGCATCAGGATCTCGAGCACGCGGAACTCGGCCCCGGTGAGCGGAATCGGCCGGTCCCCGACGCGCACCTGATGCATGCCGGCGTTGAGGGCGATCGCTCCGACGGTGATCTCGTCCGCAGCGCCGCCGCGCGCCGGGCGGCTGCTGGCGCGGCGCAAAATGGCACGGATCCGCGCCACCAGCTCGCGCGGGTTGAAGGGCTTGCTCAGATAGTCGTCCGCGCCGAGCTCCAG
>Ga0335072_10003128_pt1 | contig 25065 bp, 12 predicted proteins | sample Lox_Sample_21_FD_206725 | JGI IMG/M metagenome (GOLD analysis project Ga0335072, IMG submission 206725) | Soil microbial communities from Loxahatchee National Wildlife Refuge, Florida, United States - Lox_Sample_2.1 | ecosystem: Environmental > Terrestrial > Soil > Wetlands | place: USA... | reverse complement strand
CGATATCGTGGTGCTGAGGCGTTGGCAGGGATTGCCACTGTTGTGATGTCGGTAACCGTGGTCTTAGCCACAACTACGCGATAGTTCTGGTTGAAGCCGACAAAGATCGTATCTGCACCTTGTTTGATGGTCTCGGAGGAAAGTTTGGCAGCCTGGACGGGCGCTTGGACTAATGACGGGTCGTACTTCACAACAGCATAGTTGGCTATGGGGTGGAGAAAGACGACTTTGCCTTCGACGATGATTGAATCTGCAATGGTAATGGTGATGTCGCACAGATCGTACGGCACAATGGCACGAGAAACCACGATCAGCCCCTTCTCCGCATCTATGACAAGACCAAAGCCTGTCTTGCGAGCTTGCGGATACCCATCCAGCTTAACGGGCATGTTGCAAGAAACACGAACAAAAGAACGTACAATCTCCGCAGCCGCTGGGTAGTTGACCCCATCAAGCTGGATGAAGTCGGCAGATCTTGGCGTGGGCGGTGCAGCAGCAAGCGGTTTCCCAATCGTCTCGAAGTCCCATAATCCAGTCTCGTCGTTTCTTATTGCTAAGCGCATCTTCTTGTGCCAGTGACGGTCGATGTGGACAATGCTGGTTCGACGGGTGTGGAGATCGTGGATGTGTTTGTAAGACAAGACTACACGGGCGCGGTCCGGTATTGACTTGACAACTTCGATGAATGCGTCCAGATCTGGCGTGGGCTTTTGGTCGATGGCATCGATGATCCAGCCGGAGAGTGCATTCTCCATCTTGAACGACCCAGCCGCTTCGCAGACATAAACTCCCTTGACGGCAATTGCATACAGTCTCGCCTGCTGGTATGAAAGATTGTGAAAGCTGCCTCCAGCAACGGTGACAAATCGGTCGGGTGTAATGGAATGCAGGTCACCAACTTGAAGCTGCACTTCGATCTCCTCTCCACCTCGCTGCACCAGTAGATCAATGGGTTTACCAACACTAGCGTCCCCAATCTCCTCCAACTTAATGAAGGATGTCAACAACTGTCCATTGACTTTGATCAGAACATCCCCTTCTTGCAACTTGCCATCAGCTGGTCCTTCTGGAAGCACGATCTCGCAGACAAGCATGCTAGTCTCCTTTGGCGCCCCTTTCCTGACCTCGGACTCCCAATATGGTGAAAGGCCCAATCTTCGACACTCATCAAAGGGCTTGAGCATCCATTGAGTCTGAACAGTGCCTCTGGTGATCGGCTGGCCCCTTTGTAGGCACTGAAGCGCTCGCAACGGTCGGTCTAAGGGGAGAAAGTAATCGGTAGCGGCCCCGTCCGATCGCCCTCCAGCCTGCAAAGCCACCGCGTTGCCCGCAATGTTGATTACGGGGCTTCCCGAGCTGCCTCCTGTGGCAGCTGCAGCAGCCTGTATGTAGTTCGTGTTGAAATCGCAGTATCCTTCTCCGTACTCCGGGGCGTTTCTGTCAAGCCGGCTGATAACCCCGGACAGAATGCTGAGCTTTTCTCCTGCATCATTACCCACCACTCTTATTTCGACACCCACTTTCGCAGATTCTGGTTGTAGCTTCAGCGCCGTGACAGGCATGTATTTAATGGCTTTGGGGTCGAATTGGAGGATGCCGAAGTCGTGTACAGGGTCGCGGTAGATAGGTCGAACGTCGCACTGCAGCAAATCAGCCACGTGAAATATGAGAGATCACCCCATACGTACCTCTTCGTGATTTTCGAACAGACAGTAGCCCCAAAATGGCCCAGAGCATACCACGTGCCTATTCGTCATGATGTACCCTCGCTCGGCATCCACCACGAACCCCGTCGCTTGACTCGACATTGACAAATCTGTGTCGAAGGAACATGTCTGGCAGAAGTGTATCGACACCACGCTCTTGATCGCATTTTCGATGGTAGCTTGCCACTCTGGAGAGTCTGTTCTCGCTGCTGCTAGAGGATTCATAATGGTTGGGGTGCTCAGTTCGTTCTCGATGCTGTAAACGGTACCGTTCTGCGGAGTGGCATCTCCAGGTGTCGGGGCATTCAGGTCTATTTTGAGGTGTTTCGACGGTCGCTCCAACGCATGCACAGGACTCTTTCTTCGTTTTCGAGCTTCCCCGTTGGTGGCCATGATGGTTCGTGGAGTCGAAAGTGATCGTGAGAAAGTTCTAGTGGCTGCGGACGTGTTTGTAGACCGCTGAAGGGTTCGCTGCGCAATATAAGGACTTTGTGAAGGTATTAATACAAGGGAGGTTTGAAAAGAGGCTCTGAGAAGTTGACGCGGTTGCAAGAAGTAATGTCGTTGGTATTTGGGCTTGGACGGGTTTGAGGAAGCTATGCGAATTCGCCTTGTGGACGCAAGGACAGAGCTGGTGTTCATTCAGAAAAAGAAGACTACGTCGATGACATGGGATGAAAGGCAAAGCTAGAAGCAGAAGGCAAGAGCTGATATAGAGGCTGGAGCCTTGGGTGCTTCATTTGATTAAAGTGCACCGTTTCCCTCGTAACCCATCGCGCAAGCTAGCCGCCGCAAAACGGGACTTTTGCCCAAGCGCAAAGGACTTTGCTTTTGCTTAATCCAACTCTCCCGAGCGTTCTTGACTACGCCTGCTGAATCATTTTATCGGTGAGAATACTCTTACAGCATCGTTTCCCTCCATGCAGCCTCATCTTTAGTTATTTTACGCTTCACTTCATTGGGCAACAATCTCATCTCGATGTCCCCGTCGTGCCCCCATCGTCTGTCGAACAAACATCTTCGAGATCCTTTTTCTGGTCTTCAAGGTCTATGATGATATCCTGCGCCGAATTACTTGAACAGTTCTCTAGCTCTTTTGTCCTGGAAACATTCCTTAACTTGGAAGTCGGTTGTGCAAAGCATGAAGTCGTTCGCCGGCGTCCATTCTGCGAGACAAGGATCTATCACACCTCGACCTAGCCGAAAACATCTAGGAATTCTGAAGGCTACCGAGACCCCAGACAGACGTAAGTATACTGGGGGGGAGGTCGATATTAATGTCGGGCTCAGTATGGTGGGGAAGCGCGAAGCTTTGAGCGCAGGCTGCCTATGGGTCTCGGAGGTTGGAGAATTCTCCCGATCATTCCGACTAACGAGATTGTATAAACGCAGAAGTACAAGTGACCCATCTGGAGGTCAGGAGGGTTGAAAGAGACAGAAGGATGCAAAGTGCCTATAGTGGATCCTCACCAGAAGTCGATGAGGATATTTGGGTGGATGCAAGAGTACTCTACCAGCTAATATTGCAGAAATTCAAGGCTCATTTCGCATGCGCTTGTTTCCCGTAGTCACCCCTTATCTTCCCCTCGAGTCGTAAATTCATCGCCTTCTTTTTTCTGACCTTCCCACTGGTATCTCACGCACTAAATCTCTCCGCTGAAGTTGGCTCTCCGTCCTCCTTAAGTAAGACTCGATATCTTCCTCATTTTGGAGAGCTCATCTCACGAGACTTCCACTATACGGCACTGTTCCTATCAGATTCGCTCAGTGTGACGCGGGTTGGAATTCGCACGTTGGCTCTCGGCAGTTAATAAACACAGAATTTCTGGTCAGAAACAAGCCCTCAGAAAATCATAGCTCTGGCAATTCTCCAGCCATGAATAGTTTGGCCCTTGTACCCGAAGACTGACATGGAGTTCTGCTTTCTGCTTGCATAGTCCATGCATATATTTCAGGTATTCCCAGCTGGTAGAATTCAGCCATGAGCCTGTACTTGATTTTGGGCTTTTGCGGTTTGTGCGCTCGCAATTGCCATCGCTTTGTTGATCGCCGACTGACCAGCATTTGGAAATAAAGTATTGAGTTTCTTGTATAGGTCCGCCACGTCTGGCAGATGCGGAGGGGGTGCCATGATTGCTGGACCAGCAGGAAGTGTTCCTTCCCTTTTCTTCTTAGCGTCTGCAATCGCTGCCAGATATGACAGGTTTGCCTGAAGCCGGCGCATACATTCGACATACTCGGGGCTTGGAGGCTTGCCGCCGGCAGCTTTTGAGGGATCAACTGGGCTCTGGTTTAGAGGGTTGGATGGGTCCGTAGCCGACGTTGGAGATGTGGCGGAATCCTTGACCGGTGAGTGTTGTGTCTGAGCCGATGGTACGCCTGCTTTCCCTTGCGCCTGGAGTGATACCACTTCTTGCAGTAGGTGGGTATTGATATCTAGAAGAACAGTAACACGTGCTCTCTCGCGTGCAGCTGACTGTGGTGATTGCGAGTTTGTAGACGGCAAGGCTTGGTTCTGATTCTGAGCGGCGTTCTGAAGCTGTGCTTGTTGCGCCAGGGCTCCGTTGGCCATTGCTTGTCGCTGTTGCATCATAGGATTCGGGAAGGGTTGGGCAGGTGCTGCCATACTTTGCGGCTGCTGGGGACCAGGCCCTGGGTGGGAGGTCGGTCCAGGTTGGGACATTGGAAGGGGTGTACTCGTCGAAGAGACAGGCTGGCTGTAGGGCGCGGAAGTATAAATTGGTTGAGGAGCTGGAGTACCCGGTTCGGTCAGCGTGTCGCTTTTGACAAGTGTGACAAGCGGGGGCAATGCAGGAACAGTGGTAGCTAGGGTTACATGATTGGAATATGGTGTGCCACTCGTTTTCACACTTACTCGATGACGTCGCAAGGGCTAAGGATGCGTTCGACTGGGGTTGGAAGTTTCCATAAGAGAAATTTTGCTGCTGAAACTGCTGGTAGGTGTTCGGAGGCGGAGCTTGCTGCTGCTGAGCGGAGTACTGAGGTTGCGAATATTGCTGGGTTGGGAATGAAGGAGGGAAGGAAGGCCCATGAGCCAGGCTGCCATAACCATGGCCTAGATGGCCCGGTTGTTGGTGGAGATGATAAGCGGCAGGACCAATGTTCGTCATGGTGCTTGTGGATTGGTCTTTTGGTCAAACCTTGGGACGCCCTCGATGAATCCACGTCGCCAGAAGTGGCGTCGAGCAACCAGCCTGGTCCAGTCACAGTACGGGGCGGGTTCCGGGGTCTTGCAGGGATATGTTATAGGGGCCAAGCTCAAAGAAATGGGTGTGTGAGCGTTTGTTCTAAGCAGCAACTGGGTTACGAAGTACAGTGTCAGACGATTGGGCCTCGAGATTGCTCCTGAGGAGGGATGCAGTTGCTGGACTCTGATTTTGCGCGTTAGGGCAGCCAAGTGGATCCCGCACTACTAGTTCCGCGCAACGCCACCACGCTTTTGACGCTTCTGGCTGGCTTGGGACCACTTAACGTAAGCTAATCGACAAGCATGGGGCAGCCCTTGTTGCAGAATATGAGAGCAGCTGATCCGGTGTGTTCCTGATCTAACGAAGTTGCCTAGGTGCAGATTCAATCTTGAGTTCGTAGCCAGAGATGGGGCTCACCTGCGTTGCCGGCGAGATGCCAGAGAGATCTACTTTGTACGAGTTAAGAAGACGAGGACCCTACACGGCAAGCAAGTACCATGATCACGACTAATGAACATCGAGACCTTTACCGCCTCATCCCATCGCCGATCCTCCTACGGGCTCCGCAGCCACCTGTTTAATGTCCATATCTCTGAAGCGATGATACCTTGGAGTAATTTTCGGCGCCTCTGTTCTTGTTGGATACCAACGGGGACTGTGTCGACTGATTGATCGGAGCAACGTTCCGTGTCCTCAAGACATTGATATCGCGTCGAGCTTCAGCAGTTTGACATTGACATATCCAATGCCGGATTCGTCTTGGGGAACCTGAGTGTGCAACGCTGGAATCATACTCTACCCCCACGTTGAACATTTTTAGTGAAACTTCTCTATGCGCTTCTCAAACATGGCTATCTAAATCGTCCTCTCCCTTTTCACAGGAGGGCTTTTGGGTTCTCTTACTTTCGGTCGACGTTCTACCTGTTCAAGTGCTCCGTTGAAGTCTGAGGCTGACTATACAACTTCACCCATGCATGGGACTTTCATAGCGAACTGTTCCCAAATCATCCCCGTTCAGAAGATGTCGGGCTTGTCGCCATAGTCGCATTCCTATACGGACCTTGTCTATATTCCTTATGATTCTTGCGTACGCTCTCACATTCCCGATCCCATGAACTCCATCGCCTATCTGTTCCTCTGTATCCTCTTTTCACGGGTCTGCTGCAATGTGCAAGAACTCCCTCTACCTCTTACTACCAAGCCAATCCTAACCTCGCGATTTGACCATAATCTCTGCCTCGGTGCCTTCTGGATGATCCTCACCGTCGCTTAGACTAGAAAAGTGTCATTCGAGGATATGGCTGCACTGTTTGCCGCCACCGAGGATACCATAGTCTACAGTGGAAAAATTCATGTCAAACGCACGACGCGTTAATCGGTGGCGGGTCCTCTTACGGCACAGGCTCAGGGTTACAAAGGGTAGCAACGGGAGACAGGACAAGAAGGGATAGGAAGTAAAGGAGAAGATCTAGATGTTGGAGCAAGGCATGCGAACCCGGAAGGGCCTGACCGAGCAAATTCTTGTCAAGAAGAGCAGGGACATCCAGTTGCGAGATGTGTTAATAGCAGCAGAGGCTTCATCCTCATCATGTTGCTATCCACTTCAGCGTTGCGAATTAGCTACTTGCATGATCCACATTTCGGCAGATATGTGTTAGGCATCTCAAAAATGATTGGAGTTCTCCTGGTTGGGATAATTCCTGTGACAGCGGAAATAAAAACTTGACATTCCAGCCCCACCTGCAAAGGACCGGAGCCACTGAAGTACCCCTGTAATTTCGTGCACTAACCTTTACATTACTTGTTGCCACACACATCGCCCCAAGCCAGAACGTTCTCGTGGTCTGCGATTTCGATATGCAGTTCCGCTTCGTTCAACCTGGATGGGAAGGCTCTGCGCATGGTATGCGAGTCCTCAGCGATGCTACAAGTGAGCCAGGACTGAAACCTCCGGGGAAGTACTTCCTCGGCGATGTGGGCTAGCTATACTAATGGAGATTGGATCTTGACACCGTTTCCGGACGTTAAATATCATCTCAGAGAGTAGTGGCAGTCTTCGCGGAGGTAAGTATTGCCTAACTATGCCCTTATCTACGGCTTACTAACGATCTACAGGCGCGAGGACTCTAAGGAGCTCTTTAACCTCCGGCACGCGGTAATCTCAGCCATAAGGACTTCTAGGATTTTATCTCTATCTGTCTCTCCTGCCTCTATAGAGTATCGCATTCGTCTCATCCTCGAGGGCCTTAGATGCCTCCATCTCCCATCCGAAACCCTCCTTCTCATGCGTCTTAAACGCTATGCGTATGGCCCTCTGATAGGGCTTCAATCTCGCATCCTCTTGCTCGGTAATGGATAGGTCATATCTATCTAATGCCTTACATATCAGCCTATCTCCGGCATCTCCACGACGTTGTTTAGGGTTGTATTCCTCCTCTTTTGCGTCTCTACTGTCTCTTTTGCTGTCTCTCCCTCGTTGCGACGCTTGCGGCTTTGCAACAGGCGTTATACTCCGCGAAGTCGTGCTGCTAGTGTCGTCTGGAGTCTGCAGAGACTGACCTTGTAGTTGCGGATCAATGGGGACTGTCTGGATGATGCCTCGTGCGTATCTGCATATCGCGGAGATGCCAGCAAAGATCTCCTCGTGTAGATCTTGATGCGGCGGAAGCTGTGTCCTAAACCGCCTTCCTTTGGGGCGACGCTATATAGGTAAGTAGTCCCCCTTGTTGTATGCAGATGCTGACCACTTACAGGGATCCAAGCGTCCCTGCACTCGTCGTCGGCGAGGATGAGGTGATTCTCCCCGTCCCGGTCGGTCCCGGCGGCATCTTTGAGGCACCTCCACTCTTGCCAGCCCTTGAGGTCGGACGTCTTGTCGGAGGCCTTCTCCTTGTCGAAGGCGATGCTGGAGTAATTCGCCGCCTGGACGGCTACGCAGACCCTCTGCCAGGTGACCTGTTTGAAGCCATTGTCGGCTCAGAGACCTGCGCAAACGTTTGCGGCGAACGTCTCCAGCAGGGCCGCCCATTCTCTACAACGCCGAGCTGGCGAATGACCTCCAATTATCACCAGAGCGCACCGCCTCCCCTCCATCTCTACTTAATAGGATTCTTACAGGGGCTAATATCGTAAGAAAATGTTAAGCATTCACATATACTTTTGCTTACTAGCTTCAGGTAAGGAATTTGTCATCCTTGTACATCGATCAACTTTCCTTGTACCAATGGAAAAATATTAAGCTCCAGGTCAGTAGACCTTCTGGTCCTCCGTGGCGTTCGTAGAATGACTCTCCCGCTCCGCCGTGCCCGCTAAGTAAGTATGCCCGCAGCTCCTCCGCACAGCAACCTTGGTCAGATCGCGCTTCTTGACACCCTCCTTCTCGACGTCGAGCTTCCACTCCTTCGGAATCACATACATACCCATAGAGTCAGCGCCCTTAGGGCTCCACTGCTCGATTGGCTGGATAGATAGACCAAACCTCTTTAGCCGCGTAAACAGTTCTCGGTAGGTCTTCTCACTCTTGTCCCAGCCGCCAAGGCGCTGGTAGGCTCTCTTCAACAGCTCCCACTGCTCATTCACGTACAAAACCGCCTTCTCGTTGTCGCCGTCTTCGTCGATCTCCCGTAGGATCTCCTCGTGCACACCCATCGCCTCGCGGTGGCGATGTGTGGCGGTGTACAGTTCGGCAAGGAGCTTGGACATGGCGATGGCATCGGCGTCTAGCCAGCCACGCGAGCGCCGCAGGTTGTAGCAGATGGTGTCGCACAGCTCGATAGCTTGGGAGAGGTGTCCGGCGGCGTAGTGCGCATGCACAAGGTTGCGGCCGATACTGAGGACGGTGGTGCTTGACCAGGTATTTTGTACTTCGCGGGATTGCCAGAGTTGCTCCAGGAGGGACTGCCAATGTATGTTAGCGGGCTGCATAAAAAAGATCATAGAAAGGGAAAAAAGGGACTGGGAATGGGATGAAACGTACCTCCAACTCTCCATAGTTTTGCTGGTCGCCAAGGAGACGGACCAAGCCAGCTACATCCTCAAATCTGAGCGCGACAAAGTTGACCTTAGCCTCCCTGCACGCAGCCAGAACGTCGACAACGATCTTGCGGCTTGTTTCGAGCATGCTTTCGCGGACTTTGTTGTCGGTAGGCTTGCGCACGTCAATGCCAGCCATGCACTCCGCAAGCTTGTACCCATAGCTGACGTTGCGCATGTTGTGGTAGAATCGCTGGCTGCTGATGAGCTGGAAAGCACATTTGGCCACCTCGTGCGCCTTGTTGAAGTCGCCAGCTTCTAGCAGCGCCTTTACCTTAAGGTTCGAGACAAGACAGGTAATAGCGCCAAAGTCGACGATGCTGCGCTCCTTGCCCAACTCGACGAGCAGCGCGGAGTAGAAGATAAAGGTAATGTCGTCGTGCGTATTGATGCATGCGCCGTACCCGGCTTTGAACACAGCGAACAGCTTGCGGTCCAAAGCGTCGCACTCTACCTTGCGGCTGCGGGAGGCCCAGAAGACGTGCAGCTTAGCGCCAACCTCCAACACAATCTCGATCTTCGTCTCCGTCTTGATGACTTGAGTGTACTGCTCATACAACTGCGTCTCCAACAGAATGTCGGCCATGACTTCGGAGTACGACAACACAAGCTTCTCGGCCAGGCTCTGCTCGAAAGCGACCAGGAAGACGAAGGCCACCTTGCTGACTTTGCTGCCGAGGCTAATGGTGATTTCGGTGGATGATGCGATATCGTGGAGGATGATTAGGTGTCGTAGCTGATGTAGGAGGTCCTGGCCGTACTTGACCAGGCCGACAGAGACGTAGATGGAGGCGAGCGTGCAGGCGGCGTGGTAGAGGGTGATGGAATTTGTCACCTTGGTGATAATTTCGATCACGGAGGTCTGTAGCAGGCGGATAATGGTGGAATCATGACTGCCGTGCTTCTTGTACAGGATAACAAGCTCTTTGAGCTGAGTCAGGGTCGTTTCATGCCAGCAGCCAAACTCCAACTTCAAGGATTCGTATATTTCGAGGCAGACAGCAATACCACGCTCGACTGTCGTCCTGGTCGTAGAGTGCCCCTTGGTGATTATAGTAACGTACATCTTGGACAGCCTCTTCTTGACGGTCTTAGTAATCGATTCAGTAACGGCCGTCGTCGTCGTCGTTGTTGTCGTTGTCGTTGTCGTTGTCGTGATCTTCTTGATGACTTCTTCATAGATGGTAACTGATTCAAGGTAATGCTTCTCATTCTTCTCACAGATATTGGCCAGTGCAATCATCGCAGTGATGACAATCGCAGCGGAAACACCAAAGTACTTGGTAACCGTTTCACGGTACTGAACCGATAGCTTGTATAGAACGGAGAACTCGACCTTGGCGTGGAACTCAAGCACATAAATGTACCTTTCGTAGAGAGTGGTTATCATCTCCTCGGTAAACTTGAACTCGTGGTGATGGTGGATGAATGTCTCCCAGAGGGCGGCGCAAATCTTCTGCAGATCGGCCCACCGCTTCTCCTCGTAGTAGTACCGGCAGACGATTACTGCGGCTTCGAAAGCATCATGATGACAGTGTCCGCCCTTGTTGAGGGTAGTGACAATCTCGATATAGTACTCGTACGCATCCTTGCGTCCAAGCATGATGCAGATGGAGCCAAGAGCATACAACGTCTTGATCGTGAGTGCATGGGCGGCACCGCAATGCTTCCTGTAGCCATGGAGAAGTTCAATGTAAATCTCGATGGCTTTGTCATGCCGGTGGTACTCCTCATAGAAGTGAATGAGGGCCTGACTAGCTTCGGTGACGCGGATATCCTCGATGCTGAAGGAGGTCAGGCAGGCACGGTAGATGCGGAGATAGATTTCTTCGGCCTTCTCGAAGTACTTCTGGCGGTGATAGCAGATGGCGAGTTGAGTAGCAATGAGAATGCTCTCCTTGGTAAAGCTGCCAGAAAGGGTGATCTTGGCATCAACGGTAAGAACAGCTTTCCAAGTTAGCTCGAGGGATCGTCTGATAACCACTTCGCATGCGGACCAATTTTTCTGCTTGATATAGAGGCTGATCAGGGCGATGCAGGCCTTGAAGAAGTGCGCGTCAACATGACCATGTTTGCAGCGGGTATAAGATGTTTCGAAGATCTCCGTCAAGATAGTCTCCGTGACTGTCTCAGTGACAGTTGTCGTTGTCGTTGTTGTTGTCTTGGTGGTGGTGGTGGTCTCTGTGATCTCCTCCACCACTTCAGTGATCAAGACGGTGATAGAGACAGCATCTTCGTGGTCAGTTTTGCCGTTGCTCTTGAACCAGCCCCATACTTTGGTGAAGACTGAGATGGCAACAGTAAGCAAACCAAACGCCTTGAACAGAGTACCAATCTCTTTGATGCGGATGATAAGGGTCTCCGACTCGTAACTGTGGTGCTCGTATTCGGCCCACAAGCAGATCAAGATGTTGGAAGCTTCCTCAATGCGCTTGATCCTCTGAAGGAAACGCACGTACTCCAAAGCAATGTTGATTTTGGTTATGTGCATTTCGATGCTGGCATTGGCACGGCAGATCTCGGAAATGCGGCGCCAAAGGTTGATGTAAAGCTTCTCTGCAAGCAACCACTTTCCCTGAGCCTCATAGGTATGGGCAAGGCGGATTATGATGGAGATGCGCAGCTCATGAGTGACCTCCATCTCTTCGCTAGTCTCGAAGATCCACTCGTTATACTTGACAACTTCCTCTTCTGATCCGCCATTGAGGACTACATTCAAGCTACCAAGAGTCTCGGAGATGCCTCGGGCCCGGGGATGGCCTTTGCCAAAGCGGACGACAATAATTTCATAGAGCTCTTTGTAGATGATAGTGGCGCGGTACTCCTCCTTGATATCAATGTAGAGCTGGGCAAGGACCTCGTGCCATTTAATGACGTGGTCACTGGATGCTCCATACTTGCACTTGCAAATTTCAATCATGAAGCGGATCATGGTTTCCCTGTAAGTGACGATCTCGGTGCGCTTGGTGATGGTGATGGTCTCGGTGCAAGTCAAGAAGAGGCTGGTGCAAGCAACAACCACGGTGCTGAACTTGTAGAGGATAGCTTGGCCAATGCACGAGGCGTGGTAGAAGAACTCGCTGGCTTTGACCAGGTCGGACATAGAGCGGTGTAAGGTTCCCAAGATAATCATGGTCTGCATCACTGAGTGATGCTTCTCACCGAAGCAAGCCTTGCGGATACGGAGGGCCAGATCGTGAAACTCCATAGCCTCAGTGATGGATGTCTGGCTCTGCCAGCAAGACCATTCGATCATTGCGAAGAAGGTCGAGTCAGGGAAGATTTCCTTGAACTCAGGAGACAAGGCCAGCTCGCCTTTCGCACCGCAGAGAGCGGATGAGCGGAAATGGCTGACCCAGTTGCGGACGGTGTACTCCATCAGAAAGCGGGAGCGGAAGGTCTCCTCGAGAACAGCGTCTCCTAGAACATCGAAGGAGGGCTCATAGCTGACGGTCGGGGTGTAGTACCTAGCGTAGAATAGCATCCTCTTTGTAAGCTCGGTATGGGCTTCCTTGATCGATAGCAGAGTTTTGCCGCATAGCTCATCGTGGAAGAATTTTCGGATAGCAGAGTGCTTGAAGCGAACCAGACCCTTGCGTTCGACGACAAAGACCGAGCAGTGGCTACTAGCGATGTGCTTTCCGATGTCGGTGATTGGAGTGATGGTTCGCTTCTGAAGGTTGATGCTGAGTAGGTCCTCCATCTCACCAACTCTCAATGGCCTCTTTGCGGCGAGCATAAATTCAAGCATGTGTTTAGTGGTGGGATTCTTCAGGTCAACCTTTTCGATCAACTTGTGGAGCAGGCCATGGACATCCGAGTGCATAGCTTGACCAGCCTTGAAAAAGCTCTCATACGAGTTCTCGCTCCTCAAAGATTGAATGACGAGATATGCCCAAAGGAAGGAACCCTTGGCCTTCTTTACTAGGTCCTCGACATACTTCTCTTGCGTGCCATGGTTTTGCGAGTTGTAGTGCTGGTACTGGGCCAAATTCTGGCGCAGGTAGGCAGCGATGTCATGCTGGGTGTGCTCTGGGGTGATAAGAAGGTGCTTGCACTTAGCACCACCAAGGTGGGACACTGGCTTGGAAAGAGTGATGGCACGAGTCCTGGAGAACTTGTCGACGCAGTCATGAAGGCGCTTGTGCAAGTTTGCGGCGTTCTCGCCTCCAGTTATCTCATCAAAGCCATCGACAATAATGACGAGATTGATTTCCTGACTGTCGACCGTCTCCAATGCAACTTCCAGGGCCTCCCACAAAGCCAATTCCAATTCCTTGGCGTCTTCGTACCCCGAATGTGTTTCAAAAGCCTTGACGAGCTTCTCGTAGAGACGAGCGTCGCCGACGTTCCTCTCCAGGAGTTGAAATAGCAGGTTCTTGAGGAAGCTCATTGGCTTAGCCTCATCAGGAGCGTCACTAGCTTAATTTCGGCATTAGTGACATCTCCTTGGGAATGGAGGGAGGATAGTACTAGTCTTACCAAAAGTGTAGGAGAGAGTCTCATACGAGTGACGCCCCAGAGGCCGCTGCAGTCTCTCTTTCATCCACCCAGCAAGCGTGCTTTTTCCACACCCGAAAGCACCGGTGATGGTGAAGGTGCTGTCATTGCTGCGCAGGAAGTCCAGAAGATGGCTCTGAACCCATTCACAAGTGCCCTCAGCGCGCTCGGCCTTCTCAGCCAAGCGGCCATAGAGCAGAGTCTTGACAGACGGGTCAATCGGGCTTAGCTTGCGGCGGAGCGACTCGATGCTGATTGAGTAATGCTTGTGGCGGAGCTTGAAGCTCCACATGTGGTTGGATAGGTGCTCCTTCTTCGCCCAAATCTTTTCGATGGTCTTGCCGAAAGCGGCATTGAAGTCAATGACGACTGAGCTGGTAGTCATGCTGTTGATTCTCAGGCGGTAGTATAGAGCGATCTCGCCAGCAAAGCCGACAAGGCCGGCGTAGACGTCTCCAAGGTCCTCCTTAATGGTCTCGCTGGCGTCCAAAAGCTCGTGCTGTTGAAGAATCTGGGCCACTAGTAGACCAAACTCGTACAGAATGTTGAAGGTGGGCTCGAGAGCTTGTGCCTGTTTGTGTCCGAGCTATTGCTAGATTAGCATGGACTAGAGCATTACTATTCGGCAAGCACAGACCTCAAGGAGCAATCGACAGCCAGCAAGCGCTGTGAACGAAGCACACTTGCTCTCTTCGACGAAATGGCTGACGGCAGAGCCGAAACTATAGATCTGGAGGCCGAAGAACTCGGCAGCTTTCAAGACTCTATCCCATTGGCTGCCCTTACGGGGCATATCAATAAGACGTTGGTCGGCAATGAATTCCAAGTAGGATTCAAGATTAACGCTCTTAAAGTAGTGCTCATCGACATCATCGAGCTCGCGGATGATGCGGGCCTTGACGATCCGGGTAGTTTCGGTGACGCGAATGATCTGGAGGGAACTGGTACGAGTGATGGTTTGCGGCTTGGAGGCAACGGTGAGAACCTTGGTCTCTTGGGTGTTGCTCTCGTCCAAGTCACTGAGGTTCCCTTCCCTAACAACAACAGTGACATCAGGCTTGACCGGCGTGGTTGGGACAGAGACTTGATGGAGGCTGCGGGTATCCATTGCTGGACTGTTGGAGAGATCTTCAGAGGATCTCCCCGAAGCAGTGGAAGAGGTGACGGAGTTGCGGCTTCGTCTACCTATAAATCTGTTAGATGCATTGCACATTCATGCTCAAGGTGGAGGGTTAGGTCCATACTCAAAGGGTTTCTTCGCAAGCCGAGCATACTCAGGTGCTGCGAAGCAGTTTGAGGATAGCTGCCTTGGGGGTTTCAACACAGTATGTTTCCAAGGTCAAAAGACATCTCCAACGAAGTTGCGGTGGCCACAAAGCTTATGTATTCTCCTCCCCTATCTTCTCCTCGTCACGCCCGTAGCTGCAGAGGCGCTCGACGTGACTTCCCACGTGGCTGGACTCTCTCTCTCCATTCGGATACATACCCGGTCAGACCGAATGGCCATGGCCGAAATAGTATCGTCAGAGTAGAAGCCCCCTCCCCGCACCCCCAAAAAGACTAGAGCAATGTCAAACGCTCGAAATGGATAGAGACTGTTACGTGGTCTGGACAGGACGAAACGGCAAAGGTGCAGCATGTGGCAGTAATGACAGTGGATAATTTGAAGATTTATGTAAAATTTCCACCACTACTGCAGATACAATCAACTAGCGGCATGTTTATCTCGCACACGACCAACCGGTACTTTGACTCAAACAAGCCTAAGCGAGGGCGATGAAGAAGCGGTAATTGCCGGTGAAGGAGCAGAAGCAATGATTGCCGGTCGATGGCTGAACTAGGACCATGCTGGTTTGGAGGGTGGCTGGCTGATTACTCGAAACGGAATGAATAGGCTGCCCAAGTCGGGGTTCGCTCAAGATCCAGCATTGTTCGCTGCGACACCGTATCCACCGGGATTTGTTCCACGATGCAGCATCGTGCAGTCGCATCATTTCCAATGGCCAGGATCAAGCACTTATGCGGGGCCGAGTGGCTAGATTGCTCCAGCGTACACTGGGGTACAACATCAATTGCAAGTGCCCGAGGGTGAGCATGAAACACCTACACTTCCACGGGAAAACTGCCGAAGTGGTACCCAGAGCTGAGTGATAGTCACGCGCAATTCGAATAAATAGTGCAATGTCCACCACGTCAGATTGCAAGCATGCATTAGTTAGGAAGCAGCGAAACCTTAACAACGAATCATTCAACGACGTTTGCTCATTAACTCACAGATCAGTACGTGAATCGGGCAGTATGTGGCGTTTAGAAAGTTGACGCTTGCAATCGGATGTGATGGACGTTGTAATCCCGGACCTTCCAGCGGCCCGCAGCCTCAGCGAACGGGGGGCGGAGAGCCCTAGAAAGCCCCACTATTGGTGTAGGGACAGTCTCTGATAATTCGCATCATTTGATCTGGGCTTGGCGTGCCTTTTTGCCTTGCGCCCGTCGTTCAACCAACGGGGCACGTGCAACCGGATGTGTTGCCCGGAGTGTAGGTTCTCGATGGACAGTGGTTCTAGCGTCCTGAATGCCATATTGCTACTTGTACTGCGTACACGTACAACCTCCCGTTGTGTCCGATTGCCAGCTGAACTTTCCTACACGTACTAGCTGATTCAGGTACTGATTGTGGAAGCTAGTAACGAGCAATCGCCGTTGAGCAATTCGCTGTATTTGTCACGGGCCTCCGAATAGTCTACGCTAGTAATCGGATGATCTCCTCCACTTGGTCCAATGTGCCCAATCTCTGCTAATAAATTTCTCTCCGAGGCAAATGAACGGGTCTGCAACAAAAATGAGACCACCCAATGACAAGCCTAGCGTTGTGGAGGGACATAAGATTCAGGGCTTGCTTGACACTTTCTCCTCTGCAGGCACGGGTGGGTGATATATCAGCGTGTTTTGAGCTGCGCAGATCCTGCGGGGCAGTCAAATTGCACTCACAGTCAACTTTGGCATTTGACCGCGTTCGTCAACAGGCTTATTGTTATGGTGCAGTGGACTAGTAATTCGATTGGGAATTCTATAGACGTACGGCCTAGCTATGTGACGTGAGAGGTCAAAGACGTTGCGTAAAGAACAGAAACAGAGTGTAAACAATCTGGGGGTTATGTGTAAGCTAATAGTCATGGGCAGATTTCAGCTCTAACCTAACTTGATTGGAAGAGATGATCAGGCGAGGCGGGACGATCGATAGCCCCCCAACGATGGTACGGGGACTCGGAGGGTGGAGCTGATGGAGCTGGTGGAGCTAGAGTCTGCCGTGGTAGATCAAAAAGGTGGGTCGGCCAGGGGCCTGGCTGAGGGTTTGCGGTACCCAACTAAGTGGTACGGTAAAGTCGATCCTTAGCATGGGTGAACATCAGTGGGATCGAAGTGGTGCAGTGTACGCCAGCGATGTCTGTCACTTCCATGACAATAGACGTGGATTGCTCATAGCCATGCTTCTCGGGTAGGAGTAAATCGCTCGCAGGCATGCTTCTCTTATAGACATAAATCGCTTACAGGTACGCATCTCATAAGTTGGAATTTTAGTAGGGACGATCTGTCGCAGGCATGCATCTCTCGCAGGCACGTACCTGAATTGTGTCCCCGGCAGATAAGCTGTCCAATTGTATCCTCTAATACATCCCGAGACGAATATATACACCAAGGGGACGGTAAGCTCCGTGAAATAAAAGCGGCGAGCGGCTGGAGGTTGGTCTTTTCACTCGGACTGAACCCCACAAAGTCTTCGTGGTTAAGATCACGTTACCGATCGGTGGTTAGGGGCCATTCCCGTTCTGCGCAGTCTTCCTGGGTGGTGTTTTATTCTAGGGTGATTGCAGAAAGCTTTCGGCAAAGCTATCTTCCCTGCTTCTCTACAACTGACCCAACCTGTGGCAAACGTAGTCGCATTCATTGTTTGAACTGTAACTTCTGCAATAACAATAGCCAAAGCCCATTTTGGGGTTTCCTCTCTTTCCTAGCTCTCCTCTAGCGACCCTTCCCTAGCGATCTTCCTAAGCAAGAGGAGACCTGCCTCTTCGTCGCTAATTTGAAGTCCGCCTCTCAGAGACGCTAAAGAGAGAGGCAAGCTAGCGAAATGTCCACACTCACACCATGACTGCGCTGAGCTATCCGAGTTGGTCATCTACGCTAGGGACTCGTAGTCGACCATGGGTAGCTCTGCTAATCAAGACAAGATGTTCAGAGGGATGGCTGGGCCGGCATAATTTATCCTTTCTTCCAAACCCCTAGACCGAACCTCCATATCAGCGATACCGAGATGCCCTGGACAGCTTTGGCCTAGGTACTCTTACGATGATTGTCACGCACAGTTTTTCCGCAACTTCTACAAGCTGAAGCATCACTGCATGGCCTGTGGTGCCTCAGACATGACATGGTACTAGTCGCGCCCTGGCTTGGAGGAGTCTCCCTTTTAGTACGTTGCGTTGAAGGGGTATCACCTTTTCCCTTCCTAAACAGGAGGGGCTTTCAGTCCCCCGAAAGCAGGACAGAAGGAGGAATTGGTATAACAGATAGCCTACATAGACCGACATCTCGGTATTACGTTAGGCTTAATGAGAATCAATCAATCAATATCTACCTAATCTCAACGCCTGCGAACCATGGATGTTCCAACGCCTGACGCGCCGTGACCCGCTTCGTAGGGTTCAGATTCATCATTCCCCGGACGAGATCTTTGAACGCCGCGTCGCTAACATCTGGCCAATCTGAAAATGGCTCGTACGGGATGTAGTCTTCGGTCCGCTCTTTCCAAAGCATTTGCAGGACCTGGCAATTAATTTCATCGTCGCCAACGTGCTTCATGAGCCCATCCAATCCTTCTTGGTCTCCGAAATATGAAACTTGACGCTGCAAGCGAATAAGAGCAGGCAGTGCACCCTGCGCTTGATGTTTTTGGAAATCATCATCAGGCCCAAAGATGACAAGTCCGAGCACAGCGTAGATGCACTAAGCATGTCAGCGGGTAAGTTCTCTATCCGGGTGAGGGCACTTACCACGACTCCAAAAGAGAATATGTCGGACGGTTTGTTGAGTTCGCCCTTGAAATGTGCCTCTGGACTGCGCCAATTGTCATTGCCAGCCAGCATCCCTTTAATGCACCTGCCTTTAGGGAGGTAGGCTGCGTTTTCAAGGTCGGTGATCTGAACCTGTTCAACTATCGTCTCTTGACCAACATGGCGGCAGTTGACCATGATATTGTCAGGCTTGATATCTGAAAATGGTTAGCACCGGATTATAGCCTCGTGAAAGCAAAGTTGCTTAGATTACCTAGATGGACGACGTCTCGGTCGTGCAACTCGACAATCCCTTGCAGACTAGCCTTGAGTATTTGCTTCCTGGCTTGCATCGAGATTTGCTTCTTAACAAGGCTCAGGAAGTCGTCGGTCAGGTATTTGTACACAAATATGCGCTGGCCTGGGATGGTATCCCATGGCGACCGTATGCATGGACTTTCGCGGAGCTGGGGCCATATCTTCTCGTTGAAGCCAGAGAATATGTCTTTTGGAATATCCTTCAAGACAAATTTATCTTGTCCGGATCTGAAAAGCTGTCAGTTCGCGAGTTGGATGATATGAGTGGCAAGGGTGCTCGGACGTTGCCAACCAGACGCGACCTAGGTGTGGTCTCTCTTGAATCAGTTCTTTGAACAGATAGCGACGTCCGGCAGCACCAATCAATTCACCGGGGGTAGATGCTATTTTGACGCTCTTTCGGAGCATGGCTGTCGCTGTTGCTGCTGATGATGGATGATCGGCTTTGCTAAGAGCCTTGGGACTCTCCAAATCCCGCTCAAGCACGACTGGCTGCACAAAGGGACGATTATGAAAAGGGTAGGAGAGAATGTGATCCTAGTGAAGACGATTTTGTAGGCCGTTACTGCGCTTCATTTTAGTCAAAGCCTCCCGGGCTTGAATTCGCATCAAATGCAAGATCTAACCAATGAGATTATCGAGTAGATAGATATCCATCGTAAAACATCATCATTACCTTGTGAAGCGAGTGGTGGGCGATATCTTGATGTGTCGCAGCGCGCCTAACAAGATCTTTTCCAATTTGTTCCAGCGAGATGAGAATTCGTAGCGCAGAAGAGGAAGAGAGAGGATGTGAGAAGTTTCGAAAATTGAGAATGGCGACAGTTCGTTAAAGTGTGTGGTGTTGACGTCGAGCGTAAAGAAAAAGTGAGTGGTAATAGGCATCAGCCTTGGCATCAGTCCTTGGCATTCATGACAACCCATGAGGGACCTTGGGTTCCGAAAGGAGTGGTGAGAGTCAGCCGGTCGATGAGTCGCTGGTGTTGAACAGCGGTCCGGTGTGGCAGTGGCCCGATACTAATACCCCAGAGGTAGCGAAGGGAACCAAAAAGTAGGAAAGCGCCCCAAAACTGAACCCCATAGGAAGCTACGTGGAGGGGAGGGCAGAGAGGACAGAAAGACAGGAGAGATGCGTTGTCCAGAATCGATGGGCAGTGGAGGTGAGTGTGTGCCTCCAGCAACGATCAGTGATATGATTGAACGCTAATCCAAAATATCAGGAAGATGGTAGACGCGCGGATGAAAGACACGTTCCCGGCTCTTGAATCGCAAGCGATCCGCGCTAGGTGCCGCAACCGTGGGACGCACAATTCGCTTCTTAAACTCAGCCCTCTGTCCTCAAATATCCTTTGCAACTCCCACGCTTTCACATCACTACTGCATGAGAACAAATATTTCATACCTACCTGAAAATGACTCAATCGTTGTCGAGACTCCTCCAAGGGGTGGAATGCTAGGGGCACTCTAGTCCTCTTTTCGAGTAATCCAAGGCTATCTCGGCATGAAAGTCCCTAAGAAACGTCGCACGTCACCTCCATCCTACGAAGCCGTTCTCCTACAGAAAAATTCCGAAGGCAATTCGCGAATCAAACAGCTCAACGTGTACGAATTCTTCAAAAAGCTCAATCCAACGCTGCCACCTATAACGGCCCGATCAGAAAAAGGTGTCGAATTCAAGAGAATATATTGCAACAGACATTCCAACTTTGCGCCTCTGCGGCGGCGTGAGGATGAAGATGACAGACGAGGGATAGATGAGGACGCTCAATTCCCGAACTTGCTGGAAATCAGGCAAGAGTTGGAGTGCAATCCCTGGGCCTGATCGATCCCTTGGAAAAGCATCAACACCCAGTGTGACATCGTCCTCTTTGCGAAGATAAGTTATCATACCAGCCCAACCTCAAACGCTTCAGCTCCCCATGTCTCACGGCTGCCTTGCTCTGCTACCCATCCGGGTCACTAATTACGCGTTCTCTTTTCAACGACACTCTCTCCAACTAATCATGACGCGCCCCGAAACCGGACATTGAACTCGGATCACACAGCCGTTGCCCGAGTGGTATTGCGCGGCGGCAGGGTAGAAGGGCGAAAGACGTGAAGACCATAGCAGAGGGGAGGTGTCAAAAGATCGACTGGTGTGGTTGAATTAGTGGTCTGTAATGAAAAGGGTCGATGGCAATTGGCGGCAAGATAGCTTATACTGTGGAACGAGGTCCCGCGGGCCAACAAGTGAGTAATCGGAATCAATTCAAGATGATGTCTACGCTGGAATCTTAGCACACAGATCTTATAACTTATGGCGAGCTCTTGGGTTCTGCGTAGGCGAGGGAGATATTTAGGTCAGAGGCTGTGCGAGATTGCTTTTGATGTTCAGATAAGTGGTTGCTGGCAACGCATGACCGCCGCGTACACAGTAGATTGAACATTATGATTCCTTAGCTGTAAGCAGGTCGTTTGAACTAGCCCTGGGCCCCGGGAGGTGACGTAGGACCTGACCACCGCACGAGTAACGGAGGGGTTTCGTCTCCTACTATCAGGCAACTGTAGCCGGACTAACGAGGATGCCTGATTCCTCATGTTGTAACTCGGGGAACTCTCTACCAGGCTCATCCAAGGCTCACCTCAAGCTCAAGGTTAAAGCGGCCTCTCCTCACCCTCTAGGACGAAACCATATTTGGCCAAACAGAAAAATCAGTGACTAATATCCGTAGTCATGGAAAGTCTCCGCAAGAGTACGCCCTTTGATCACAAGTGGAACGGTCTGACGGAGGACCCCTAGATTCGCATTGGTCCACACCACTCTTGCTTTCAGCCATCGGTCTGCAATCATTGCCCTTAAGCATCGCTACTCTCAACCTTTGGGGGATCTGGAGAAGATCTCAGCTGTTCATCTCAGTCTTCTTGATTATCTGGAGTGATCGTCTCGTGGTGCTCTCCCATGTCCCTTACAACCATGGAACGTAAGCTTCAGTTCAACTTCATAACGTTAGATGTCTTCACCCAAGTGCGCTATACTGGGAACCCGTTAGCAATCGTCAAGGTGCCACATTCCAAAACGCTCACTCAGCAGCAGAAGCAGATGATTGCCCGAGAGTTCAACTATTCGGAGACCGTCATCCTTCATGAGACCCAAGAAGTCGAGGATAACGCGCAATGGAAAATTGACATTTTCTTGACCAATGCCGAGATCCCCTTTGCCGGCCATCCGACTGTGGGCACTGCTTGCTTCCTGGGCAAGCAGCTCCTTGATTCGGCCGCCGGCATTGATCAAGTAAACGGAACGCTCATCACAAAGGCAGGCCCGGTGCCATTCGCATACATGCGACAGAGCAACACAGCGCAGTGTGAAGTGCCTCACGATGTAAATGTACACCAAAGGACTCTGAGCGCGGAAGATGCTCAAAGCGTCGGCCTCCCTGGCGCGGTATACGAGAGCTTCGTTAAGCAACCTCCGTTCGTCTCCCTTGTCAAGGGTGTCACTTTTGCCCTTGTCCAGCTTCCGACGGAGGATGTCCTGGCTGCCGTGCCTTCCAACCTTGGCCTACTGAAGAGTCATGACGGCTTGGACAAAGATTGGACGGCTAAAGGCTCAACAGTGGGATTCTTCTTCTTTGTCAAGGACGGGCATACCGAAGATGGGTCTACAAAATTGCGTACAAGGATGCTCCTAGGCTCTCTAGAAGATCCGGCGACTGGCTCTGCTTCATCCGCCTTGGCCGCATATCTTGCCCTCCATGAGCCTGACAATGGAAAAAAAAGTGCCACAAGAGGTGTTCATGAATTTCACATGGTGCAAGGGGTCGAGATGGGACGGAGGAGTGAGATCGGAGTTGAAGTCATTGTGGAAAAAGATCGCATCCACAAGATCATCCTGCGTGGATCCGCAGTAAGCGTCATGGAAGGTTCATTGGTCGTATGACAACAAGAAACGATCAAGCACAAAAGCATAAATACGTCGATTTTGGTTACTTTGGAAACACGAAATTCAATTCACTAACGAATGCTGATGTGAGTCATTCGAACCCACTCCTCGTAAGCCAACACCAAACGCAGCCCGGGCGCCCAGCACGTTGCCATTAGACCGCACCCCACTGCATGAAGCCAAACATCTAACTAGCAGAGCGTCTAGATAACTTAGGATTGAAGCCCCAAGCGTAAGCCATGAAAACCAGCCTAAAGCCCGTAGCGAACGAGAGCTCGAGACGGAAGATGTTGATGCGCGATGCGGATCGCCGTTTGAATTGGTGTACGCTGCTTTGGTTGAGAGCTGACTTCTGAGTGGAGTATGTAGACGAGCATCTGACTCGGAGGACGCTGACGCGCGAGAAGCATTAGATCTACTCTCAAACATGGGCGTATAGAGGGAAGGACACATAAAGGAAGAGCAACTCTTTCCAGAAATTCTTCCCGAGAAACGCATCTAGTGTCAACAAAAGAAAGTCCTCAGCGACGACGAATGCCACCCCCAGTCGATTTTAAACGCCCGTCGACCCAAACAGCAAGCACAATAATTTCCAACCTCCTCCCTTTCCCTCTCTCCCAAAGCAGGGAGTCCTTCCGACGTTCGTTCTCTGATGCCTTTAGGATTCCCTTCGATTGACCCCTCAGCAGCGTTCAAACGGGCTTCGAGCAAGAGAACAAATTCTGGTTCATCGTCTGATATATGTACCACTGGCCACAGAACCAACCTGCGACAGGTGCAGCTTTGCCATCAAAATGCGCCCCTTCGAGAGCTCAACCGGTGATGCTCGCGCTCTTCAAAAGAGCAAACGCCGTAGAAGAGAAGGCGACTCGACACCAAGGACACGATTGGCACATAGAGCTCTGTGCCAGCTCAAGAGAGATCCTCTCCGGGATGAGGCATCCTTATACAACGGAGGCCCAGCATGTACTGAGCATTTCGGCCGATTCATCCGACCAATCCGACCCTGCCTCTCCGTGCTGTCCAAAATTCCAGGACGGACTTTGCGCCTGGGGTGTGTGCTTCGCGGGTTCCGATGAAGATATCTCACCCAAGAATCTGGACGAAGTGGTCCGCTCTGGGACTCAATCGAATGCATAGCACTAACACTTCCGACTTCCCACTTTTCTCCGTTATCGATCCATTAACCCCGTAGTTTCAGTCCTCTATTGCCTACTCGCTATCCCCTCTCGCGTCCCCTCTCATCGCGGCCTTCCCATATCTCAAGCGATCACCTTAGCTTTCCAGTTCTCCACGCTTGAAAACCTTCGCCAAGCGTACATCGTGTCTGCTTCATCGACAGCCACCATGTCGGGCGCCAAACCAGGACGCCGAAGGTGGTGACCCCAATATTGTAGCCCCATCTGTCTAGGGAGGCACTTTGATATCACAGGAGATCCTAGAGGTGGGGCGGAAGAAACGCAAATGACCCTATGCAGGCGGCAATGTCGAGGTCGCTTGACAAGAAAGATTCTCAACCAGACTCCAACATGTAGGAGTGAAGTGTAAAGCCACTGGAGACGGCAATCTGGATCATGTGGATCTCTTCAAATAGGAAAGCTTGGCGCTCCAAGGCTACGTCCGGTGGGAATGGAACTACAGGTCAGCCGACGTAGTGAAATTGTCCCTCAATACCAAAGAAAGTCAGTCTAGCATTGAGTAGGCTGGCAAGGTGTAAGAAATAAGGAACGAAGATAGGGGGTATGATCCGCCATATGAGGAGAAGCCTTAGATCTTCCCAGTCCCCGAGGTAGGTGAGGACATGGACAAGGCGCGCAAGATGTGCGGCCGAATGGAGGTCTGGAGCAGAGCGACGTACGAAGAGTTGGACAGTTTACTCCAGGCCTGCACTCGAAATTGGAGGAAGCCGGCTACCTTTCTGAGCCGTCGTCGAGTATCGAATCAACACCTGGGGAATAGGGAGTGATACGCCGAGGAAACCGACGTGGGGGCCCAAGGAGGAAGGAATCGCTTGATTTTGTCGACGTTGATGGCGTGTTCGTCTATCTAGACCCACCAACGTCTTGGCGCGCCGTCTTCGCCAGGTCTGTGTACTAGGTGTGTGGAAGCTATTTGTCAAGCTGGCTTTACCTTGTTCTTGGTTTCAAAGATTCCATTAATTATTTGCGCCATCTCAAGTGATAAATAGTTCCGTGATGAAAGATATTGGAAACCATGGATAAAAGGAGAATACTGTGATCACATTGCAGATTATACCATAAGATCGAACATAAAATTGTGTCAGACTTAGGTCACGTGCACTAATCGCAAGCCGGGCTTGCGATTAGAAT
>Ga0335072_10003127_pt1 | contig 25073 bp, 18 predicted proteins | sample Lox_Sample_21_FD_206725 | JGI IMG/M metagenome (GOLD analysis project Ga0335072, IMG submission 206725) | Soil microbial communities from Loxahatchee National Wildlife Refuge, Florida, United States - Lox_Sample_2.1 | ecosystem: Environmental > Terrestrial > Soil > Wetlands | place: USA... | reverse complement strand
CCAATTTGCAAGTCAGGCTGCCGGTCGTGGTGATCGGCGGCGGCCTCACCGCGATCGATACGGCGACGGAAAGCCTCGCCTATTACGTGCGGCAGGTAGAAAAATTCGCGCTGCGCTACCGAACGCTAGTCGCCGAGCGCGGCGAGTCGGTCGTGCGCCGCCGTTGGAGCGGCGAAGAGCAAGCAATTGCCGACGAGTTTTTGCAGCATGCCGCGGCGATCCAGGCAGAACGTGAGATCGCCGCGCGCGATGGCCGCGCCCCGCGCCTGGCGCAGCTTCTGGACAAATGGGGCGGCGCCACGATCGCCTATCGCCGCCGGCTGATTGATTCGCCCTCCTACACGCTGAACCACGAAGAAGTGGCAAAGGCGATGGAGGAAGGCGTGCGCTTCGCCCAGGGCCTGGTACCGCGGTTCATCGAGGTGGATGATTACGGCCACGCATCGGGCGTCCGGTTCACCCGCGCCGACGGGTCCGAACCCTATCTTCCCGCGCGCGCCGTGCTGGTGGCAGCGGGCACGCAGCCCAACACGGTGCTCGCCCGCGAGGACGGCCGCTTCGAACTCGACGGCAAGTATTTCCGCGCGGTGGATGAAAGCGGCGTCCCGGTGACACCGGTGCGCGGCCTCGCGAAGCCCGACATCGCCCAGGTGCTGATGCACCGCGAGGAGAACGGCCGCTTCGTCAGTTTCTTCGGCGACCTGCACCCGAGCTTCTTCGGCAACGTGGTGAAGGCGATGGGTGGCGCAAAGCGCGGCTATCCGCTGGTGTCGCAAGTGCTGGCGGCGCAGCCCGGTTTGAATGTATCCGGCGCCGAACTGATCGCGCGCTGCCGCGACGAACTGCGCGCGACGGTGCATGCGGTGAACCGCCTGACGCCGACCATCGTCGAGGTCGTCGTGCGTGCCCCGGCGGCGGCGCGCGCGTTCCGCCCCGGCCAGTTCTACCGGCTGCAGAATTACGAAATGCACGCCGCGCGCATCGCAGAGCATGAAGCGGACGGGCGCACCGTCGCGACGGTGCTGACTATGGAAGGCCTGGCGATGACCGGCGCCTGGACCGATCCAGAGCGTGGGCTGGTCTCGGTGATCGTGCTGGAAATGGGCGGCAGTTCCGACCTTTGCGCCCTGTTCAAGCCGGGCGAACCGGTGGTGCTGATGGGCCCCACCGGCAAGCCGACCGGGATTTCTGCTGGTCAGACCGTCGCGCTCGTCGGCGGCGGTCTCGGCAATGCCGTATTGTTCTCGATCGGGGCGGCGCTACGCGCGGCGGGCTCGCGGGTGCTGTATTTCGCCGGCTACAAGACGGTGCAGGACCGCTACAAGGTGGAGGAAATCGAACGTGCGGCTGATGTCATCGTCTGGTGCTGCGACGAGTATCCCGGCTTCTTGCCCAACCCGGACCGGCCGCAGGACCGCAGCGTTTCCGGCAATATCGTACAGGGGATGGCGGCATACGGGTCCGGGCAGTTGGGCGCGCAGACGATCCCGCTGAACGAGGTGGAGCATATGGTCGTCATCGGCTCCGATCGCATGATGCAGGCGGTGGGCGTCGCGCGGCATGGCGTGCTGGCACCGTATTTGAAGCGCGGGCACACGGCGATCGGGTCGATCAACTCGCCGATGCAGTGCATGATGAAGGAGGTCTGCGCGCAATGCTTGCAGCCGCAGGTTGATCCGGCGACCGGGGAACGGACGGTTGTCTTCTCCTGCTTCAATCAGGACCAGACCTTGGACCGCGTGGATTTCCCGGCGCTGCATGAGCGGCTGGGCCAGAACAGTACGCAGGAGAAACTGACGGCGCTTTGGATCGACCGAGCATTGCACCGGTTGCGGGCGCGCGGCGCGGTCGCGGCGGATTAATGCCGTACGCCGCCTTTCGTCACAAAAATCGTCATTGAAGCGCAAATTGTTATTGCGAGACTCATAGCGGCGAAGCAATCTTGCTCGTGAGGGGCCATTCCTGACCGGGCACGTTCATCGGTATGCCCCTCGCAAAGACGGTTCCGCAATGACAAGGGGCACAATGCCGCGACAGGCGACGAGACGGCTTGGCACCTGCGGGCGCCGTCGGGAGAGGCAAACATGACCGCCGCCTGGCCTCCGCGTGCGGCCGGATAGAGCCATGGACACCTGGACACTCACCGTCCTGGGACTTTCCTTGATCGTTGTGGCGCGCCCTGGTGTGGCGAGCCTGTTGCAGCGTTCAAGCTCACGGGCACTACATCGGAAATATAATCCCGAGCGCGCCGGCGGTGGCGCAGCGATGCTGGTCGCCGCCGTTTATCTTATCTGCTCTCACAATAAGCCTCTGGAGTGGGAATTCTGGGATCTGCTTTCCGAGGCGGTCCACGATCCGTTCGTGCGGTCCTTGCCCAATGTCTGGGTGCCCTCGCTATGCTGGACGGGCCTGGTCGTTGCCGGTTTAGTCTGGCTCTGTTCAGGCATTCGCGGTTATCGCGGCCCGCGCAGGCCGATGACGATCGTTTGGGCGTTGAACGAGATCATCCTGTGCACAATGCTCTTGCTGGTGAATGCCTACGTGCCCGAAGAGTACAATCAGGCGATCTTCATAAACTTCGGCCTTGAGGGCATCTATCTCAGTTTCCTGATTGGCGCGGTGCTGCGCTTTGTTCTGGTCTTGATCAATCCTGGCGGTCCGCCGCATTCCTTCGATACGCGTCCCGACGGACCGATGACCTCGTGGCTCGGCCGCATGAAGCGCTACTGAGTCGGGATTTCGCCCCGGCCTACCCGGCGGTGGTGCGCAGATACCATTCCATGATCTGCCGGCCCTGCCAGAACAATACGCCTTGGTGCCGCGCGATGTGCGCCAGAGCATCCTCTAACCAGCCGATGCGATGTGGCACGCCACTGATATAGGGGTGCACCGCGAGGCCCATGACCTTGGCACCGTGGGTTTCGGCCTCCATATACAGCCGGTCGAATTGCGCCACCGTGCGATCGTACATTTCGCGCGCGGCATGGTGCTGGATCATCATCATCGGGATGTCGTTCAGCTCCACGCTGTACGGCATGGTCAGCAGTGGGCCGTGCGCGGTTTGCAACATGCAGGGCAGGTCGTCCACCACCCAGTCGGCGCAATAGCCGATCCCGGCTTCCGCCAGCAGGTCGGGGGTGCCGAAGGTTTCGGTCAGACCGGGCGCCAGCCAGCCGACGATTTCGTGTCCGCTCGCTTGCTCTAGCGCATCGATGGTGGCGCGGATCATGGCGCGCTGGTCCTCCACCAGGTGCGTGGCCATCTGCCGCCAGCCATGGCCCACGAACTCCCAGCCGGCCTCGCGTGCGGCGCGGGCGACCCGGGGATAGGCGGTGGGGACGGTGCCGTTGATCGTCATGGACGGGGCGATGCCATGCGCATCAAGCGCTGCCTTGAGGCGCCAGAAGCCGACCCGCATGCCGTATTCGTGCCAGGCCCAGTTGGGAAGGTCGGGGATCACCGATGCACCCTGCGGCGCGGTGAGCACCTGGCGGGGCATGGGCCGGTCAGTGTCCCAGTGTTCCACGTTCACCACGATATAGACGGCGACACGCTTGCCGTCGGGAAGCGACAGCGGAGGGCGATCGATGCTGGCTTCGTACGGCAGGCGCGCGGCGGGTTTCAGTGGATCTTGCATTTGCCAGGTTCTCCCGAAGCGGCGTTACGCTGGCTGGCGGTGGCGGGCAAGGCCCGGCGCCACGGAAGGCCAGCCACTAGGCAAAGCCTAGAGTCCGCTTGAAGCGTATAGACCCTCTACGCTGTATCAGCAGATGCAGTTCGGTTGGGACCCGGACAAGAACGAGCGGACACGCAGGGCGGGGGTTTGGCTTCGACGATGCCGCACGTATCTTCCTCGGACCCACCCTGGAAATCATGTAGCGGCGGAGGGGCTACGGCGAACAACGGATCGGGGCGATCGGCGAGATCGACGGCCGGATCTTCGCAGTGGTCTACACTGACCGCCCGGGAGCGCGTTGGATTGTCAGCGCCTGGAAGGTGAGCGGCAAGGATGGGCAGCTATGGCGAAACAGAGAATGACGCTTGAAGCCATCGCGGGCCGCCGGCCTGATGTCGACCTCGCCAAGGTCGACGCAACCACCGAGGATGACATCCGCCGCCAGATGCGCGAGGAAGGCTACGACTACGACGAACCCATCGATGTTGCGGACATCATTTCACCTGCGGCAATCCGCAGGCGTCTCGGCATGACGCAACGGCAGTTTGCGGCGGCCATCCACGTGCTGCTCGCGACGTTGCAGAATTGGGAGCAGGGGCGGACGCTGATGGATCCGAGCGCGCGGGCGCTGATGACGATCATCGCACGCGAACCGAACGCCGCGTTGCGGGCGTTGGGCGCGCCGCGTGAGGCGACAGCCGAAGCTCCGCGATCGAGCCACATCAGCCGGGGCGGCCAACCGCAACGAGCCGACGAACCGTGGCACCGCGGCAGGATTTCAGGCGTACGCGAACCACCCTGGTTATTGGGCCAGGTTTACCCTGTTATTGTTGCCGCCACCCGGCAGCAGCGGCAAAAGCCCCTGATCGGGCCGCGTCGCGTCCAAAGCCGGGACTTGGCGACCGGTTCCAGCCCGACCGGTCAACGCAGCACGCGCCCCGCCACCACGTCCAGCTTCGCGACCAGCGCCGGATCGCGCATATGCGTCGCGGTGATCACCGCATTGTCCAGCGCCCGATCGCAACTACCGCGGCACAGCGCACGCGGCCGCCCGATCTCCGGCACTACAGAGCGCACCAACGCGCGCGCATGCTCTGCATTGTCGAGCAATACCTTAACCACCGCCTCAACCGTGACGTGGTCGTGGTCTGGATGCCAGCAATCGTAGTCAGTCACCATGGCGACGGTTGCGTAACAAAGCTCCGCCTCGCGTGCAAGTTTTGCCTCGGGCATGTTGGTCATGCCGATCACGCTGCAGCCCCAGGATCGATAGAGTTCGCTTTCCGCCTTGGTGGAGAACTGCGGTCCTTCCATCACCAGATACGCGCCACCGCGCGTCACCGGCAGCGACAAGCTTCGGCACGTGGCTTCCAGCGCATCGCCCAACCGCGGGCACACAGGGTGTGCCATCGAGACATGCGCCACCACGCCGTCGCCAAAGAAGCTCTTCTCGCGGGCGAAGCTGCGATCGATGAACTGGTCTATGATGACGAAATGGCCGGGCGGCAAGTCCTCCCGCAGACTGCCCACCGCGGACAGCGAAATCACGTCGGTAACGCCGGACCGCTTCAGGGCATCGATATTCGCGCGGTAATTCAGGTGCGTGGGTGACAGCGGATGGCCACGCCCGTGCCGAGGCAGGAACACGCAGCGCACGCCCTCCAGCCGACCGAACAGCAGGGCGTCGGAAGGCGTGCCCCAGGGTGTTTCCACCTGCTGCCAGGCGGTATCTTCAAGACCCGCGATATCGTACAGGCCGGAGCCGCCGATGATGCCGATCACCGGCTCGATGTTCGGTTGGTCTGGCATCCCGGCGATCCTCCGTCCCATGTGTCATGGCACAAACGCGCGGCCCACATACGATTGCAAGGGGCTCTGCGCACGCGTCATTACGAGGCGTATGGCGCCGAAGCAGTCTCGTTCGAGAGGCGCGCGGGACGGGACGCGCGTCTCCAGGCGCGAACCTGCTTCGGCGCTACGCGCCCCCTAATGACATGTAGGGCGGCCAGACACCTCGTGAAGACACCGGCGCGCGACACGGTCGCAATGAGACGGATCGTGACCGTGCCTCAGTGCTCCACGTCCGACCAGATCTTGCGCTTCACCGCGTATGTCAGCCCAGTCATCACCACCAGGAACAGTACCACGCGCCAGCCGATCTGCTTGCGCTGCACCATGTTGGGGTCGGCTGCCCAGGCGAGGAACGTTACGACGTCGTGCGCCTCGGCCGGGATGGTGTTCGGCGCGCCATCGGCGAATGTTACGTCGCCGCCGTGCAGCGGCTGCGGCATGGCGATCTGGTGGCCCGGGAAGTACTCGTTGTAATTGGAGCCTTCCGCCAGCTTGAAGCCGGGGGGTGGGTTGGTGAACCCGTTCAGGATCGCGTAGACGTAGTCCGGCCCGCCTTCCCGCGCATTGATGATGTTGGACAGATCGGGCGGAGCCACCTTCAGCGCGGCCTTCGCGGCTTCTGGATTGGCGAACGGCGCGCGGAACATGCTGGCCGGCGTGCCCGGGCCCTGTTTCGGGTTGCCCTGGTCGTCCACGCCGTCCGGCACCTGCACCGAGGCCGCGATCGCCTTGATCTGGTCGTCCGACAGACCGATCCCCGCCAGGTCGCGGTAGTGCAGATTGTTCATCGAATGGCAGTTGGAGCAAACCTCCTTGTAGACCTGGAACCCGCGTTGTGCGTCAGCGAGGTTGTAGGTGCCGAATGGTCCCTGGAAGCTCCAGTTGTGCTGCGGCGGCGTGGGTGCGTCCTGCGCCAGTGCGGGCGCCGCGGCCATGCTGCCGAGCAGCAGGGAAGCGGCGAACATCGAAGCGGCCGCGCGCATCAGGCTTTCTCCATCGGCTTTGCCGCTGCGCCTTGCGGCAACGGCCCTCCACCCCGGGTCAGCACCGCCTTGCTGATACTCTCCGGGAGCGGCAGCGGCCGCTCCAGTTTGCCCAGCAGCGGCAGGATCACCAGGAAATGCAGGTAGTAGTACAGCGCGCAGATGCGCGACAGCGGCACCCAGATGCCCAGCGGCTTGTGCGCGCCGCAGATGCCCAGGCCGACCACTGCCAGCACCAGCAGCCAGATCAGCTTGCGGTAGATCGGCCGGAATCGCGCGCTGCGCACCGGCGAGGTGTCCAGCCACGGCAGCACGAACAATACCAGGATCGAGCCGAACATCAGGCACACGCCCGCCAGCTTGTTCGGGATCGAGCGCAGGATCGCGTAGAACGGCAGGAAGTACCATTCCGGCACGATGTCGTCCGGCGTCTGCAACGGGTTGGCCGGGATGGAGTTGTTCGGGTCCGACAGCGCGTGCGGCACGAAGAACACGAAAATTGCCCACACCAGCAGGAACACGCACAGGCCGATACTGTCCTTCGCGGTGTAGTAAGGGTGGAACGGCACCGTGTCCTGCGGCGACTTCACGTCGATGCCCAGCGGATTGTTCGATCCCGTGACGTGCAGCGCCATCACGTGCAGCCCGACCACGCCGAGCAATACGAACGGCAGCAGGTAGTGCAGTGCGAAGAAGCGGTTCAGCGTCGGGTTGGCGACCGAGAACCCGCCCCACAGCCAGGTGACGATGCCGTGCCCGACCACCGGGAAGGCCGAGAACAGATTGGTGATGACGGTGGCGCCCCAGTAGGACATCTGGCCCCAGGGGAGAACGTAGCCCATGAACGCAGTCGCCATCATCAGCAACAGCAGGACCACGCCCAGCATCCACAGCAGCTCGCGCGGCTTCTTGTAGGATCCGTAGTAGAGGCCTCGGAAGATGTGGATGTAGGTGACGACGAAGAACATCGAGGCGCCGTTCTGGTGGATGTAGCGGATCATCCACCCGTAGTTCACGTCGCGCATGATGTGCTGGACGGAGTCGAAGGCGAGTTCGGTGTTCGGCTGGTAGTTCATCGCCAGCAGGACTCCGGTGACGATCATGATGACCAGCGTCACCACTGCCATCGCGCCGAAGTTCCAGAAGTAGTTGAAGTTCTTCGGCGTCGGGAATACCGCGTATTCCTTCTGCATCATCGTTAGGATCGGCAGGCGCGTGTCGATCCACTGGAGGACGGGGTTCTTGAAGTCGCTGTCGTGTAGCTGGCCGGCCATCGGCGGTATTTCCTCTCGTCAGCCGATCTTGATTTTGATGTCGGTGTCGAACGCGCAGGCCGGCAGCGCCGGGTTGGCGGGCGCGGTGCCGTGGCGCATGCGCCCGGACGTTTCGTGCTGGCTGCCGTGGCGGGGGCCGAACGGATTGTTCCAATCGCCGTGAGGCCTGGAGGGGCTGGTGGCCAGCGGGAGGTCCTGCTCCGGGCTCATCGAATCGACCTGGGGCCGGGCGAACGCCATCGTGCTGATCGCGGCGGCCGCACGGAGGTTCGGGGAATCGCGCTTGGTGGCCTCATCGGTAGGGCCAGGGCCGTGCACCACGGCGGCGTGTGACATTCTTCCCCTCTTCTCGTAACGGCCGGCGCTGGGCGCACCTGACCGTGGACGGGCCCCTCGACCTGTCCATCCCCCGACCATGGCAAAGCGGTCCCGGACCGCTGCGGCGCACCTTAAGGGGGCGATTACGGCACGGCAACACACCCTCTGTGGCGGTGGTCCGTGAGGGGCTACTCTGATCGCATGGCTGGAACAACCCCCTTGATGGACGGTCCCGCGGAAAACCCTGGGCCGGTGGCACATAAGGCACTGCGGGAGCCGGCGCGGGCGTGGTTCGAGGCGCTGCGCGACCGGCTGTGCGCCACGTTCGAGGCGATTGAGGCAGAGGCGGAGGCTGAGGCCGGGTCGGGACTTGGGACGCTTCCGCCGGCTCTCCCCGGCGCCGTCCCACGAGGGGAGGGGCAATGTCTCGCACGCTTCGTCCGGACCCCCTGGACGCGGCCGACGCCGGATGGATCGGACGGCGGCGGCGGCGTGATCAGCCTGATGCGCGGGGGAAAAGTGTTCGAGAAGGTGGGGGTGAACGTCTCCACCGTCTGGGGCGAGTTCAGCCCGGAGTTCCGTGCCCAGATTCCCGGGGCGGCCGAGGACCCGCGTTTCTGGGCGAGCGGCGTCAGCCTGGTGGCGCACATGGCCTCGCCGCTCGTGCCGGCGGCGCATTTCAATACCCGGATGCTGATCACCACCAAGGGCTGGTTCGGGGGTGGCGGCGACCTGACGCCGATGCGGCTGGAGACGCCGGAGGCCCTGGTGGATGCGGCGGATTTCCATGCCGCGTTCCGCGCCGCCTGCGACCGGCATGATCCCGGCTACTACGACACGTTCAAGGCGTGGTGCGACCGGTATTTCTTCCTGCCGCACCGCAACGAGCCTCGTGGGGCGGGCGGGATCTTCTTCGACCAGCATTCCTCCGGCGATGCCGAGGCGGACTTCGCGTTTGTGCGGGACGTGGGGGAAGCGTTCCTCGACGCCTTCCCCCGCATCGTGCGCCGCCGAATGTTCGACCCATGGACCGAGGCGGAGCGAGCGCACCAGTTGGTGCGCCGCGGCCGGTATGTCGAATTCAACCTGATCCACGACCGCGGCACGTTGTTCGGACTGAAGACCGGCGGGAATGTCGAGGCGATCCTGATGAGCCTGCCGCCGCTGGTGGGCTGGCCGTAAGCGGGGCGGTGCATCGCTGTCCGCGGGGTGGGACGGCGCGGAGCTGTCCGGGGCGATTGTCCGGCGGCGATGGTCGGGCGGTCGGGCGGGGTGGCCCTCGGTTGTCGAGCGGAGGCCTGGCCAGTGGGGCGGGGTGGGGAGTCTCGCGGTTGTCTCAGTTCGCGTGCAGTGAGACGGTCTTGCGCTGTTTCGTGGCGCGCCGGCGCCGGTAGGTTCGGCGGCGTGCCGCGCTGTGGCGCGTTGGGCGGCGGGGACGGGTTGGAACCGCAGATGAACGCTGATGCATGCAGATGGGCCGGTGGCCAGCATGCCGGGGCGCGGCTTGGTTCGCCGGTGTGGGGTGAGGAGGTGCACCGGCACCGTATGCCCGGGGTCGGACGGGTTTCCGGCGTTGTCATGGCCGGCGTTGTCCTGGTGCCTGTAGGGCCCGGCGCGGCCATCCTGGGTGCCCGGATTACCGTGTATCGGGCGCTCGGGGCGTGCCGGGCGGTTGCTGGCCGGTGCGCGATCTTGCTTCGCCGCGACATGGCACATCGGCGGACGAATGGTGATGGCGGTTTGATTTGCGTGGGTCTTTGGCGGCGGCATGGGGCGGGACGAATCAGGACGGCGGGGCTGGATGTGCTCCGGCCCCGGTCAGTGAAGCTGACCATGCAGACGAGTTTTCAGGCAACGGACAAGGTTGCCGCGCGCGGCGGGGGGCCGGTGGCGGCGGGCGCCGGAGCATGTTTGTGCGGTAGCGGAACGATGCGGCGCGGCCGGGGGCGTGCCGGGGTCACGCGGAACGCAGCGATGGGGCGCGGGGCGATTTTACGCGCGGGCGTTTGGCGCGAGTCCGGATCGGGATTCCTGTCCGTCGGCTTTGGGGACGGATCTGCCTGCGGCGGAGGCGGCGGAAGGTCCGGCTTGGGGGGCGTGGCGTCGAGGGACTCGGCGGCCGCGGCGTCCTGGTGGCAGGCGATCGCGTCGGCCAGCGCGTCCCAGAATTCGTTCGTGCACATCATGGCGACCATGCCGAGATCGCGGCGGATGTCGTCGATGGTACGGCTGATGGGACGGGCGCGGACTTCGGCCTCGATTGCCTCGGGCGTGGCGAGATTGTGGGGGTCGGCCGGGGCGTCGTGCCGGGCGCGTTCGGCGGTGAGACGTGCGACCTGGTCTTGGAAGGGTTCGTCGGCGGGGTGAAGCGACGGGTGTCCGGCGGGCACGGGGCGCTGGGGGCGTGGCGGTGCGGCCACGTCCCGGCCGGTGGCGGCGCGGGCGAGCAAGAGGGTTTCGAGCGCGGCGGCGCGCAGGATGCCGCGGTGGATGTGAGCGAGGATGACGGGCAGCTTGCTGGTGCCGAACACGGCTGAGAAGAGCCAGAAATTATGCTCGGCGGCGCGACGCTCGATAATGGCAGGGACACGACGGGCGAAGCCGAGCAACGTGCGGACGATATATAGGAGGCGCGCGAGGTTTTCGGGCATGGCGGGACCGTCCCGATCTGCATCGGGGGCACAGGCTTCGGCCGGAGCGGAGAGCGTGTCGGTGATCATGGCGGAGGTTGCGGAGGCTGCCTTTCGTTGCGGTTGAGCGAAGCGGGCGCGACGTTAGAGACAATGGAGGGAAAAGTCAAGCGAAACTAACTGTCGGGCGCCGGAAAAATCGTTGCTGCCTGGCGGCGGCCGGGCGCCACGCGGTGAGCATGTCCAGTTTGACCGGTGTGGCGCGCTGGAAATGACGGTTGGAGGTGCCGACGAATCGCGGATTTGTTATGTTGATGATGCTTCGCCGGAAGCCCGCCCCCGACGGTCATCTACAGCCTGGACAGCGTGACCGGTGGTGAAAGTGTAAGCGGCGATTTTGGCTCGGCATGGGACGCCAGCGGCGGTGGTGGGGCCTTCGTCTACACAACGTCGGTGACCGTGCCTGCCTCAGTGCCGCTACTCGGCGCAGCAATGGTCGGGATCGGAGCAGCGCGGTGGCGGGAGTCCGATCTGGCCTCAGACCGTTATTTCCAGGCTGTTGCTCACAGTATTTAGAGCCTGAGTTTGCAAATACGGGTCAGGATCTGACCAGCCGTGAACGACTGACCGGGTCGGCACGCAACATGTGCGTGCATCTGGGCCGCGAGATCCGATCACTTCGGGGGTACCCGAATGGTTCAGGCCGCGGGCGACAGGGGCAAAGAAATTTTGCCGCAGATGCACGCAGATGCACGCAGATGCACACAGTGCGGCCATCGGCCGCAATCAAAAGCCGTTGCCGCTTCCGTGCGATATTGCGTTGGTGTCGCGGCTGACCGGACTTCCGATAATTTCACCGCCAAGCCTTGTCTGAACCAGTAGGGTTTTAGCAGCGTCGGTGACAGTGCGGCGCGGCAGTGCCATTCTTCGTGGCTTCGTGGCTTCGTGGCTTCGTGGCTTCGTGGTTTATAAAAAAAGCGGCTGCCCATAAAACAAGGCAGACCGTGATGAGCGAAGGAGCCAGCCTGCGCTTGCTTACTCCCACATTCACCGGTCGTTAACCACCGCTCTTCAATCTTCAAAAACCACGAAGGCGCGAAGAAGCACGCTGATTGATGCGGACCCGCTACTCGCGCAGGGTAATCGGCTGGGCTATCGGCTGCGATCCGCGGGGGGACGTCGTCGTCGAAGCAAGCTGGTGCCGGAAATCAAATCGGTCTGCATGCTCTGCATCCCGTTCACGAGGGTCAGATTCGCACGTACATGAGGTTCAGTCTACTGCGCGCGGGGCTGCTGCTGATAGATTTCTATGAGATCCGGCTGATCGACGGTATTCAGACGACGCGATGCCGTTGGCACATTTGAAGCCGATCCGGACCTCGATTCGAGGTGGTTGGCGGCAATCGCAGTGTAAGGAAAGTCGGCGCGGCTCGCAGTGGCTTGCGATGTCAGCCGTGCATTTGAATGCGGATAAAACGCGCCCGATCCAACCGGGTAGATGGCCGGGTCAAGCCCGGCCATGACGAGACGAGGCGGCGGCGCCGCCGTCCACCACCAGCTCCGTCACCCCCGCCGCAAGCAAGCGCAGCAGATCCGGCGGCGCCAGCGCGATGCAGCCTTCGGTCGGGGCGTAGTCCGGCCGTGCCACATGCAGGAAGATTGCCGAGCCGCGGCCCTTCTCCACCGGGGCGTCGTTCCAGCCCAACACCCCGATCACGTCGTACAATCCGTCGTGCCGCCAAAGCTCCTCGCAATGCGCCTCATGCGGCACGCGGACGTAGCGGTTGTAGTCGCGGTGCGCCGGGTCGTCGCACCAGCCGTCGGTCTCGGAGATCGGCTCGATCGGCACCGCGCACTCCGGAGGAGGCAGCCGGTCCAGCCGGTACAGAACGCGGCGCAACGGCAGCAGGCCGACCGGAGTCGCACCGTCGCCTTCCTGCTTGTGCGTCCGCACGCCAGTCCTGCCGAGGGCGGCGCGGAACACCTGTCCCTGCAGCACCAGCCGGCCGTCCGGGTATACCACCGCCTGAACCATGGGCACGCTCAATCCAGCAAATGGCCGAAGCGGGCCGCCTTGGTGGCCAGGTATTCGTCGTTGATGCCGTTGGGCGCGAAGCTGTGCGCCTCACGGCCAGCGATCTCCACGCCGCACGCGGCCAGCGCTGTGAGTTTGTCCGGGTTGTTGGTCAGCAGGCGGATGCGGCGCAGGCCCAGCGCCTCCAGCATGCGCGCGGCGATCATGAAATTCCGCTCGTCGGCGTCCCAACCCAGCGCGCGATTGGCGTCCAGCGTGTCCAGGCCGCGATCCTGCAAGGTATAGGCCCGCAGCTTGTTGATCAGCCCGATGCCGCGGCCCTCCTGCGCCAGATACAGCAGCACCCCGGCGCCTTCCTCCGCCATCCGCCGGATCGCGCCGCGGAGTTGCTCGCCGCAGTCGCAGCGCAGGCTGCCGAGCAAGTCGCCCGTGAAGCATTCGGAATGGATGCGCACCAGCGGCGCCGCGGCCTTCTCTGGCTCGCCGACGACGATGGCCAGGTGGTCCAGCCCGGCGCCTTCGCTGCGGAACGCGATCACGCGGGCGTCGGGGGCGTCGGCCAGCGGCACGCGGGCGGCGGCGACCTGGCGGAGCGCGGCGGCGGCGGATCCCGGGTAATCGGCAACGTCGGCGGCCGGCAGGACCAGCAGATGGCGATGCTCCAATTCGCCTTGCAGGTTGGGGCGCAGCACGGCAACCAGCACCGCCGGCAGCAGCAAGGCCAGCTTGCCGAGAGTCAGTGCCGTGGCGGCCATGGGCGGCAAAGGGGCAGGGTCGCCCAGGCGATCGGGGTGGATCGGCTGGGCCGAGGGCTCCGCAATGGCACGCAAGGCCTCGGGCACCAGCAGCGACTCGGGCACGTGGACGGCGACGGCGGCCTCGCCATGCGCGACCGGCCGGCGCAGCGCGGCCGCCGCGCGGGTGGGCGCGAGCAAGAGCAGAAGCGGTTCGGCGGCAAGGGCGGTGAGTTCCGCGACGTTGTCGGCGCCGGCCGATTCGGCGGCCAGCACGGCGATCATCGCGTCTTCGCCGGTCAGAACCACCGGGATGCCGCGCCGCAGGTCCGACGCGGCACGATGCACGCGGCGGAGCCGTACCACAGCCTGCGCGGCGTCCGGCGCGGCAGGCGCCGGGGGAGGCATGGGCAGCGAACGGCTTTGCAATCTGTTCATCGTGGGGCGACCGCGCGGGTTACGGGAAAGTGAGACAATGCTGGCCCAATTTGGTCAAGATTGCGCGGGAAATGACCTTTGATGGCTGCACAGCGGTGTGGGCAAGCTTGCTGTTTATATGGCGGATGTGCATGACGGCGGCGGGATGCTCACGAGGATGTGAGGGGACGCATTGCGCGCCAAATCGTGATCACGCATTATCACCGTGAATGGCGCATCCATTTCGGTGGCACGGGGCACCCCGCTATGGTGATTCCCGTGCCGTTTGACGAGAGAAGCGCGGCCTGGACCCTTGGTCCGGCGCTCGACTTGGAGAGGAATAAGACATGTCGGCCGAACGACCGATCCTGATCGTCGATGATGACGCGGCGCTGCGCGAAACGCTGACCGAGCAATTGGCGGTGGACGGCGAATTCGCTGCGACCGAAGCCGGAACCGTGATGGAAGCGGAAGAGAAATTGCTCGCCAAGGACGCCCGGTTCGATGCGGTGATCCTGGATGTCGGGCTGCCGGACGGCGATGGGCGTGATTTCTGCGTCAAGCTGCGCCGCCAGGGGCAGAAGATCCCGATCATCATGCTGACCGGGTCCGATGCCGAGACGGACGTGGTGCGCGGGCTGGATGCGGGGGCCAACGACTACATCGCCAAGCCGTTCCGGCTGAACGAGCTGCTGGCGCGGCTGCGCGCGCAACTCCGCATTTTCGAGAATTCCGAGGACGCGGTGTTCTCGATCGGGCCGTACACGTTCCGGCCGTCGGCCAAGCTGTTGCAGGACCCGTCGCGGAACAAACGGATCCGGCTGACCGAGAAGGAAGCGGCGATCCTGAAGTTTCTGTATCGGGCGGGGACGCGTGCGGTGGCGCGGCAGGTGCTGCTGAACGAGGTGTGGGGCTACAATGCCGCGGTCACCACCCATACGCTGGAGACGCACATCTACCGGCTGCGCCAGAAGATCGAGCCCGATCCGGCAAACGCGCGGCTGCTGGTGACGGAAGGCGGAGGCTACCGGCTGGACCCGGAGGGCATTCCACTATCGATGCCGGCAACGGCCTGAGAATTTCCCCCGCTCTTGCGGACGTTGCCGCAAGGGCGGGGGCACTGGTTTTTTCCTCGCTTGGCCCGACTATTCGATCCACCGCAGGGCCGCTTCCAGGCGCGCGACGTCCGCCTGGAAGGCCGCGAGCCGCTCGCGATTCTCCGCCACCACCTCGTCCGGGGCGCGGCTGACGAAATCGGCGTTCTGCAGCTTCTTCGCCAGCTTTGCCGCTTCTGCCACGGCCTTATCGCGCTCGCGGGTCAGGCGGGCATGCTCTGCGTCCAGGTCGATCGTGCCGGCCAGAGGCAATATCGCTGTCGCCTCATCGACCACCGCCTGTGCTGCGCCTTTTGGCATGTCGCCGGCCAGCGCCGATACCTCGGAACCGCGGGCCAGGCGGCGGATCGGCTCGATCCAGCGTTGCGCCCGCGCCAGCGTCTCGGGCTTCGCATCGCGCAGCAGGATCGGAACAGTGGCGCTCGGCGGCACGTTCATCGCCGTGCGGACGGAACGCACCGCGGATACCAGCCGTACCACCCAATCCAATTCCTCGCGCGCTGCCGTCGAGGCGGGCACCAGCGACGCCTCCGGCCAAGCCGCCCGGATCAAGCTGCATGGGGCGCCGTAGCCGAAATGATCCCACAATTCTTCTGTCACGAAGGGAATGGCCGGGTGCAGCAGGCGGAGCAATACGCCCAGCACGTGCGCCGCGGTTGCGCGGACTTCCGCGGCGCCGTCCAACTCGCCTTCCAGAACCGGCTTGGCCAGTTCCAAAAACCAGTCGCAGAACGTGTTCCAGGTGAAACGGTAGCCGGCGGCGGCATATTCATCGAACCGGTATGCGTCCAATGCCGCCGTCGCCTCCTCTACCGTGCGGTTGGTTGCGTCCAGAATCCAGCGCGTGAGCGGCAGGCTCGCCTTTGATGGGGTGAAGGACGCATCCGGCCGGATGCCGTTCATTTCGCAGAACCGCGACGCATTCCACAGCTTGGTGACGAAGCTGCGGTAATCTTGCACCCGGCTCGCGCCCAGCTTTACATCGCGCCCGGGTCCGGTCAGCGCGCAAATCGTGAAACGCAGCGCATCGGCGCCGAACTGGTCGATCAGCTCCAGGGGATCGATGATGTTCCCCTTGGATTTCGACATCTTCTGGCCGCGCTCGTCGCGCACGAGGCCGTGGATGTACACGGTGCGAAACGGCACATCGCCCATGAAATGGATGCCCTGCATCATCATGCGGGCAACCCAGAAGAAGATGATGTCGAACCCGGTCACCAGCACGTCGCTGGGATAGTAACGTGCCAGCTCCGGCGTCTTCTCCGGCCATCCCAGGGTCGAGAACGGCCACAGGCCGGAGCTGAACCAGGTGTCCAGCACGTCCTCGTCTTGCTCCAGCGTTTCGCCCCGACGGCCGTACTGCGCATCGGCCAGGGCCTGCGCCTCGGCGGCATCGCGCGCGACGAAGACCGATCCGTCCGGCCCGTACCACGCGGGAATCCGATGGCCCCACCAGAGCTGGCGCGAAATGCACCATGGCTGGATGTCGCGCATCCAGGCGAAGAACGTGTTTTCCCATTGCTTCGGAACGAATTGCGTGCGTCCGGTTTCCACTGCCTCGATCGCGGGCTTCGCCAACTCTCTTGCGTTGGCGTACCACTGCGTCGTCAACCGCGGTTCGATCGGCACGCCGCCGCGGTCGCCGTGGGGCACCTGGTGCGTGTGTTGCTCGGTCTTTTCCAGCAGTTCCAGCCGTTCCAGTTCGGCTACGATCGCCTTGCGCGCGGCGAACCGGTCCTTGCCCGCCAGGGAATGCACGAAATCCGGATCGGCAATCCCGGGCGCGGGGATCAGGTCTGCGGCGATTTCCTCCAGAGTCACCCGCGCCTCGCGATCGAGGATGCTGGGCATCGGTAAATCATGCCGCCGGCCGACTTCGAAATCGTTGAAGTCGTGCGCCGGCGTGATCTTGACTGCCCCCGTGCCTTTTTCCGGATCGGAGTATTCGTCGGCCACGATCGGAATCCGCCGTCCCACCAGAGGGAGAATCGCACTCTTCCCCACCAGGTCGCGATAGCGCGCATCATCCGGATGCACCGCCACTGCGGTATCGCCCAGCATCGTCTCCGGCCGCGTCGTCGCGACGACAATGAAACGGCCCGGCTCGTCGGCGATCGGATAGCGGAAGTGCCACAGCGAGCCACGTAGCTCGATGTTTTCCACTTCGAGATCGGAGATCGCGGTTAGCAGCTTCGGGTCCCAGTTCACCAGCCGCCGGTCGCGATAGATCAGCCCTTGGCGATACAGCGTGACGAACACCTCTCGCACCGCACGCGACAGGCCTTCGTCCATCGTGAACCGCTCGCGCGGCCAGTCCAGTGAGGCACCCAGCCGGCGCAACTGCCGCGTGATGGTGCCGCCGGACTCCGCCTTCCATTGCCAGACGCGCGCGATGAACGCCTCGCGCCCCATCGCGCGGCGCTCGATATTGCCTTGTTCGGCCAGAAGCCGCTCCACCACCATCTGCGTGGCGATGCCGGCATGGTCGGTCCCGGGCTGCCACAGCACGTCGCGCCCCTGCATGCGGCGCCAGCGGATCAGCACGTCCTGCACCGTGAAAGTGAGCGCGTGGCCCATATGCAGGCTGCCGGTGACGTTCGGCGGCGGGATCATGATCGTGAAGGGCTGCGCCGGCGAGTTCGGATCGCAGGCGAACGAACCGGATTGTTCCCAACCGGCATAAAGGCGAGGCTCGATCTCGGACGGGGTGTAGGTCTTCTCCAGCATTTGGCGCTCCTGCGGCCCTGTGCCCGATGGCGCAGACGGCCGCACATGGCAAGGGCAGCGTGCCATGACATTGTGCGTCCTGGCGGGCCGGAAGAGAGGTGGATCATTGAGGACGGCCGGTCGTCCTCGGGCGCGGTTGACCGAGGTTGCTTCGTCGCTACGCTCCTCGCAATGACATTGGGGGAGGGAAACGTCGATGCTGTTCACATGCCTGCCGGCTGACGCGCCGATTCCTGGCCGCTTTCCCGGCCCGCCGCATCCGCGCGGCAAGCACTTCACCATCGACATCCACTGCCACGTGCTGACCGAACGAGCCGAGGCATTGTTCCGCGAATCCGGCCTGGCCGACCGCCGCCCGCGCGAGATCTACGCCAACGCCCACACCCGCGAGGTGAACAAGGAGCAAGCACGGCGGACGCGGGTGCAGTTCACGTCGGTGGAGCAACGGCTCGCCGACATGGACGTGATGGGTATCGACATCCAGGCGCTGACGCCGGCGCCGGGCCAGACCTTTTACGATACGCCGCCCGACCTGGGCATCGCCACCGCGCGGGCGATCAACGACAACATCGCGGATATCGTGGGGCGGCATCCGGACCGGTTCGCGGGCCTTGGCACGGTGCCGTTCCAGGCGCCGGACCTTGCCGTGGCGGAACTTGATCGGCTGCATCGATCGCTCGGCCTGCGCGGTATCGAGATCGCCACCAATGTCGCGGGCGAAGACCTTTCCGCAGATCGTTTCCGGCCGATCTTCGCCAAGGCCGAGGAACTTGGCCTGACCCTGTTCATGCACCCGACCGGATTCACCGAGGCGCGGCGCTTCGGCGACCATTACTTTACCAACGTCATCGGCAATCCGCTGGATACGACGGTGGCGGTGCATCACCTGATCTTCGGCGGCGTGCTGGAGCAATGTCCGCAGTTGAAGCTGGTGCTGGCGCATGGCGGGGGGTACCTGCCGGCCTATTCTGGCCGCATCGATCATGCCGCGTCGGCGCGTCCGGACTGCGGAGAGCAGATCCGGGAGATGCCGACAACGTATTTGAAGCGGTTGTATTTCGATACGCTGGTCTATACCCACCCGCAGTTGGAATACCTGGTGCGGCAATATGGTGCCGACCATGTGCTGATGGGCACCGACTATCCTGCCGATATGGGAGAGGTCGATCCGATCGGCTTCATCGAACATGCCGCGTTGAGCGAGGCAGAGCGTGCCGCGATCCTGGGCGGCAATGCCGCGCGGCTGCTCGGGATAGAAAGGCGGAAAATCGACAATCCCGCCAAATGATTCGCGGGCCTTCGCTGCCTACTTCAACCGCGGCCCCGGCTCCATCCCCAGCAGCGCCCGCCCGGCGATCGGGTACCACTCCGGGGCGATGGTCACCGTCTGGCCAACCACCTGCAGATCGCGCCAGCACTCCGCCAGCCGGCTCTCGCGTTTGAATGACGTGCTGCCGCCGTGCCGATACACCAGGTCCATCGCCGTCCGCGCACTGTCCGCCGCATAGGTGGACGCCAGCCGGCACCGCGCCCGCTGCTCGAGAGTCGACTCGCCGCCGGCGGCGATCGTGTTCCAGATCTCGGCAATCATCGCGCTGCGATAGCCACGGCCGGCATTCAGGATCGCGTCTGCGTGCCCCACCGCCTCCTGCACCTGCGGATTGTCGCACAAGCGGAACGTGCGCCCGCGCGGGGTCTTCTCGGCGGCCAACTCGATCAGGGCGTTGATGCCGGCGCGCGCGATCCCCGTGATCACTGAACTATGGTGCGGCCCGATCCAGCATTGCGTCGGCAGCGCATAGGTTATGCCTGGCCAACGCGACCACTGGTTGTCCAGCGGAATGCCGGCATGGACCATGGCGCGGCGTTCCGGCAGGAAAACGTCACGCACCGTCCAATCGAAGCTGCCGGTGCCACGCAGGCCTGCGACGTCCCAGCTTCCCGGCACGACTTCGGCTTCCTCGCGGGCGAATATGGCGCGCCAGTACAGCGGCCGGCCATCCGGCCCGCGCCGCGGTTCGCCGTTTTCGAGAATCTGGAAACTCCCCAGCATCCAGCGCGCTTCGTGGCAACCGCTGCCGAATGTCCAACGTCCCGTCACCCGGTAGCCGCCCGGCACCGGCACCGCCTGACCGCCGCCCTGGACCGCCGTGCCGGCCATCCGCGACGGGCCCTGTTGGCCATGCACTTCCTGCACGCCTTCATCCGGCAGCCCAAGCGTCACCAACTGGCCGATGCTGTTGTTGCAGACATTCCAGCCGACCGAGCCACAAGCTTCGGACAGCAATTCGACCACGCGCAGATAGGTCAGCGGATCGACCTGCAAACCGCCAAGCGAGCGCGGGATGACCATCCGATAGAAGCCGGCGGCTTCAAGTTCCTCCACCAGTTCGCGTGGCAGATGTTGCTCGCGTTCCAGCTCTTCCTGATAGCGGCGCAGCACCGGCCGCATCGCCGCGGCGGCCTGAACCAAAGGCTGCGCGTCGATATCGGCCGGCAGGTGAGTGTCTTCGGCCACCATGTCCATTGCTTCCTCCTGCCGTCTTTGCGGTTGGCCGAGCCTGGACGCAGTCAGCCGCCGTGTCACTCCCCCGCAGGTGCAATCCGCCGCGGACCGGCCTAGCATCGCCGCACCCAACCCGTGGGAGGTCGCGATGGACGGCACCAGCGTGCAACCCGGTCTCGACAGCGGCAGCCGCGCCTGGCCGCCCGGCCTGACGCGCGTGCCCTTCTGGGTCTACCAGGAGCAAGATGTCGCGCGGCAGGAGCAAGCGCGGGTCTTCCAGGGACCGACATGGAATTTCCTGTGCCTGGAAGCGGACATTCCCAACCACGGCGATTTCCGCACGACCTTCGTGGGCGAGATGCCGGTGATCGTGGTGCGTGACGAGGCCGGCGCCGTGCATGCCTTCGAAAACCGCTGTGCGCATCGCGGCGCTCTGATTGCGCTGGATGATGCGGGGAACGCCAAGGATTTCGCCTGCATTTATCACGCGTGGCGGTATGACCTGTGCGGCAACCTGGTTTCGGTTGCGTTCCGTCATGGCGTGAACGGCCAGGGGGGAATGGCGAAGGATTTCGACATGCGCCGCATCGGCCCGCGCAAGCTGCGCACCACGACGTTCTGCGGCCTGGTGTTCGGCACGTTGTCCGACGCCACGCCGCCCATCGAGGCGTATCTGGGCGAGGCCGTCACCGCCCGCATTCGCCGCGTGCTGAAAAAGCCGGTGGAGGTAATCGGCCGCTTCACCCAGCCTCTGCCGAACAACTGGAAACTCTACGTCGAGAACGTGAAAGACACCTACCACGCCAGCCTGCTGCATCTGTTCTTTGCCACGTTCCGCATCACGCGATTGAGCCAGGGCGGCGGTGTGCTGGTGAGCGAGAGCGGCGCGCATCATGCTTCCACGACACTTGCGGCTCCGACGACGCCCGACAGCACGTATCGGGATGCGGGACTGCGTTCGGACAGCGACAGCTTCCGGCTTGCCGATCCCTCGCTGCTGAGCAGTGTTGACGAATGGGGTGACGGGATCCAGTTGCAGATATTGACGGTGTTTCCTGGCTTCGTGCTGCAACAGATTCATAACTGCATCGCGGTGCGGCAGGTGGTGCCGCGCGGCGTCGATACGATGGACCTGAACTGGACGTATCTCGGCTTCACCGACGACACGCCGGAGTTGCGCGCGATCCGGCTGAAGCAGAACAACCTGGTGGGGCCGGCAGGGTTCGTTTCCATGGAAGACGGCTGCGTCGGCGGCTTCGTGCAGCGCGCCACCGTCACGGCCGAGGATGAAGAATCGGTGGTGGAAATGGGCGGCAGCAGCGCCGAGACTCAGCCGACCCGCGCCACGGAAGCTGCCGTGCGCGGGTTCTGGAAGGAATGGCGCAGCCTGATGGGGATGTAGCACATGGCCGATACCGATACCCTGCTTCGTATCGTGGCGCTGAACACCGCTTATGCTGCCTGCATCGATGCCGATCGGTTGGAGGACTGGCCGGCATTCTTCGTGGAACGCTGTCTGTACAAGATCACCAGCGCCGACAATCACAAGCGCGGCTATGCGGCGGGCATTGTCTATGCCGATTCCCGCGCCATGCTGGAAGACCGCGTGTCGGCGCTGCGCAATGCGAACATTTACGAACGGCAGAGCTATCGCCACATTGTCGGCATGCCGTTGGTGGGCGCGCGCCAGGGTGAGGAGATCAGTGCCGAGACCCCGTTCCTGGTGGTGCGCACGATGCGCGACGGCCGCATGGATCTGTTCGCGGCCGGAGTTTATCTGGACAAGGTGCGCGAAGAGGACGATGGCAGCTTGCGTTTTGCCGAGCGGCTGGTGATCTGCGACAGCTCGCGCTTCGACACGCTGCTGGCGATCCCGCTGTGAACGACGCGGCGCCGTTGCCTGTTACCAACACCGCGGCGGGACCGCCGGAACGGCTGGTGTTGTTTGGGAGCTTCACCTCCAGTTCCACCTACAAGCCGATGCTGTACCTGTCTCTGGCAGGGCTGCCGTTCAGCTTCCGTACGGTGAACCTGAAATATGGCGTGCAGAAGCAGGTGGAATACCTGGCGGTGAACCGGTACGGCCAGGTGCCGGCGCTGCGCCATCGCGGGCTGACCGTCGTGCAATCCAACGTGATCCTCGATTACCTTGCCCGCGCCACCGGGCATTTCGCGGGCCGGACGGAGCAAGAGCAATGGACGGCGCGGGAATGGCTGTCCTGGGAAGCGGACAATATTACGAATGTCGCGAAGGTGCGGCATTACAGCCGGTTCCGGTCTGTGGACCCTGCCGTCATGGCGTATTTCCGGCCGCTGGCGGAGGCGGCTGTGGGGTTCGTGGACAATGCGCTGGCAGGACGCGACTGGCTGGTGGGAGACGGCCCAACCATCGCCGATATCGGTTGCTGGGGCCGCATGGTGTTCATGGCAGAAGGCGGCATGGAGATCGCGCGATGGCCGAATGTGCACGCGTGGTCGCAGCGGCTGGCGGCGATGCCGGGATTTGCGCTGCCGTATGATCTGATTCCGAAGAAGGATCGGGAGGTTGATCCGTAGCATCGGATCGCCTTGCTCCACGGCGGCAGCTCGGGTCGGAGAGGGGGCCTTGCGCCCTGTTGGTAGCACCGGTGCCAGTCGGGCCCCCCCCTCCAACCCAAGCAATTCATGGTTCCAATGGCTGAGCCCTTGGCGGGGCTCCAGGCGGCAGACTCCTTGGCCAAGGGTTCGGGGGCGCAGCGCCCCCGATGCTCGCTTCATTGGGCAAAGGCCGCGGGACCGCGCAGCGTACCGCGAAGCTCGGCTTAAGAGAATAGCCGCTCCCGTGGTGGGGGCACATGGATTATATGGGGCCCCATGCACGTCGCCTCTTCCCCAGCCTTCAAGGAAAACGCCCATCGCGCCCTGGCCGACGCCGGGCTGCAGAAGGCACTCGCGCGCAGCGGCCCCAGCTTCATCGCCCGCCGCGCCGCGGCGGCGGCCGCGTTGCCGGAATTCGAGCAACTCCGCGACACCGCCCGCGACATCAAGAATCATACGCTGGCGCATCTCGATTTCTACCTGGAAGAATACGAGGCAAAACTGACCGCAGCCGGTGGCAAGCTGCACTGGTGCGCCACCGCCGACGAGGCGCGCGACACCGTGCTGACGATCTGCCGCGCCGCCAATGCCCGCACAGTGACCAAAGGCAAGTCGATGATCGGCGAGGAGATCGCCATCAACGACCACCTGGAACGCAATGGCATCACACCGGTCGAGACTGATCTGGGCGAGTACATCATTCAACTGCGCCACGAGCTGCCGAGCCACATTATCGCCCCCGCCTTCCACCTGAACCTTGAAGACTGGGAATCCACCTTCCGGAAGTCGCATACCGATCTGCCGGCCGATCGGACGTTCCACGAACGCCGCGACATCCTGATCGAGGCGCGGACCAAACTGCGCGAGCGCTTCCTTGCCGCCGATGTCGGCATAACCGGCGCGAATTTCCTGATCGCCGAGACCGGTAGCAGCGTCATCGTTACCAACGAAGGAAACGGCGACCTGACACAGACCCTGCCGCGCGTCCACATCGTGCTTGCCAGCATCGAGAAGATGGTGCCCACGATCGAAGATTGCACGTCGCTGCTGCGCGTTCTGGCGCGGTCCGCGACGGGGCAGGATTTTTCCGTTTACACCACGTTCTCCACCGGGGTGCGCCGGACCGGCGATCTGGATGGGCCGGACGAATACCACGTGGTTCTGTTGGACAATGGCCGCTCGGCCATGCTTGGCACGGAATTCCAGGATATGCTGCGCTGCATCCGCTGTGCTGCCTGCATGAACCATTGTCCGGTCTATGGTGTGGTGGGCGGTCATGCGTATGGCTGGGTTTATCCCGGGCCGATGGGCTCGGTGCTGACGCCGTCGCTGATCGGTGTGGACCAGGCCGGGCATCTGCCGAATGCCAGCACGTTCTGCGGCAAATGCGAAAGCGTGTGCCCGGTGCGCATTCCACTGCCGGGCCTGATGCGCCACTGGCGGGAACGCGAATTCGAACGCCATTTGACGCCGGCAACGATGCGTCAGGGACTCGCGTTCTGGGCCTGGTTCGTGCGGCGCCCCTTGGTGTATCGGCTGGCCACGCGCATCGCTGCCTGGGGATTGGGGATTGCGGGACGCAAGCGGGGGCGGTTTGCGAAACTGCCTCTGGCCGGGGGATGGACGTCGGGGCGCGACATGCCGGCACCTGAAGGCGAGACGTTCTTCGCCCGCTACGTAAAGGAGCAACGGGCGAGGCGTGGCGGATGAATGGTCCCTGCTGTCATGGAAGGTAACGCTGGCCGCCTTGGCAGGAGATGCCGCGTTGGCAGGAGATTGCTTCGCTTTGCTCGCAATGACATGTGGTGCGGCCACCATCGGTCGGCATCACAGTATTCGTTCGCTACGAGCCAGGCTTCGCTTTGATCGACAATGGCGTCGTCGTGACACTCATCGCGGGTACGCAACTCAAACCAACCTGACAGTCGTTATTATTTAGTTTTGAAGCAGGTCCAGTCGCCTCTGAAGTTCTTTTTTATCTGCCTGCCGGGAATCCCAAGGCACTGATTGATGGTCACATCGCACCATGGGCCAAATCTTCCGCCGGATTTCTTAATTCCAGCGGCACAATTCCCATCCGGATCAACATACAGAACGATGAAGGGGGTGTCTCGCGGCGTTCCGCTCAACTGCGGAGGGACCTCCTGTGCGCGCACATGGGACGGAGACAAAATCGCCAGGAGGCAAATCGCTGCGATCCACGGCGTCAACAGAAAATTAGAGCGGCCAC
>Ga0335072_10003126_pt1 | contig 25078 bp, 28 predicted proteins | sample Lox_Sample_21_FD_206725 | JGI IMG/M metagenome (GOLD analysis project Ga0335072, IMG submission 206725) | Soil microbial communities from Loxahatchee National Wildlife Refuge, Florida, United States - Lox_Sample_2.1 | ecosystem: Environmental > Terrestrial > Soil > Wetlands | place: USA... | reverse complement strand
CTTCAACAGTGACCAGTTCAACGTGCTCGTGCAGGCCAACCAGTACTACAAGTTCGCGGCGACCACGCTGCTCGCAATGGGGCTGTTGTTCCAGGTGCCGGTCGGGATCGTCGCGATCACCCGCGCGGGGTGAATCACCCCGCGGCGGCTGCGGAAGAACCGCCGGTACGCGGTGCTCGCGTGCGGTGCCGTGCGCGCACCCCCACGACCGGCGAGCCGAGCTACGGAATTAACACATCCGGCGAGTGATCCACTTCACCGCCGCCTGCGAATGGTCGGTGAAAGTCAACCCCCACTGACCGGAGGGCAGTCATGAGTGACAGTACAAGGCGCGGGTTCGTCAAGAACTCGGCGGCCGCAGCGGCGGGCATGACCGTCGTTGGCGGGCTCGTCGCCGAGCAGGCCGACGCGAAGGCCGCGGCCAGATCTGGACCGGTCGTCGCCTACATCCGCGATCCCCGCACGGGCGAGATCTCGGTGATGGCCGGCGAGCGTGAGGTTAAATTGCACGATCGCAAGATCGCTGCCCGGATCGCCCGCGCGGCGAGCTGAGGAGGCGCGAAGATGTCATCTCACCGCGAGGCGCCGGCGATCAGCAAGGACCCGGTAGCCGACAACACCGACCTGTACGCGTTCGTCTCCCCCGACGACCCGGGCACGGTCACGATCATCTCGAACTACCTGCCGCTGGAGGCGCCGTACGGAGGCCCGAACTTCTTCGAGTTCGGCCCCGATGTCCGCTACCGCATCAACATCGACAACGACGGCGACGGCGACGCCGACATCATCTACGAGTTCGCGTTCGAGACCCAGGTCGCCAACCCGAACTCGTTCCTCTACAACAGCGGCCCGATCCTCTCGCTCGACAGCGCGAACTGGAACCGCAAGCAGTTCTACTCGGTCACCCGGATCAGCCGCGGGCGTCGCCAGGTGCTCGGCGCAGGCCTGGCCTGCCCGCCCTGCAACATCGGGCCGCTCTCGACCCCGGACTACGACATGCTGGCCTCGCAGGCGATCCACGGCCTGCCGGGCGGGCGGACGGTATTCGCCGGGCAGCGGGCCGAGGGGTTCTACGTCGACCTGGGGTCGATCTTCGACCTGGGGAACCTGAGGCCGTTCGAGAACCTCCACGCGACGTTCGGGCTGCCGGCGCTGAACGCAGCCGTCGGTGTCAACGGCACCGACAACTTCAGCGTGCACTCGATCGCGCTGAAGGTCCCGATGTCGGACCTGACCCGTCGCGGCACGACGCCGTCCAACGCCGCGTCGCAAGACTCGGTCGTCGGGGTGTGGGCGTCGGCCAGCCGTCAGGCGGCGACCGTGCGGACCCCGTGGTCGGAGTACGTGCACGAGGCCGGCGAATGGATGCAGGTGTCGCGCCTGGGCAACCCGCTGTTCAACGAGGTGCTGGTCGGGATGGGGTTCAAGGACCTGTGGAACTCGCTCCCCCCGTCGGCCGACAAGCGGTTCGCCGCAGGCGTGCAGCATCCCGAGCTGGCGACGCTCCTGCCGGTGCTGTACCCGGGCGTGTTCCCGAACCTGGCCAAGCTCACCGCGGCGCGTGCCGACCTCGTCGCGATCCTCCTCACCGGGATCCCGGCGGGGATCGTCCCGGGCTTCCAGAACTTCACCGGAAGCACGCTGGCCGACATGCTGCGGCTGAACCTGGCGATCCCGCCCTCGTCGAAGCCGAACATCCTGGGGCTGATCGGCGGTGACCCGGCAGGGTTCCCGAACGGCCGCCGGGTGCAGGACGACGTGGTGACGATCGAGCTCAGGGCGATCGCCGGCGTCACCTACCCGCTGGTCAACAGCAGCTACACCCCTGACGCCGCCGCCGGCGCGATCACCGATGGCCTGACGCCGGCGAGCCTCAACCTCCCGTTCCTGAACTCGTTCCCGTATCTCGGGACGCCGCAGGGCGGCTATCAGACCGCGCCGCTCGGGACGGTGTGAGCCATGGTGACCGCAACCTCAGAGCACGGCGCACTCGCGCCAGCGGCGGCCTGCGCGAGCGTCGCGCTCGACATCGGTGCCGGGTCGGGAGCGCTGATCCTGTACCCGAGCGAGCGCTTCCGCGGCCGCGAGATCGAGATCAGCCGGCTCGACGGTCACGGTCATCGCGTCCACACCGGGGTGCACGAACGCGCCTCCCGCGCGCGGTCACGGCTGACCGCGATCTTCGGCAGCCTCCCAGTCGGCGACTACGTCGTCTGGGAGGACGCCGAGGCGGCCGGACCCGTGGTGACCGTGCTGGACGGTGCGGTCGCGGAGGTGACGCTCCCATGACCGCGAAGCTGAACCCGTCCGAATGGCGCACGGCCGCCGGGATGGCCGGCGTGGTGATCGGTTTGCACATGATCGGGTTCTTCATCCTGATCGTGCTCGTCGCGCCGCGTCACTACCACCTGGGCCCGACCGGCGGGTTCAGCATCGGACTGGGGCTGACCGCGTACACGCTCGGGCTCCGCCACGCGTTCGACGCCGACCACATCTCGGCGATCGACAACACGACGCGTAAGCTGATGGCCGAGCGCAAGCGCCCGCTCAGCGTCGGCTTCTGGTTCTCGCTCGGGCACTCGTCGATCGTGTTCGCGCTCTCGTTCCTGTTCGCGATCGGGATCCGGGCGCTCAGCGGGCCGGTCCAGCACGACGGCTCGACGCTCCACAACGTCACGAACTGGGTCGGGACGAGTGTGTCCGGGACGTTCCTGTACGTGATCGCCGGGCTCAACGTGGTGATCCTGGTCGGGATCATCAAGGTCTCGCGCGAGATGCGGAGCGGGTCCTTCGACGAGGCAGGGCTCGAGCGCCACCTCCAGGCGCGCGGCCTTATGAACAGGCTACTGGGGCGGTTCACCAAGACCGTCACCAAGTCGTGGCACATGTATCCGATCGGCCTGCTGTTCGGGCTCGGGTTCGATACCGCGAGTGAGGTCGCCCTGCTGTTCCTGGCCGCGGGCGCGGCCGGCGCCGGCCTGCCGTTCTACGCGATCCTGTGCCTGCCGATCCTGTTCGCCGCCGGCATGAGCCTGCTCGACACGATCGACGGCTCGTTCATGAACTTCGCCTACGGCTGGTCGTTCTCCAAGCCGGTGCGCAAGCTCTACTACAACATCACGATCACGGGGCTGTCGGTGATGATCGCGCTCGTCATCGGGACGGTCGAGCTGGCCGGGCTGTTCTCCCAGGAGCTGGGCGCGCGCGGGTCGTTCTGGCGCTGGCTGCAGAACATCAACATCAACGAGCTCGGGTTCGTGATCGTCGGCTTGTTCGTCGCCACGTGGGCGATCGCACTGACGGTCTGGCATGTCGCCCACATCGAGGAGCGCTGGACGCCGCGCGACGCGGACCCAAACTCGGCGCCCGCCTCATAGCCATCTGACAAATGTCATGCCGAACTGGTGAGCTTCGGCTCTACCGGCCCCGCGCGCGAGGTGTCACTGTGTCGGCATGACCACACATGACACTTCTCGCGGTGCAATTGTCCTCTCCAACCTTTCCAAGTCGTACGGCGATGTACGCGCGGTAACGTCGATCGACCTGACGATCGCCCCGGGCGAGACGGTCGCGCTGCTGGGGCCGAACGGCGCCGGCAAGACGACCACGATCGACATGATGCTCGGGCTGACCCGGCCCGACTCCGGCAGCGTTTCGCTGTTCGGGTACTCACCGCACGACGCCGCCGCCGCCGGCGTCGTCGGCGGCATGCTGCAGACCGGGTCGCTGGTCGACTACCTGAGCGTTCGCGAGCTCGTGACGATGGTGGCGTCGCTGTACCCGCGCCCGCTCGCCGTCGACGACGCGCTCGCGCTCAGCGGATGCATGGCATTTGCCGGCCGCCGCACCAGGAAGCTGTCGGGCGGCCAGGCGCAGCGCGTGCGCTTCGCGATCGCGCTCGTCGCCGACCCGGACCTGCTGCTGCTCGACGAGCCGACCGCGGCGCTCGACGTCGAGGCGCGCCGCGATTTCTGGGCGTCGATGCGCGCCGTGGCCGCGCGTGGCAAGACCGTCATGTTCGCCACGCACTACCTCGAGGAGGCCGACGCGTTCGCCGACCGGATCGTGCTGCTCGCGCACGGAGGCGTCGTCGCCGACGCCTCTCCGGGCGAGATCAAGGCTCGAGTCGGCGGCCGGACGATCCGGGCGACGCTCCCCGACGCGGACCTCGACTCGCTCCGCGCGCTGCCGGGCGTGATCGGGGTCGAGCGGCGCGGCGACGCCGTGATCCTCACCTGCGCCGAGGCCGAGACCGCCCTGCGCGGGCTGCTCGACGGGTTCCCGGCGGCCGCCGACGTCGAGGTGCGCGGCGCCGGTCTCGAGGAGGCGTTCCTGGCACTCACCGCCGACGGCAACGGCTAGAGCAACCAACCACTGGAGGTCAAACCGATGCATCCCACATATCTGCGCTACGAGTTGCTCCGAAACGTCCGCAACTGGCGGTTCATTCTGTTCTCGCTCGCGTATCCGGTCATCCTGTACTTCGTCGTCACCTCGCCACAACGCCACGCCACGTTCGACGGCGTCGCGTTCCCGCTGTACTTCATGGCCGGCATGGCGGCCGTCGGAACGATGATCGCCGTGATCTCGACCGGCGCGCGCATCGCCGTGGACCGCTCGGCTGGGTGGACGCGCCAGCTCAGGCTCACGCCGCTCACCGCCGCCGAGCACCTGGGCGTCACCGTCGCGTGCGGCTTCCTGATGGCGCTGCTCGTGATCGTGCTGGTTTCGCTATCCGGCGCGGCGCTCGGCGTGCACCTCTCCGCCGGCGCGTGGACCGGGATGATCGGCCTGATGCTGGTCGGCCTGATCCCGATCGCGGTGCTCGGGATCCTGCTCGGGCATCTGCTCACGCCCGACTCGCTCACGCCCGCGGTGGGAGGCACGATCATGCTGTTCGCGGTACTCGGTGGCGCGTACGGGTTCCTGGTCGCGAAGTCGGGAGCGATGTACGACGTGATCCAGGCGCTCCCCTCGTACTGGCTCGTGCAGGCGGGAAAGACGGCGGTCGCGGGCGGCAGCTGGCCGGCGGAGGCGTGGATCGTGATCGCCGCCTGGACCGCGGTGCTAGTCCCGCTCGCAGTGTTCGTGTACAACCGCGATACGAGCCGGGTGTGAGGACCTCGGAACGGCCGGTAGATTGGGGCGGCGTGGACGCCGAGGACGAGCCGCACGCGGATTGGATCGCCACCGAGCGCCGGTGGACGCGGGGATGGCGCCGGTTCGTGCTGCCCGCCGTGTTCCTCGTCTACCTGGGGTACGTCGCTCAGTCGGTGGGGAAGAACAACGACGGGAGCGCCGAGTTCGCCGGCTACGCGATCCTGATCGCGTTCGCGGTCGCGTATCTCGTGCTGGTGGCCGGGGGTCCGGACGGCAGCGCGACGCGGTTCTGGACGCTGTTCGCGATCTGCTTCGCGCTGTTCGTCGCGGAGGTGCCGTTCGCGGAGGCGGCCGCGTTCGTGATGTGCCTGTATCTCGCCGCGCTGAGCGTGGGGCGCCTCGACACTCGCGCGACGCCGATCGTGGCCGCGATGGCGGTGGCGGCGCTCGTGGTGCCGGCGGTGATCCCCGGCTGGCACCAGGACCTCGGCAACGCCTGGGGGACCGTCACCCCGGTGGCGATCCCCGTCGTCGCGATCGCGTCGCTCGGTGTGCGCCAGGTGTTCCGGAGCAACCGTGAGCTCGCGGAGGCCCGGGTCGAGCTTGCCCGGCTCGCGGCCGAGAACGAGCGCTTCCGGATCGCCAGGGACCTGCACGACCTGCTCGGGCATTCGCTGACGACGATCACGGTCAAGGCCGGGTTGGCGCGCCAGCTCGGCGACGCCGATCCGGCGCGGTCCCGGCAAGAGATCGCCGAGGTCGAGGATCTGGCGAGGCGGTCGCTCGCCGACGTGCGCGCCGCCGTCGCCAACTACCGGGACGTGACGCTCGCCGGCGAGCTCGCCACCGGACGCGAGCTGCTGCGGGCCGCCGGGATCACCGCCGAGCTGCCCCGCGCGACCGACGTCGTCGATTCGAGCCACCAGGAGCTGTTCGGTTGGGTTGTGCGCGAGGGGCTCACGAACGTCGTGCGCCACGCCCACGCCAGCACCTGCTCGGTTCGGCTGTCGCCGGGCTCCGTCGAGATTGTGGATGACGGGGTGGGCGCGAACGGCGGATCGGGGTCGGGTAGCGGGCTTGCCGGGTTGCGCGAACGGGTGGCCGCCGCCGGTGGCGTCGTGGACGTAGGTCCGCTCCAACCGAAGGGGTGGCGGCTGCGGGTGGTGGTCGCGTGACGATCCGCCTGCTCGTCGCCGACGACCAGGAGCTGATCCGCAGCGCATTCGCGGCGCTGCTCGATCTGAACGACGACTTCGAGGTGGTCGCCGCGGTCGGGCGCGGTGATGAGGTGGTCGCCGCCGCCAAGGCGAACCGGCCGGACGTCGCGCTGCTCGATATCGAGATGCCCGGGATCGACGGCCTCGCGGCGGCCGGCGTGCTCAGCCAGGAGATGCCGGAGTGCCGGTCGCTGATCCTCACGACGTTCGGGCGTCCCGGGTACCTGCGGCGGGCGATGGAGTCCGGCGCGTGGGGATTCGTGGTCAAGGACTCTCCGCCCGAGCAACTCGCCGACGCGATCCGGCGGGTCGCCGCCGGCGAGCGCGTCGTCGATCCGGTGCTCGCCGCCGACACCCTGCGCAGCGGGACCTCGCCGCTGACCGCGCGGGAGCGCGACGTGCTGATCGCGGCGCGTCCGGGAAGCACCGTGTCCGAGATCGCCGAGAAGCTGTTCCTGTCCGAGGGCACGGTGCGCAACTACCTGTCGGCGGCGATCGCCAAGACCGGGACGCGCAATCGCGCGGAGGCTGTGCGGACGGCCGACGAACGCGGCTGGCTGTAGGACCGCGATGATTTACGAGCCCGCGCGCGGTCTTCGACGGTGAGCGCAATACGCTCGCACACGACACACCTCAACTCACGGGAGTCATCATGGGCCAGATCCTGGTACACGAGTTCATCAGCCTCGACGGCGTGTTCGAAGCGCCGCGGTGGACGATGGAATACGGGTTCGATCCGAAGATGGGCGAGGCCATCGGCGCGATCATGGGTCCGTGCAAGGCGATCCTGTTGGGGCGCCGGACGTTCGAGGAATTCGCCCCAGCGTGGTCGGGCAGGACCGCCGATCAGGACCCGGGCGCGCCGTTCATGAACGAGACGCCGAAGCACGTGGTGTCGGGGACGCTCGAGACGGCCGACTGGAGCAACTCGACGATTCTCGGACCCTACGCGGCCGACGCGATCCGGTCGCTGAAGGATCAGGTCGACGGTGGCATCTACGTGAGCGGCAGCGGCACGCTCGTCCGCGCGATGCTCGCCGACGGCCTCGTCGACGAGTTGCACCTGTTCGTGTACCCGGTCGCGCTCGGGACGGGCGCGCGCCTGTTCGGTGACGACCCGGTGAAATTCACGCTCGCGCAGACGCACAGTTACGACAACGGCGTGCTGCACCTCGCCTACCGGCCCGCGACGTAACCGGGGCGGGTTACAGCTCGGACCGCACGATCGCCGCGCCGGCGCTCAGCGCCTCGAGCTTGGCGAACGCCAGGGCGCGCGGGAGGTACTTCATCCCGCAGTCGGGGGCGGCGACGAGCCGTTCAGCGGGTACGTGGGCGAGCGCCGCGCGAATCCGCTCGGCCACCTGCTCGGGAGTTTCGGCCCGCCGCTCGCCGAGGTCGAGCACGCCGAGGATCACGATCTTCCCGGCCAGGTCGGAGAGCTGCCCCAGGTCGAGGTGCGGTTGCGCCGCCTCGATCGAGATCTGCTGGGCGGTGCTGTCGCTGAGCTCCCCGAGGAAGTCGTAGCGGTTGCGGTCCTTGGCTCCCACCAGGGCCGCGTACCCGAAGCACAGGTGCACCGCGGTCGTGACCGGCAGTCCGTCGAGCGCGCGGTCGATCGCAGCCACCGCGATCCGCCGCGCCCCGTCGGGATCGTTCCGCAACCACGGCTCGTCGAGCTGGATCACGCCCGCGCCCGCGCGCGCGAGCGCGTGCGCCTCCTGGTTGACCGCCGCGGCGAGGTCCATCACGAGCTCATCGGGATCGTCGTAGGCCTCGTTACTGGCCTGCTGGGCCATCGTGAACGGGCCCGGGAGCGTGATCTTGCAGACGCGGTCGGTGTGGGCGCGTAGGAACTCGACGTCGCTCACCTCGACCGGCTCGCGCCACCGGACCGGTCCGACGATGCGCGGCACGACCCGGGGCTCGCCGCCACGTGTGTGAATCGTGGCGGGATTCTCTGCGTCGACGCCCTCGAGCGCCGTCGCGAACCGGTTCGAGTAGCTCTCGCGGCGGATCTCGCCGTCGGTGATCGTGTCGATCCCGGCGCGCTCCATGTCGCGGATCGCGACCACGGTGGCGTCGTCCTGCGCCTCGGCGAGATACTGCTCGGGGATCCGCCAGGCCCCCGCCACGCGCACCCGCGGCACCGAATGCGAACCGAGCGCGTCCCGATCGATCAGCCACTCCGGCTGGGGATAGCTTCCGACGACCGTGGTCGAGAGGGGCTGGGACACGCTCGGCGCGACGATAACCGAGAATCTGGGCATGAGTACCTCCAAGCGAGCGCCGGCACCCGTCGCGGTCGTCACCGGCGGGGGGTCGGGGATCGGACGCGCGATCGCCCGGCGGCTGGCCGGCGCCGGGTACCGCGTGGCGCTCGCCGGCCGGCGGATCGAGACGCTCGAGGACACGCTGTCGGACCTGCCGCGCGACCCGGAGGCGTTCGCCGTGCCCACCGACGTGTCCGAACCCGCGAGCGTCGCGGCGCTGTTCGACGCCGTCGTCGATCGCGCCGGCAGGGTCGATGTGCTGATCAACAACGCGGGCGTGTTCGGTCCCGGAGTGCCGGTCGAGGACTATCCGTACGACGGCTGGGCGGCCACCGTCGACGTCAACCTGACCGGCGCGTTCCTGTGCGCTCAGGCGGCGTTCCGGCAGATGATCCGCCAGTGCCCGAGCGGGGGGCGGATCGTCAACAACGGGTCGCTGTCGGCGCACGTCCCGCGGCCGAACGCGATCGCCTACACGACGACCAAGCACGGCATCTCCGGGTTGACCAAGGCGCTCGCGCTCGAGGGCCGGCGCCACGGCATCGCGTGCGGCCAGATCGACATCGGAAACGCCGCCACCGACATGACCCGGCAACTCGAGGTCGGCGCGCTCCAGGCCGACGGCTCGATCGTCGGCGAGCCGACGATGTCCGTCGATGCGGTCGCCGACGCGGTCCTGTACATGGTCGGGCTCCCGCTCGATGCGAACGTCCTGTCGATGACCGTGATGGCGTCGGGCATGCCCTACGTCGGTCGTGGCTGACCCGTTCCTGCGTGCGGTCGAGCTGCGGCCCGATCGCGAAGGGCGCCCGCGCTCGGGTTATCCGTGGACGTTGCCGGCGATCGTGCCGCTGGCGGCCGGGCTGCGGCTTCACCCGAGCGTCACGTATCTGATCGGCGAGAACGGCAGCGGCAAGTCGACGCTGCTCGAGGCGATCGCGGTCGCCGCCGGGATGAACCCCGAGGGCGGCTCCTCGAGCTTCGCGTTCGCGACGCGCACATCGCATTCGGAGCTGTCGAGCGCGCTTCGCCTGGTGCGGGGGAGCCGGCGTCCGCGGACCGACTTCTTCCTGCGCGCGGAGAGTCTGTTCAACGCCGCCACGTACCTCGAGGAACTGAAGGACGAATCGGGCCTCGGGGGCGATCCGCTCGCCCCCTACGGCGGGCGGTCGCTCCACGAGCAGTCGCACGGAGAGTCGTTCCTGGCCGTGATGATCAACCGGTTCGGCCCCGATGGGCTGTACCTGCTCGACGAGCCCGAGGCCGCGCTCTCGACTCAGAACTGCCTGACCGCGCTCCGGCGGATCCACGAGCTGGTCCGCGACCGCTCGCAGCTGATCATCGCGACGCACTCGCCGATCATCCTCGCCTACCCCGAGGCGACGATCTACCACTGCAGCGAGCGGGGCCTCGAGGCGGTCGGGTACGAGGAGGCCGAGCCCGTACGCCTCACCCAGAGCTTCCTCGAGGCCCGCGATCGCTTCCTGACGGAGCTGCTGCGGGACTGAATCCGGAGTCCGTCGGACGCCTCCAGCCCTAGGGACGGGCTTCGAGTACGAGGTTGAACGGCGTCTCGGTGGCGCGCCGGAAGCGCGTGAACCCGCCCGCGGTGACGACCTCGCGCAGGCGCGCCTCGCCGGCCTGGGCGCCGAGCGCGAGGCCGACCTCCTGGTGGCGGGACGCCGGCGTGCAGACCAGCGTCGAGGCGCCGTAGAACACGCGCCCAACCGGGTTCAGATTGTCCTCGAGCCGGTCGCCGGCGTACGGCTCGACGATCAGCCAGGTGCCGTCCGGGGCGAGCGTCTCGAGCACATGCGCGGCGGCGCCGACCGGGTCACCCATGTCGTGGAGACAGTCGAACATCGCCACCAGGTCGTACCCGTCTCCCGGGAACTGCTTGGCCGGGGCGACCTCGAACCGGACCCGGTCTTCCAACCCCGCGTCATGGGCGGCGATCCGTGCTCGCTCGACCGACGCCTCGTGGTAATCGAAGCCGGTGACGGTTGCGCTCGGGAACGCTTGGGCCAGCAGGATCGTGGAGGCTCCGTGACCGCAGCCGACGTCGGCGACGCGAGCCATGGATTGCAGCTTCGCCTCCACGCCGTCGAGCGCCGGGATCCACGACGAGATGAGGTTGGCCGCGTAGCCCGGGCGGAAGAACCGCTCGGTGCCGGCGAACAGGTCGTGGTGGTGCTCGTGCCAGCCGACGCCGTGCCGTCCCACGAACGCGTCGGCGATCTTCTCCTCGTCCTTGGTCAGCGCGGTCGCCACCTGGAACGCGCCGGGCACGAACGCCGGGCTCCCCTCCTGCGCGAGTGCCAGCGACTGCTCGGGCGTGAGGAAGAACGCGTCACGGCCCGGGTCATAACCGACGTACCCGCCGGCGGCCTGGTTGGAGAGCCACTCCCGGACGTACCGCGGGTCGGTCCCGGTCCGCTCGGCGAGCTGATCGGCGGTGAGCCGGTCGCCGTCGGCCATCGCTCGGTACAGCCCGAGCCGGTCGCCGATGACCACCAGCGCCGCGCTCATCGCGGCGCCGAGGTCTCCGACGAACCGCCCCATGAACTCATCGAGCTTGGCCTGGTCGATGCTATGAGCCGTGGCCGACATCGCTCACGCCTCGTCCCAGACCTGAATCACGGTCTGTCCGGCGATCACGCCGCCGTCGAGCTCGATCACGGTCGCGCACAGCACGTTGGTGCCGTCGGGGTAACGGCACGCCTGCGAATAAGCGGCACCGGTTTCGTCGAGCACGCGGTGCTTGACCGAGTGGGTCATGTCGCGGCCGTACATGTCCTCGAGCCAGCCCTTGATCTCCTCGCGCGTGCGGAGCACCCGTGGCGAGCCGGGCTGGGCGATCTTGTCGACGATCGTGACGACCGCGTCGGGGCCGTACATCGACAGCTGCGTCGAGGCGTCGCGCTCCTCGGCGGCGCGGGCGAAGCGGTCGAGATCGAATGCGGTGGTGGTGCTCATGGCTTCCTCCTTTTGTTGACCTGTGCGTGCCATGCGGTGTGCAGGCTTCCGCGAGGACGTGTTAATGCCGTCAAAACCGCGTCAAAGCAGGCGATAGGCTTGACGCGTGCTGCGCGCACGTGTGCTTGGCGCGCTCGAGGTCGAGCTGAACGGGGCCCTAGTCGACTCGCGGGTATCGCAGCGCCCGTGGGCGCTGTTCGCGTACCTGGCGCTGGCACCGCGGCCTATCGCCCGGGGCGAGCTCGCGAGCCGTTTCTGGCCCGACGTGCTCGATCAGAGCGCCCGAGCGAGCCTGCGCAGCGCACTGTGGACGCTACGGCGGCGGTTGGGCGACGCGCTCGTGATCGACGGCGAGCGGGTCGGCCTCGCTGACGCTCCCGCGTCCTGGATCGACGTTCGCGAGTTCGAACGACTGGCCGGCGACGATCCGGCCGGCGCGCTCGAACTGTGCCGTGGGGAGCTGCTCGAGGGACTCGACGATGACTGGGCGGTGGCGGCCCGCGACCGGCACCGGGAGCGGGTGATCGAGTTGCTCGAACGGCTCGCGCGAGACGCTGACGGGAGCGGAGATGCTCGCGCGGCGATCGAGCTGACCCGCCGGCAGGTCGACCAGGACCGGTTCGACGAGGACGCGCACCGGCGGCTGATCGAGCGCCTCGAAGCCGCCGGCGACCGGGCCGGGGCGATGCGCGCCTACCGCGGGCTGGCCGAGCGGCTGCGACGGGAGCTGGGGGTCGCGCCGTCGCGGCAGACGCGGGAGCTCGTCGAGCAGGTCCGTGCGGCGACCCCGGCGCGTCCGATCGCCGGCGTGCCCCCGCCGGCGCCGGGATCGCCGGCGCTCCTCGGGCGAGGGCGCGAGCTCGCCGAGCTGGAGGAGACCTGGACCGTGGCGTGCGCCGGCTCGGGCGCCGCCGCCGTGCTCCGCGGCGAGGCGGGGATCGGCAAGACGCGACTCGCGAGCGAGTTGCGCTCCCGGGCACGCGCATCCGGCGGGCTGACCGCCGTGTCGGCCGCGCTCGACCTGGGCGGCGCCGCGCCGCTCAGCCTGTGGGCCGAGCTGATCCGGGAGCTCCTGCCGGCGCTCCCGGCGCCGCCCGCCGACGCCGCGTGGCCCGGCGATCTGGCCGTGCTCGCCGCCGAGCTGCCCGCACACTTCGCGCGCGGCGGCGCGCCGAACGTCGCGGTGGCGCCCGACCTGGTCCGGACCCGGCTGTTCGAGGCGGTCGTGGCCCTGCTCGCTCACGCCGCCGGGCAGGCACCCGTGCTGCTCGTGCTCGAGGACATCCACGCCGCCGACGGGCCGAGCCTCGAGCTGGCCGCCTACGCCGGCCGGCGCGTCGCCGGCCTGCGGGTGATGGTGCTGCTCACCCGGCGCGAGCTCCCCTCGAGCGCCGACGCCGATCGTCTCGAGCACGCGCTCCGCGCTCGCGGCCTGCTCGCATGCGAGCTCGATCTGGCGCCGCTCGAACGGGCGGAGGTGGCGGCGCTGGCCCGAAATGCGGCTCGCCTCAGCGATGCCGAGGTCGAACGGGTGGTCGAGCGCTCCGAGGGCAACGCGCTGCTCGCCGTCGAGACCGCGCGGGCGCTCGGCCACGGCCGGCAAGACGTCGCGCCGAGCCTGCGCGGCTCCGTGCGTTCGACGCTCGCGCCGCTCGGAGCCGATGCGCGAGAGCTCGTGGAGCTCGCCGCGGTGGCAGCGCGACCGATCGGGGCCGTGGAGCTCGGGCGGCTGCCGCTCCCAGATCCCGAGGAGGCGGCGACCGACGCGCTCCAGTCCGACCTGCTGCTGGCGGCCGGTGACGGCATCGCGTTCCGCCACGCGCTCCTGCGCGACGCCGTGTACGAGGAGATCGCCGAGCCGCGCCGGCGCGGGCTCCACCACCGGTGGGCGCAGGCGCTGCTGGCCTGCGAACGGGCCGGCGCGATCCCGCGTCCGGCCGAGGTGGCCCGTCATCTGCGCCTGGCGCGGGCCGATGCCGAGGCGGTCCCCGAGCTCGTGCGAGCCGCCGGCGAGGCGCGCGCGGTCGCAGCGCTCGACGAGGCGATCGGATACCTCGCCGAAGCGCTCGAGATCGCCCCGGACAGCGCCGAGAGCTGGCTCGAAGTCGGCGAGCTCGAAGCGTGGCGGGGCCGGCGCGACGAGGCGGAGTCCGCGTTCGGCCGGGCACTGGCGTTGCTCGCCGGAGCCGACCCGGTCGAGCTCGCGCGCGCGTGGTTGCGCCAGGCGCGCGCCACCCACGGCCCGATCTGCGTCCCGCGGACCGTGCTCGAGAGTGCCCGCACGGCGCTCGAGCTGATCGATCGGAGCGCGACGCCGGCCCCCGCGGAGCGCAGCGAGGCGCTCGCCGCGTGGGCGTGGGCCGAGGCGGTCGCGGGCAGCGTCGAGGAGGCCGAGCGCCTGCTGATCGAACTGAGCGCCGAGCCCGATTCGAGCGACGACCTGCGCGTTTACGACGCCGGCCATGCCCGCGCGCTGGCGCTGATGCGTCGCGGCGAATTCGTCGAATCCTACGGTCCCTCGATCGCCGCCGGCGAAGCGATCGGCCGCGCCAACCGCCCCGATCTCGCGTATGGGTGCTGGGCGAACGCCGCCAGCGCCGCCTGCGCCGCGGGCGAGCACGAACGCGCGCTCGAGTTCCTCGACCGCGGGATGGCGGCGCTCGCCGGGTACGGCCTCGACCCGCTCGAGATCCATCTGCTCGCCGAGCGCTCGTTCGTGCTCCGCGGGCTCGATCGGGTCACGGAGGCCCAGGCGGCGGCCACCTCGGAGCAAGCGATGGCGGAGCGACTCGGACGGCCCGAGCTGATCGCGATGGCGAGCCACGATCGCGGCCTGGTCGCGCTGGAGGAGGGCGATTGCCAGGCCGCCGCGACACTGCTCGCCGAGTCGCTCGTCGCGGAAGCGCCGATCAGCCGGCCGGCCACGCGGCTCGCGCTCGCGGAGGCGCTGGCCCGCGCCGGACATCCCGAGCGAGCGGCCGAGCAGGTGCGGGCGACCGTGCTCGAACCGGTTCGCCCGAGCGACTTCCCAGAAACGCTCGTCCCGAGGCTGGCGCGCGTCCAGGGGCTGCTCGCACACGCGCGCGAGGACTATCCGGAGGCCGAGCGTCGCCTGGAAGAGTCGATCGCCGGGTGGGAGCGTGTGCTCGCGCGGAGCATCCGGGCCGAGAGCATCACGACCGTGCTCGCCGACCTCGGCCGTCCCGTGGTCGGCCTGGTCGAGCCCGAGCGCGAACTCGCGCGGGCGCGCGCCGACCTGCAAGCGATCAGAGAGGGGAGCAGTAGTGCCGTCGTTCCATGACACCGCGACCTCCTCGGCGCCGCCCGAGGAGGTATGGAAGCTCCTGTACGACCCGTCCCGGTTCCCCGACTGGTGGGCGGGGATCGGCACCGTCGACGTGCGCGGCGAGCGCGAATACACGATGTACCCCGACGGTTATCCCGACTTCCCGATGGCCCAGGTGCTCGAGACCCGCCAGGAAGAGCAGCGCGTGACCGTCTCGTGCCTCGTGTCAGACCTGCGTTTCGAATGGCGCCTCGCGCCGGCGGGCGACGGCACGCTGATCAGCGTCGACGTCGAGATTCCCGAGACCGAAGGCCACCGTCTGGAGTCTCAGCGTGAGATCATCAGCGCCTCGATGCGCCGCTTGGCGGAACTGGCGGTGGCTACTTAGACGACGAGAGGAGACGAGCGATGCAGGCGACAAGCGTGCGTACCCCGCAGGAGGTGTTCCAGCATCACGCCGAGGTGCTGATCGCCGGAGATCTCGAAGGGATCGTGTCCGATTACTCCGACGACGCGCTGTTCATCACGCCCGACGGAACGCTCCGCGGCAAGGACGGCGTCCGTCAGGGCTTCACGAAGCTACTCGCGGATCTTCCCAGTGCCGAATGGGCGGTCCCCACGCAGATCTTCGAAGGCGATGTCCTGTTCATCGAATGGAGCGCCGAATCCGAGAAGACGAAGGCCGAGGACGGCATCGACACGTTCGTGTTCCAGGACGACGGGCAGATCCGGGTCCAGACGGTCCGCTACACGCTCCAGTCGAAGTAAGCGTTCTAGCGGTCGGCTTCGAGCCGGGCCAGGACTGCGCCGGCGGGGAACGTGTCCCCCTTGGCCACGACGATCTCGGCGATCGTGCCCGCGGACGGCGCGAGCACCTGAAACGAGGTCTTGATCACGACCGCGTCGGCCACCGGCTGATCGGTGGCGACGCGGTCGTGCTCCTCGACGAGCCAGGCCTCGAGCAGCCCCTCGACGCTCTCGTCGACATCGACGAACACCTCGTCGGGCGGCCGGATCTCGATCACTTGACCATGTCTCTCACGGCGGACGCGATGTGGTCGACCTGCGGGATCACGTGCCGCTCGAGCGGCCGGCTGTAAGGGATCGGGACGTCGGGCACCGCGAGGCGCTTGACCGGCGCCTTCATGCCCAGCGTGTCGAGCCGCTCAGCCACGATCGCACAGATCTCGCCGCTCAGCCCGAAGCTGCGGTAGTCCTCGTCGGCGATCAGGAGTCGCCCGGTCTTAGACACCGATGCCGCGACCGCGTCGCGGTCGAGCGGAACGAGCGTGCGGAGGTCGAGGACCTCGACGCTGATCCCGTCCGCCTCCAGTTCCTCCGCGGCGACGAGGGCCTTCTGCACCATCTGGCTGACCGTGACGATCGTGACGTCGTCGCCGGCACGGGCAACCGCGGCCGTGCCGAACGGGACCGTGTACTCCGCGTCGGGGACCGCGCTGGTGGAGCCCTCGAAGTACGACATCCACGGCAGGCCCATGATCCCCTTGTGGAAGAAGAACATCACCGGGTTGTCGTCCCGGATCGCCTCGATCATCAGGCCCTTGGCGTCGTAGGCGTTGGATGGAACCACCACCTTCAGCCCGGGCACATGCGCAAACGTTCCGTAAAGGCACTGCGAGTGCTGCGCCGCGTCGCTGTAGCCGCCGCCGATCGCGGTCGTGATCACCACCGGCAGGCGCACGTTGCCGTCGGACATGTACGTGTTCTTGGCCAGGTGGTTGTAGATCTGATCCATGCAGACCCCGAAGAAGTCCACGAACATCAACTCGGCGATCGGCCGCAGCCCCTGGGCCGCGGCGCCGATCGCGGCGCCGATGAAGCCCGCCTCGGAGATCGGCGTGTCCATCACCCGTTCGGGGCCGAAGCGGTCGAGCAGCCCGGCGGTGGCGCCGAAGATGCCGCCGTAGCTACCGATGTCCTCGCCCATCACGAACACGCGCTCGTCCCTGTCCATCTCCTGGCCGATCGCCTCGGCGATCGCCTGGGCCATCGTCAGCGTGCGTTCCTTGGTCGCAACCGCCATGTTCTCTTCTCCTCTCAGACGAAGACGTGCTCGAGGGCCTCGGCCGGATCCGGCAGCGGGCTCTCGCGGGCAAACTCGTAGGCCGCGGTCACGCGCTTCGCGGCGCGCGCCCTGATCTTCTCCTCGCGGGCGTCGTCGAGCACGCCCTGGCTGCGCATCTGGGTGGCAAGCTTCGGGATCGGATCGTGCCCGCGTAGCTCGTCGGGCTCCCCCTGGGGGCGGTAGACCTCGGCGTCGCCCTGGAAGTGGCCGAGGTAGCGGTCGGTCTGCACCTCGATCAGCGTCGGGCCGTCACCGTGGCGCGCGCGGGCGATTGCCTCGCCGGCAGCGGCGTACACCTCGACCGCGTCGTTGTGGCCGACCTCGATTCCGGGCATCCCGTACGAAGCGGCGCGGTCGGCGTTGGAGGCAATCGCCGTCGACTTCGCCTTCGGAACCGAGATCGCCCAGCGGTTGTCCTCGCAGATGAACACCACCGGCAGGTTCCACAGCCCCGCCAGGTTGAGCGCCTCGTGGAACGTCCCCTGGTTGGCGGCTCCCTCGCCGAAGAACGCCACCGCGACCGAGTCGTGCCCGAGCTTCTTGTATGCGAGCGCGGCGCCGGTCGCCGGCGGCAGGCTGGCTCCCTCGATGCCGCTGCACGAGAAGTTCCGCTCTGGGTCGAACAGGTGCATGTGACCGCCCTTGCCGCGGCTCAAACCGGTGGCCTTGCCGAATAGCTCTGCCGCCATCTTGTCGAGCGGTACGCCCTTGGCGATCGCGAAGTGATGGGGCCGGTGCGTGCCGACCACGGTGTCGTCGTCACGCAGGTGGGCGCAGACCCCGACCGCGACCGGCTCCTGTCCGGCGGCCAGGTGCATCTCGCCGGGCACGGGCCCGCCGCCGATGTCGAACGCCAGTCCATGCTGGATGTCAGGCGGAAGCTTGCCCTCGAGATAGATGTTCACCATGCGCTCCTCGAAGTCGCGGATGACGAGCATCGTCTCGTACATCCAGAGGAGCTGGTCTTCGTGCGGGTCCACGGCGCGGTCCTCCTTCTTGCTGACCGGGCGAGTCTATGCCCGTCGGTCTCGCGGGAGCGGCAAAAGCTCGAAAAAGCTCCCGCTAGGCGGATGATTGTCGGCGGATTAAGCGAACCGCGCGGAGGTTGATTGCGCTGGGAGCGGGTATTACGCAACCGTGGTCGAGCGGGATCCCAGGATTCAGGCCGGGGCGTACATCACCGACGGCGTCGACCTGTACGAGGTGACGGGGGTACAACGGGGTCCGGGCGTCATGGGCATCTCCACCGTTCGGATCACGGTCGAGAACTGCCGCAACCTTCGCTGCCTCGAGTTCCTCCCGGACAAGATCAGGTCTTCGTTCGAGCTGGTCAAGGCGGCGCCCGCGTGCATCTGCCCTGACGCGGTCGAGGACATCGCCTGGGAAGCGGACCTCGCGGCCTGAGACGCTGCGGGTCAGGTCGGGAGCGCGAGCCCGACCAGGTAGGTCGCGCCGCCTACGATCACGCCGGCGAGCGTCATCTCGAGCCCGGCCGACCACCACGTCCTGAGCGTCACGAGCGACTTCGCCGCGCCCACGAGGAAGTGCGCCACCAGCGAGATGACCGCCGCGGTGACGATCGCCACGGTGCCGGTGGTGAAGATGAACGGGATCACCGGCACGATCGCGCCGAGCCCGGTCGAGACGCCCGCCGCGAGTGCCGCCTCCTTCGGATCGCCGCGATCGCCGGCGATCCCGAACTCCTCGGCGGCCAGCGCCTTCAGCATCGCCTCCGGCTGCCTGGCGAGCTGCGCTGCCATCGCGTCGGCGGTCGCCTCGTCGATGCCTTTCAGCTGGTAGAAGAGCGACAGCTCCTCCTGCTCCTCTTCGGGGTGCTCGACGATCTCCTGACGCTCGCGCTCGATGTTGGCGGCGGCGACCTCAGCCTCGGAGCGTTCGGCGAGGAACGCGCCGGTCGCCATCGACAGCGCCGAGGCCACGGCGGCCGACACCCCGGCGGTCAGGACGAAGCTCGACCCTCCGGTGGCGCCGGACACGCCGGCGACGATCCCGAATACCGCGGCGAGTCCGTCGTTGGCGCCGTAGATCGCGCCGCTGATCCACCCGCCGCCCGTGCGATGCCATTTCTCGCGGCCGAGGAGCTTGTCGAGGCGCTCCTGCGCGGGGTGGACGGGCGCCTGGGCGTTGCCGTCGGCGCCGTCGCCGGGCCTGCCAGATCGCATGTCGCTCACCGTCCGCGAGTGCGCCCGCTCCTCCTTGCGGATTCCTCGTAGCAGGTCGTCGGTGACGGGGTCGCCGGTCGAGCGCTTGTAGAGGTCGCCGACCTCCTCGTCCTCGGCCGCCTCGCGCGCCGCGAGCAGCCGGTCGACCGGGGCTATCCGCGCCTGGAGACGTTGCCACAGCGACAGGCGGACGCTGTCCACGGGCGGGACCGGGATCCCGAGCTCCTCCATGCGCGCCTCGAGCCGCTCGCGATGACCAGCCTCCGCCGCGGCCATCCGCCGCAGGATCTCCGCCTCGCGCTCGGGCATCCGCTGGGCAATCGCGTCGTACACGCGGGCGGCGACGATCTCCCCACGCCATGCCTCGAGCAGCCGTTCGCGGACATTGGTGTCAACATCGGTCACACCCGCGGACATCGCCGCCTCAGAGTAACCCCTCGGCGGTGGCGCGAGATCGCCGCCGGGGGGCATAAGCGATCTCTAACTACCCGGGGATCAGGATGCCTCGCCCCTGGAGCCGGCCGCCGTCGAGGTCGGCCATCGCGTCGTTGATCGCGTCGAGCGGGTACGTGCTCGTGTGCAGCGTCACCTGCCCCTGTGCGGTCAGCGTCATCAGCTCCTCGAGGTCGGCGTAGGTTCCGACGAGGTTGCCGATGAACGAGATCTCGCGCGAGATCACGTCGATCGTGGGGATGTTGATGTTCTCGCCGTAGCCGATCACGTAGTAGAAGCCGCCGTCGCGCACCATCGCGATCCCGTCCTCGATCGCGCCGTTCTCACCGACGAAGTCGATGATCGCCTCCGCGCCGAGGCCGTCGGTCATCTCCTTGACCGCGTCCACGTGCCCCGAGCCCTCGACCTTGACGGTGTGGTCGGCGCCCAGCTCGCCCGCCAGGGCCAGCGCCTTCTCGGAGGGGTCGACGACGATGACCTGGGCCGACGTCATCGCCTTCAGGCACTGGATGCCGATGTGCCCGAGGCCGCCGGCACCGATCACGACCGCGGTGGTGCCCGGCTCGAGCACCGGCACGGCCTTCTTGACGGCGTGGATCGCGGTCAGGCCGGCGTCCGCGAGCGCGGCGATGTCCTTGGGTTCGAGGGTCGGCGCCAGCTTCACGACCGAGCGCGCGGATGTCTGGAGGAAGCTCGCGAAGCCGCCGTCGCGGTTGATCCCCGGGAACGAACCGTTCAGGCAGTGCATGTCGTCGCCGCGACGGCACGGCCCGCACAGCCCGCAGGCGATGAACGGGTGCACGATCACCGTGTCGCCGACCGCGACGTTCGTGACCCCCGAGCCGACCTCGTGGATCCAGCCGGCGTTCTCGTGACCCGGCGTGTACGGGAGGACGACCTGGGACTTCTCGGCCCACTGGCCCTCCTGGATGTGCAGGTCGGTCCGGCACAGCCCGGCGGCGCCCATCCGCACGATCACGTCGAGCGGGCCCGTGATCTTGGGCTCGTCGATCTCTTCGAGCTTCAGCGGCTCGTGATAGGCGTGCAGCCTCGCGGCCTTCATCGCAAAACCTCCTCAGGATCCTCGATCGCCACGCCGTGGCGTATTTGCAGGAGCGAGCGGCAGATGCCGCCGTTGACCTCGAGGCTCATCCGCACGAGCCGGGCCGTGCGGAGCCAGCGCTTGAGCTCGGCCGGGGGAACGGCCTCGCCGCTGGGGAGGACGAACGCCGGAGAGTCCGCGTCGCTTTCGAGTCCCAGCTGGCGGCGCAGCTCGAGGCACCTTTGCGCGTCGCGTGTGTCTTGTGGCAGGTCCCTCACGCGGCGGGCCGCCACCTGTTCCGCGGTGGCGCCTGCGTTGAGCAGCGAGTCGCACAGCCGCGACTCGCGCGCGACCAGCGCCTTGCGCAGGAACAGCTCGCGCAACGCGACCAGGTCGTCGTCTCCGCCGGTTTCGCCCGGGAACGCTCCGGTGAAGTCCTCGCCGCGGGCGAGCGCGGCGTTGATCTCCGCGCCCGTGTAGTGGTCCTCGAGCTTGACGCTGATTTCGCGGACCTCTGGCAGCCGGCGCAAGGCGTTACGCGCGTCGGCCGCCATCAGGAAGGCGAAGTTGGGCGCGCACTGCGGCGTCGGCAGCCGCAGCACGACCTCGACGTCGCCGTCGTCGCTCACCTCGCACGAGGTCACGAACCCGAGCCTGGTGATCGGCTCGTCGAGCTCGGGGTCGTAGACCTCGGCGAGCGCGCCCAGCACGCTCGCCGTCGTCGCCGTCATCGTCACGCGGACTCGACGAGCTGCGCGTCCTCCTGCGCCGCCGGGGTGCCGCCGTTCTTCAGTTGGAGCTCGGCCGGGACCTCGATGTCGTACAGCTTGGCCGCGTTCAGCCCCATGATCTTCTTCTTGGTCTCGGTCGTCGGATGCGGGTAGTCCGAGTACTCCTCGGTATCGGGCATGTGCCAGTCGATGAACCCTTCGACCTGCCACTGCGGCTCCCAGATCCCGTAGTCGCTGCCGAACAGGATCTTGTCCTCGCCGACCCAGAACAGCAGCTCGCCCATCACCTTGTTGAAGAACCGCGGGCGGGCGTGCATCAAGCCGCCGATGACCACCGCCAGTCCGGCGTACACGTTCGGCTCCTGCGTCGCCATGAAGCAGAAGTCCTCGATCCGCGGCAACCCCACGTGCTCGACGATGAAGTTGAGCTCGGGGTTGCTGGTGGCGGCGACGTCGATGTCCTTGACGTCGAACGCATCCTTGTCGAGCGGCCAGATCGTCGGCCCCTTGTGGGCGTGGATGTTCTTGATCCCGAGCTCCTTGCACTTGTCGAGGAAGATCTGTGCCTCGGGATCGGTCAGCTTCCAGCCGCGCGACCCCTTGTGCCACTCGGCGGTGTAGACCTTGACGCCCTTGAGGTTGTAGCGCTTGGCGTCCTCCTCGAGCTGCTTGAGCCCGGCCTCGCCCTCGCGCGGATCAAACCGGCCGTTGACGATCAGCTTGTCCGGGAACTTCTCGACCATCCGCGCGTTGCGCTCGGCGGTGTTGAAGCCATCCGTGTACCACTCCTTCAGGTATGTCGACTGGAGGATGCCGCGGTCGATGTGCCCCGCCTCGAACACGTCGTGGACGTAGTCGTCCTCGGAATACTTCATGAACTTCTCGAGCGGCCAGTGCGTCTCCGGAGGACCGAGGCCCATGTACGCGTGGAAGCACTCGATCCAGCCCTTCGCGTACTGCTCCTGCCCCTTCACCCAGTTGTCGGGGCTGGCGTCCCAGAAGTGCTGGTGGGCGTCGACGACGAAGTACTTGTCCCCGTTCTTCTCGTACATACCGCTCCTCTCGACGGTCGACCGGCCGGATAGGCCACTCTACTCCGCGCCGAGCCTCGTCTACCAGCGGTTTTTGGGTAGTACGGACCGTGGCGCGACCGTCAGCGCTCGTCCGGATCCTGCGGTGTCGGGAAGTCCTTGTCGATCAGCTCGATGCGATAGCCGTCCGGGTCCGCGACGAAGCAGATCCGGCCGATCTCCTCGCGGCCGCCGGGCGCGTACGGCGGCTTCTCAGGCTGGATCCCCTGGGCGCTGAGCCTGGCGAGCAGCGCATCGAGGTCCTCGACCACGAGCGCCATGTGGTTGTAGCCCTCGCCGAGGTCGTAGGCCTCGTCGCGGCCGTCGTTGACGGTCAGCTCGAGCGTGTCGCCGTCTCCGGGGAGGCCCATGTAGATGTTGTACGCGGTCTGAAAGTTCAGCCGGCCGCGACGCTCGAACCCGAGCAGGGCGTAGAACCGCTCCGATGCCTCGGGGTCGCGGACGCGGACGCAGGTGTGGACGAAGGTGGGCATGCGCGCAGCCTATCTCGGCCCAGGGGGTAAGCCGTCGGTCGCGAGTCGCTTGTTCTTGTACCGCGGGTCGTCGGTGACGTCTGGCCCGAGCCAGTCCGGTGGGACGAAATCGCCGGCGGCGTCGACCGACCCGAACTCGACCTCGGCCGTGAGCAGCCCCTCGAGTCGACCGTGGTAGACGTCGAGCTCGAGCGTGAGGCCATCGCCGGCCGGGATCCGGTAGCGCCGCTTCTCGATCCGCCGGCCGTCGGTGAGCGGCCACAACGAGCTGAACCGGCGGCGGTCGATCTCGATCTCCTCCTCGACCCGGGACTCGCCGCCGCTGGACTTGATCGTGAGGAAGGCTTCGTCTCCGTAGCGGCGAACCCGGACCTCGACGTCGTCGGTGATCGCCAGGTATCCCTGCTCGATCTCCCTGTATGGATGCGCGTCGAGGTCGTGCGGCAGCTGCTCGACCAGGAACTTGCGCTCGATCTCGATCCCGTCGGCCATCGTCGAGTAGCGATTCTGACGCGCGTGGCGGTTAGCCGGCGCGAGGCCGCCGAGGCGCTGGTCCGGCGCCTCGGCTTCCTCGCGCCTAACCAGGCTCGGCCGAGCCAAGGGTTACGCCCTACCCGCCGAGCCTCGCGCCGCCGTTACCCGCAGATACGGTCGACTAACTCGACCCCGCAGGCTCGTGTCCATACGCTTACAAGCATGGCCGAGCGTCCCGATCGATCGCCGGGTTTGGGGGAATTGCTCGAGCTGCTGCACGGCGCCGATGAACCGTTCGAGAGCGTTCAGGTGACGTACCGGATCTGGCACCACACCGAGCGCGCCGGGGCCGCGTTCCGTGCCGCAGCCGAGGAGAGCAGACGCCGCGGGGCGGGGGTCTCGACGATCCACCTGGCCGGCGGCGGCTCTCCGGCGCCGGTGGAGCAAGTGGAGACCATGCGGATCTGGCGCGCGGGGGATCGCGTTCGGGAGGAGGTCGACGGCGGCCCTCGTAACGGCTTCTACGGTGTCCGGGCCGGCGAGAGGTGGTGGCATTGGGACGAGCGCTCCGGGGCGCTCAGCAACGAGGGAAACCCGACCATGGGGGGAGGAACCGGCAAGCGGTTGCCGGTGATGCTCAATCCGACGCCGCTGCTGGGCTCGTTGAGGTTCCGGCCGCTTGGGCATTCGCGCGTGGCGGGCCGGAGGACCATCGCCGCCGAAGCGCTCCCCCGCCCGGAGGGAGACCACGGTCCGCGCTCGTTCGAGCTGCACCAGCTGGGTCACGGTGCTGACCGGTACACGCTCGAGGTCGACGCCGAGCGGGGGGTTCTGCTCGACGTCGCCGCGCACCGGGACGGCAAGCCCTTTCACCACGTGAGCACGCTCGAAATCAGCTTCGACGAGCCGATCGCGGAGGATCGGTTCGTGTTCGTCCCGCCACCTGGGGAGGAGATACGGCGGGCGGGCCTCCGCGCGACGCCCGAGTACCTGCCGCTGACCGAGGCCCAGCAGCGCGCACCGTTCACGGTGTTGATGCCCGGCCACGTCCCGGCGGACTGGGAGCTCCGGTGCATGTTCGTCGAGCCGTCGGAGCGGCCTCGGCTGCCGCTCTCCGTGGGACTCCACTACCGCTCCGAGAGCGGACACGAGACCGTCCACCTCTCGCAATACGCGGTGACCGACTACCCCGAGCAGTACGACCTGATGCTCGCCGGCGAGCATTGGGAAGAGGTCGTTCGCGACGGCGCCGCGTTCCGCGTGAACACGGGGTCGGCTCGGGGCCCCGGTCCACGCCAGGCGCAGGCGTGCGTCGAGCGCGGCGGCGCGTTCGTCTTCCTCACGTCGGACACGCTCAGCACCGAGCAGCTCACGCGGATCGCGGCCGGGCTCGTGCCGGCGCCGGGCACGAGCGGCGTCTGATTCCCGCGCCCGACGGCGCGGCGCGCCGGGTCGTTTCCGCGGGGTCGGCGGTTAGCCTCACCTGCGTGGCACGTGCACGGGCAGTCAGGTCGGCGCGGCTGCTGTGCGCGGTCGCCGGCTGCGCGATCCTCGGCGGGTGCTCGGCGGTGTCGAGCAGCTCGTCGACCTCAGACCCTCCTGCGCCGGCGGTCGCGACGACCGCGAATGCCGCGCCGCGGGCGCTGCCCGTGAGCAACGCGAGCCCGAGCGTCGTGCAGCCCCAGCCGCCGGCCGG